>VFQS010000013.1_pt1 | contig 377434 bp, 367 predicted proteins | sample 3512361 | NCBI WGS metagenome assembly VFQS01 (sample SAMN10412375, study PRJNA504923) | tailings metagenome | isolation source: Relicate 1 Philex TSF3 active mining | place: Philippines
ATTTAATAGGATACTCCGTATTTAATCGAATTTAATAGGATACTCCGTATTTAATCGAATTTAATAGGATACTCCGTATTTAATCGAATTTAATAGGACGACCAATATCAGCTAAACCACTGTTAAGGGCAGTAACACCTGCTTCATATCTTAATTGAGGGTTTTGGAGGTCAATATTAGAGAAACCACCGTTTTGTTTGTAGACCTTCTTAAGGACTTGATAGGATTCTTTGGCTTCCTTAAGAGCTTGTTTGTGGTTTAATTCGGGATTCATCTCTCTGAAAAATTGTACGTATTGTACCCATTGGTTATTTTCTTTTTTATTTGAGCTCATTTAATATTTTATATTGTAATATTAGAAATTTTTCTTTTCTAATAGTGTTCTGACTTTATTATATACTCTGGTATCTGACCAGAACCAATTTTTTCATAAAAGTCTTTTAGTTCTTTATTGTCTTCATAGGTTATTTTATTTTTCACATCTAAATTATCTATTTCACCATAAACCGACTTAATAGGAATAATTTGATTTGTGACTACACCAGAAATACCAGGAATAAAAATATTTAGATAGTCTTGAGTATTGCTAAAACGTTTTCTGCTATCTAAAACAATACCGTAGCTAAATGTCTTTGATTGATATTCTTTACCATTGTATTTATAATGATGATAGATAGGAAAGCCAATATTTACTTCAACTATATTCCATGGATTATAAATCTCCCAATTATATTTCCAAATGATAAATGTATCTGTTTTTACTAAATTTGTAATAATGTTGTTGTAAAATGAGGCAATATCAAAACCATTTCTCATTATTACATTTAATCTATTTTCAAATCCTAATGTACCTACATAATTATTATATCTAAAAATAGTAACATAATTAATTAATTCTGGTGATAATTCAAAATTATTTTTATTCGTAACTAGTAAAATTTCCTTATTATCCACATTATTAACAATTGACCATAATGATTTATTTAATTGTTCTATGTTATTGTTATGTTTTTCCAAAAAAGGCACTACAAATGTTATTTTATTTATACCAATTATTTTTTCACTTACTGGCACATCAAACTTTTGTGGTTGTTTCATTTGAACATAGTTATTACTCATTAATAGTTTATCCCCTAATAAACTAGTACTACTTTTAATTTTATCATAATTTAATGGTTTATTAAAGTTATTATCAAAATTATTAGGAATACTGTTGGAACTTATACTATTTGAATTTATAATATTTTGATTTATTGATTGTTGTAAGGCAGGAGTTTGTTTAGACTGAAGGGAATTGTTTTGTTTTTGTAAATTTCTATTCTGACCAGGAATTATACTAATGAATAATTGGCCGGTGTGATTATCAGCATTTAAATATTGATTAAATATACCACCATAGTAATAATCTTTAAAGGCATCAAAATTATATGTATTATTTTTAGTTAACATTAAAGTAACGTTCATAGGTTTTATATAAACTATTTTAGTACGAACATTTACTATAAATTCATTACCATTAAAACCTATAGGTAATAGAGTAAGATACATCATATCAGTAAGTAGTGGTCTAAACTCACCTAAATGTACTTTTAAGTCATTATCGAAGGGTTTTATAGAGTACTTTTGGTTTTTAAAAATATTGATATCGTTGACATCATAATAGTAAATGCCTTTTTTGATAACTAGTTTATTGGTTTCTTGATTTTGAATCAATATAAGTTCCCATTTATTGTTAGGATGAACTATATCTATTAAAATTTGTAAGGGAATATCCGCCATTATTTATTTTTTAAGAAACAAATTTTAATTAATTAACGCTTAATTAAAATGAAATAAATTAAATATACTAAACTATTATAATTTATTATATTATGGAGACCATACATAATAAATATACTGGGTCCTTGGATAATACAAATTTAGTTTTATGGCAAAATTATTTCATATTTAAACATGAAATTGGTTCAGGTTCCTACTCTAAAGTTTATAAAGCAATTGATAATGTAACCAAGGAATTTGTGGCAATTAAAAAAATTTCAAAATCTCGTTTATCTAATACACTAATAGAAAGATTTATTAAAGAAATAGAAATTCTAAAGAATATAAACCATCCAAATATAATACAATTTAAAAACTCATTGGTAACTGATAAATATATTTTCATTATTACTGAGTTTTGCGATGGAGGTAGTGTTAAAGATTTAATAGAAAAGGGATTGGATGAAGGAGAGGTTAGAAATGTTATATATCAATTAGTTAAGGGATTACATTATTTAGATAGTATAAATATTCTTCATAGAGATATAAAACCAGATAATCTTCTCCTAACAAAATCAAATGTTCTAAAAATTATTGATTTTGGTTTTAGTTATCAAAATAAGATGTCAGATGAACTCTATAATACAATCTGTGGTACACCAATGTATATGTCACCCGAATTATTATCTGGTAAACCTTATAGCAAAAAATCTGACTTATGGTCTGTAGGTATCATTGCCTATGAACTATTTCATTCAAAAAATCCATTTGGTAAACCTAGGAATATACAAGAACTAATCTACTGTATCAAAAACTACAAAGTTCTCTATCGAGCTGATATATCACCTCATTTTCTTGACTTTCTTAACCATTTAATAATTAGTAATCCTAATGAACGTCTTGATTATGAAAACATTACTAGACATCCTTGGTTTACCCAACCTATTCACCAATCTACTATAGACGATGATATATTTTCAATGGATGATATTACTGAATCTACATTAGAATATTTAAGTTCATCACAAATTAAATCTAAAGACTCCAGTTCCAGTTTATCATCAATGGATGAATCACCTTCTTCTAATAAAATTATTAAAACAATAGAATCTTCTTATACTGAAATAAATCTGCCTGATGGAGATAAAGTAGTAAAAAATATTAAGTCTAGTATACCAATTGATATTGTAAATAAAAAGAAAGTAAATATTATAGAAAACTTTTTTGAAAAACCATGTACATTTGACCCAGAGTATTTGAACATATCTAATAATTCTAGTAACAACTCCTTTACTTCTATGGAAAAAAAACCTGCTTCTGATGGTATGCTCACTTTTCCCATTAAAGTTATTAAATCTATCATTAAAACAGCCTATAATAGTCCTGTTTTAGAAACTATCAATACATTTAGTCCATTTTAATACTTAAAAGACATGTTGTATTTTTAAGTGTTATACCGTCATTCTCAAAAGCTAAGCCTATAAGATAGGCTTAACTAACTTGAGAATACATTAGCATTTAGTACTAATTAGTGCCTCTTATTTAAAAAAAAATAAGAGGCTTAACTAATGAACTAAACGGTATAGAATAATTATTCATCATTTAGTATTAAACTAGGACCATTTTCATTAATCCAATACCAATTATCTACATTTCCTATGAGGTCTTTTACTAAATGTGTTATTATAATACTATTTTTATATTTGATAGCTAGAGATTTATTAGTTAAAGGAAAGTCAATTGTTACTTTTTTCAATCCTCTAGAAAGTACAGGATTGCTATTAGATGCTATTAGAAAACCTGAATCAAATAGCTTTACTTTTCTATCAAGAGTTGTAACATTATCAGAAATAAAGAATATATTTTTTTTATCACTTCTAGGCATAGAAAACTTATTTTTACTTATAAATGTATTAATTACTTTAGAATCAGAGTTCATTTTTAAAAAATTTATAATATTTATAGCGTTATTTTCTTCTTCTATTATCTCTTTTGACATCTCTATAATTTCTTTATTTTTAGGTAAATCAATAGATAGTTTACTAGTTTTAGCAGGAATTGGAGTAGGAGCAGGAGGAACTTCTTTAATTAATGCTTTAAATGGGTCAAAGGTACCTTTTTTATTAGGGGTATTAGTATTAACCGGTTGATTTGTTTCAGATTTGTTAGATAGCGATGAGGTTTTTTTGATTATATCTAAAATAGTCGGTTTATTATTTATTGGATGTACATTATAATTTGAATTATTAGAATTCATTACTAATTATTCACATTATATTCTAAAATAGTGAACTAATATAAATGGCTTTTTTAGATTAAATTGTTTTTATAAATTTTGATGGTCTATGGTAATTAGTTCATTTATTTTGTACACGATAGCTTTAGCTGTTTCACTCTCCAGTATATCTAAATTATCTACAATACAATCCATATTTTTATCCAAAAAACATTCATAAAATGGGTCGGCTTTATCTTTTAAAAAGCAGATACTATTTTCCAATTTAACCACAAAACCAGGAAACATTTCTGTTGCGTAGTAATCATCTAGAATAAATGAATAAACATTACGATGTTTGAATAAAATGTGACTAAACCAATAAAATGTTCCTGTAAAATGCCATGGTGGCGATACTCCTTTTGGAAATAAATTAAATGAACGAATTGCTCCTCCGAATATTTTACCTGATAGAATCATTACATCAATGTTTGCTAAACAGTGTTTATACATTAATTCTATCCATACCGCTATTGAACTATTATTATCATTATGTTTACTTATACCTTTTGTATGACAATAAAAGGTATACTCATTGCCATTCGTATTTTCTATTAGTTTTATTAAATCCCTAAAACTAATACTTTCTCCCAAACCTGAACTATTTTCCTTCTCTATTACTTTTATACTTTCTAAATTTATCCATTTGTTTAAAAATGATTTATTTTCTAAATTACTATCTGTAGCTATTGATAAAATTATTTTATTATTAAAAAGCTTTAAATTTTTTGCTATATAGTTCATATTTAATTCTAACATCTCACAATCTCTTGGAACAACATGGGCGATTAGATTTAGTTTATAATCATTTAAATCGATACCTAATACTAAATCTTTTTTCAAATAACCATTTTTTATATAGATAATGGTTTGAAAAATAGAATAAGTTTCATATTCTATTGATAGTGAAGATTGATTTAATGGGTCGGTTGGTATTAAATGGTCTAAATTAGTTGATTTTAATAAGTTTATATGGTAAAACTCATTTTCTAAACTTAGTCTGTTAGTAATATCTAAAGTATTTATTTTTGAAACATAATAAATGCCTAAAGTATTAAAATAGTATAATAGACGTTTATGAGAATATAAATTTTTTAAATTTACTTCAATGGGTTGTTTGCTACCTAAATGAATAGAATTTTGTAAAGAACAATTATCTAATAAAATAGATTCTTTTTTTTTACTCTGATACCTCCATGTAATTTTTAATATTTTTTTATTTTTAAGAAAGTTTAATTTTGTGTTTTTAGATAAATATAATAAAGTATTTTTATTCAAGTAATCTTCTATATCCTTTTTTACATCTAAAACATCTTTTTCATCTATATCCGAACATATAGCCTCTATTACCTCCATTATATGTTTAATATATTTTATTCGTTTTATTCTATCTTATTAACATTTTTTTGTTACAAATGTTATTTTCACATATTCTAATTTTATTAAACTCTAACTCATTCTTCTTATTTCTGCTTACTGTACTATTAACATCATAATTATATTCAACTAAAAATGGATTTACTGTAAGTATTACTAATCTATTTTGTTTACGCATATGATTTACTAATTTATCTTCTGGGAACATTCTATATTTAGTATCCCATAGTTTGATATTTTCAAACATTGATTTTCTATAAATATTAAATGCTAAACTATCAAACATATCAATCTGTAATAACTCTAGACCATCTTCTATTTTAATCTTATTTAAAACCTTAATATAAGGGTCAGTTATATTAACAATTCCAGTAAATATATCCCAATTATTATTTTTATTTAAATACTCAATAATTTTATTGTATTTGGCACTAAAATCATCCTTGAAAACTACATCATCATTACAAATAGTAATATAGGGTAGGTCTTGTTTAATAGCAGAATCTATAATACTCTTATAACTCATGCCACAACCTATCCAACCTATAGGATGCTTTAAACCAACTAAAGTTTCTAAATTATCAGGTTTATGACGTTGGTTTATAAATTTATTGTATCTATAAGTATTTTCTAATTGTGTAATTGAATAAATCTTTTCTTTATCTAATACATAATTCATTTCTAGTTTACAATGTTCAGCTCCTAATAATATTCTTTTTAATAAATAACTATCATCCAATTTTTCTCTATTTGAATTTTCTATTAATGAATCAATATCATTTCCTAAATATATCTTATTTGTAAGAGGTCTTAACTTTTCTATTGTTTCTAACTTATCTACTATTAAACCAATACTTAAATCCATTATAATTTGTGGAATATCATAATTATCTAGGCATAATAGATAGTAAAAGGGATATAGTTTGATTTGTCTATGAGTAAATAGAATGTATAGACAGTTGCTATTCAGAATACCATCAGTTACAATTTTACAGGGAACATCGATTGATTTTAGGAGATTTTCATAATATTCTGCGCGGCTATAATTTAAATTATCAGTATAAAGATAAATCAAATCATATTCTCTTTCGGGCTTATACATTCTTTTTTCAAATCTACCTTTAGTTAAATAGTGGATTGCTAAATCGACTGGTTTCATTTTATATTTTTGTAAATCCATATTTAAGGCATTATAATATTCTGGTCTAAAGTCATTATAAAGTTCTTTCATCATGAAAGGTCTTCCTTCAGTAAAACCATAATTGGTAAAATGAAATTTAGCTGTGTTAGGATTGCCATATTTGGTCATTCTAAGGTCATTATTAATTGCTAAATAAAGTGAAGCATTAAACTGTTCCATTTATTTATTTTTAGAATAAATAAATAGACATCAAACGCTTAATCATTGTCGAGATGATTATTAGAAAACATTTGGTACTATCTACCTTGCCATACTTTAACAATAGGACCAAATGGTATTTTTTTGATATTTTTATTTTGTTTAACGAATATTTCTAAATCAGTTGTATCATTCTTAAATGGAAAGGGATGATTATTAATATCACCACAAATATATTTATTAAATGAATAGGGTTCATTATAAATGAATAAATAGATAATACTAAGTATTCTTTCAAAGAAACATCTATTTATCCTACAAGTAAAATATTTACTAGCTTCAATAAAATTAGTTACTAGAGTTACTTTATTCATAAATTGTTTAGTAAATATGGACATAGAGCCAAATTTTACATCTACATGTTTATAAACTCGTACAATTTGTAAATAGTGTTCTAGAGAAATTTTTGAATTACTAAAGTAAAAATAAAAATTATTATAAATGTCTTTATTCTCTAGTTTATTTATTGTATCATTAAAAATAGCAGATTCACATTTCCAAAAAAATAATATTTCATCATTTGTATAGATATATCTATCAATATTCTCCTTTAAAAATGCGCTATCGTGTAAATAAACCAATTTATCATGTCTACACCTTGAATCCAAAATAAATAAATATGGATTGATTTCTCCTCCACCTTTTACAATAGAATCGATTATCTCCACTCTACTAAATTCTTCTAATGCCAAATGTATATTATATTGTTCACAGCTATTATCATTTATCACATAAATAGTTACATCATTATAAACATTTTTTATACTCGATATACACTTCTTTAAATAATCTAAATGTGTATTTCTTCTTACACATGTAGTTATTATAAATGCGAATGATTCATATTTATAATAATTTTTATTCAAATATTTATATATATTTGTCCAATTATCCTTTAATTCAACATTATTAATATTATACTTTCTATCTTCTTTTAAACCATGTTCTATCCAATGCTTCACGGCCTTATTAGGGTCTCGAATAAAATGTAAATCACTATTTTGTTTAATATATTGTTGCCAATTTAACACCTGATTATCTCCCCGTTTCTTTCTAAAGTTTTCTATTAAATCATTCAAGGTTTTTTCCTCTTTAACCGACTCCTTTATAACAGATTCTTCACTAACTTTTGTTATAATAGATTCTTCTTTCATTACTTTTGTTTCTTCTTTCATCTCTGAGCCAATAATAGATTCTTCCTTAACTTCATGAGTTACAACTGATTCTTCTTTAACCTCAGGAGTTACAACTGATTCTTCTTTAACTTCATGAGTTATATCTAGTTCTTTTAATGTTAATACTTCATTTTCTTTATTAGAATGTTCATGTAAATCAACCGAATTCAAAGAAGTGTTGTCGGTATTCATACTAATAATATTAATATTTTTCTTTCTTTAAAACAAGCTTATTTTTAATTGTTGGAAAGCTAGATTTGATTTTTGTCCATTCATCTACAGGATTAGGTAAATTGTTATTATAAGATTTAGCTTTAAAATAATGTTTAATGGGATATAGGTCTAACATACCCATTCTAATACCTTTATGGTATAACGCGATATCTATACCCCAACACCATCTAGTATTTTTATTATAAAACTGTAAATACTTAGACATGTTTTTGTTACTAATAAAATATGTAAAAAACTCAATAAAATTAGTTTCTCTATAATTACACTCATCATCTAAAACATACATAAATTCATGATTTGTTGGAGAATCTTTGGTAAGGGGAAATCCTAGAATATCCAATTGTTCTAATTCATATACCTTTAGTAACTTATGAATATCTAAATTAGGATTAAATTCAATATCATCTAAAAATAGCATAGTGTAGTCATATTCTTTATACAAAATAGAAACATATTTGTAGATAAACTCACCTAATATTCCTTTTTCTACTTTAATATAAACATTTGAAACATATTTTTTGAAATCTATAGTATTAAGAATATGCCCAAATTCTACGGTATAGATATATATATACAAATCGATATCATAATATTTTTTAATATTACCTAAAACCTCTAAATTTTTCTTTAGAATTTCTACTTTTTTATCTATGAATGGCATACCAAATCCAATTAGGAAAAAACCTAACCTAGGTTTTCTAATAGTTTTTTTATATTCAGGATTGGCTCTTTCTATAGTCAAATAATATTGTTTATAATCGTCAATTGTTTCTAAACCGATATATTTTAAGTTTTGATTATCTGACATAAATTTTGTTAAATCTATATTTATCACAATATCATTAGTATTAGTAGGCAGTCCTTCTTTAGCGCCAATAGAAAAGTAATGATATTCGTATTGACTTTGAGAAAATCGATTAATGGTGGGATTAGCTTTTTTATATTCAACCCAGTTAAAATTTGGATAAATATCACTAAATTTACTTTTTCTATTTTCTTTATTACTAAAATTAATATAATGATTATAATATTCATTGGGGGTTTGTAGACCTAACCAAAATAAATCTGGATTAAGATGTTTATAGTATTCCCAATTAAATTCTTCCATGATTACTTTCAATATTTTAGATTTTTTCTTCAAATTTAGAACTTATTGTATCTATAATTTACTAGAAATAAATTATTATCTTATATGTTTTTAGAACTATCTAATGGAAAGTAAATATATAATTAAATGTACAATATTTTTAGTACTTATCATATGTTTCTACATGTTCATAGAAACTGATTATGTAAATGATGTTAAATACGTAAAATCTTCAGTAGATAATAAAGAGTATCTAGTCAGAAATACCAGCGATGCTCAACAAGCAGCTAATACTTTAGCAAATTTAAGAATTAAACTAACAAATGTTGTTGATTCATTGGTAGAAAAGTATCCTAATGATCCAAGAACAAAAACTCTAAAAAAACGCTTTAACCCTTATAAGATATCCGAAACCGCGGCTAATAGCGAACATACTAGTTATTCTGTTAACAAAGGTGAAAAAATTGTTTTCTGTTTAAGAACAAAAGATAAAAAACAGGAGATACATGATGGTAATACTATTACTTTTGTTGCCCTACACGAGTTAGCACATCTTATGACTAAAAGTATAGGTCACACAAAGGAGTTTTGGGATAATTTTAGATTCATTCTAAAACATTCCATACAATATGGGTTTTATTCTAAACAAGATTTTAGAAGAAGACCTATAAAATACTGTGGTACTATGATTACTGATTCTCCTCTTAGGGATTAATTTTACATTATATTTCTAAATAATATTAGTAACTATGAATAGAACTATCACTATTAGTCTAATAGTCATTTTGTTAATAATTATATATTCTCCTAAAATTTCCAAACTTAAAACACTTTTCATAACATCTCCAAAATCTAATAACTCTAGTAGCTTATTATCAAACCCTAAAGGTAGCTCTATAGCAAACCCTAAAGGTAGCTCATCAGCAGTTCCTGGTACTAAGTTCAAATTATCAAAAAATGAAATACAAAGTAGTAATGGAAATACTATATTTGTCGATAAACTATAATAAAGAAATAAACATTGTTAGTAACTAACATTTGTAGTAACAAAGTAACAAAGTTGTTTTGTTTATTTCTTTACTAATCTCTAATCTCTCTAATAGTACTCCTCTCCGCCCAGACATCCGTAGGGTCCCATATGGGCCAGTTGGTTTGGCTGGTCTTCGAGACAGCCCTGACAGCACCTTGTAGTTTCTTGAACTTGGGAATCCTGATTCGAGGTATCCTCGATAGTTTCTTGCGTGGTCTTAGTTGTATCAGTAGTAGTTTCCATTGGAATAGTTGTTACCCATAAGTAGGACCAGGCTAATCAATTTAGGTCTAGTTAGTTATTGTAGGTTTTTTTTATCTAAACAAATAGACACCTTATGATACAATCTATATATATAGGCAATTGTGTGTTTTTGACTACACTAGTGTACATATAACTTCTATCAATAGGGTCTGTTATATCCCTTAAATATCCATAACCTGTACTTTGGGTGTGTCTTATTAATGTTTCTAATTGAATACTTCTATATTTGGCTTGAATAGGATTGCCATATTGAATAATGTTTGATTTATCACAATCCTTAAAATCCTCTAAAGTACCTGGGTCAGTTACATTGTGACATTCATCATAATCAATAGTTTTTATTTTTAGTTCATATGAATCAAGATTCAAATCATCCACTAAACTCCTAATTAGATTATGGGAATTTAATGAATACTTATTTTCTTTTGCGATGCGTATTAGTCGTTCAAATACATAATCTGGCATATTTTCTAAATACTGGCCATAGTGTTCTGTAAAACGGATTTTAATTAAATCGATTGTGTTCCAATTTAATAATTTTAACTGAAGTGGTAGTGTTATTGGTGTTTTTTCTAATAGAACATTAATAAGTTGTTTATTATCTTCTATATTTAAAGTATCTACAGCTCTTTCTAAAGCGGTTTGATTATAATTATTTACTATATTACAATTAATATCTTTATCTATTAACAGTCTTATCAAATTTAAATCATTCAAATAGATAGCCTCGTGTAGTAAACTATTGCCATTTTTATTAAGCAAAATATTTAAATCATACTTATAGGACATGATAAGATAATAGAATACTTTAGGTGAGTTCATTAAAGCTAAAAATAGTAATGGAATATCATCTATTATATAATTTTTTCCTCCTTCTAAAAATATTTTTAATACATCTATATTCTGATGTAATACAGACTGTTTAATAACTGTTTCTATTGATACCCTACCAAAAGTTAAAAGATATTGTATATAGTGAATAATAGTTTCATTATTAAAACAATTCAAAAATATACATCTAATTAGATTTTCATCTACATCTATACGTGGGTGTTCTATTAACCTATTGAACAAATCAAATTTATATTGTTCTAAGGCAATGATAATAGGAGAACCCTTGTTCACATCAATATTTTTTCTATTTATTAAATTATTGAATAATGTAATATTTTTCATTTTAATACTATAAGATAGCAGAGTCTCATCATTATTAATAAAATTATTAACATCTAGATTTGGATGATTGATTATTAGAGGCATTAAAATGTCTAAATAACTTAACATACTGGAATCTGTTTGAATCATAATATCATTTTGACTCAGTAATATCTCTATACATGATAGATATCTAAATTCTTTCGTATTGCCATATAGGGTCATTAGCATCTGTAAAGCTGTTTTAGCCCTAAAGTCACGCCTATTAATATCTAGTTTTGTGTTTTTCACTATTAGCTGTATTAGGCTTGGTTCACCCCATTGTGCTAATAAATGTAATGGTGTTTCATATAATTGATTTGCTTTGTTGATATCTATTCGCCAATCCTCTAGTAATAGACACACTAATTCCTTATTTCTATTTTTGATACAATGATGTAATACAGTATCTCCATTACAATCATTATCATTAACTATTGTATTCTTATCTTTTAGTATTAACTTAAAACACTCTTCGTGTCCCTTTTTACAACTAATCATCAACAGTGTCTCATACCTATCATTTCTTGAATTAATATTAATATAGTATATGTGTCCATATAAAATATCCTCTAATGTTGCGTAGTCACCGGATTCAACTATCTTTACCAATAATTCTTCTATTTCGGTTTTCATATCTAAAGGAAATGACTTTAACTCAATTGTATCTTCATTGTCCTCATCAGTTAACTCTTCTATCTCATCCATCATTTTAATTAGTTAAACTAACTAATATTAATCGTTTTAAACTAATTTGATTTCAAATTGAATTTTTACATTGTTCCCTCATAAAAGTTTAAAATGCCTACTCGTTCTGGTAAAACCTATACTATTAACACCAAAATTACTAAAACTATTGATACTATTAGTACCACCCGGTCTCTGAATACATTAAATAACTCCTCGCAATTTACCACTTTTCACCTACTTTATTACGCGGTTCTTTACCAAAAACTATTTAATAATGTAGGACGACAGACATTGGCTATTTATAATATAGATAACTACACAGATGATACTGAAAAACTAGAGAAATTAAATGAACTAGAAAAGCTTATCAAAAAACTAAAACTATAAAAGCCATTACTATAATAAAATCTATTAATATATTAAAATGATAACAGACTGTATTTATGTATTAGGTTTAGAAAGACTAAAAGAAAGAGCACAAGATGTAATAGAAAGATTGAATAAATTAGAATTAAATAGTAGTAATCAAAAAATAGTTTGGTGGAAAGCTATAGATGGTAGTACAGAATTACCTTTAGGCAAAGAAGTATATAATACTAATGATAATAGTAAAAAACAGGAATTAATTAAAGAGATGAATAGCGTATTACAGGATCATAAATACTTATCTAAAAGAATACCTATACCTATGAAACCTGGACAAATTGGTGTCTACGCATCATTTATAAATATCATTAGAGATGCTAAAAAAAATCAATATAAAAATATAATATTCTTTGAAGATGACGTTTTCTTTACTAATAATTTTTTAGAAGAAATGAAATTTGTAAATAGTTTAAAAGAAGAAGTAGTTTTTTTGGGCAGTAGTCACGAATACTGGAACGAAAAATATAAAAAAGATGAAGCTACTTCTTATCGTTGTCCCTCTAAAAAAGTTAATAATAAATTAGTTGAATACCCAGTAGGATGTCTATCTAAAAATATGGAAGAAAGGGATAACTCCTTTTTAGGTACATTCGCCGTTTTTATCAGAAGTTCTGCCTTCGATACTATACTAAAATACGCATACCCTATGCGCTACCCTTTAGATGTTTATATAGGCAAACTATACTTTGAAAAATTAATTTCTACAATTTTCCTTAGCAAACCTATAGTCTTTGTCGATTATGAAAATGGCGTTTCACATACCTCTGGATTAAATTTAGTAGGCGCCAGCTATAAACAGTAAAATTACTTAAAACATACATTCAATTGTAGGTACTTCTAATAATATACATTTAATCTTACTAATTTTTTAGACTAGAATATAAAATACTTAAAAAATAGTTATAAATATCGAAAACCTAAACAACTTCTTATTGATTCTAAAAATCTAGATAGAAAAAAATTGATACTAATAGATGGTCAAGTGGTTTAGAATCTTACAATCAAGCAAGAAATCAAGAATGTCCGTCGCCGTCTCTAGTCTCTCCGTCGTCATCCCTCCTAATGAGTTCTACGCACCCGCCATTGAGGTTAACGCCCAATCTCCCATCCAACCAGTTCTGGCCGCCCAGAAAGTGCGAAATATTCGCGAAGCCGTTCGAGGATTTCTAGAAAGAAACATTCATTGTTGCCGCCGATATTGGTCGAATTCAGAAGCTTCACACTGTCATTGAGCTCTTTACCTATCTTCGCGAAAACCTCTCCTTCCTCGGCAGTGACCACTTCGCTTCGGAAGTCACTCTTCTCAACGCAATCTACGACAAGGGCGATGAGTTTTTCAACACTCACTTCGATGACTTAGATGATTTTGAAGCTCGACTTGTTGAAGAAATGAAGCAAAACACCGGAATTGTCTGCGATTACCTCTACTACAATGTTACCTCCGTCTACAACCATTGTCATCCCATTGAATCTTCCGAAGAAGTCCAATAATCTGTGGAAAGAGTGAGTACTTAGAGTGATTTTAGATTAGTAATAGTGAGTTAGTAAAAGTAAATAAGTAAAAATAAGTAAAAAAACTAACTTTGTTTGATTTATTAACTTTTAGAATGGTATATCGGGGTATCTAGCTTTGTCTAACTAGATAAAAATTGATACTGCTAGGTTTAACTAGTCACAAATCAAACTATCCGAAGAAATGAAGCTTCGTTCTGGTCGCATCATTGGTTCTACTGCCACTCCCTCTGCCCCTATCAAAAAAACTACTCCAATCCTTCCGGTCATCATCCCTCTATCCGATACTCTCTACAAGCATGACAAGAAGGCATTCTGTGTAGAAACCATCAAGCAGCTTCTCGATGCTTACTCGCTCTGTTTTAGCCAAGATGACAGGGCTATTGTTTCTCTCAGTCTTTTCCACTTCATCAACACAAACTTCGACTTCATCGCATCTCCTCAGTTCAATGGTACTACTAGATTTATCAAAGCCGTTTACGATAAGTCCATCGAGCTAAAGTCCCAAATGTACCTCAAGACACTTGGAACCAATATCGATCCCATGTACAGTGCTCTTTCGGAACTCCTCGATATTGTCAAGGACAAGTGCCACAAGTGTCTTAATTAGTATGAGTTTAGACTATTAGAGTAAGTAAAAAGCAAGTAAAAAGTAAAAAAACAACTTTGTAGACTTTGTAGAGTTTATAAAGTAGCATCTAACTAGAAACAAATTGATTTTAGCTAACTATATACTGGGTAACAATACGAAAAATGAACCTTCGCTCTAGTCGTAATCTCGCTCCTCTCGCTCCTCTTACAGTGGCTCCGCTAGTCCCTCCGTCGCCTGTCCTACCTCTCGCTCCCCCAGAATACCAGACATCCGCTCCGTTAATTAATAGTATTTTTCAGAACTTCCAGAATATGATTCAAGATGCTTATGGTTCTCGTGATAAATTCGAGACTGCTACAGAAATGTTCCACTTCATCCATGCTAATTTAGAGTTTATTAAATCTGACGATTTTGGACCCACTCGCACAGAGTTCCTGACTAGTGTTCTTAGTTATTGTTCCCTTTACCGGATGAATGCTCCTCGGCTTTTTGTCCCCAGTCTCAATCTATATAACCAAGATGACAAAGAACTCTATCACGACTTCCAACAGATTACCACACTTCTTTCTACCAAGATTCGTAATTTCCTCAATTAGTCAATGAAAACAACGGCCCTATGATGACCAAACTTCTTTGTAGCTTTGTATAGTCTATCTGTCTAACTAGATACATAAATTGATACTGGTGGATTTCACCTTTTTAGAAATCAAACAATCCGAAGAAATGAAGCTTCGTTCTGGTCGCATCATTAGTTCTACTAGTACGTCCTCTTCATCTGTCAAGGCAATTCGCCTCCCTCCAGTCATCCTCCCTTTCTCCGGTACTATTCACAATGGCTATAGCGAATATTGTGTAGAAACTATCAAGCAGCTCCTCGATGCTTACTCGCTATGTTTTAGCCAGGGTGACAGGGCCAGTGTTTCTCTCAGTCTCGAAAAGTTCATCAACATCCACTTCGACTTCATGGCATCTCCTCAGTTCAATTGTACTAGTACATTTATCAAAACCGTTCAAGATAAGTCCATCGAGCTTATGTCCCACAAGCCACTTGGGTACAATGTCGCCCCAATGTATAGAGCTCTTTCAGAACTACTTGCTATCGTCGAAGACAAGTATATCAATTAGTATACATTAGACTATTAGAGTAAGTTAAAATAGGAAAAAGTAAAAAATAAAATAAAAAGTACTTTGTAGCTTTGTAGAATAATCTTACCTAATTTGTATCCTATATAGACAATTAGCATTTTCTAAATTGACAAAAATTAATCTGGGGCCTAATTAGATTCATACTACAAAATGCAACTTCGTTCTGGTCGTCGTATCGGTACTCCTCTTTCTGCTTCAGCTCCTCCTCGCGTTACTACAGTTCCTCCCAGGGCTTCTACTGCTCCCGCTACTTTTAGTTCTTACGTTACTGGAACTATTAATGCTCCTATGAAGGCAACTACTATTACAGTTAAGACAGTAGATAATTTCTGTGGCTTCTGTGGAAAAGTTCATCACAATACGGACTCTTATAGTACCAACTTCTACAAGACTGCCACTTACAAGAGTCCTTCTATTTACAATAGTAATAAGAAGGACTTCATTGTAGAAGTTGTTAAGCAGAGTCTTGCTAACGTTGAGGCTACAAGGGGTCGTTTCCTAAAGATGACTGAGGTTACTCGTCTAATGGAATTTATTTCAGATAATTTCAACTATATTAACAGCAAGGATTTTCATAGTAATCATAATTTCATCAAGACTGTTCATGACAAGTGTATCGAACTAGGAACTGAAGCTACAACAACCGATAATGCTACTGAAAAAGTTATTGCCGAAAGGTTTGTTAATATTCTAAAGGTAGTTAAAGATAAGACAGAGAAGGCTCTTGCTAATCCTTATTTTTAATTAGGATGACTAACTGCTAATCCTTATTTTTAAATAGATGGTTAATAAAATAGTATAAATACAAAACACAGTAAAAAAATAAAACTAACAAACTTTGAAGGGTATAATGATATTTCCTAATGATGTAACAAATATAGATGAATTTCTAGAATCTCCGGCATCAACACCGTGTCATTCTAGAACTAATAGTTTAAATACCAGTTTTAGCAGTGATACAAGCGATGAAGCTGATATTATTGACACTAGAAAAAGAGATATTGAAAAAAATTATGAAAGGGTTACTGCTAATTTAGTTCACATGGGTATAGTTTTAGTCCTTATTGTTTTATACTATTTACATCTCAAATTTATATTTAGCTATGAGTAGAAGTAAAACAAATATAAAGCTTAAATTTAGACTAGATATCTAGTTAGAAAAAAATTGAATGCTAGTTCAAATGGAGGATAGTAATCTAACAATGGAATCATTTGTCGTTGTCGTTGAAAATCACGTTCCCGACGTCGAGAACCAGCTCGACCACATCAAGACCTATCTCGAGGATAACAAGGACAATCTCCAGAATCAAACAGGACTCAAGGCACACTACTACAAGGTCATTCAAGCAGGATACAACGTCTTCTCCAAGCTCCCGATAGAAAATATCAAGCCCGCCGTTTTTAGAGTTTTTCTTGGTACATTTAACAAGCTAGCAACTGTTTAATAAAGTATGAAATAGTAAAATATATAAACATACTTTGTAGGTCTGTTTTGAGTTATAATAAGTGTCTCATATTACTTTGTTATTTTCAATTAGTAAATAATTGAAAATAATAATTTATTCGTTTAATAAATAATTTTAGGTATGAATTCATAAAAAATAAAGTCTTGAATATGATTGCTATAAAAATTATCACGAATATTTATTCTAGTATTCTCAAATTTATCCAAAAAGTTAATTAGTGTAGTTATGAATCCATTATGAATACAATGTATCTGATTGTTACTTACATCTATACGAATACTTTGTTTATTTGTATATAAAAGATATTGTAATATTCTAATAACACCTGTCTCTGTTAAATAATTATTGCTTAGGTCTATTATAATGTCTAGTTCAGTATTGGATTCAAAGTTGGCTTTTAAAAAATCATCATTAATATCTATATCTTTTAATTGTTTATCATGAAAATCTATATTCTGATACTTCATTTACTAGTATTAAAAAAGATAACATTTATATCGATTGTTTTAGTAGACGTTTAGAACGACGTACACCTACTGTGGGTTCGCTCTTAAAATTAATCTTGACTTCAAAACGTTCAATATTAGACATGTCTTTGCCACTGGAATAATCATTCATTAGTTTAATGAATTCAGAAGGGTTGCTAAGGTTTGGCATAATATAGGTATTAATTAGTTTACTGGTAGTGATACCTTTATTAATAAGTTTGACTTTGATAGTATCATCTAGAAGTTCTTTATTTTTAAAGAAGAAGTTAAGTATATTATTAAGTTGATAAAGGTCGACATTTGTATATTCGATTTGATGGTCAATACGTCCAGGACGAATGATAGCTTCATCTAATTTTTCAATATGGTTTGTAGTAAAGATAACGATAGAACCATGGAAGTAATTGTAACCATCTAGAATTTCTAAAATAATATCAATAGTAATATTGCTTGATTTTGGCATTTTAGTCATTTCAGTAGTTTCGCTTTTAACAATTGCCTTTTTCTCTTCCCGTTTATGAAAAACTTCATGTGCGTCGATATCCTCAATAACTACAATACTTTTTTGAGGGATATTAGATAGTTGATATTTAACTTCATCTACAGTTATAGTATCATTAATAACTAGTTTGTAGATATTTCTATCAGTAAATTTAGCAATTGCGTAGATGGTTGAGCTTTTACCTGTACCAGGTGTACCATATAATAGATAACCTTTTTTATAGGGGATACCTAATTGTTTGTATTCTTTTTCGCTTTGTAAGAAAGTAGTAAGTGACTTTTGTAACAGTTCTTCTTCACGTTGTTTTAAAAAGATGTTATCGAAGGTTTTATTAATAAATAATGTAGAATATTTGTATTCTCCATAATTATAACTATCAGTTTTAACATAATCTGCGATTTGATTTCTGCCATGTTTATGTTGTGCCTGATGTTCTTTTACTAATTCAATAAATTCATCTATGGTTTCTTTTTTATCAGTATTAATAGTAATATAATTTCTTACACCTTCTTTAATAGTTTCTCTACCAAATGTAATTTTTACAGTTGAACTATCTGGCATAGTAAAGTTATTATTTGTTTTATAGGTAAATTCAGGTGTAGTGAAACCTTCTTTATGACTAGAAGATTCTGATTCTAGTTGATAAATATCAACTTTGGCTTTATCTTTTAAGAAATTACATATTTCGTAATAGAACATATTAGCATTTCTATCATAGGAACTTTTGGATTGTCTAGTGTTATAAACAGTTAAACTATTTTTCTTTTTAGTAATAAATTTTTTAAAGAGAAACCCAACAAAATCTAGAGATAGATTGATGAAAATAGGAATAAAGAGAATAAGCATAGATGTAAAGTTGAAGGAGCCCGAAATGATTAGATAAGGTAAATGCTGATTAATCTTATCTAAACATTCAAATAAAGCTGTTTTGACTGCTTCCATATTATTTTTTTGTTCACCACTATTTGGTCATTTTTTCAATTTTCACACCGGCTTGTTTACACAACTCTAAAACAACCTCGTCATTTCTATAGTCATCCAAATAAATTATTTGTTTAATACCACTACTTATTATATATTTTACACAATTTATACAAGGAAAATGTGTGATGTATATTGTTGCCTCCTGTATGGCAACCCCTCTTTTCGCAGAGTCACTAATAGAATTTTGTTCAGAATGAATAGTATTTATTTCGTGACCATCGCGCATAATAGATTCGTGAGGTGCGCCAGAAGGAAACCCATTATACCCACTACTAATGACTCTATTATCCTTTACAATAACAGAGCCAACTTTAAGACGTTTTGAAGGACTTCTAGAGGAGATTAACAAAGCAAGTGACATAAAATATTCATTCCAATCTAATCTATCATTTAAACTATGAACTGTTTGATAAATTTTATTTAAGTTTTCAGACATTTTAATTATTTATTTTAATTAATTTTTATACTACTTTGTTTTCAAAAAAATAACGAATAATCTTATACTATTTTTTCAATGTATATTCTAACTATACCATATTCATCATTGAGTGTAGGGATTTCATCATGTGCTCTGCCTAGTCTATTAACAATTTCTATATCAGTACCAAGTTGTTGACTAAGTTGCTTCATATTAATAGCATTAAACACATCATTATACTTCATTCGAATAGATATCTTATCAGACATCTTAAAATTATATTCTTTTCTAAGAACATTTACTTGTCTTCTGATATGATTTAAGTGTGCTTCATTCATATTTTCTTGTGTTACTTCTTTTGATAGATAAACTACAGCTGTCTGTTTTTGTCCTAATTCATTAAAGTAATCAAACTTAGCTTCAATAAAGCTATCTTTAGGTTTAGCTATGTATTCAATACTATAATATTCTGGTTTACACTCAGGAAAATCGATATCTCCAGATTCAATGCGTTTGAAGTATTCATTACATTTGAGTTTGAAATCCTTACCTAAAGCTACACGATTTGGTTTATAAATAAAAGGAAGACTATTATAATCATAAATTTGGATTTCTTTGATATTAAGTTCTTTCTTAATAACATCTGTAAATTCTATGATACTAGTAGAACCTGTGTAAATTTCTAAAGTATTTAGTGGATAAATATTTGGTTTATTGAGTTTATTACGAAGTGTTCTAACCGATTCAAATAATTCATTAAGTGAATCAATTGATTGAATAATTGTTTGATTAGGTTCTTCTCTATAAGCTAAATCAATTGTTTTAATATGAATAGATTGTTTGTTAGAATGAATAAGTTGATTGAAGTATTCAGAGAGATGAGGTACGAATGGTGCTAATAGTACATTAGTATTATCTAATACATATTTTAGAGTATTAAGAGATTCAATTGCGTCTTCGTGGGTAAGTTGTGATTTAAGTCGGTCTCTAGAGAGTTTGATGAAGGTGTTACATAGTTGGTCAATAAATTTGTAGATAAGTGGAGGAATATGGGTAAGTTCTAGATTTTCCATATGATAATAAACCTTATTCCTAAAACTATGGAAAATGTTATAAATCCAAATATCTAATTTATTGGATGAATTAAATGTACCCTCAATTGGTTCATCTATAAGTTTAATGGATTCATTAAGAATATTAAAGGCATTAACATAGGGAATAAGTTTTCTAGTGATATCAACTAAATCTTTATCTTTGAAACAGAAACTTTCAGCTTTAGAAGCGGATGATGATAGTAGATAAAGTCTAAGTACGTCACTACCATATTTATTCATTAAATCAAGGGGATTTGTATAATTTCCTAAACGCTTGGACATTTTTTTACCATCTTCTGCTAGAATAAGTCCACTAACAATAACTTTTTTAAACGCAGGTTGATTATAAAGAGCAGTAGAGAGTACATTTAAGGTATAAAACCAGCCTCTGGTTTGGTCGATACTTTCGGCAATAAAATCAACTGATTTACTTGTAATATTACCATTTTCTCTAGCAAAAGGAGCTAAACCAGATTCAAACCAACAATCTAAAACTCCAAATGTTCTAGTGTAGATTTCTCCATCTAAAGAAAAACTTAAGTTATAAATATTATCAAGGTGAAGGTCAGTAATCGTTTGTCCACTTAGTTTACTTAATTTTTCTACATCACTAATACACATCTGTTTACCACTAGTAGAAATCCAAATAGGAATAGGTGTACCCCATGTACGATTTCTAGAAAGACACCAATCTGGAGCAGTGCGAATCCAATTTGCGAAACGTTCAGTGCCTACATATTTAGGATACCAATGAATTTTTGCGTTATTTTCTAGAATATCAGGAATTAGATCTTGAACTTTAAGGAACCAGGCATCTGTAGCTAAATAAACAAGAGGACTATCAGTGCGCCAACAATAAGGATAATTATGTTTAATCTTTTCAGACTTAATACAGTTTCCGGTAGATTTAAGATGGATTACAATATCTAAACTAGTATCCATGACAAATTGTCCAGCAATGTTTTTTCCATTAACAAAATAATCAAAATTAAATTTAACACCGGAATCTACAATAGCAGGTAACATATCCATAGTATAACTATTCTGTTTCATAACACGCATATCATCTTCGCCAAATAGAGGTGCCAGATGAACAATTCCAGTACCAGTTTTATCATCTACATAATTATCCGCGTAAACTCTATTTGTACAAATAGATGTATTAAAAATTGGTTCATATCTTATATTCGTAAGTTCTTTTCCGATAGTTGAATGGATGATTTTGTAGGTTCCGGGATGAAATACTCTGTCAATAGCAGTTGTAGTAATCCAATAATTATTATTTTCGTATTCTACAAGGCTATAGGATAAACTTGCGTTAACACAGATACCTTGATTTGCGAAAAGAGACCAAGGAGTTGTAGTCCACACAACTAGGTACTCATTTTGATGGTCTAAAATACATTTGTTAATGACTTTGAAACGAACAAAAACGGAAATATCAGTACGTTCTTTGTAATTTTGGTTTGCCTCAAAATTAGAAAGCGGTGTTTCACAGAGAGGTGAATAGGGCATTACTTTTTTAGAACAATAAATTAAGTCTTTATCCCATAGGGTTTTAAAAGCATCCCAGAGGGATTTCATATAGTTAAAATCAGAAGTATAATAGGTTTGGTCTCGATTAAATTGTCTACCCAATTGACCTAAAATCTCATACCATTTCTCACTACAATTTCCAATGATACCTCTACAAGTATCATTGAATAGTTTAACTCTTTCCTGAGTATCATTAGGTCCTACTTTACCTACAAGCTTTTCCGCTTCTTGTTCTAGAGGTAGACCGTGACAATCGAAGCCAATTTGATAACTAATCTGATAGCCTTTTTGTGACATGTAACGGGCCATTGTATCTTTAATTGTAGATACTAAAAGGTGACCGTGATGAGGAGAACCATTGACAAATGGAGGCCCATCTAGAAATTCCCATTTAGGACAGGTTACTCTACTAGTTTGAATTTGTTCTTGAACTTTATCATCTTTCCAGTATTGACGAATAGACTCCTCGATTTTATTAAATTCCATTTTTAGTTATTAGTAATCTATTACCTAATGTTTATATCAATTTCCATGTTGTACCAATGTATCAATGATAAATTTGCTCAGGTCTTTTGGAAAATTAGTATAAATAATAGAAATATAAAATAATCTGTTATTAAAATAGAAATGTCGTGTTTTAAAGATTGTTTTGCCGCTTTGTTCGGCTCGGTACAAAAAGAACTAGAAAATGTTGTTAATGAAGTCAAACAAGAAGCTGTTAAAATAGCCGATGAAGTTCAACAAGAAGCTACCACTATTGTCGCGGAAGTTCAACAAGAAGCTGTTAAAATAGCGGATGAAGTCAAACAAGAAGCCACTAGTATTGTTACTGAGGTTAAGCAGGAAGCTAATAGTATTGTTACTGAGGTTAAGCAGGAAGCTTATAGTGTTGTCGCTGAGGTTAAGCAAGAAGCCCTAACTACAGTTAATGACATTAAAGTTGAACTAAATGAACAAGTTAAAGATGTCAGAGAACAAATAGCTGAAGGTCGCGAGTTACTACATGAACAAATAGCTGAAGGTCGTGAGTTACTACATGAACAAATAGCTGAAGGTCGCGAGCAAATAGGTGAAGCAAGATTACTAGCCCAACAGCATTTAATTGAGGTTAAAGAGCAAGTCGCTGAGGGCAGACAGCTTATCCAAGAGCAAGTCACCGAAGGCAGACAGCTTATTCAAGAGCAAATCACCGAAGGCAGACAGCTTATTCAAGAGCAAGTCGCTGAAGGCAGACAGCTTATTCAAGAGCAAGTCACCGAGGCTAAAGAAGACTTAAGTGACGCAAAGGAGATGACACGGGAACATTTAATAGAGGTGGTTGAGGTAGTGAGTGAGACTAAGGAAGAGATAAAAGCCGAATGGTTATCTAATCTTTCTGTAAAAAATTGAAGGAGGTTAGAAAAAGGTAAAATAATAATTAAAAATGTTCACTCAACTCTATAATACTGAAGCTCGTTTTGGTACACAAATCCTTGAAATTTTCTGGAGGGTATTCCTAATTACCTACTTAGCAATGATTACACTGGATTTATCACGTGATATGGCAACAGAAGGATTTGTTACTGCGATTATTGGAGCTATTTTTGAATGTAATTTTATTCTAGTAGCTCGAGTCATTTATGAAATTCTTCATAAGAATCTAACAGATACTGATGATACCAATGAAAAACTAGATGAGCTAATTAAGGCAACATGGAAGGTACATGGGGCTATCAAAAAACTTGAAATCTAATAAATGAATATATGAATAATAGTACTTTGTAGTATACTATTAAGTAATAGGTTTAGAATAATTATTAATAATATAATCTAATAATATGCGAATAATTTTAACGGTTATTATTCAAATAGTAATATTAGTATTATTAGTAATTTTTAATAAAATTTTTAAAAAATCAAATTTAATAGAGAATGTATATAATTCGATGTATTTATTGAGTAAATATATGTTAGGATGTAATTTAGAAATAATGGGAAAACCACTTGAGTTGAAAGATAAATTATTGGTAATTAGCAATCATCCTACAACGTTAGATTTTATGTATTTGTTACATTGGGCTAAGCAACATAATAGAATAAAAGATATTCGTTTTATTGCTAAGGATGGTATAGGAACTATACCAGGAATAGGAAAGTATATATCTGAAACACAGTGTCTAATTTCTAGAGACTATGAAAGTGATAAGAATAAAATTATAGATTTTTGTAAAAAATTAAGTGAACAAAAAAGTTATATTTTGGTTATTTTCCCAGAAGGCACTACTGTATTTCCTGAATCAAAAGCAAAATCAAAGAGCTTCTGTGAAAATAATGATAAACCCGTTTTTGAGAATGTATTATATCCAAGACATAAAGGTTTAGAGTTAATATTAAAAAATTTAGTAATAGAACAAGTATTAGATTTGACTTTGTTTTATGATGATGATAAAAAATGTTATAAATGTGCTTATGATAAGGATTTTTTATTTGATAGCTATCCTAAACATGGAAAGTTAATAGAAAAAGAGATTGAATTAGAAAATATTAAAATAGAAAATGTAGAAAAGCTACTGGAGAAGACTTGGAGAAGAAAAGAGAAATTTATAAGGAAAATATTAGAAAGAGAAAATTGAATAATTTAGAGAATTAGAACATATCTAATAAAGTAAAATGTCCTACGAAGTTAAATATGAAAAAAGATATGTTGCTTTTTATCCTATTATTTCAAATTTTCCAGTAGAAGAGAGAGATGATAGGCAGTTTAATGATTTACCAGAAGATGTTTACGGTAAGCTACTTATCGGAATGGCTGGTTATCAACCTATTTGGATGTATAAAACAGTAAAAAAAAATGAAATTATTCAAAAAAACTAAATGTAATATCTGAAGAAGTACAGTTATCGCATATATTATCTTTAAAAACATCACAATTATTACACATAGATATATGACAACTTTTACAAGATAAGATAGCTTCTGTTGTTATATCGTTACAAGAGTTACATACAATATAGAAATTATCAAATGAAAAAGGATAAGGAAATACTTTAATAGTTTTATTAATACTATATATTTCAAAAACATAATCTGTTTCTGAAATAGGATAATCCTTAAGTACATCGAATGACTCAACTAACTTAACATTGTGATTTCTATCAAGAATGATTATATATCCGTACTTTGTAGGTAGTAAATTAGTATTAATGGGATGTGTATTGAATTTAGGTAAAGATAAACTATAATCAACTAGGTTACATTGAATAATTTTTAAAAAATCATAATTTAGATTAAATAGTTTTTTTGGGGACAGTATAAGGTGGGGATGGTTTATATTAGAATATAGATACAACATCTATAACGCTATATATTAATTAGAAATTGATTTTATGTTTTTTTAAAGTTAAAAATGACATTAGAAAAACAATACAAGTTTCATCTATATTCTAATAATAAACTAAAAGAATCATCTGGATGGTTTTCAGACCTATATTCATCTGAACTAAATGTCTACTCCTATCTATCATGTAATCCTATGACAGAAAAAGATACACTATATATAGTTTCAAATTTAGAAAAGGATAACAGAGGTATTTACATTGAGGATAAATATGAAGTAGTTAAAATTATTTATGGTTCACTATGTAAAAACAGTGCTAACTGTTATCAAATTCCCTCGGAAAATAAAGATTTAGTTTCTAGATTTGAAAACACTATGGTATTTAGCGAAGATGAATTAATCTATAAAAAAGCACTATGGATTTCTCAAAATCGGCATCTATTCAAGTCATTTGATAAGTCTAAACTAGACAATTTTGTATATAACGAATACATCTGTAACTACTTCCACCTTAAAACTCTTCTCTACCTCGGACTAGACCCTGAGAATATTCCATGGGAACACATAGAATCTCATCCCGACCTGCGTGATTATGTTAGGGAAATTGTGGAGTATGATGAAATCTGGTTAAGTAAGTATAGGGAAAATATGTTGGATTTGGTAAAACTGGCGAAAGATTTAAAAATGTTGGATTGTAAATTCAATAATGTAATGAGGTATTTTGGTATTAGTGATATTTTTAGTTAAAAGTATAAGGATGAATATGATAAAAATAAAATAAATATAAATTAATAGATGTTACTACAGTTAGATGAATTTACACCAGTGATACATAGGTTCTTTGAGAGTCCAAAGAAATTTTCTGATTTTTTAGAAATTTTCAAAGAAAATAAGGATAAGATTGATAAAAACCTCTTAGAATTATTACGATTTATGACTACAAATACTAACTTTCCTAAAAAATTAAAAGAATTATCTAGAGAGATTATTATTAAAATATTAAAAAAAGATTTGAACAATATTGATAGTTTAATGAGTAATTATATAAATGAAAAAAATATTTACTTTGAAGAAGAAAAGGAAAAAGCTATAACTATTAAATTAGAAAGAGCGGTAAACCTAGGAGAGCCTTTAGTTAAGGCAATAGATACTAAAAATGATAAGTACTGGACCAGTGTTTTGAATAATATGAATGACGACGACTACGATGAAATCATAAAAAGTTTATTAGTTGTTAGAGAGGATATGGTTAAAATAATTGAAAAACATGGTGAAAAATCAATGTATTCGATTCATAATATTAATGAATATATTGATTTAGAGTTTATAAGAAGAAATTTATATTATAAACAATATAAATTTGATGGATTATTTTATTATATCTATAATTTCATATTAGAATATATCAATCCTGGTTTACAACGTTCTTTAAAAAATTCTTTGAAAGAGTATTTAGAACTATTAAAAGCCGATTGTATTGATATTGAAAGTACTAACAATGAAACAATATTGGAATTATTTAAATTTTTAATGGATAATTTCTTTTTATATATAGATGTAAGTGATTCAATCGATTTAATACCTGCTAGATAATCATAAAAAGAGTTATTAATGGAATAGATAGTATATTAAAATACTCCTCTAAACTTATACTATACAACATATTGCTAATCATAGTGCTTAGTAATAGTGATAAACACAAAGTACATAATGATGTAAAAATACATTTATAGTTTTTATTTTTAATAATTGGCTTTTTAGAGAATGACCTAAATAAAAGGTAAATAGTAACAAAAATAGACATAAATAGTGAATCACGTGGTTCCCAAGGGTCATTAAAAATAATACTTGTTTTAGTGAACTTTTTATCTATTAGACCTATTAGCCATACTCCGGCGGTAAAATAATTAAATATATTCATTTTAAGATAAAACCACCACTTTCCTTCAATACCTATATTTCTATATTTACTCAAATAGTTATAGACTATTTCAGTTGGTATATTTCCAATTAAATTCGCAATATTTTTACATTTACTATTTCCCTTCTCTTGAACTATTGCTAAATCAGCTTTCCTTAATGCTAAATAGTCATTTTCTTGATCACCTAAAAATATTACCTTTCTATATTTTTGGAAATATTCTACAATCTTTTCTTTATAGATAGCTCTTGTATTACCAAAGACACCTCCTCCTATCTCCAACAATCTTTTTATTATCTCCTCTTTTTCATTATCTAATTTCTTCATAAATTCACTACCGTCCAATACTGTCATATTAGAGTTATTATCACCCGGTGCCAAAGTACCACTTATAACTCCTAATTCTAAACCTATATCTTTGGCAGTTAGTAAACTATCTCCTGTAATAACAATAAATGGATATCCATCTTTTTTTATTTTTTCAATACCTGATTTAGTAGTACCAAATTTAGACTCTCTATAGAAATTATTGAAATGAAATTCACCAATTACTTCATAATTTTCTATCAGATTATTTCTAAACTTCTCCAAAGCCATATCCATATTATTTTCCTCCAATTCTATACAGCCTATTAATAAACCACGTTTAACACTATTTTCCTTCTCCACATAATTAAGTCTTCTTGATAGAAGATATTTACTTCCCATAAATACATGATAATATTTATTGTTTTTAGATAGTAATGAGTGGGAGCCGAAGTTGGTATCTTTATAGGTAATTTTACAGATACGTAATATCTTTTGTAAATTTCCATTTAAAGAATATTCAATAATTTGTTCTTTATTTGTCCAATGGTAGTTGCTCTTTTGTTTAATTTTGTATTTTTTACAAATATGATTAGCTATAATATTAGTCTCAGGACTATGACTAGTATGTTTTAAATCATCGTCTAAATAACTATTAATGTGTCCCAATATTAAATCAATATGATTTTCATCAATATATAATTTTTCTAAAGTTAGTGTATTATTAGTAAGAGTACCTGTTTTGTCACTAAGAATTACAGTATTATTTGGTGTAAAATTAATATCAACGGGTCCATGATTACATACTTTAAAGTCACTAAAAGTAAGTGTAATATATTTATAAACACTATCCCATAAATTTAAAGATTGTGCCACCTTAAATGAGGGAATTAAATAGTTTAGACCAATAAAGCAACCTAATACATCTAGTAACAAATCACCAAATTCTAGTAAATTTGTTTTATGTTTATTTAGGATAACGAAGGTTGAAAATAATAATATTGTGGATATACCTATATATGTCATTATACTATTCAAATTTTTTACAGTATTTATATTATCTTCAATTAGTTGATTAGATGAATATGTTTTACAAACTCGTAATTTTACAAGTTCTTGATTTTTTATAATAAGTCCTTCTAATACTTTAGAACCAACTTTAAACTCTTCAATGGTTCTTTCGCCAGTCTGCCCTAAATTAAAGGCAACAACATCCTGATCGATAACTAAAGCTTCTTTAACACGTACGCTATTATTTCTTCTTAAATATAAAATATCTCCTACACGAATACTGCTAGATTTTACGTAAATCAGCTGTTTATTTCTAACAATCATACATTTTTTATTATTCTGTTTATGTGTTTCATAGTCTCTTATCCAATCAATTATAGAAGTAGTTAAACCATAAGTAATTAGTAGGAGATAATTAATAAAATTTATTTTTTTATTCATAAATTTCAATTGGGTAAGGGATATAAATATAAGAATGGCTGTAGAAAACTCATGAAGTTTTACTAGAGTTATTAGAAGTTGTCCCCATAAAAAATAATTTGTTTTGGTTTCTACCAAATTAGGATTATCTTTTCTAAATTTCTTATAATAATTATCAAATAATTTATTAGTTATAGCCAATATACCATAAAAAACAGTAATTCCCAACAGAATAAAATAAATATCATTAAAAACTGTATATAGATTATTCAAATTATATTGAATGTTTATCTTATAGATATTATCTAATTGTAAAAACCTTTCAGGTACTATATTTATTATTGTATTGAATAGGATTAATCCTACTGTTGGTAAAATCTTAAAATAATACATATCACGTTGTTATTAAAATTCAAATAACCTTTAATTGATGTTTGTTCAAACAAACACTTATTATCTAAAGTCTATTTTGTAAATAAATTTTAATTATTATGTTATTTTTATAATAATGAATTTAACTACAAACTATAATTTATCCTTTTCTAGAGAAAATTTCAATCATATAATAGTTCAAAATAAAAAATGTATGAAATACATTACTGGTATACAACATAATTGTTTAATTCCAGAAAGGTTCAAGAAAAAACCTGTACAAACACTAATTAAAGTATTAGAAAGAAATAATAATTTTTTAGATGCCTATTTTTATACTATCGACATTCAAATGTTTTACAAAAATATCATCAATGAAAATTTTAACAAAGAAATTAAACTATTAATTAACAAAGAAATGAATAAAATATCACACTTTTTAGACACTATTCAGTACCTTTCAGCCTTTATATAATTAGGATAATTATTTATTAACATTTAATACATAATTAGGGTAATCTATCTATTAACATTTAATACATAATTAGGGTAATCTATCTCACTAAAACCATTAAACCACGTCATTCCATCCATATTATTTACAATTTGAATATTAGAATAAATTGTGTGTACTTTTGCCATTATATCTTTAATAGTAAGATGATGTATAATGTCCAAATTCATAGTTGTCATTTTAAGATTGAGTGGGCATTTTAGAATAAATGTGAAACCAATTTTAGTGTTAAATTCATTCGTAGTAAGAGCTCTATAGTCTTTCTTAACACTATCCCAAATAATAGCTTTATAGGGTTCATCTGTCATATTCCATATAATTCTATCAAGTATATCCATTTTAAAATAAATTAGGTGATTGAAAATCAATTTGAAAAAATCTAAATTAATAATAGTATGATTAATGTTTTAATAATTAATTTATATGACAATGATCTTTATCTCGATACAATGGCAAAAAATTTAGCTTATTACAATATTCCTTTCGAACAAACTACACACAAATTATTTAATAATATTAATTTTCCCAAGTATTCTCATTTCATATTAACAGGTTCTGATTTTTTTATTTTAGAAAATCAAATCGTACTTTCTAAAGAACAAATTTTGACTTTAATGTCCTATAAAAAACCTATTTTAGCCCAGTGTTATGGATTTCATCTTTTAGCATCCCAATTAGTTTCTAGTAAAGTTATAAAAACATTTAGAAAAAATGAATATGGATATTTTAAGCTTAAATCTCCATTAGTAAATCCAAATCAATATTATTTCATCAACCATTTTAACTATGTAACACATCTTGATAAAAATTGGGATATAATTAGTACTAGACATATGCGTGATTTAGATGGTAAAAATAAACAATTTATATTAGACGCCAAATTAAAGGAATTTGATGTACTATGTTTACAATACCATCCTGAAATGAATAAAAATACATATGATTTTATTTACCAATGGATTCAAAATTCAACTGATAAAAAATCATCCAATACACTATAAAAACAAAAATAAATTTATATTTTTTAAAAAATATATATTTATTATACACTTAATTATTATTAGAATAATCTTTAACGCTTAACATCAGGAAAGACTACAGGTAGTCCTTCCTGATAAGCCAGTTCTGTATATCCTGTGGATATACATTAATGGATATTAATAACATCATTTGATTTATTAAGGAGTTTCATAATTAACTCTTTACATTCAAGACGCTTATCTCCATTAAAGCAATATGACTCTCTTTTTTGGTCGTACTCAGGAATAATTTTTTTATAACCAGCAGTTGACAATTTATCCTTAGCCTTAGTCAAGAAATCATTCGCCTGCTGTTTATCTAAAATAAGTCCTGTAACTACTGTTAGACTTTTACGTCCATGAGTTTGCATATTGTAAATATTAATTTTTTCACTTAAACTTTCTTCTAATTCCTTTGTGGGGTCAAAACGTTCTAATAAAATAGACATTGTTACTTGTATTAATTGAAATTGTATTACTATAATAGTATCAAATATCTTTAAAAGATTTATTGTTATATTGTACTTAATAACTCCTCGGCGGTTAATCCAGATTTTTTAATTAGGGCTTCTCCTAATTCATCTATAGTTGTTTTAAATTCTCTATATAATTTTTCATCCAAAGGTTTAATAGATTTAATTTCATCATAAAATTCAGCCATTTTCTTCCCTAAGGCCTTTAAAACATTTATGTCTAAGTCAATATCTAAATTAAATAAGATAAATATCATTAGTTCATGAATCATTTGTGTACTTTTAAGTATATCTGATTCAGCCTTATATTCCCCATAATAAAATTTAATAATTTCAAACAATTCAGATTGATTAGCAACTTTATTCCTACAAAGTTCTGAAGTACTCATTCTTTATATTATATTAGAATATTCTTTTCCTACGCCTTCACATTTTTCATAAGGTAATTATTAATCTTACTAACATAAGCCGAGTTATAAGGAATATTATTTGCCTCAATACCTTTAATAATAGGTAGTTGTAGTTGAACCTGTTGAGCAAACATTTGTTGATTCCAACCCCTTCCTGACCTAAAGGCAATCATTTTTTGAATAAATTCAGTTTCATATTTCTTAGGCTTAAAAGTATCACCATCAATTGCCTTTTCTAGTTTGGATTGTTCTGATTGAATGTAACCAGTAGATTTTTTTACTGGAGGAGAAGACTTCTTACCAATTACAATATGGTCATATTGAGGGTTGTTAATGTGATTCGCGTTCATCCTTCTAAACTATAATACTACCAAAGTTTTTTTAATTTTCATCAATTTCTCATTTTATTGTAGTAGTGAACTATTCGATTAGATTAACAATAGCGCTAATAAAAATCTTATCATGAACAAATTTAATCCTAGGATAGACTTCAAATAGTTTAGAGGTGGGGATAAGTCGAATAGGTTTCTCGGGGTCAACTAGTTGATTTTGGACAAAACCACCTACTTCCTCAAAAACTCTAATAAGTTCATCTTGAAGTTCATTATAAAACTTATCATTAGATACTACTTGTCGATTTGTTAGATAAGACTCCATAACTTCATTTGATTGTAGGTTGTTAAGATAAAATTCAACCTCTAAATATTCATCTAGAATACGTTGAGTAATTTTAACCTGTGAATTCTTAATATATTCTTTTAGTTGACGCTTATTAACAATCATATGACGAAAACGATTTCCCATTGATTCTACAATTTTTTCAATAACCCTCTCTAGTTCCTCTTCAGACTCAACACTAATGGTTTTGGTAATTTTGCCATACTTAGTTGTTGTATTAGTTAGCATGTCATAAAGGTAAGCCATAGAAGATTGCTTGTTGCTAATAAAAGATGCCATTTTGATTTTAATAATTCTAATTTATTTACCTTCAATTTATCTTTAATTGTTAGGAATATATTAGAAATATTTTATTTTATAAGTTACTTATTTAGAACCAAATGATTGTTGAATAGCGCCCTTGGAACTAGCAATAGCAACTTCTTTAGTAAGAGTACGTTGTTCTGCGATTTCTTCCTTAAGATTCTTAATAGTCTCCTTTAGAACATTAATTTCTTTAATTTGTTGCTCTGTAGTAGCTTTAAGAGTTGCGATTTCAGCAGCGTGAGCAAGTTCTTTATTCATAAGAACCTGAGTAAGTTGTGATTTAGCTTTATCCTGTTCATCCCTAATAGCCTTTTCAATATCAGTCTTGTACTGTGCCTTAAGACTTGCTAGTTCACTAGTAACATTAGAGTATTCACTATTAGTTACTGCGGTCATATCAAGACCAGAAAGAACTTCCTTAGCAGCTACAAGTTTTGTTTCTTGAAGAGACTGACGAAGCTTAATTTCAGTATCTTTGTATTGATTTTCTAGTTTATTCGTAAGGTCTTGGAATTCAGACTTCTTTGCTTCGATTTTAAGGTCGAGCTCAACTAGACGTTCTTTACTAAAATTAGAAAGTTCATCAAGAGCAGCTGCGAAAGTTTCACCACGAACAACTAGATTATTAATTGCTTGAGCAAGTTGAAGACGGTCAGAATCAGAATGATTCACTTTAACAGTTGTAGTAGAGGATACAGAAGTACTTTTCTTCTTATCAGCAGATGAATCATTAGATGTTGAAACACTTGAATCAGATAGAACAACGGTATTAATATCTTTCTTTTTAGGAGGCATTTTACTTGTTACTTAGTATAGTGTGATAAGTTTTAAGTTATTTCATATATTACACTTATCGATAATTAATTTGGGGGAAGTATTCTGTTAATATTTCTAATTCATCTCTTACTATCTCACGTAATACTAAAAAGCATTTTATTTCTTTAGGAGAAGCATCAATAGAACCGACACCTAAAAACTCCGCGTATCTATTTAGATCACCGGTATTAGCTTGTTGTCCATTATTATTGAGTATAAATTTACAAAGAGGTAGATTAGATACTACTTTATTAATAATAAATTGTTTTGTACGATCTAATGATTTAACATTGGAATTGGTGTAATCATATGATTCTATATCTTCTTTAATATTATTATATTGTGCCTTAGCAATCTTCAAATCAGTAGTTTTTATTCTATCACGTAATCGAATATAATATTTAACTCTAGTTAATTTGGTAAACTTTGTAAATTTATCTTTGTCAATAGAATATTCGTCCGCTAAATGTTTTAAAGCTATATAGGTTCTACTTTCATTAATATCTTGTAATGACGGACTTTGTGGTCTTTCATCTAGATCTTGAACAGACATTTCATCTATTTCAGGTTCCATCTCGACCGCCTTACTTTGTTTTCCTTCCTTCGCTTCGCTTCTAGCCTGAAGCCATCGTTCTTCGCTTGGTTTCTCAAGTGGTGTTTTTACGACAACAGGTTTCTCTTCCTCTTGAGAAATCACTGTTTTAGGTTGAGGGAACATTTTACTAATGGGTACCATGACTGGTTTAGGTGCCGATTTCTTTTTAATTTCAAGAGGTGTCGCGGCTTCAATTGATTCAACTTCAATATATTTTTCAATAAATTCTCTTTCGGATAATAATAATATCTGTAAAAGTTTCAATACTTCTAGTTGATTAACTATATTTGAATTGTTATCATATTTTGCGTAACCTTTTAATTTAAAAATATGGAAAAAGTCCTCTAAATCTTCATCTGAGATTTGTTTGTTTTTATCGTCTCTAATGTATTGTTTCAAATTTAATTCTTCAAAAACTAAAGCTAATTCATCTGATTTATATACGTTATTTTGTATATCTTTTACCAAAAGTTTAAGTAGTTTAGGTAATATTTGAATTTCTTCGCTAGTCAAATTTGTTCTTAATTGTATATAAATCATTGTTTTGGGTTGTTTTAGGATTTCATCAATATTACTGATATCTTTTAAAAGTCGTTTGAATTTATTAAGAACTAAAACTTTAGTGTATTTAGTTTTAGATGTAAACATGGGGATTTTCCTACATAAGGCCTTTCCTCTTTTCCTGTAAGCTATACAATCCTCGGGACAAGGAGGATGATGTTTTTTACAAATTAAATCAGACATCTCTATACTATTAATTAATAATTTATTACTGTTTGAAAAAAAAATGATTTTAATAATTCTAATGTCAACATTTTATCTTCGGGTTTCCAATAATACTGGATATCTGGATATAAATTCACTACATTTCTTATTTCTTGATAACTGTCATCTATATAAAAAACTTGATTCATTGGTATTTGTAAATCGTGGATCATTGAAAAGACCTTTAGTTTTCCTTCAGTATCTTGTTTCATATTGACAATTTCTCTTTTAAAAAACCATTGTCTATCACTAAAAATATTTAATAATGAAAAATTAGGATATACATTTTGTCGAATATAGTAATAGATGACGTCATTATAATTTCTAGAAGCTATAAGAATGATTTTATTATGTTTATATAAAAATTCAAAAATTTCCTTCAGATTTTTACAAACTTCTTTATTTTTAAAAGGGGGCTCCGCTAAATCCACTAGTTGCGTTTTTTCGGAATCTAATAGGTGATATATATGTGTATCGGTTAAGGTCAAGTCAAAGTCGAATATAAAAAATTGTATTTTATCAAATGTATTTGTTACTTCTAATTTTTTTGTAGGTATTTTAGGTATTTCTAGTCTTAACATTTAATTTTATTTATATATTTTTATAAATATAATTAAATCATTTTGTTTAGCCCTATTAATTCTAGATTTCTAGCTAGAAACAAATTGATACAAATTTGAACTAGGACGAGATAGAATTCTACCAACACCAGAAAAATGACCACTACTTCTACTCAACTTCCCCCGCTGCCAACTACTACTAGTGAAGTTCGTATTACGGTCGACGACCAATCTGCTCTTGATAAAAATACCAAGGGTCAGACTTGCCTTATAGCTAGTCTTGGAACTCTACTTCTACTCCTATTTTCTCCTTTTGTAATCCTTGATTTCTATGTTGGTTATACAGATACTTCTTGTGTTAATCAAACTGTTTCTAATATGTCACTGACTCTTAAGACCTGGTTCCTAGTCAATGGCTATCTTTCCGCTATTGTTTTAATTACTTGTATTGTTCTTTTTATCTATAATATGTATACTAGTAATAATCTATTTGACACCGTTTTCTTATATATATTTAATAAGCTATTCACCCTTTTCTCACTTGCCTGGAATATCACTGGAGCAGTTTTATTCTGGGGAATGATGGACAATGATGTTTGCGACAAGCTTACTTATGACTATATGTATACTAAACTTATCCTTTCTTTTGTTTTTATTGGTTTTAGCATTTGCTCCGGTAAGAAAAAGTGAATTATCTGGTTCTAGTTCCAGACTTATAGAGTAACTATAAAATAGTTACATGTTTGCTTTGTAGGTTACGCATAAGTCTAAATACTTGAGTATAAGCTGGACAGGCACAATTAGTTGGTATAACTAATGCCTCATTTTCACTTGCTTTGTCTAGGTTAAAGAATTTTTTACAAACATATGACTTACCTTCATCATTCGTTTTACAACTAAAATAACATTCTTGTAGCTTATAAGTATCTAAAAAAAGTGGATTACTGATTGACATTCTTTATATTTAACAAATTGAATAATTTTTAAATAGTTAAATAAACAAATTTAAAATTAAACTCTAAAAATTATAATAAAATGTATCACCGTATTTGTGCTATTTCTAAAAAATATGAAGAACTATTAGATAATGTAATTGAGGTTCGTGGTTGGATTATCACAATTCGCAATCAAGCCGACAATTGTTTTATTAGTATTACGGATGGTTCTACTAGTGACCCACTACAAATTTTTGCCTCTAAAGTAGATAACACACCCGAAAATATTTCTGTTATTCAACAACTAGCTACTGGTTGCTCTATTCGTGTTGTTGGTACACTTGTTAAATCACCTGCTAAAGGACAACTTTTTGAACTTCGCGCAGATACTGTACTTCTAGAAGGTGGAATTATGAATCCTTTAGAATATCCTATTGCTAAAACTAATCTTAGTCTTGAGCATCTAAGAAACAACGCACATCTTAGAGCTAGAACTAAAACATTTAGTAGTATTTTTAGAATTCGTCATAGTATGATGATGGCCATCCATGAATTCTATAATTCAGAAGATTTTCTTCTACTTGACCCTAATATTATTACTACCAGTGAATGTGAAGGTGGCGCAGGTGTTTTCCAATTAACTGAACATGATATTAGTATTCCTGCTAATTTAAACCAAAAAACAACTAAGTTTACAGAGGGAATTCATAAAGGTTTAAGTACTGGAATGTATGATTGGAAACAGGACCATTTTGGTAAACCAGTATACCTAACTGTAAGTTCACAACTTCAACTAGAGGCTCTAGCTATGTGTATGGGACGTGTTTATACTATGAATAAGAGTTTCAGAAGTGAACATTCAAATACACATAAGCATGTTAGTGAATTTACTCACTTAGAGATTGAACAATGTTTTACTACACTTAATGATTTAATTAGTATCGCAGAAAGATTTGTTAAATATGTTAGCAAGTATGTATTAGAACATAATAGACGTGACTTAGAAATTTTAGAGGCATCCGCTAAATTTAATGAGGGTATTGATAAGGCAATTCTAAAACGTTATGAACTTATTAATAAATTAGATACATTTACTAGAATTAAATATCGTGATGCCATTGAATTAATGCGCAGTAATCCTAAAGGACTTACTAAGGTACCTGAATATGGGGAAGATGTAAGCAGTGAGCATGAAAAATATCTAACAGACCATTTTGGTGGTCCTGTGTTTTTAACTCATTGGCCTCTAGCAATTAAGAGTTTTTATATGAAACAATGTGATGATGGTACTTGTGAATCTTTTGACCTTCTTATGCCACATGTAGGTGAACTTATTGGAGCTAGTCAAAGGGAAACCAGTTATGATAGACTAATTAAAGTTATGGATGAAAAAGGTGTTAAGAAAGAACCACTACAATTTTATTTAGACCTTCGCAAATATGGCAGTTGTGAACACGGTGGGTTTGGTTTAGGTTGCGATAGACTTCTTATGTTCCTAACTGGTGTTCATAATATTAAAGATGTAATTCCCTTCCCTGTAAGTTACCAGAATTGTGCGTTCTAATCTCTGATTAGATTAGCTTCAGAATTGTGCGTTCTAATCTCTGATTAGATTAGGTATAGTATATTGTATAGAATAAATTTATAATAAATTAAAATATTATAAATGTATTATTTATATGATTCTGTTGTCAATAGTATAAACATTATCTAAATTAGTAATCTTTGTAGTTGGAGATAGTAAGTCATCAAAATATTTATTTTTAAGAATTGAGGTATAACTTGGTATTATAATATCAGGAATCCATAATTGGTTTAATGTTGTAAAGCTTTTAGATTTAACTATTAAACCATATTTTTTATGGCCACTTACTATGTTAGTGTAATAGTCAATCCAACGAAGATTTAAAATATCCTGATCTATACCATAATTAACAGGTGAAAATGGACTATCGTCATATGGAGTACTAGGTGGTAAATTAAATATTCGATTGAATTCAGCTAATTCAACTTTGTTAGCTGGATTACTTAAAATTCTATTATATGTTGTACCAATAGTTTCTGGAGAAACATATAGGTTGTAATAGATTTGCGCAAAGAAAGCCTGGGCGTTAGCTGGTTTTAAGGTTAAATGACCTTTATCAAAATCCCATTTAAATTTTATCATTTCTAATTTTGGATTATATATATCACAAGTAGCACCTGTGGTACAAGCCCAACCATTGGTTTTTTTTCTAATTGGATTATCTATTTTATTAATTTTAATAGCCTTATTTTTACTAATTCTAATAGTAGTATCCTGTGCTATCATAGATTGATCGAAATCATAAATTTTAAGCAATTTAGTAACCTCTAATTTATACTTTTTACCTTCAATTATATAGATATATTCAGTAGGTTCTATTGTATTAACAAATAAATTTCCCAAATGTAAATCACCGTGACTAATCTGTAATTTTTCAAATACATATAGTGTATAATATAATTGGAAAAATATTGTTTTTAATTCATAATCATTTAAATTGCCAATACATCTATCTAGAGTTTGTTCACCTGGATTAGAAATAATAATGCCAGTTTCTGACCAAATATAATCATCCGCTATTGTTAGTTTACTATTTTTAGTTTTGAAATATTTATTAATAGGAATTATTTGGGAACGTATATCATTTTGGATTTTAGATGGAAGTACACTATAAAATTCGGTATCAAAATTATTAAACTTTCCACTGACTATTTTGGTAATAATATGTGGTGTTATATTAAATTTTACTAGTTTATATAGTTCATTATACATAGAAGCTTCAATTATTAATTGAGGTATAATATTAACAATATGTGGTTCTGAACAAAAAATCTTAAAAAAGAATTTATTTGGTTTAGTTAATATCTGTTTGCTACCGAAACTATTTCTAATACTAGGAATTAAATCCGCTTTAACTTGTAGAGTGCTGCTAGCTGAAGTTCTTTTTATTACTTCTATATTTTCAAAGTTTTTTAATAGGGATGTATATGAGTTTAATCCTGTTTCGGTCAATAATTCACTAAATAAAACATTTTTCTCCGAATGGATATTGATAATATTATCCTTATTAATAACTTCTTCTTTATTTAGTAAAAATGACACAAAGCTACTAATAATAACTACCAAACGATAAATAATCTCTTTAATATCGGTAAATAAAATTCTTTGAATACTACCATTACATGTACTTATGGAATTTTTATCTATTACAGTAGTATCTCTCAAATATAAATTAGTTTTTTGTGAATATAATACTCTAAGTTTCATAGAAAAATCAGTTTTTAAATTAGGTTTGAGATTAACATAGGTTTCTTCTATACCAATTGTAAAATATCTAGTATTAATTAATTTTAAAATTAGAGTTCCATACATATCGTAATCTTCATCTTCTACAAATAAAAGATTTAACAAAGAATCTTTAAATTCTAATACATTTTGATTCTTGCCCGGAAGTAATTTATTTAATACCTTTCTATATTCATCTTTATCACTTGCGTATTTACCACAACTTGTACTTTTCTGTGTACACTCTGTGTTAAACCAGTAACAACCTAATTGGTCATTACAAAGTTCTTTATCTAAATATTTACATCCATTCATACTTATTTATATATTAGAATAAAATTATAGTCTGTTAGAATTGTTTAAGAGTATTAATAAGGTTATCTAAACTGATGCTTAGTGATAGATAGGCCTCAGTACAATCACTATTTAAACAAATCTTCTTGATTCTCTCTTTATCCTCATTTGAGACTTCTAGAGATTGTATAAATTCATCTAAAATAGTTTGATAAACTTCTAAATATCTTTTATGTAATTCATCTTTAAGAAGCTTAACTGAAATACTATCAGTAGGATTGATAATATGTGTTAGTTTAAACTCACGAAGATATTCTTCAATATTAGATGTTACTCTTTTAGAAATTTCACCTTTATATTCTTCTATTTTCTCAGTCATTTCAACTAGTTCAGTATCTGATTCAATATCTTCTAATTTGGCGTAAAACTGTTTCTTTAGTTCTTTAATATCCTTACAGCATGACTTCCACTTTGTTTGAAACTGTTCATAAAGTACTTTAAGTTGCTTATTAAGAATATTGCGGAAATCAATATAATTTTTAGAATAAGAAATCAGGTTATTCTTTGCCTCTTCTGAGTTTTGTTGTTCATAAATTTTAGTAATGAATTCAAATAGATAAACTTCGGTTCTGGAGGGATGTTTATGTTTATTCTCTACAAAAAATAGTTCTAGTTGTTCATTGGATACTAAATTACTATAATTATTAGAGATAAACCCATGAATAGCGTCTTTAAACTCAGGAACAGAGTTCCATTGTCTTTCAATAGTTAGTGTATCAATTAGTTCACCGATCTCAGTGAGTTCTAGAATAATATCGAGGACATTTCCTTGAGCATTATTAAAAATGTTTACTTTAGTTTGAAGTAGGTCCATTTTTGATTCTAAAGTGATATTTAGTGAGATATTCAATTTCAAAAAACATAACTAGAAAGTTAGTCTATCTTTATTATATTATGAGAGTCTAAAATACGTTCAATACTAGTTCTAATAGGAAAATTATCTGCTGTATAAATACGTGTTTTTTTAAGGTCAAATAAATTCATAATATGGCAGTAACCAATTTCTAGTCTAGAAATAGACTTGTGAAGTTCTAAAAAAGTAACTAATTTATCTTTAGAAAAGGTATGTTGTGGATTTTTAAGATTTCGTTGTTGGATAAGAAGGGATTTCATAAAGGCAAATGTTTTTTGGGTAAATGAATCTAAAATAGATTCGCGATAGGCACTATTTTTTTGAATAATAAGGTTAAAATTTTGGAGAGCTAAATTAAATTTTCTATTGAGGATATCCTCGATGATTTTATTAAGATTGATTTCCATTTTCTATTAGATACTATTAAATTATCAATTTAATGTGTATTTAAATAATAAAAAAAATGTATGATAGATATATTTAATTGATGGATTCAATTGGGCAAGTTTTAGTTTTCATTAAAAATAGTATTTTATTTATTGTTACTGAGTTAAAACAATTAGAAAAGATGAATCACTTTATTAGCAACAATATATTAACATATGAATTGGCAATAAATAATTTATTAGATAGTATACAAAATCTAAACAATCCTTTATATAATCAAATAGTCAATCCTGCCTCTTTATGTTCAATATTAGCTTTAATTAATTCTCACGTTTTGTCATTGAATAAATTAGTTACTAGAATGAATAAATGGAATAGTGATGTAAAAAAGGGTGGATTTAAAAAAATAAAAGCACTGATTAAAGATAGACCCTCTGTATTATCCCAAGAACTATTTACGAAACTACTTGAAATTAAACCTTTACTTTTCGAAATAGCAAATATAGAAAAAGAGACATTGGGTTCTGGTGTAAGAATTAAAAATCCACTATTAAGAGCAAGTTGGGTTTTATCAGGAAGAAACCAGGTTAATGATAGTTCAATAGATAAAAATATAATAGCAGAAAACATCTATTTATTATTAAAGCAAGAATTAGGCGGAGAAATTAAAAAACCCATTATTTGGAAAGCAGCTATTAATCGATTACTAGATAATATTGATGGTTGTGCGGCAGGAAGTAAAGACAGTAAAATATCCATATCTGAAATGAATGAGTTTACTTCTTGTAACAAAAAATCTACATTCAAAGAACTTTTAACAGATTATTTAGATAAAGAAACTGCTTATACAGAAAGTACTCATAAAGAACCTGTTCATAAAGAAATATTACAATTGGAATATAAACCTAACGCAACAAAAAGTAGTGAGGAAAATACAGAAAAAGAGTCTTCTGATAAAGAAGTATTACAGTTAGAGTATAAACCTGAAACAAATAATGGAGATGTAGATACAGCTAATTTAGAAATAAGTGAAAGTAATAGTGAAGATTCTAATGAGGTAGATTCCGATAGAATAACAATCGTTGAATCTATTCCAGAAATGAAGGAAGAATCTATTATTATTCCTTTAGAATTTACTAAAAAAGAAATTAATTATAGACATAAAGCTGAAATGCCCAAGGCATCTGGATATGGCGGCGATTGGCCAAGTACAAAACTTTGTACCTTCCGAGTACCCAATACCAATTATAAAAATTTAGAATTTGAATATTTGGATATATTATTTGAGGCGGGTGACCAGGGTTGGGGAGGAACTGGACATGATAATATTAGATATCAGATAGATGATGGCGAGGCAATATTTGGATTATTTATTGACAGAGTTAAAAGTCCCGATGGTCGTTATAAATTAACACTTAACTGGGAGAAAGTTGAACCTGGAACAACTATAACATTATGGTTAGTTTGCGCACCATTTGGTGGTTGGTCTGCTAGGGTCAGTTCTATTAAGGCTATTGCCAACTTTACATTAATTTAGTAGCTATTGCCAACTTTACATTAATGTAACAAGTAATAAAATGTTAGTATAAATAAATGCCAATAAACGTACCAGAGGATATATTAATTAAAATAGCAAATTTGGATTCTTTAGAGACAATGAAGGAGATATTAAATAGTGAGCACGCATTATCAGAAAAGGATTTTACAAAAGGTACAAAGATTATATGTTATAATAAAATGGATAAAGGTCAATATGAGTTTACTATAACAGCCCAATATGGTGATGTTTATACTGATAAGTTTCAACCTAAATTTACACCACAGGAAATGTTAGAATTTGGTGTTTTTGAGGGTAAATATTTAAATGATTGTTTATTAGAGTATCCTAAAGAGTGGTTTTTAGGTGCTATTGAAAATGGTAAATTATCACCTGCTAAACCCGATGTTTCATGTAATTATTTTAATATTAAAAGTAGACAATCATTAATTATATGGGAGGAAAAAGATTGGTTATATGGTGATGACAATAGAGGATGGTTTCAATGGTATTGTAGATACTACTGTGGCAGACGTGATCCTGAGGTAGATGAGAAACAAATAAAAAGATGGCGAGCTTTCAAAAGACATTATGGAGCTGTAGAAAAAAATTGTGATGGTGATTTAGATTGTAGACCTAAACAGAGACAGGCATTATTACAATGGAGCTATGACTGTTTTGTCTAATACCAAAGTAATAAAAACAAAGTAATAATTTAAATATTTATACTTATTTAAATTATTAATTCATTGAAAGTATTTTCCGTATTTAATCCAAGAAACCAGTTATTTTCAGGGAAGAACGCCATTTTTGTTAAAAACTAAAATAGATTAGAACTAATCCACTAGTAACTTTTTTTAAACACTCTAATACCCTTTAGTTTTTTATAAGAAGACTCAATAGTCCTAAACTTATATGTTTAAGACTATGGTATTTACCTTTTTCTATTAGTTGACTATAGGTTATAGTTATATAACTTATTGTTATAATTAGTTTGTAGTATAGATTCATGGGAAAATAGAGTAAGAATAGTACTAAACCAACTAATTGAAATAGAAAATAGTATACTAATTCTTCTGTTTTATACCAATAGGCAATAGTTAGTATACCTATAAGACTATAATTAGTAAAAGAAATATTGGGATAAAACATATTAAAAAAATAGCTAAATACTAAAATCATAGCTAGTCTATCTATAAATAAAGTTTCTTTACTAGTAGACACGTGAAACAATGTAGAACCTATACCTAAAAAGATAAACAAGGTGCCTAAAAGTTGATTATTATTTTTCCAGTGATAAATACCTAAAGCAAAAAAAATAGCATTAGAATATATTTTATCTGGTGTATTTTGATTTTTTAAATACCAATCTGGATCTTTGACTAGTACCATTCTATATTATTCAAATATCTTTTTATATAAATGAAGCATTATATTACTTTTATGCATTAGATATTCGTAACCTACTTTTCCCAAAAATGTTAATCCCAATAATATAGGTGGTACTTTATCTCCAAATACAGCAATTAATACTATATATTCTTTTATTAAATCCGGAAAATAGACAAAGTCTATTGGATTTTTATTTTTATAATATAAAACTACACCTAATACTCTATAAAAAAATAGTAATAATAAGATATAGTAACTATTTGGACTAAATATAGGTCTTAAAAGGATAATCGCAAAAATGTATTGATAAAGGTCCAAAAACTTGTCTATTTGTGAGTAAAATGAATCTCTAGAACAGTATTGCTGCTTGTCAAGTTCTTCTTTAGAAAACATTTTTATAACTAAAGGGTTACAGTCAATAATATCTAGTAAGATTAATATAAAAACTAGTTTAAAGTAGCTTTTATCGGATAAGGCTATAATAGGGGTTAATATAAATCTAGCTAGAAATCCCACTAGCAATACTTTATTCATAATTAATAATATTTAGAAAATAATAATATGGAGTATTTTGATGAGTGATGTTAATTTGAATATTTAGATGACAAATTGAACTAAAGATTAATCCATAAAATAAAAAAATGGCTAGTCTGTTGGCGTCGCATTTAGATACAGTAATTAAGCAGATTCAAGAATTTACTTCTCCTTCTAGACGATTAGATGAAGGGAAGGAGAAGGCAGTCGGAGTTTATGGATGTAGTAAAAATACAATTCTAGTCCAGTCTAGAAATGGAGATTTCCATAATTTTAGTGTAAAAGCATTAGAAGACATTAAACCAATTTATAGTGATTTTATTATTCTAGAGGCTATTGAATTATACAAAATGGAAGAATTCGACGCAATAATTCGTTTACTACATCTTAAAGATGAATTTTTAGTTTATGGCTATGATATTATCGATTATACTATTTGTAAATTTTTAGAAATCAATAAAATTCCTATTCCAGAAGGTGTGATTTTTGGATTTAAATGTAAATATGTAGATGAACAAATGAAACTAACTGGTAGTGATACTATTAGAGCTCCAGTAGAAATCGTGGATGTAGGTAACAATGTAGTTCCAAGCGATTGGATTGGTAGACAGTTTGAATCAGCTGAAAAACTTCATCGAGCCATTGACACACTCGATTGGAGAAGAGGAAAGCCTCCAGTTACATATAATGTTATTTATGGAATGAATATTGTAGATAAAAAAGTAGTTCAATTAGTTAAGAATATAAATGATTCCAAATTATATACTGTTTATATTGAATTAGATAATGAACATCATGCCAAGTTTCTTAAGGATAAAAGTCTAATTTCAAAAAGTCATTTTGTAGAATATATTACAGAAACAAATCGTCTTATTATTACATTTAATCCTGAAGAGCATTTTACATCTGAAGCTGAATTAACCAAATATTCGGTAGGACTTTTAAGCAGTACAATGCAAAAATGTATTCGACATGGAAGATGTAGTTTAAAGATTCTTGAAGAAACAATTCACAAATTAGGTACAGCTAAACCTTATAATTTACCAGAACAACAATATCTTAAAGTATCTGGTTGTAGACAATTATTTTGGAGAAGCTTTATTACTATTATTGAAGATTTTAGATACTTTTCTGTTAAACCTAACCAATTATCTATTTTTGACTTACTCACTTTTGCCCTTATCACAAATAAAGAACCAGATTTCAATATTACACCCTCTTTATTAGAAAAAGTGAAACAACTAATGGTAGAGGTAGCCTCATGTGATGATTCCGGGGACTATTGTGAATGGAGAAAGTATTTAGTAGTTGAACCCAAGTTCAACATAAATCAATCAAATGACCTTAACACTATATTCCTTGCTGACCATTTTATGCCTAAAATGAGTGGTGATGGAATAATGATTAAAAAATATTTCTCGATGCTTATGAAGGATACCATTCAACCTCTAGTACCTAATACTAAACCAATTGAATGTAAAAAATGTGTATTAGGTATGACACCAAAATATACTGGTGTTGATATCCATTGCTATCCTAACATGATTCTTAAACTTCAAGCTTCTCTTAGGGAAAAGTTGACTACTCAGGAATGTTCTAGTTTAGTATGGGAATTAAGCAGTAAGTTTAACAATAGGAAAACTCAAGAATTTAAACAGGATATGTTTTCTGGAAATAATATTAAAGTTATTAGTGAGATTCAAAAAGACTATTGGGATGAATATGAAAGCAAACTATCTGTAATTAAGGAAACTAGTACTAAAAAAATGATTAAGGCAATTAGTAACATTGAATTGTCACAATATGATAAAAGAGTACTATTCCTAAAATTAGTAGGAAGTAAGTTTAAGGTGCCTGCTAAAAAAAGTGGGGAAAAGGTTTTGGAAGTAGTTTTTAGCTATGAAGACTATCATACACATGGCGAACCATTTAAAATTAAATATGTAAATAGTGAAGAATATATTAGCATTCATTCAAATGATTATACAAATAATATTACTAGAGTTTGGAATTATTTACAAACAAATAGAGTGACAATTAGTTTATCAGATTGTCTTTTAGGATATAGATGGAGACTTAATACAGGACCCAGTACTAAAAGCACCACCCAAGATAAAAAGCAAATTACATTTGGTTTAGATAAAGATAGAAAGCCTAATGTAATTGACGGTGAAAATATAATATATGCTTTAGAATGGTTTGATGGAGATAATTGTGTTGAAAAAATAGAATTAGAAAATTATGAATTACCTACTACTAAAGACCTTTATATTATTCAAAATATTCTTAGAATTAATTCGAAGGGCAATCTTTTTGACTGTAATTATTACTGTAGAAATTCCAAAAATGAAAAGATGATTAACATTAAACCATTACTTAAAAAATTAGATAGTAATGTTAGGGATTGGTTTAGTAATATTTTGGTTAAAATGGCAACTTGTACAGATAACATTGTAGAAATTTCACAGGTTACGAGAGGAGGTGATAAGATTGATAATAGTGTAGATTATTATAATGAAGGACATTTTTGGTCTTTATTAAATTTACTAAAATATTGCTACCCCAAGGCAATTAATATTTCAGGTGACCTTAAATATAAACTAAATATAAATGAACCACAATACACTAAATTAATCGAAGATATTCGTTTTATTGTTTTTAGTCATAGACACCATGAAAGAGTCGAGGAAGTTGTTGATGTACAAATCAAAACAAATTTATGGCCTCATCAAAGAAACACAGTAGATTTTATTATGAAAAATATAGAACTAGGAAAGCGAGGATTTGGCGACGCAAGTAATGTAGGTGCGGGTAAGACACTTAGTGCTTTAGCAACCATATTAGAAATTTATAAATATAATAAAGAAACCAAAGGATACGCTTTAGTTTTGTTACCTACTGAAAAGCTATATAAGACATGGAGAGATGAAATTAATAAACATTTTGGCAAAGGTGGAATTAATATTTTAGAACAACAAGCAAATGGTACTGTGTTAGGAAAAGAAGGGTCTGGACTTAATATTTTCATAACTACAATGGGTAGAAATAGGGAACATCTTATCTCTAAAGATTGGTTATTTGTAGTTATTGATGAATGTCTTACTGTTCAAAATAAAGAAGCACTACAAACTATGTCTGCTTGGATTCAAACAATTCATAGTAAATATGGTGTTTTACTTCTAAGTGCGACATTCTTTAGAACTAGATTTGATAAACTATTATATATGCTCAAAATGCTTCAGTGTAATTTACCTGAAACAAAAGAATATTTAGATACTATTTTAACAGACAGTATTAAAGTACATCTTCCTCAAGTTAAAAGAGACTGGTCTGAGGTAGTAATTAGAGAAAAATTGGATGATGCGAAAAGAGTTCAATATGATAATATTTTAAAGAGTGAACTTAGTAATGAGGTAAAGTTTATTAGATTACAAAAGTTTATCCACGAGAATGTGGACTATATTAATATTTTCAAGAAGTATATTGGTGAATTAGAAAAAGAGGATAGTAAGGTGAAATTATTAATTTACGCGGAAAGTAAAGCTGAGGCAGAAACTATTTCTAAGAGTATTGGTGACGTAGGACTTTATCCTGATATTTCAAAGAAACATGTGGTAGTTAGTTACGCAAATGGTACATATGGCTTAAATGATTTAGTAGGATTCAATAGAATTATTAGCAGACCACCTGAGCCTGATAAGTTACCTCAAATGAAGGGTAGACTTGATAGACCTGGACAAAAAGAGGATAAGTTAGGGATCTATTACTTAGTCTTAGAGAATACGATTGAAGAAGCCAAGTATTTAAGGATTGATTTATGTAATAGGTTTTATAGTAATCATATTATGCCTCTGGGTGACTTTTATTCAATGGCTCTAAAATAGTTTTAGTTTCAATATCGATATCTATTTTTAAAATATATAAACCTAAATAGTCTTTTATAATTTTATTAAAAACGGGTAAGCTGTCAGAATTATATGATTCATATAAAATATACTTTGTAGTAATGGTTTTTTGATATCCACAACTTGTAGATAATTGTAAATCAACTGTTTTTAAATAATCAAATGAAATAGAGGGGTCAATATAAAATTTTAGAGACATTTATTTTAATATTATATCTAATTTTAAAGTTTAATTAAAATTAAATATAATTGCCTTGAGCCGGGATTGAACCAGCGACCTTAAGAACTTCAGTCTCACGCTCTCCCAACTGAGCTATCAAGGCTCAATATATTACTAGAAAATAATTTAGAATTTTTTACGCATTACTAATTTCTATTTAAAATAAAAGTATAATACTATTATAACAATGTATAAAACCTGTAAAACCTGTCAGGAACATAAACCACTTGAAGCTTTTCATCGGCACGCTAAGGGCCAATTAGGTCGTTATAACAAATGTAAATGTTGTCGTGGACAGGAATATTTAAGGCAACCCCTTTATAACCAATGCGAAAGAAATATAAAATGTAATAGATGTTTGACAGAAAAATCAAAAGAAGAGTTTTATGTAAATAGAAGTAACAAGTTAGGTAGTTTTACGATATGTAAAAACTGTCATAAGGCTTCAAAAAAAGAACCTATAGATGACTTTAATAAATATGTAGATAAATTATTGGAGAAGTATAATGAACAAAATCAAACTGAGAAGTTGGAAAGGGAACAAGTATTAGAAATTTTAAAAAATCAAAATCAGTGTTGCGCAATCACAAAACACCAATTTACCTATTTGATAAATAAAGATGGTACTTTAGACCATATTTGGAATATGAGAATACTTAATAAAAATATATTAGTATGTGATTTTATATATTCGGCAAGTAGAATATATGGCTATAACTTTGAACAATTACAAAGTATTTATAAAGAATTAAGTGTTTAACAAAAAATTTTAGTATTTTTTGTTAAGTGTAGATTAAAACTCTAGTTAAAATAGAAAGATGCAAATATTAATTAAAACTTTAACTGGAAAAACAATAACTACTGAAGTTGAACCTAGTGATTCTATTGAAAGCCTAAAAGCCAAAATTCAAGATAAAGAAGGTATACCTGTCGACCAACAACGACTCATTTTTGCTGGAAAACAATTAGAAGAAGGTAAAACTATTCAAGACTATAACATATCTAAAGACAATACAATACATTTAGTTCTTAGACTCAGAGGTGGTAATTGAACTATAAAAATCTTAAAATGAATGTATACTAGCAATAAATTCTCAATAATAATTATATGGATTTAGTAACTATTTCATGGATACTAATAGTACTGGCTTCTATCAGTCAAACTGTGGGCGGATTATTAGATATGTATCAAAAGAAAAGAGTATGTTATAGTATTTTTAATCAAAACTATTGTGTCTCAAAAAGTCACTTATGGAGCGACTCAATATTCCTTCTAATATTAGCTATTGCTATTAATATTATAAGTAGAACATAGTAAATAAAACAAAGTAAATCAAACAAAGTAAATATATAATTAATTTTACAGTTAATTATAGATTTATTATAAATTATAGACTTGCGTAGCGTACTGTCCAGTCTCTAGCAATTGTTTCATAAGCAGATTTATTGTCAACATATTGTTTTGCGATATCAGGCATAAGAGGGTCATTGGGATTAGGGTCATTAAGAAGACTACAAATACTTAGTAGAACTTTAGAAATCGTAAGTGCGGGTGACCATTGATTTTTAAGGATATCGAGACAAATAATTCCACTGCTATTAATATTAGGATGATAAATTTTAGTGGTAAAGATAACCTTAGGAGCTTTATAAGGATAGTCAGTAGGGAAATAAATTTTTAGTTTAAACATTCCACCTTCATAGGGTGTTTTAGTAGGACCAATAATCATCGCATCCCATTCAAAAATATTATCTCCACTAGGACCTGCGCTAACATTTTCATTAGACTCATCTTGGATAATCTTTAGTTCCTTATTAATTCTAGTTAAAGCCATTTCTAATTACTAATAATTACCCATCAACTTTTAAATTACTTTCAATTTCCTCCTTGTTACGTATCAAATCTAATAGTTTCTCAAAATAAACTATAATATGCTTGTGACGTCTATTAACTTCATTGTCTTCACTTAGTTCTATAGCTTGATTGCGTAAGCTAATTATATGTTCAATATTCTTAATAATAATTTTAATATTTTTATCACTTTTCAAATCAATACCTATATTTTCCAAATCATTAAATAAATCGATAACATTATTACAATTTTCACATTTAGTGACTTTCTCATTGTATTTAGTTTCTAAATATTTGAATAACTTCTCTTGAAGATTATGGTATTGATTTGTTAGTAAAGCCACTTGTGGATGAATAATTTTTTTCTTTTCTTCAAGAATAACAATACTATTCTCTAAACTAGTGTCATTTTCTTCACTAGCTTTATCTTTTTGAAGAATAATGATAGGAACTTCACTGTTTTTCGATAATAGTTTAATAACATCATCATAGTGTTTAGTATGATTATCTTCAGCTAGTCGTACATACGCCTCTATTGGTATTTCATTTCTAGTATTTTTTTGTAGTAATAACATTGGATACTCTGGTAAATCACTAAGTATTTCTAGGGCCCAAACATGTTGTTTTCTATACTGCTTATCTATAAATTTAGCTTTTACTAATTTATAAACTAACTCATGAATTATATTTGAATCATATTTATCATTAATTTTTGTTAGAAAATCACGATTCGATTCTATTCGTGATAGTAAATCTTTTTTTAGTAGATTTCGATTTTCGTATAGTTTAAATGGGAAATCTAGTATACTATCTACACCTTCATCACTTTTATTTTTTATAACACATTTTTCACAAATTACCATTAATATGTTAACCCTCTATTTTTTTCCTATTTTATAATTATGTATTATGCTAGTAATAACCGTTAGTTCTTTAAATTGATTTACCCCGGAAAAATCGATTTCATAGAAAACTAATAGTAATGAGTGCTATTTTCGATAATTATATTGTTGATATTACTTACCTTGCTAGGATGGGAAAATATAAAACAATTAGGAAGGTTTTAGAAAAAAATCCGCTTCATTTAGTCGATCTTCCAGATAAATTTGGAAAAACAGGTCTATTATACGCAGCAGAAAATGATGATCTAAAAATGTTGAAATTATTTTTAGATTATGAAGCTAATATTGAACATAAAGATATTGAAGGTAATAATGCCTTAGCTTTAGCAATTAAACATGATAGTGAAACTACGGCTTCCTATTTAATTGAACTAGGGATGGATGTTAATGTTTTAGTTAATGAATATCTTCCACTTTTACATTCTGCTATTTCGAATGAGAATGGTCCACTATCTTTTAAACTTTTAAAGAACGGTGCCGACCCAACAATTGTTAATATTAGAGGATTAGATGCCTATCAGTTAGCACAACAAAAACTTGACGCTGGAGAAGTTAAAAAATTTGAAAAGATTTTGGAAGAACTTGAATGGATTTAGATTATTTAACATTCACATATAAACCCAAAACATCATCGTTGATATCTATTTTGTATACATCTAATAACTTTGGTTCAAAGTTTTTTGTAGTTTTTAAATAATGTTTTATTGAACTTTCTATGTTTTGACAATTATTTTTATTTATAGCGACTATATCTCTTTCAATATAATAATATTCTGGATAATTATCTCTAACTTTATTAATGTCTTTAAGAGCGAAATTTGATTTATTATCTAAAATTTCAAGTATTAACTTTTTATTTTTTATGGAATCTATATAGAGTTCTTCAAGTTGAATATTTGTATTATTTATACTCAATATAGGAGCTCCTAGTGATTTTACCATACTATTCATCATAAATTCTTGTTTATTATTTATTATATTAAACTCCTTTGGATAATAATGCCAGTTGACTAATAATTTACTAATACCTCCTAAAAAAGTTCTCATTATTTTTATTCTTATTCTATGAAACTATTTAAATTATTTATTGTAAATTTATTATAAAAAAACAATAGTTTCCAACCACTTTAAAATATATAAATTAAAAAAATGGAAGGTAAATAATAATTAAATTAATTTTGGATATATAAAAAACATTTTAGGATAGTTTAAATAGTCTTGATAGAGATGTATAATATACTCGTGTCTTTTCTGCCATTGTCTATCCGTTTCTTTATCTATTTTTTTAAAAATATTTTCATTAACTTCTAAATAGTGACTATTAGCTTCATATTGTAAACTTTGTATAATGATTCTATAGTTTACAATTCTTTTAGCTATTTCTTGATCCAACTTAGGATTTACTATTAATCCAACATGTTTAATCATTAGTATAGCGTCATTGGTTCTTTCTAACTCTTTATATTTATCAATGATCCCATAGTAGTATTCTTTATCTGAATTATTACCAATCCTAATAAACGATTTATTATTTAAGATGAAGCTATTGCCATTGTGACTAATAAATCTTTTGAATATTTTAAACATTTTATATATTATATTAAATGAATCTATCAATTTAATATCATATTATATCAGGTAATCTAAATGACTATTTTGGGATATTATGAAGATGACAATAGACAACCTATTGCTTATATGAATATCAAAGGTATTATAATTTTTTCAAATGATAAAACTCTTAAAAAATATCAAAAGTTAGGAAATAGTAAAGAACTACACAATATCCTATCAAATATAAATTATTATACAAGAATAAATAACCAAAGTAATTTATTAAATAAAAATCAAACTGGAGGAGGAGGCTTTTTTGGCGAATCAAATGGAAAATGTGGTTGGGGCGACTTCCCAAGTTGTTGTTTCTATGACTGCGCACCCCTTTGGCGTACAAATGTATGGCCATTTAATATAACTATGTAACACTTTTTAATTTTTTAATACCATCATAAGTTAAATCTTCCATTCATGACCGCAGTTAACGCATTTAATAAATTTAGTCATGGGTTCATCAGAACTGCGAGTTTGTTGTTCATAATAGGAAGTTTCCCGTTTCTTACACTTACTACAGAAGAACATATCTGTAGTAGCCCTAGATTTACTACCTTCAACTTGTTTTTTGAGTAATTCCTTATTGGCTTCAATTGTTTTTTCCCATTTTTCTGGGAAAAGTTCAACCGGACTCATGATAATAAGCTGTTGAGGTGTGATTTCACCGGAAAGAACTTTAGGTGCTAGATAGGTATTTTTGATGTAACTATTCGGGTTAAGATTAAGAACAAGTTGTTTGAGTTTATGTTCGTAGTTTTCGTCATCATTATCCATAGAATATCTATCATAAACTACAGTTTCAATCTGATAAGCTAGTTTATCATTTTTAAGAATAGTATTGAGTTGTTTTTTCCAAAAATCTCGGCGCATTATTAGATACTTTATTATCTATGTTTGGATTTAAGTAATTTTCAATTTATTGATGTTTGTTCCCGGGATAATCAAATAATACGCTTTTTAGGATTATTTAAAATATGAAAAAACTATAGAATGTATATTTATACTGTTTTGAATAAACATAATAACTTAGAAAGGATATTATCACCATTTGAAATTAAAATGGGTTTGATTAATGAAATAATGCTTGAAATAGATAAACCAGTTAAGAAAATAAATTTAAAAGTTGAAAAATGTGTTTCTACATTTATTCGTCTAGATGATAATGATAATGTTGTATTTATGAATAAAAATTCATTAGACACGGTATTGTATCCAGAGAATAAAAATGAGTATTTAATTTTAGAAGATTATCGGTCATTTATTATTTATACAATGAATGATAGATATGAATATTGTAGTTATTGTGATATAATTGCTAACAAAGTATTAGATAATTGTCATATTTGCCATAGAAAGAAATGTGGCAGTTGTGAAGATTTTGAATCTATATGTAATTATTGTAATACTAATATTATAATTTGATTAGAATGTTATACTAATATTATAATTTGATTAGAATGTTACACTAATATTATAATTTAATTAAAATATTATACTAATATTATAATTTAGTTCTTCCACATAGTTTTACATTTTGTACAAATATAGGTGAGTTTAAGACTATTCTTTTGTTTAAAGAAAAGAACTTCACGTGGTTTAGTAGCATCACTAGAGCATGTGTGATTAGGACATTCAATGGCTCGAGTTCTTTGGTAGGTAGGGTCATTGACAATTTCTTCGGGAATAATATTTCTACTAGAGGCTTCATATTCAAATTGGAATTTTTCGATTTTATTATCAACACGTTTTTCGGAATAACCACAGTTACGGCAATAATTTTCTAGATGCTTATATTCTCCATCACTACTTTCTTGAATATAAAGACAGTTATTACAATCAGGACAGAACTTCATTTCTTCTAATATCTAGTGTTATTATTTTTTAAATAAATTTAATCAATTTATCAAAAACTAAATAATTATATACAAAGTATAATTAATTAATTTAATTTTTTATCATCTAAATAGAGTGAAAATAGGTTATTAGAGGTCTTCAAATACATCCATAAGTTCCTCAATGCGCCAATCTTCATAGGAGGCGCCTTTTCGTCCAGGAACATTTCGACGAACAATGAGTGGAGTGCGTTTTTGTCTAAGTTCTTCTTTGGCAATATCTAGGGGATTTGACATACCATGAATATCATCTAGATAAACATAGGAGCCCATAGAGATTTGTTGTGCTCTGATACCAATAATTTTAGCTTTTTCATATTTACTAAGAATAGGTAGAGTACGACGAGTTTTGGAGATATCATTTGTGACTTCGTCAATAGTAGATAGGAAGGTTTTAACTTCAGTATTAGGAATGATAGTAGATTCGAAGCATTCAGACATGTCTTCTTCTTCTTCACCATCTTCTTCTTCTTCTTCAACTTCATCAACTTCTTTTTCTTTGTCAAGTTCTTCGTCTAGGTTGTCAATGGTATCTTCTTCTTGTTCTTCAATATCCTCAATCTCCTCTTCAGATTCGTATTCTTCGGCGTCGCTGGCGTAGTATTCGTCTTCCATTGTGATTCTAAATATTAATAAGATAAATATTCAATTTATTTTTAAGTTGAACTTGTTATTTTAGGCTACTCTGAAAATTGTAGTAGCTAATTAAAGATTAGTATAGATTAAATTATAGCGTTAAAATGAATATGAAATATAGTTTAGAGTTTGAGAAATTTTATTTAGATTCTTTTAAAAAAGAGTATAGTGAGTATGTAAAAAGGTTAGAAATAAAGATGTTAGAGGAGAATCATGTTATTTTGTATGGTGAAGAACCAAATGTTATAGGAAAGTTTTTTTTGAAAAATCAGCATAAAAGTGATTATGTTCTGGAACAAAGAGTAGTAACAGCTAATTTAGATGGTGATAATATGGATATAGAGTTCTATGAGGCAAAGTTAAAAAATGGAAAAGTGGGGCATATAGAATTTGATTTTTTGGGATTTCAAAAGAATAAAGTGTATTACATTTTGGATAAAGTAATAGAACCAGTTATAGAAACTAGTGATATAGGAAAGTTATTAGATGAGAATGAGGCAAAATCAAAAATAGTTTATTTAAAAAATTTAGATGTGATATTACCGAATTTATCAGATGATAAAGTTGAAAAGAAGATATTATCATGGTTAGAAAAACATTTGTATACGACTCGTTTTTTATTTACATTTTACAGTTACAATAATAATACAACAAATAAATTTGTTAATTACTGTAATACAATTAGAATACCAAAAATAAGAAAATTAGATTTACAAGATGTTCGATATTGGTTAAAAAAAGTATTTAATATTGAAAAAGAACTAAGTACAAGAACACTAGATAGTTTTTTGGGTGTTAGGTATTATTTAAGATATATGATTGATGATGAATATTATGATTCATTCTATGAGTTAATAGATGAAATTCATAAAGAATCAAATGTAAAAAATAGATATTTGTTAGTAAGAGCATTCTTAATAGCATGGTTACAATCGGGAAAGAATTATAGAGAATTAATACATGAAATTGTTAACTACATATGTAAAATAAAACATAGTAAGTTAAGAGAAAAGATGATATCAGAAGTAAATAGAAGATCGTGTGGGTTAGAAAATTCTAAGAAAATAATGTATCATCTAGAAAATGTACTTTCTATCTTTATTGAATAAAACAATTTAAAAATAATTTCTATATTATAGTATAAGGGGCGATAAAGAAGAGTATGTCGTTTCCTTATGGGTGGTGGTAAATTCTAAGCGGATTTTGATGTTGTTTAAATAAGACATTGAAATTTCGCAATTTGACCTAATGTTTTTCACGACTGGCATTGGGCAACGGGTGTTAATGATTAAAGACTGTAAATAGCGCTAACTACAGTTATCTACAAAGGGAAATTCGGTAAGCTAGATATGGAATAAATTTAGTAAAGGTGAGTAAAGGGATTTTTGTATTTTGTTTAAAGTCTATTATTGAATAATAAGGCAACTTATATTAAGTTATAAGTATACAATATGTTAAAAAAGCATATTTAGGAGGCATAGAACACCTAGTTTTTAGCTGGAAAAGTTAAAGAGTATGAAATGTTTTATTATTCATTCATTTGTTAATGAAGGTGCTTAATTGGAATGAAAAAAGAGATATATCTAGATTTAATATAAAAGACTAGATTTTTAGTTTATTTAATGTTAGGAAACATTATAATCTGATTAAGTATCAATAGTGATAAATTAATAGGCGGTGTATTAGGTTTGTATTTATATAATATTTTTGGGATATATGACTAACATAGATTTTGTTTTGTTTTTATTTTTTCTACAGGTATGGAACACTCGTAAAAAAAATATTGTATTATTTGTTTTTAGTATAAAAAAAATATTGTATTATTTGTTTGGATATTTTATAAGTTAATTAATAGTAAATTATTTACAACCAGATTGTAAATAATTTCTTATTTGAAAATATATATGAATCAATTATATTTACTTTTAGCTTTAGCAGTTTTGTTCTATGTAACAAAAAATATGGCTTTATCTTATGTAGCTGCTTTATTCGCAATTTTAGTTTTCTACCGTCAACAAAGTGTTGCTAAGGTTGAAAAATTTGAAAATGGTTCTGAAGATAATTTAGAATCTATTCAAAATAATCAAGTTCCTTATATTAAGAAAGACGAAAAGACCTTAAACAAAATCAAAGAGTATGTTCCCTATACCATTTCTCCCTATTTAGAAGTTCCTTTCGTTAATAAAAGTATTAAAGGTAATGACCCTATGGGTATTCAACAATTAAATATTGAAAAGGTCTATCCTAAGACTGATATGTCTCCTTTTGTTAACAACAAAGCTACCCCTGAGGCTTGTCTTAAGGGTAATGCTATGTTCAGTACTGATTTAGGTTGTATTGAACTTAGACCTGACCAAGTTAGACAACTCAGCAGCCGTGGTCATAATATGGACCCCAGACGCGGTTACATCTAAAGCTCTATTAGCATTTTTATAAAAAGTTATTAGATGTATTAGAAAAAAAAGAAAAGTAAACTTTAAGGCAAAGTATAAAATCCTCTTAAAATCTATACCTCTAGTAGCGGTTGTGTTACACTCTAATAGACTCTTAGTTTATTATATGTATATGAAACTGTAGAATATGAAATAAATAATGTTGTTGCCCCTATGAAGAAGTTGAGATCCCAAAACTCGGGATACCATAATTCTTTCATAGTTAATGGTTTAAATATGAAATCAATTAAATTCCATATTTGAACATGTCTCTTTCCATCACTAGCAATTCTATACCATACATTGGTTATTTTAGGGTTAAGTTCTAAATACGCTGCGAATAAAGGAACATAAACTATTGTTGAATATAAAAAAGTTTTAATCATTCTAATATTTTGATATATTTATTTTATACATCAAAGTATTAGATAAGGTCCCAACGAGAATCGAACTCGTGGCCTGTAGCTTACAAGGCTACCGCTCTACCTTCTGAGCTATAAGACCTCACAAAGGTCCCAACGTGAGTTGAACACGTGACCTCTACCTTACTAGGGTAGCGCTCTAACCAACTGAGCTATGGGACCTTCATAATATATATAGAAAATATTTTAGGAAAGAAAACGCATTTAAATGGTCAGAGAATAAAATTTATATTTCATTTTCTGACAACCATATTTTTCCTTCATGCCTATAACATCGCACAATTCATTCTATTTTTGCTGTGGGTTGTCTAAATATTAAGGTTTACATACAACAGTGCTATAATTTTTTATTATAGTTGCTGTATGTAGCCTTTTATTTGTGTAAAACACAAAATAAAAAATCTGGCTACAAAGATGTATCAGTATAATATATTATATAATGAGTTAAATTAGTTTTAAATATTTATAAACTATTTTGAATCTATTAATGAATAGATTTAAAATGGTTTACGCCCACCGTGGGGGTCGAACCCACGACCGTGTGATTAAGAGTCACACGCTCTACCGACTGAGCTAGACGGGCTTTTTGTTTTATCGAGCAACATTTTCTTTTAAATCCTGGAAATTTATTCATATTTAATTGCTGTTAGTTGCTAAGTTAAAGGGCCCAACCAGATTTGAACTAGTGACCTGGAGGACTGCAGCCTCTTGCTCTACCAACTGAGCTATGGACCCTTCAGAATATATATAAGATTTTATTTTTAAGTTTTTTACGCATTTCTATGAAATGCCTATGTATCCAAAGAGGAGTACGCATTTCTATGTAACCATGGAGGAGTACGCATTTTCAGTTAATAGTAAAATTTAGTACACCTCACCAAACTCTTCATCTACATCACTAGGTAAACGTTTATTAATATTTTTCTCATTATTTTTCGCTTCCTCTATTAATTTATCCAAATTTGAAACATTACACTTTAAAAATTCATTTGCGTGTTTCTCCACTACTTTCTTTATCATACTTTCTAATTCTGTTAAACCACTAATAACATCAACACGTCTTTCTAATATATTTATTAGTACATCATACATTGGCTTAGGGTCAAAGTCTACATCAAATACATCAGTTATTCTCCTTCTAAAACCATCTATTTGTTTAAATAAAATATCTAATGGTGGATTTGGTAACTTCTCTATCATTTGTCTTACAACTTCAGACTCGCCTGCTACTTGATTTAAACTATTACATCCACTTTGAAATAATGGATATAATACTTTTGGCATTTTTGAATCCTTTAAAAATAATGCGCGATTCCAAAGTCTTTTAGCAAGTTTTAGAGAGTTTCTATTTTTTTTACTACCATACTTAACTATATCATGATTTAAGTTTATTAGTCTATCTCCTAATTCCTCATTTAAAACAACCTCCCTACCATCCTTATCAATCATTACTATTAAAAAGAAGTTAGTCACCTCATTGTAATTGCCATCCTGTGGTGCCCACAAATCTATTTTAACTATTGTCTTGTGTGTAATAGCTTCCTGTAAAGTTAACTGTTTATTTTGTGGTAATACTTTACTACCACGAATTAACTCCTCTAAATTCCAACGGACTATATAGAATTTACGCATATACTCTACTAGGTCATCTAGAGTTTTTTGGTTCAGTGCCTCTTCAAACTCCTCTTGGCTTAATAATCCAGTATTAAACAATTGATTTAGTTTATCATTTTTATTAGCTTCTGTAACTAAATACCTGTCATCTAAACCAGCTTTAAAATCACCTAAATATACATCTTTTCTATTAGATATAGCTTTAGCCATATTTTGAAGTTTCTCAGCTATTATTTTAGTAGCTGTTTCCCTGTCACAACATGCTTTAACTGGTTCAAATATATCTATATCACCAGGATATCTATGTGCTTTAAATTTAAAACTTCCTACCGGAAATGTTCCTTTTTGTAATGTAATAAGCTCTATTAAACTCTTGGTTTCCTGTGTAAGTCCATCAAAGGTTCTTTTTTTTAATACGTTTTGTTCACTGATATTACAACTATTAGATTTTTCATTTAACTTAGAAACAAATATAGCTCCTGTTCCTAATAATAAAGGTGTTATTAATGATGACATTTATTATATAATTATAATTTAAATCTATTATTAATAAAATTAAATTATAATTCGCCTTCTAAGGGGATCGAACCCTTGACATTCAGGTTAAAAGCCTGACGCTCTACCATCTGAGCTAAGAAGGCTCTTGGGATATTTGCTTCCACATATTACTAATAAATTATTTTTAAATTATTTCTTAATGTAAAGGTTCTTATAAAAAAATAAATTTTTGGAATTATTTTTAATAAAACTAAAAATTTATTCGTCCGAACTAGGGCTCGAACCTAGGACCCCCAGCTTAGAAGGCTGGAGCTCTATCCAACTGAGCTATGCGGACTCTTAGTAAGTCTTTTACAACTTACTAGTATATACATATAAATTATTTTTAAGTTTTTTACGCATTTCTATGAAATGCCTATGTATCCAAAAGAGGAGTACGCATTTCTATGAAATGCCTATGTATCCAAATATAGAAATAATTGGTATATTAATTAGGTTTAATTAAATAAATACTATATCGTATTAAATATATGAGTTTTAGGCCTTCTAAAATAACTAAATTTTTTCCAATAGAATCTTCGAATGATCCATATAGATTCTTTCCGGGTAAAAAACAAGCTATAACAAATTCTTCTAATGAACCTCAAGATGATATTGTAGAACCCACTCAAACTCCTCTCCAACTTAGCGTATCCCAATTTGACCAACTTCCTATATCACTAGTAACTTTTTACAACTCTAATGATAATACTCTTTATTATTCCCTCTATATGAACAATCTTAGAAGTAAATCTATTTTTAGTAAAATAATAAATATAAATAATCAAATTTTAGGAGACCTAATGGCAACTATAGAATCTTTACAATATATAATCTATAATCCGTCCTTCTTCCAAACTTTAAATAAACAAAAATTAGTATTATATACTAATTCTTTAACTATATCTAATATATTCAAACCATTCAGTTCATTACTTTCAGATAACGATCTCTCCAAAGCCTATTTTAAAATACAAGGATTACTAAAATGTATAAAACATATTACTATTGAATTTAGAGATGTTAACCAGTATCCATGCTCAGAAGCCTTCAAAATTCTACAGTTAAACATACAAAATGAACGGGAATGAAAGAATTGAAGGTTACAATAAATTTTAGATAAATAATTATGGACAGAGCTGTTAGTAAACTACAATATTTCTATAAGGTCTACGTTAAGGCTGACCGCGATAAAGACACCGGGCTACCTATAGACCCTATTACCCAAGACCCTATTCAAAAAGGTAAACAAATACCACTATTATGTTTTGACTCAAAAAATACTAACAAACCTATCAAAACTCAATATTTTAATATTGATACACTTGATACCTGGTTTAGAACCAGAAGAGAGGCAATTAATCCACTTACTAATCTTCCTTTTACTGATAAACAAATATCTACTATTAAAAATTATTATAAAAAAAATAAAAAACCATTCCCTCTTTATATTTCTAATAATACTGCCGATAGTGATAGCGATAGTGATGATGAATCAATTGTAGTCAATCCATCAGAAATTTTACGTAAAATTTATGAAACCGCTAAAGATCCAGAACTAATAGCTGAATTTACTCATTTACTAGTTACCAATTATGATAGAATCAATAATGATTCCATTCGTCTTGACCATCCATTTTTTTCTTCTCACTATTTTCTTGATACTGAAACCATACTCATGCGAATTATTCTAAATGATAACTTAGCGGCTCTAGAAGAGTTTCTTTATTATAATCCTAATTTGGATTTTGTTGATAAAAGATTCAACTTTAAAGCTATAGACCTCGCAGTTATGAGTAATAAACCTCTTAGTAATATGATTCTAAGAACACTACTATTTCACGGTGCTAGAACAGATATTCCTACAAAGAAAGGTTATAGCAATGAGCTTACCACAGATATTGAAAAACTAAGTATTCTTTTTGAATTTACAAACTAAGTATTCTTTTTGAATTTACTAATTAAACTAAACTTTAGAAAAACTTATACATACCCGCTTCAAAAACAAGTGGATTATCATGTATCATTATAGCGCATTCTAATTGGCAACCAATCCATTCGCTCTTTACAAATTCTAAATCAGATATCATAACCTCTACGTATTGTTGTTTACTAGTAGATAAAAAGAGGACAGTAGTGAATTGTACTTCGCCATTTTCTAATTCATTCTTAAGGGTCTTTGTACTAGCTATAATACCTTTCATATTATAAGTAACATTTCCTACTTTATTAAGATAACAGCCGGGAAAAAATGAATCATCTTTCATATTCCAATACCCATATGTTCTTAATTGTTCATAGGGAGACTCTAATGTTTCTATCTTGTTTCGTCTATTTTCTGCGTAAATAGAAATCTGTTTGTTATCTTTGTAATCTAAACCAGCTAATTTTGCTTCATATAAATGAACCCATTTCCTATAAGAACTTTCACTGTGTTTTAGAACACAACGCCAAAAATCTAAAGGTTTATAATATTTTAGATAAGCTAATTGATAAACTAATTGCGCATAACTATAAGCATGTGATTTACAAAAACTATATTTTGCTAAATCTTCTAATGACTCTAATAAAGTTATCTTTGTTTCAACTGGAACTTTACTATGAGCTAATACCCTTTTAAACTCTTTTATACCCTTTTCATCTTGCTTTGTGAAAATTCTTCTATATTTATCTGCTTGTGCTTGAGTACAATTTAGTACACGCGCAATTTCTATAATAGCGTCATCATCATATACAAAATTATTACCAATTTCTTCAATAGATTCACAACTTTTTGCCTTTCTGGCCGCGGGTCTAATAATAGATAAACAAATAGCTAAATCATCTATACTTTGTGGTTTCATTTTAATCAATGTAGTTCTCATAAGTGGTGATTCAGCCAGCGTAAGTCCAATATTAAACCCATTCGATAACATGTCAAATACATTTGAATCTAAAATAGGTTCTTCAAATAAAATGTTATGTCCTAAAATTTCATATAAAATGGCCAGACCACGACTCGACAAAATATCGATTTTGAAGTGTTTTTCTTTGCTAACATCTTCTTTATTAAGAGTAACTTGTTGAATAATAGATGGTTTATTTTTTTCTAATATTTTATCTTGTGGAACACCATCAGGATAATAAATAATTCCGCCACAGTGTAATGAATAGGTTCTAAAACTATCTAATAGATGCTTCTTTTTTAAATGAATACGAATTCTAGTTGTTTTATCAAATGATTGAATGGTTTTATTTAATTCATGTTTAGGAATTTGTTTTTTAAGACCAGTAACCATACGAATAGAATCTCTTAAAGCTGATTTTTCATGATAATATACATGATTACTAATTCTTGCTATTTTACCAGGATATCTTTGTTCTAATTTCATAAATACATCTTTACGAATATTATAGGGAAAATCAAAATCAATATCAGGCAGAGTATCTCTATAGTCATTTAAAAATCTTGCGAATGAAATATTGTATTTCACGGGGTCTACATGAGATATACCAAGTAGATAACATACTAATGAACTGCCACAAGAACCACGTGTAACATGTGGAATATTTTTTGTCATATGTAATATATCTAGAGCCCTTACAACATAACTAAATAACTTCTTCTTTTCAAACATCTCTAATTCTTCATCTAAACGTTGATGATATCGTAAATCTTTATCATCGATAGAACGCCTAAACATTCCCTTTATTTCATCAATAGAATAATCTCTTGTTTCATCAGGACTACTTAAATTTGTTAAATCACTTTCTTTTAACATATCTAATTGATTACAAATCACTAACTTATTATTAATTTTCATTGGATAAGTAGTTGTTTTCCAAGGAAAAATGTTTCTTTTTAGGTATAAAAAGGGATGAATACGATTGATAATATCCATACAGCAGCTACTTCTTAAATCTAAAACTAAACCAAATTTCTTTTTTAATAATTTGTCTTTTCGTAATACACGCCCCATACATTGAATAAATGTTTTAGAACCACGGTCTTCTACTTTATCTAAAAAGATACAACAATCTAAATTAGAAATATCAGAACCTTCTCGATGTTTAGCAGCGCAAAACAAAAAACCCTTTTCTTCTAACTTATAAAACTCTTCTAGGTTTGTTGTTTCAGTAGATGTGTCTAAGGCAATAAGATAATCGGGAAAAAGTTTTTGCCATTGTTTAGAGAACTCATAACAATGTTCTATAATACCGCACCATACAATTACTTTTTTATAGGGAAGAGATTCTAATTGTTTTTTGATATAAACAGAAGTTTCTTCTAGTGTTAAATTACTATCATTTGTTTTTAACCATCCAATCTTTGCGGGAACAATAATATCGTCATTAAATGCGTCATAGATAGAAAATTTAGATAAAAAGGAAGTAAATGGTTTATATTGTAGAGTAGGTGTAGCGGAAAATCCTATACAACTAATAGATGGATATGTTGCTAATAACCATTTATAAAATGTTTGTGTACTACTATTTTTAATACTATGACATTCATCATGAATCACTAAATCTATTTTTTGTTTTATTTTTTCATACCTACTATCACTAGTTAAATAAGCACGATTAATAATAATTAAACCAGGTTTATTCCAAAATTTATTATTTGAAATATTGATATACCAATTAGGATCTTTATTGATAGAATAATTGTGAATGAGAAATGTATTAAAGATATTTTCATAACCTTTTTCTTTTAACTTTGCTTTTGAAAATTGTTCATTTAAAATACTCTTTTGTTCACAAATCCATAAAATAGTACATTTAGGATTTATTTTTTGATATTCTAAAATTAACTGTAGGGCAATCCAGGATTTACCTGTACCCGTAGCGTGATAGTGAACACCACTTGAAAAATTTTTATTTTTAGTAATATCAATAGCCTCTAGTTGATGTTTTCTTAACTTTATATTCAACGGATTACTATTAGTTGACATTCTTTTACTAATTTTTTAATTAGTGATTTAATCAATTTATTGTGAATAACACTGTATAGTTCAAAGTATAAGTCATACTATAAGGCAAACTATAAGTCAAACTATAAGTCAAAATAGCTTATTGAATCATTAGGATTAAACTAAAAATAAATGCTATAATAGTTGTAATTATTATGAAATAATTAGAAGTATTATCTAAAGGCACAATATTATCATTTTCCTGTCCTTTAATTAGAACAAAAAGCAATTGGAAAATAACTAGTAACATTATTAATAAATCTCGGAGATTAAAAATATATCAATTTAGTTTGAACTATGAATAGTTATAACAAAATTATTTTAAAAATAAGTCATAGCTGTAATAATACATATAATGGATATTGAACTAAATGAAAATCTTGATTTAGTTTCGATTGTTAAGGAGCACGATGTTAAAATATTTAATAAACATGTTGATATCTATGATATTATTGATTCTTTTTTGGAAAAGAATGTTAGTGATGAGGCATTCTATATAATTGATTTAGGTAGAATTATTGCCCAGTATAATAAATGGGTTGAAAAAATGCCACTAGTCAAGCCCTATTACGCAATTAAGTGTAATCCTAATCCTGTTATAATTAAAGTTTTATCTAGTTTAGGTTGTAATTTTGATTGCGCTAGTAAAAATGAAATTTCAGTGGTTAAGCAAATAACTGGAGATGCCACTAGAATTATTTTCGCAAATCCCTGTAAAATATCTAATCAAATAAAATACGCAAGAGCAAATGATATTGATTTAATGACATTTGATTGTGAACAGGAGTTATATAAAATTAAACTATATCATCCTTATGCTAATGTAGTATTAAGAATTGCCGTAGATGATACGGGTAGTTTGTGTAAATTTAATAAAAAATTTGGATGTAAGATGGATGATGTTGAAAATATACTACGTTTATGTAAAACAATGAATCTAAATGTAATGGGTGTAAGTTTTCATGTAGGAAGTGGTTGTACTAACGTTAACAATTATAAAACTGCTATTCAGATGTGTAAAGATGTATTTGATAGAGCAAAACAGTTGGGTATAACAATGAATCTATTAGATATTGGAGGTGGATTTCCGGGTTATGATGAAGCAGAATTATCTTTTGACGATATCGCAAATGTAGTTAATGATAGTTTACAAGAATATTTTAGTGAATATATTGAAAATGAAGAAAATGATTTTAAGATTATCGCGGAACCAGGAAGATACATGGTTGCGAATAGTCACATTTTAGTTCTAAATGTTATTGGTAAGAAAGTAAATATAGATAAAGAAACGGGTAATAAACAATTCATCTACTATTTAAATGATGGTGTTTATGGCAATTTCAATTGTATCTATTTTGATCACGCTAAACCTATCATTCAAGCCTATAATGAAAGAGACGGCGAACATTATGATAGTGTTTTATTTGGTCCTACATGTGATAGTTTAGATATTATAGCAGAAAATGTACAGTTACCCGAACTAGCAATTGGAGAATGGATTTTTGTAGAACATTTTGGTGCTTATACTGCTGCCGCCGCTTCTACATTTAATGGATTCCAAAAAACAAATTCGTCTTATATTCTCAGAACTAATAAAGATTAGTGATAGAGATATTATCAGAACTAATAAAGATTAGCTTAAAAACAATAAATAAAATATAAAGTTTTTAAAATGTTTATAAATAATAAGAGATGGATAAATTAATTTTAGGCGTTCGTATTATTGATATGATTTCAAGTACTGTTTTGGCATCATTTGAAGGTCCTAACTGGTTCAGAGACTTTCAACTAATCTATAATACTTATTATAAAGATACAACCGATATTAAATGGGATATTCAAGTATTAAGAAAAGTAACTAATTCATGGTTGAATGATAATAGTATTTTACAGAAGGTTTAATCACAATTGTATTTTACAAAAGGATTAATCTCAATTGTATTTTTTGTAAATTAACATTAAATATTTAAAAAAAAGAAATACATAAAATTAAAGGTGATAATTCATGAATTTTTATAATCCACTTTATAAAAATACATCGATTCAAAATAGGATATTAAATTATATAAAAGATTTGGAAGAAAAACAATATGTAGACCAAATTGTAATTATATTTTTTCTCTATAATGATGATAAAAAAAAGCTATTTAAAATACTACCCTTTGGACAATGGTATGACTGGTATGTATCTGATAATGTTAATAATCCTCTTTATTGTTTCAAATTTTCCAATAAGGGCTATAATAGAAATATAAGAAAGTGTATGTTATCATTTTTTGATTTAATTAATAAAAAAGAAAAAATATTAATTTCTGCTAAAATTATACTAACTCTACCATTTAATCCATCAATAACTATACATTTTAAATTGGACCTAGAAGAAATTATAACAATAAAGAATCATTTCGAAGATGAAAATATTAATTCTAATATTGAAGCAGAGTCTAAACTTGTAACTAATTTTAAAATTCATCCAACATTAAAACACCGAAAAAATAGGTAATATTTATAAAATTTAAAAATACAAAAATATATATGAATAATATGATGAATAAAGATGAAAATGGTATTAGTAAAGTTCCTAAGAGCTATTTTCAAGGATTAGAACTACAAAAGAATCCTTATTATAAAAATATAAATACTTCTAGTGTGCGTTTAGAACCAATAAAAAATAAAGAAGAAAATATGTATACTTATTTTGTTAATAAGTTTCTCTATTTAAAGAAGTCTATATTCGGATAACCTTTCTAAATTAAATTTTTAAAATTGATAACAAAAATTTAAAAGTTTATTACTATCATTCTATAATTAACTAAGATGGGTTTTATTGAAACTATTTCGCAGATTCCATCAATTATTAGAAATACCTTTTATACAATCCAAATTATTCTAAATATGTTAATTGAAAACTATATTATTCCAAAAAAATGGTATATCATCGAAGGTAATATTGGTTGTGGAAAAACTACTCTGATTAGAAATCTTAAAAAGTCTGGTGATTTTGAAGTTATCGAAGAACCAGTAGAAGAATGGAAAAGTATTCAAAATGAGGAAGGAGAAAATATCCTAGGTCTTTTCTATAAAGATGGACCCAAATATGCCTATCTATTCCAAACTATTGTCTTTAAGAGTCGTATTAGAGCTCTAGAAATTCAACAGAAAAAACCTATTCGTTTCTCTGAACGTTCTATTTGGACTGACAAAAATATCTTCTCTAAAAACTGTTATGAGATGGGTCTAATGAATACTGTTGAAAAATCTACTTATGATTTCTGGTTCAGCTGGCTTGAGAGTAAGATTAAGAGAATGCCTGATGGTATTATTTATCTTAGAGCATCCGCAGAAACTTGTCTAGAAAGAATGAAGAAACGTGACCGTGTAGAAGAGACTTCTGTCTCACTAGATTATCTTTCAAAGATTCATGAAAAACATGAAGAATGGCTTAATGCTACTAGATATAATAATATTCCTATCTATATTATTGAAAACAGCGCTAAACCTGAGGAAAGTCTAAAGAAGGTTATGGATATTATTAAGGTTGATAGTGGTATTGGTTTTAACATGAAACTAATTATTAAAAAATTTCAAGAATTTCTTGGTTACTCTAAAACTTTTGTTTCATATTCTTTCCATCTTATCACCAATGGGAAATTTATGAAACAACATGATAAAAAACTCGGAAAACAATTTGATTCTATTAATATCTATTACAAATATCTACTTTTTAATATTTGGTTTGTTGATATTCCTCTTGTTCTTTATTACCTTTTTGCCCAGTGATAAATTCTTTATATATTTATAATTAAAATAAAATTATAAATACATATTACTTTGTAAAATGAATTAGTTTTAGTAAAAACCACAAACTACTTTATTTAGATATCTTTGACTAAACATAGTTCCAATAAAAACAAAAGGAGCTGTAATTAGTCCATTAACAAAATGATGAGAATAGGGAAGCCAACTAGTAAAAGAAAGAATCATGGATTTTATAAAGGGTAATAAGAAGGTATTATTAAGGAATATACCAACAAAGGCAAGTAATGGTGTATAATTTGCGTATTTTGCGCTTTCTACTGGATTTGTTTTTTGACAGTTAAAAATACTATAATACATATTACCTAACCAAGATAAAAACCAAAGTATAGCATACATTATAGAATAGTATAGCAATACATAGGTGAACATACTTGGTGGTGACCAGGGAGACCCTCCTAATACATCTGGACGCATCAAAGAAGGTATAATAGATGTATGTAATGTAATTGGAATAAATATCGAAATAGCAGTAACTAATAGGTTGCCCATACTATATTAATTTTAGATTATTATTCAATGGTTTTTTCATTAGAAAGATTTAGTTTTTTAGTTTCCGAAAAATCAACTTTAACAAGTTCCTTTTCATTCTTAACTGTCTCAGATACCGGATTTCTCTCAGTAAAACCAAGTTCAATAAGTTTAGTAAGATAATTCTTAGTTACCATATATCCATTAAGTGCGGGGTTAAAAATAGCGTCTAGACTACTTTCCTCTGTGTCTTGAAGTGGACCTGATACATGGAGAATATTTTTATAAAAATCATATGTACGTTCCTTATAAACTGTAGGAGTAGGTGTAACAACTGTAGGAGTAATAACCGATGAGGCAATAGGAGATGTCACAGGTGTTCCAGACTTACTAGAATTCTTAGAACGGGGAACTAAAATATTAATCTTTTGTTCCTTAGCTTCTTCCTGGTCACTCACTTCTTTCCAACCCATCTTCTCTAGTTTGTCTTGGTAGGATTTATGGATAATCCAACCACCTAGATGTTTATTCCAAATGGGGTCAAGCTTGTTCTTTTCTTTTTTATCCATTTTACCGAAGGCTAGAATACCTTTCTTATAGAACTGATATTCTTTCTTTTGGTCTTTCTTAGGTCCTTCCTCTTCCTCATTAGAACCGTCGGTTTCCTCTTCTGACTCGGTTTCTTCCTCAGTATCAGTGTATTCAGACTCAGTTTCTTCAGGCTCATACTCCGAATCATTAGAATCTTCATAATTAGAAGATGGGATATATTCTTCATCTTCTTCTTCGTCATCCGATACATCAATATTTCGTTTAATCTTTTCATAATCACTTAGTTTCTTAGAGGTTTTCTTCTTTTTACTACTCTTAGGAGACTCTTCAGACTTTTTGGTTTTCTTAGACTTAGAAGACGACTTCTTATTAGACTTCTTTTCAATAACTTCTTCGCGTTCATTCTTTACTGAGTCTAGAACTTCCATATGCATTTGAATGAGGTCGAGTTCATCATCTTCGTGAACTAGCCAACCTTTATAGGTGTTTGACCACTTAACATCACAAAACTTCATGTAGTCACTAACACGTTCATCTCCGCGAACTAGAAAATGATGCTTGCTAATTTTTTGAATAGAAAAAGTACTGGCAATCGTAATAGGATTCATTTTAGATTTAGTTATGTGATTTTTGTGAATAGAAAATCAATTTTTCAAAAAAAATCAAAAAAATATTCTAGGAGAATTATTGTTTATTCTAAAAAATATTCTAGGAGAATTATTGTTTATTCTAAAAAATATTCTAGGTAAACAATAAAGATATAAATGAACGCAAAACAAAAGAAGCAAATTTTAGTAGTTCCTGAGATAGTTTCAGAGGAGTTTTTACAATCAAAAGAAGGAGAATACTTTGAAGAATCCTATTATAAAACTATCATCAAAAATGATGCTGATGTATATGGTATAGATTCAGATGGTAATAAAAAACTAGTTTTAAAATTCAGAAAAGGACTAATTCCTCTAGAACACTGTAAAGTTGCCCTAAAACATCTTAAAAAACCCGCGATGCATAAAATGGATAATAGAGGTGCCGCAGGTGGTGTTTTAGACCCTAAGAAATTACCTACCTATGTCAAAGGTTTAGCAAATCCAGGTAAATTTAGAACTGTTGGTTACTATAATAGAGATGGTCGTTTTATTAATTCTAGTTTAGGTAATATGTCTCAAAGTAATATTATAGGTTTCTATGATAAAGCTGATAGAAATTTAGGAAAAGGTGCCCCTAAGTGTCGTTTAACCGCTTTTACTGCTAAACACTGGGACCAGTGGCAAGAGTGTTTACCTCTATTCCAGTATGGAGATGCCTGTTTTAGAGTATTAGTCCCTGATAGACACAAAGAACAGTATGAAAGAGCCAATAGTACTGAATTTGTTATCCCAAATACTTCATTTAGTACTGTTACTATTAACTATAACTGGCGCACTGCCCTACATAAAGATGATGGTGATTTTAAAGAGGGATTTGGTAATTTGATGGTTTTAGAAGAGGGTAAATATGAAGGTGGCTATTTAGGTTTTCCTAGATATGGTGTTGCCGTTGATGTTCGTATGGGAGATTTCTTAGCTATGGATGTACATGACTGGCACTGTAATACAGCTATGAAAGGTATAAGTAAAGATTACACCAGACTCAGTATAGTCTGTTATCTAAGAGAAAAGATGGAACGTTGTAAAGATACTAGTCTCGCAGAATCAATAAATCGTTCCAATCAAACAATGTTAAAGAAGACTGAAAACAAATTAAAAGAAAAGGGTGTTATAAGTGAGGACGAAGGTTCAGTAGACGATAATGAATTATATTCAAGAAAATAATTTCAAATAGAGTATTTACTCTTGAATAATATAATATGATTATTTGAAAAGTAAAAAACTTGAACTTTCCAGTTTAAAATAGAATCTAATTAAAAACAATTTAATTAAATTTTATAGGAATGAAAGAGTTTGATATATTAATTTTAGCTGCGGGGTTAGGGAAACGAATGAACTCTGACATACCTAAACCAGTTTTTCCTTTATATAATAAACCCATGTTAGTTTATCTTTTAGAATCTATTGAAAAACTTCCTAATAAACCCAGAAATATCTATATATTGGTAAATAGTTTACATAGTAAAATTATCAAAGATACCTGTGAAAAATATATTAATACGAATTGTCAAAGAACAATTTCTAGAAGTTGTTTTAGTCATGTTTTATGGTTAGTTCAAGGAGCAGACCCTAAAGGCACCGGTCATTCTACTAAAGTTGCTATAGAATCAATTCATCCAGATAATATTAACATACCTTTGCTTATTCTATCTGCGGATGTTCCAATGATTTCAAGTGAGACAATGAATAATTTAATAGAAGAATATTACGCATCTGATACAAATAAATCTATTATACTTTGTGTAGATAATGATAATCCCCATGGTTATGGCAGAATCGTAAAAAATATAAATGGCGATTTTATGAAAATTGTAGAACAAAAAGATGCCAGTGAACAAGAACAAGAGATAACACTAGTTAATACAGGTATCTACTGTATTAGCTATGATTTTTTATGTAATTATTTAGATAAAATTAATAATGATAACGCATCTAAAGAATATTACCTAACTGACCTGTTTAAAATTCTTAAAGATGAAAACAAAGAAATTATTATTCATATTTTAGAATCACATAAGGGTTATGAGGTATTTAATGTAAATACAGTAAGACAATTACAACAATTAGAAGATGTTATGAATATTGCTAGTACTTTTAACTAATACTATAAAGTTAATTTTAGAGAATTATTTTTAGGTATAAAGAAAATTTTATTTAACCATTCATAATATTCATTTGACTCTAAAGCATTTATAAATATATCATAAAAATGATTTTTTATAAATTCTTTATCTAATAGCTTATCTACAAATAATAATGAACTATCTTTATATATAGAAGTCCATAAATACACTGACTTTAATATATAATAACTACTGGTGTTAGTACTATCATCTAATAGTCTTTTAGGATTTTTAAAAAACTCAATTATATTATTTGAAGTTACAGATTTGTTACTATTCGGATTTTCTAAAAAGCTACTAGAGCTATTAGATTTTTGAGATATAAAGTATATAATTTTATTAACCTGTGCTCCCAAAAATAAGTTCTGGTCTTTGAATTTTTTCAGACCACTAATAGCTTTCGCCAAATCTAAAGAATTTAAACTATTTTTAATAGTTGACATAGAAAATCCAACAGATGATTTAGGTTTAGTATCTAAACGTTCTTTTCTATTTATAAATAATATTGTAGCCAAAATTTCACTGTATGCCTCATAAATACTATTATTATAATGAGGGAATAATTGTTTCAACTTCATTTCTTTTATATAATCCCTTTGAACTAGTAACTTATCTAAATTAAAAGCGTGGACAAGTTCATGATAAAATACCTTTAACCATTCTTCTTTTCTCCAAATAGCTATTTCGATATATTCCTCATAATATGTTGTACAACCACTATTACATTCTGTTGTTGTTATATTATCCTTTTTCAAATCCAACTCTTTAGGGACATCTACTAGATATATATAACACCTAATAGGTCTTTTATCCGTATTATTTGCGCTTTTAGATAATTTATAAACTTGTTCGTAGGCAAATCTTGCCTCCTCTAATTCACTAATAGCTTTTTCTCCAACTTTGTAAATTTCTACATCATTTTGCCTGTCAGTAAACTTAATATTTTTAAATCTATTCAGATTATCATTAATATATTTTTTGATTTTATCTGATAAAAACCGATTATTCTCCTGTAATGACCTCGGTAACGAATTCATACTAAATTAATCAAAGAATATATTCATTGTATTTATAAATTTATATTTTCTTTAACCCTTCAGGTAATTCAAACATATTCTATATTTTCTTTAACCCTTCAGGTAATTCAAACATATTCTATATTTTCTTTAATCCTTCAGGTAATTCAAACATATTCTATATTTTCTTTAATCCTTCGGGTAAATCAAACATATTCTATATTTTCTTTAACCCTTCAGGTATATTACTCTTTTTACTACTATCTTCATCATCTTTTTCCTTCTTGGCTCTAGGAACAACACGTTTAAGTCTAACATATTGTCTTTTCTCTCTATTCTCATATAAATCTTTAATTAGAACCTCCGTTCTATCCTTGCTATCTTTAAGACCTAACTTAGTAAAATATGTTTCTACTTTTTTTTCTATTAGTGCCTTAGTTAAAGGTGCTTTCGTTTGGGATTGAACCTTTTGGATCTTTCCATAAGGAGTATTTAAATCACTAATTTCATAACCTTCCATAAATTCTAGAATCTCATTACATAGATCATCCTTGATTTTCTTTTGACCCTTCACAACCTGTTCATACTGTTTAATTTTATTATCTATTTCACACCATTTAGCAACCTTTTGTTTAAAGGTTTGTAACTCACTTTTATCCACGTCATCTTGTTGTAGTGTATTCGCACTACTTCCCGAGTTATTTATATTTTTACTACTCATTTACTACTTATTAATACAATTAGAAAACAATTTAAATTCATTTTTTTCCATAATTATACTTCTAAATAATTCATTGGAACTAATTAAAATCCAGTAGGAGCCTATTCAAACGTCAAATTGAACACACTACCCATTTTTTTAGCATTACCAGAAAAGTTAAAATGGAAACTATCTTCGCTAAAATCTATCTCCAAACTTTCCTATTCTCTGTTCTAGAGAAAATTTCCCGTGAGTTCTCTATCGATCTAGAGACAATGAAATCTAAGATTGGACAAATTTATATCGATAATTCCAAGTTTATCGAGATTGACTCTAAGTTTGAAAATTTACCCCAACCTGAACTTCGTATTTATCTCGAAGAATCCTCCAAAAAGAAAACTATTGTTCGACGCAAAAAAACATCTTACTCCGAAAATGTACCTATCGTAAATTCTGATGACTCTACTTCTAAAGTTGTTGAGGTTTCTGAAGCTACTAAGTTTGCTGAAGCTACTAAGTTTGCTGAAGCTACTAAGTCTGCTGAAGCTACTAAGTCTGCTGAAGCTACTAAGTCTGCTGAAGCTATTGAACCTGTCGAGGCACCCAAGAAGACAATTGTTCGTCGTAAGAAGGCACCTGAATCAGTTCCACCTGTGGCCCTACCCAGCCCCGCGGAAGTCATTAACCCTGTGGAAGTCATTAAGCCTGTTGAAGTTACTACTCCCGTGGAAACTACTGCTCCTGTTGAGCCTAAGAAGACAATTGTTCGTCGTAAGAAAGCCGCCGAGGAACCTATTAAGGTTGAAGAACCAGTTAAGGTAGAGGAACCAGTTAAGGTAGATAAACCAGTTAAGGTTGAAGAACCAGTTACGGTAGATGAACCAGCACCTGTTAAAAAAGTTGTGATTCGTAAGAAGAAGGCAGTAGATGTAGTAGAACCAGTCAAGGTTGAAGAACCGGTTAAGGTTGAAGAACCAGCACCTGTTAAAAAAGTTGTAATTCGTAAAAAGAAGACAGTTGAGGTAGAGGAATCAGTCAAGGTTGAAGAACCAGTCAAGGTTGAAGAACAGGTAACTCCGGTAGATGATCCTATCAAAAAGGTAGTAATTTCAAAGAAAAAGTCATCAGACACTGTAAAGATTAAGACAATTGATGAACAGGAGCCTCTTCCCGAGTTACCCAAAGCAAAGATTAAGAATATCAAACATAATTATATCGCTGAATATGCCAAACAAGATGGCGAAGATGTAGAGAATATTTATGAAGAATTCCAAAGTTATGGAGAGGAAAACATTCTTGAACCCCGCGAAATCGATGGTAAAATGTATTATGTAGACCAGTCCAATTATGTATATGACTTTAATAAAACCGATGAAGTATTAGGTAGATTTTCTGACAGCACACCCAATAAAGTCATTTGGCTTAATAACTGAGTCAGGGGTCCCCTAAGCATCAATGTAGAATAGTTATTAATAAATAAACTTACTTTGAACTATACAAAGTAGGTTTTTTATTTTTTTTGTTTTTTTGTATATTTTAATTATTAAGCGTTAAGCAGAAACAACAGGTGTCACCTTAGTAGCAGTCTCTTCGGCTTGGCGCTTAAGCGCGGCCTCAATCTGTGGCTGAAGAATCACATAACGCTGGAACATTTGAATCTTATTCTCGAAGGCACTTCCCTCGTCCTCCTTACTATCATCGAGCTGAACACGCTTAATCACATTCTTCCAATCCTTGATACTATTCATCCAATGCTCGATACTAAACTTAAGATAAAGACGATGAACAAAAACTTCCTTCTTTTGACCAATACGATACACACGGTCAATAGCCTGCTTCTCGGAGAAGGGAGAATACTGGGGCTCGAAGATAATAATGTGATTGGCACAAACAAGATTCAGACCGACACCACCACACTTCACACTAATTAGCATGATATTATTATCACCATCGCGGAAAGCACGAAGATGCTTCTGGCGTTCTTCCATATCCATCTCACCATGGAACATAGAAATCTTGTCGTATCCATTGGTCTCAAGCTGCTTCTTAAGACTCATAAGAGTAGTCACCCAGGAGCTGAAGATAACAATTTTCTCACCAACAGGAACACCAGAAAGAATCTCATTCACCTTTGTAAACTTAGCATTAGCTCCCCATCCTTGAATGTTCTCGGGGTTAATGTCGCCCATAGTGTGATTACACATACGACGAAGACGAATAATATTTCCGAGAAGCTGCTTCTTTCCCTCACCACGAAGCGATGCCTTCAGAATCTTCTTTTCGAAAGTCTTGTACTCCTTAAACTGCGACACAGTAAACTTACACTCGGTATCCAACTGATTATACTTGGGCAGAGTCAACACTTCCTTAGTCCTGATGTGAATAAAGTCCTTAGTAACCTCCGCGGGACGAGAAGGACAAATAAACTTCTTCAGACTGTAAAGATCGGTGACATTATTCCAGATAGGAGTTCCAGTAAGACACCACTTAGACTCACCTTCGAGCTTGTTAATAACCATATTACGCATAGACTTAGGATTACGAATCTCGTGAGCCTCATCAAGGAAGATTCTAGTCCAGGTATTATCCAGAATAGACTCATCACCACGACGATAGTCAGAAAGAATCGTATCATAGGTAGTAAGAACAATACGGTAGTTACGAATGTCACGAGGACGCTTGGAAGTAGAATACATAGCAAAATCGTACTCATCAGCATCCTCGATATATTGAGCGAATTCCTCCGACCACTGCTTCAGGAGGTTATTAGGGACCACAATTAGATTAGAACCAATCTCAGACTCGGCATGAGAAGAGATGAAATAGAGAACGTCAATAGTCTTACCAAGGCCCATATCATGAGCCAGGATACCACCAGAAGGATGACCAGTCTCGCATTCCATCATCCACTCAACAGCCTCCTGCTGATGAGGGTAGAGAGTGATGTTGTCGGTAAAGCGCATTCTAGATTCAGAATATAAGTTGAGAGGACGCTCCGAATCTGTTTTCAATTTTTTTCTAGCTAGAAATTATCGGCTAGTTATCAACGGAACAAGTCTTTCGTTCTAAAATGTTAATAAGGTTTTTTAGATGTCAAAGATGTCTACAAATCAATTTTTATCTAGTTAGTATCTGCTCCCTATAATTCACATGGAGTTTATCTCGATCTATTTAATAACTATTATAACCCGACACTAAGCCAAGTGTTTCAAAGTATTTATAGTTAGTTATTTATAATTTATAAAAAGTTTAATATAATTTTTTAGCTTTACCACTTATTTACAAAAATCTGTTTTATGAACAAACATTAAATATGAACCTGTACATACTTGGTACACTTAGTATGACAAATAGAACATTCTACATTCTTCTTCCCTTTTTCCTCTAATTTCCTCATTTCATCTTCTAATAGGTTAGTATTTTTACCTTGTGACTTGTAAGTTTGAATTTCAATAGTAAGCCAGTTCATTCTTGCTTTAACTCTCTTAATATCTCGTTTCTGACGTTCGATACAGTTTACACAAGAGAAAATGTGTGAGCAATCTTTAGAAATACAAATTACGTGTTCCCTGTTACAACTTGTACAAACCATATCCCAATCATCGACCTTTTGAGAATCATCTAAAGACACTAAGATACATCCTTCAATCTTTGAACGACAATAAGGACAGCCATCATCAAGTACCTTTGGATTTAGAGTACATGTCGAGCAACTTAGAAAATGACCACATGGGATAAAAACAATTTCTCTATCATTGGTACAACAAATATTACACTTAACATTTGTAATTCTATTTTTATTACATGGTGCGCTACTAGGTGTCATAAAAGATGCGGGTGAGTTATAGCTCGATAGGGGACCCATGCTAACACCAGGGCTACATAAATAATCTGCTCCAGCTGATGAAACTGCGTTATACACATCACTTCGAACATTCTTTGTTAAATCTTTTAGTCTACGTTCGTCTTTAGTAAGCATCATTTTCTCAACCGAATTCATTACAGTAAGATAATAATTATGAATTCTTGTTCCGATACATGTCTTGGTGATGGGGTTACTAGTAATTGATTTTTTAAAGTCACTAAGATATGTTAGTTTTTCTACAGTTGTCATATCTTTTGTTGTTTCAGATACTTTACTAATTGTTTCAAGAATTTCCATAGTTTGAAGAACTTTATCGCCAAATTCAGTATCCTCCATAACAGGTGTTGAATCATCTACATTAATTTCCATTTGTGTACCATCTGATTTTTCATATTTAATTTTCATATTAGCAGTGTTTGTGATTGAAAAATAAAGTTCCATTAGAATAGACATTTCTTTATGACGATATCCGTCTTCCTTTTTTTCCATATTACTAACTAGAATATCTGTTGGATTGCTAGAAGATACATGGATATTTTTGGCGCGCATTGTGGCAATTCCTAGTGCGATACCTGCCACAAAATCACGAATACGTTGAGGATTCGTGCCGCGAATAAACTCTTCGCCAAGTGCTTTTAGTGTAGAATCATCATAATCCCGATTACCCTCTCCTAAACCGATACAATAGTTGAAAAATTTTGGATAAGTTTGAATTAGTTTTTCTTTAGTAAGCCTACCGTCACTATGACCTCCATCAGAAAGGAAAATTGTAGTTACTTCGCCATCATATTTTGGTTTATATTTATTCGTTTCATTAATTGCTAGTTCATAATTTGTACCGCCACCCTGAGTCAAGGCTTTTGATGTTTTTAATTTCATCATTTGATAACTCATTTTTTCATCAATATTAGAAATAACTTTCACATGTGAACCAAATACAATTACAGTTAGTGGTACATTAATTCCCTGGGTTCTTTCTACAAAATCAAATAAGTCAAAAATCTTGCTCATAAAACTATCTACACAACCTAGACGAGTGTTTTTATTAATATAGCTTACACTATCAAAACTGCTAGTTAAACTAGATGCCCCAAATCCAGTGTTACCAGACATTGGTAGGGGAGTTTGATTAGAACTATCGTCCTGGTACTGGTCCTGGTTTAGTGTTGCTAAACTAAATCCAGGTGTAGTAAAGAGATGTTGTGATTGTGTTTGACTAAAATCAAATCCAGCTGGAGTATCATCATCAGGATATTGTGACATAGGTCCTGGTGCCATAGGTGGAAAATTAAATGAGTTACTGCTGAAAGGACCCACATCAACTGATAGAGGAGCCATAGGTGAGGCTGAAGAGGCAAACATAGATGAAGCTGGAAAAACGAGTGATTGTTGTGGGGCCGCTGATGAAGGAGGTACTAAAACATTAATACTAGGAGCTGGTTCACTCAAATCAGGGTCTGTAAACACTGTGGACATTGAACCACTGCTGTCTAAACAAATAATCATGCCTTTATTAAATTGGGATTGGTCTACCTTTTCCTCCGTAGAACCTACAAGAACTGCGAACTTTTCAGGATTAGAAGTCTTAAATTTGATAGCTTGAATGGAATGAGACATTTTTCAAGTTGATTTTTAATTATTATTAACCCTATGGACCGTCGTTTTCAATTTATCAAAATGACACTTCCAGTTGAATTCTAAATAGATTTTTCAAATAACTTATTTAGAATTTTTATTTTTACCAGTAGAGACGATAAATAGTATTAGACTCAGTAGTAACTTGATAATGGTCATCCATAGTTTCAATAGAAATCATAGGACTAGTTTGCCATGAGTTACCATTTTCTAGAATTCCGGTAACAGTAATATAACCGTCAGCGTCTCTTTCTAAATTCCAATCGTGAAGAGCAACGTTATAACCGTAGTATTGAATGTAGTATCTATTGTTAAAACGCATCTTAGTTCGTTTTTTTTCGTAGCGACGGATTTGAGCTAGACTCATAGATAGTTTGTCGTTGGTAGTAAGTTCGGGAAGCATTTAGATTTAAATATTAAAATCTAGAAGTCTTTAAGTTTTTAGGTCTATCTAGGAAACTGCGTAGTTTGAAATTGACGAGGAACCTAAGAGTTTAGTTAGAATCTGAAAATCTAACATCCAACCATGTTGTCTCCTCTGTTGTTTACGAAGTTGTCCGAGTTGTCTAGGCTGAGTGATGTGGCTTCGCGCCACTCAGCTATTATTGTTCGAAACGGTGATAAAATTATGGCTACTGGCTATAATAACAGTCGTACCTGTATGTCCGGACATCCTATTTGTGCCCAGCATGCTGAAACTAACGCAATTTTGAACCTGTTGTCACTGTATCAGTCTCGCTCATCCCTGAAGATGACACGAGACGGCCAGTGGTGTTTTTTATGGAAGCGACCAATTAAGGAAAAGGATAAATAAGCTCAAGCTCTATGTTGTCCGTGTTAGCAAGGTCGATGGCACACTCATGAACTCGAGGCCTTGTGAACATTGTATCGGGCTTATGCGTCAGATTGGTATTAAAAAGGTTGTCTACTCAGGTGATAATAACGATATGATTAAGGATAATACGTATAAAATGGATGAAAAGAAGCACGCTAGTTTTGGTTTTAAATATATGATTTCGCATATTTATCCTAACAAATATCCAGATATGACTCGCCGGCACTCTCCTACTAAAATTAATCATTCCCGTTCCCCTTCTCCCTCTTCTTGTTGTAGTAGTGATTCCGAATAAGTAAAATAAAAAATATATAAACTAACTTTGTTTACATATTTAATTTATTCAATATAATTCTTATACTATTTTTCATTTCTAAATAACTTTGATTTAATATGGCATAGATGATTCCGAAGCTAATTGACTTTCATACCAACTACTTAAGAATGGTATATCATTTGCTTTAAATAATGGATTGTTTTTCCTAATTAATAATTCAAAGATATTATCGTGTAAAACAAATATACCAAATACATATTCGTCTTTGTTTTCTAAGGTCATACCTTTTAAGTGATTAGGTAAATGTACAAATATATTTGTTCTATTGGGATTTCCATCATCCTCTAATATTATAAATCTCAATCTATATTGACTATATATATCAGCTAATAACTCCAAATCAATAATATTACCCCAACTTCTTTCCTTGATATAATCTGCTAAGGCCTCTATTGATTTCATTGCCCTGAATTTTCTATATAAATCTCCATTAGGTTGCTCTGATAATGCCCTATATCTTTCTAGTAATATTGCTGAGTTAACTTCTTCTCTTATTCTATTTGCTAATTCAAAACGAATAGGTTTAGATTTTCTAGGCAATGTCTTAACTAAATAAGCCATATTGTTAAAGAAATAATCATAATTTACTTCTTTTGTTTGGTATAAAGCAATATCTTTAGGAACTTGTGGTTTAGATGGGCCAATGGATGGTTGGAAATAGTATAAGATATATTTAGGAACACTATATCTAGTATCTATTGTTTTAACTTGAGCTATTACATTAGCAGCTTGTTTATAGGGATTAGAATAACTGAAATGTTCGAGAGGATGTTGAATATATTTCTTATTCTCTAAATTAAAATCATATTTCTCTAAATAATCATCTATTTCATCCTTTGAATAAAATATCTTCTCATTTTCTGGTAACTCTAATTCTTTTCTATACTCCTCTACAATTTCCTTCTTTTTATTTACATTTACTAATAAATCATCTACAATTCTTGATACATATTTCCAATACCACTCAGGATTAATTAATACCTTACATTCATTGTTTGTTTCATCCCATTTACACATACTTCCACTATTACACTCCATTAGTGTCTTGTATTCTCCACAATAGCTAAAAACATCTTTAATATTCCATTCTCCAATAGCTCCTGGAATAACTAAAGTACTTCTTAAATGATTTGATAATATAGTTTGTAGAGATTTTCTTATTTGTTGTTTTCTTTCAATTGGTAAACTAGTCTTATATTGTCTCATTAATATCATAATTTGTTCTTTCAACTCATCATTCATCTTAATAGATTTAGATAACTCGAAACGAAGTTTTTCATAGTTATATTTATTTGTATCTCTGAAACGCTTATTAACTAATCTATCATCTGTACTTATTTTCTTCTCAAACCAAATATCTTTGCTAAATTTCCATTCATTCATTCCTTCAATATTAGCACTTTCTAACGCTGTATACAATACAGGAATCCATAGACCGGTTATAGTATAAATACCTGATATTAATTTATCCATGTTGAGGGTGTAAGCATATGGTGTGTAGAAAAGGTTTGTTCTATTTGAAAAAGCTGTTAAAAATTCCTTTGTATCATCAAATGAATTTAATCGAATAAGTTGTTTATGTTTAATAGTTCTAATAGAGTCTAAAATTTGAATAGGTTGAATTGGTATATAAAACTTTGTCTCTTTTGTAATCCATTTAACAATTAAACCTTCTGTTTGGTTATAGTCATTTACAAATTGTTGAATTATCTGGAATTCGCCGGTTTCTTCAATACTATTTAATACTACTTCTGAATCTTGTTTATTTAAAAAGTATTCCTCTTCTAATAAACCTGGTTTATTAATACGAGACTTTTTCAATTGAGTTATCCAGGGGTCTTCCTTTTCACTACATTCGGTTCTTACATATTTTAATAAATCAGTTACTATTCTATTACTACCATTTATACTTTTAGCTACTTGTAATGATTTAGATTTTTGTTGAACTAAAACAATAGGTTCATAATAGGTCTTTTTATAGGTTTCACCTAAACTATGTGAATAAATAAACATATTATCTGCTTTTTCATTGAGGTTAATGAATTCATAATTGAAGTATTCGCATTCTAAGAATATTCTATCATTTTCTTCTCTTAAAATGAAGAAATTAACACCATTTTCTGTAATTATAGATGGGTGACTTAAAATGGGAATGATGAATTTTGGCTGTAATGATATAGCTTCTTTAATATAAGTGTAGTAGTTTTCTATATTTTTACCAAAATATAAATATAAAGAACCTTTTCTAACTTTTTTGAAGATAGAATCAATATCTGGTATAGACTTAAATTTATTAATTAAAAATTCTCTGAATTCATCTTTACTTAATTTAAATATTGAATCGCCCAATAAATATTGAATTGTTTTTTCGAAACTTTGATAATATTCTTCATTTTCCTTTAATATACCCTTTCTTAAATAACTAATAAACTCATCTATAATAGTTCTTTCTAATTTATAATTACCAAAATCGGCATTTATCCAATTATGTAATTTATCTGGTAATACACAGAATCTGCCATTATTACAAATACCATATTTATCTCCTTTTAATATATATTTTTCATTAGTAATCTTTTTCTCTTTTTTGACTGGTTTCTCACTACCAAGACATTCATCTAATTTTTTATTTGGTGTCTTAAAACAGGTTACCATACATAAATTTTTAGGATGCTGTTCTCCAGTAAAGAAACCTGGATAAGGCTGTCTTTTAAGATTATCTTGGGCGATTAACAGGGTACCATCTTTATCATATCCCCAAACACCATGTCCACAATCAGGACATTTAACCTTTGTAGGATTTACTAAAAACTCACCTTTCTCATTTTTACCTACTTTAGCAAAACCATTACTAGTACCGGGTTCTAATAATTGGTCCATGTAATAGGGTAATTGGTCAAACATACACCATACTTTAGGACAAATGTAATGTAAATTTCTATATTTAATAGAATAAGCAGGTGCTTTGTAGTCTTTAGAATAAACATCAATACGTCTGTTTAGACCACCATAAACATCTACATCAGCACCATATTTAGCCTTGATTTTATCCATTTGGCGATTAGTTAATACAATAGGTTGTCTTGAGTCATTAGGCATAGCTTTTTTGGAATATGGTTTAAATTTACTATCTACTTTATAATCATAAACTTCTTTATCCATGAGTTGTAGGCGTTTAATATAGTAACTAGAACCATTGAGAATAGGTTGTAATTCATCAATCATTTCTTCTTGGGGTAATTCAGATTCTTCGCCAGTTACACTTTCCTTTTCAACAGCTATTAGTTCTTCTTGAGAACCCTCATGAACACTCATAACCTCATCTATAGGATCTTCTCCTTGGAATATATAATCATCGTCTACATCCTCAAAGACTAAATCATCCAAATCTCCTAAAGTACCGGTGTCAACAATTTGTTCTTTTTCTTTCTTATCTTCTATTTTAGCAATAATCTTTTCATCAGACCTCCTGCCAATAATCTCATTATAAATCTTAACATTCTCTTTTAGTTGAGAAATATTTACTAGTACTATTAGGTAGTAGAAGAAAGTAAAGATATCTTTTAAGGTAGTAATGTTACTCATATAAAAATTACAACTATCACTTCCTACTTGTTTACCTACAACCTCTAGACCAATATTTCTACCAATTTTAATTTTATTGGCTTTTTGTGTATCACTATCAACAAATTTAGTTACCCAAGTTTTTACTAGTTTCATAGCATCAACTTGATTTTTAGAATACTTAGCCATGACCTGTTTAACAAGAGGTCCTAAATCACTACCTTCGGTAACTCTATTTTGAATAATATAGTGATTGATATACTTTTGTATTTGGTCTGTTCTAGTATAATTATCAACTTTCTTGAATTCTAAATTAATAAATTCATTAGAAATTAGTTCACTCGTTTTGCTAAACAAAGCCGTGCTTTTAGTCAAAATATTTTGTAGTTTACCTAGTTCAATATCTGATTTAAGAGACATGGCAATTTCTAATTTGGAAAATATGAAATGAACATTTTTACCTAGTTCTAGTTTATTAAGTACTAAATGAATACCAATACCATATAATATCTTCTTTATTTTTTCTAATAAAGTACTTTTAATAAATTCCAAAAATGTTTCTATATGAACCAAATTAATTTTTTGTTGATATAATCTAATCTGGTATAAACCATCATTATATAGTATAATTTCATATTCTAATATAGAAGTTTCACCAGTAGTATCATCATTATAGTTGTAAAATCCTTTCCATTGAACACAATTAGAGGGAGTATCGCGGTAACTTAGAACACTATTCCATTTTTCTAGGAATTTCACATTTTCAATACTATAAAAGTTTTCATAAATTTTAACTATTTTTTGAGATAACTGTCCTCCATAGGAATATCTACTAAAAGGCACAGATGCGTCTAATTCAAAATATTTGAAGACTGAATATATATCTATTTTTCTTTCTTGAAGGTTTTCTTTATTTTCTAAGATAAAACTATTAAAGTATATACCTAAATTTTTGAATAAATAATCATTAATATTAGCCTTCCAAAAAACTTCATTAAATTCTCCTTCGCTATTTAGATATACTTTTTTATCATTATAATCTTTTTCTTTTGTCTCCAAAAAACTTTCTAAATACTCAAAGCGCTTAAACCTATTTTCAATATTTCTAACTTCTAATTGTATCCAATAATTATTAAGGGTTTTAAATAATTTCTTCTCAGATTCTCTAATTAATTCACTTCTTTCCTCTCTTATAGCGTCAACATAATCTGAAAACAGATAAACATTCAACTTAAGTAAGTTATCAACTATATCTAAATTATTCAATAGAATATCATCTATATTAACTGTATCATAATTCTTATCATCTATCTCTAGTCTACTTACATCTAATTCTAATAAATTAATACCTGACTTATAATTACCTAGAGGGCGTCTAGATTCCATTTGTTCAATAAAGAGTTCTTCGGGATGTATAGAGGCATTTAAAATATCGGGTTCTCTTAAATAAATAGTTATAGCGCTTTTGACATCAGAAAGAGAGGATTCATGAGTTATCATATTATTTTTTTTTACAATAAATTTATCCTTACCTTTGAATCCTCGTAAAGCTTCTTTAACCTGCTCTTCTTTTTCACTAAAATCGTCTCTCCCTAAAACATCGGATACTCTATTTAAACCACTTAATATAGGATACTCTTCTAACTTCCTTACTAAACATATAATTCTATTACTTTTTGTTCTAATGTTGTAATAGTTTATTAGAATAGTTAAATGTGGTCTAGTATTTCTAAATTCTTCGAATATTGTATTATTCATATTACTATTATTAAAAAAGATGTTTTTAACAGTAAAAAACTAATTATTTTATTATTTATGTATTTCTAATAGAAAGTATGAGTTCTCAACTAGAGCTATAGGGAGAACGTGAAGTATTATTACTGTTTTTACCGGTTACCAAGTAAAAATAAGAAGTTTATTGTGACTTTTTCCTATAGCTCTAGTAGCGGACTTCAAACATTCTATTAATAAGTTTTTGAATTGAAATTTAAAACTTTAAAGTTATTAGAGCATCATGTCTAAAACAGAAGATAGTAATAAGTCAGAACAGTTAATTACCTATTTAGGTAATAAGCGTAAACTAGTATCTAATATTGAGGATGAGGTTAAAATAATTAGTAAAATATTGAATAAGGACAAGTTAAATATTTTAGAACCATTTTGTGGTTCAACGAGTGTTTCTAGAATGTTAAAAAAGTATTCTAATTATTTAGTTGTAAATGATTTAGAATCGTACTGTGCCACATTAGCTAAATGCTATTTAGCTAATCCTACAAAAGAAGAATATGAAAAAATAGAAAGGACAATTCGATTTTTAAATAAACATAAATATTCTAAAGCTGCTCCTGAGTTTATTAGGAAACACTACGCACCTAAAGATGATACTAATATTGAAATCGGTGAACGTGTGTATTATACTCAAAAAAATGCGCATATTATAGATTCTTTATGTAACCATATTTTTAATTATTTACCTAAAGAAGAACGGCAATATTATTTAGCACCTTTATTAGTAGAGGCGAGTATTCATACAAATACATCAGGTACATTTAATAGTTATCATAAAAAGGATGGCGTAGGACATTTTGGTGGTAAGGGTGAAAATGCGTTAAAAAGAATTTTAGGAGAGATAGAATTACCAATGCCATTTTTTACAATCAATGACAGTAGGGTAGAGGTTTATAATGAAGATGCGAATGGTTTAGTAAAGAAATTAAATAAAAATAAGGAATGGTTTGATGTAGCTTATTTAGACCCTCCTTACAATAAACATCCTTATGGTACTAACTTTTTTATGCTAGATATTATAAATCGATGGAATCCTAAATTGGAAATTCCAGATAATCACAGAGGACAACCAGATGACTGGAAAAGGTCTAAGTATAATAGTTTTTCAGAGGCCACTAAAACCTTCGAAGAGCTTATATCTAATTTACCTGCTACATTCATCATTCTAAGTTATAACAATGAAGGTATTATTGCCGAAGAGGATTTAAGAAAGATTTTAGAAAAATATGGTAGAGTAACTAAAAAAGAAATAGTTTATCCTACCTATAAAGGATGTAAAAATCTAGCTAGTCGCAGTAAGGATGTCATAGAATATCTATGGATCCTACATAAAAATTTAGATAAATCACTAGATAACCCATCTATTAAAACTATTTAAAAACAAATTGATATGATTATGACTTTGATTAGTACTAGAAAATGACTTCTGAGGTATCGGGTTTAGTTTTGATGAATGATTTTATTACGATGGAACAAGAAAAGGAACTATTAGACTTTATAGATTCTCCAGAAAATACTTGGAATGATATGTTAAAAAGAAGAACAATACATTTTGGATATGAATATAACTATAATAAAAAAGGTAGTCTTACAATGACTAAAGAAATTCCTGAACAATTTAAATGGCTAGTTGATTCTATATTTGATAGAATTGGCGATAAAAATCAACCTATTAACCAAATTATTATTAATGAGTATCTACCAGGACAAGGAATTAGTTCTCATATCGACTCAAATAGTTTTGGAGATATAATAGTTTCTGTAAGTTTAGGCTCAGACGCAATAATGGAATTTACAAAAATTACTATGACGAGTACAAAGAAGGCATCGGTGTTACTAAAAAGATGTAGCGCGGTGTTTCTGTCAGGTGAAAGTAGATATGAATGGCGACATGGTATACCTGCTAGAAAGACAGATAAACTAGATGATGGAACAAAGATTGAACGAGGTAGAAGAGTTTCTATGACATTCCGACATGTTAAAACGAAGTAAATAGAATGTGTAAACTAACTATATATACTTTGTTTCTGTTTACCATAATTATAATCCTATTTTATTACTATTAGTAAATAATAATAAATTAGGATTTGGCGGAAGTGGGGATCGAACCCACGCGGATCTCTCCAACAGAACTTAAGTCTGTCGCCTTAACCTCTCGGCCATCCCGCCTTAGTAAAGCAACTTGCGCCACTTTACTAACTGTATATATTGGGTTATCTTTAAACCGTTTTGAAGAGGTGTAAATAATGTTGGGTATATATAGAATGGAAGATGTTATAATTTTAGGAGCGGGTATCGCGGGTCTTTATCTTGGTATTGAACTATTAAAAAGAGGTACATCTGTTTTAATCCTTGAAAAATCTAATCGAGTTGGTGGCAGAATTAAGTCTATTAAGTATCTCGATACTACCATGGAATCAGGAGCTGGTCGCTTTAGTGAATGTCACAAAAATCTTTTCCAATTACTTAAAAAATATAATTTACTTGACAAAAAATATCCAATTGAAAAATATTCTCAAGTTAAACTTATTCATACTCAATCTAATTTAAGTAATAACATTGAAGATTATTATAAAATCATTTTTGATAAATCTAAAGAGTATTCTGATGAATATCTATCTAAAAAATACACCTATGAAATCCTTTTAGAAATATTCGGTTCCCAAGAAGTTGTTGACCACTTCTCTATTTTATATGGTTACGATGGTGATATTAGACTATCCAACGCAATTTGTGGTTTAAATATGTTAGCTTGTGACTATAACTCTAAACAATTTAATATATTATTAGGTGGTTTAGAACAATTAATTCATAAAATGAAAGAAGAGTTTTTACAACTCGGTGGTGTACTTCATCTAAACACACTAGTAAAAGATATTTATCAATCTAAAAATCACTTTTTACTTCAATGTAAAAATAAAGAATATACTTGTAATAAATTAGTTCTAGCTATTACCCCAATGGCCATTCAAAAACTCAAACCTCTAAATCATTATTTTGACTTTTTAAATTATGTTCAAGCAGTACCTCTGCTTCGCATCTATTTTTATTACAATAAACCTAATAGTCAATTAGCTAAATTAAAAAAAATAATCACAGACCTTGACATTCGCTTTATAATTCCTATGAATCAAAATAGTATTATGATTAGTTATAGTGATTCTATTTTAGCAGATAAATGGTATAAGTTATATTATGAAAATCCAGATGGATTCTATGAAAAACTATTAGGTGAGTTTGAAGTTGTTACTGGAATTAAATTAGAAAAACCAGATAAGACATTTTTAGAATATTGGCAAGAGGGAATCTATGTATGGACACCCAATTATAATTATATTCGTAATTATGATAAGGTGATTCAACCTTTAAAGAATTTATATATATGTAATGAAGGTGTTAGTAAAAAACAAGGTTGGATAGAGGGTTCTTTACTTATCGCAAAGGATGTTTTAGAAAAGATATTATAAAAATAGTTTAGATGTGTTTGCCAATAGTTTTCCACTTGACATTTGAGCAATCTGTGAATACCTATTTTGTCTTAACAAATTTCTCATATTACTTAGTAAATCTAACCAATTTGGTCTTGTAATGTCCTTTGTACATTGTATAAACGACCAAGTTAAAGCACCATTGAATCTACCATTAATAAAACTATCTGCGCTTGTTTGATTATCCTGACAACCACTAATACATACTAAATTACCATTTAACTCACTATAGTTGGTATTTGTCATGGTTTGTCTAGTTCTCATTGTATCTAGATATTGATAACGTAAATCTAGTATTGTGCCACTATTACAACAATCAAAGAATGTAAATAAGTTAACATCTTTTTTAAGATAGGTTCTAATTATATTACTCATTTCATCATCGGAAATCAAATTCATATCTAAAGGACAAATTAATTCATCCATACCATCCCACTCATCCCTATTTCTATCCCTAGAATTTATACCATGTCCACTATACATGAAAACCAAAGTATCTCCTGCCTTACTACCACTTAATAAACTAGTTAATGAAGTAATGATATTTTGTTTTGTGGGTTTTTTAGGTGTATCATCTGTTACTATTTCAATATTATTTTTATTAAATTCATATCTACTTTGTAATAATAATGACATATCATTTACGTCATTTATACAACCATTTAATTCATTACTAGTACCCCTGTAATTAATACCTATTAATAATGCTTTCTTATTAGCTACACTCGATACAACATTAGTAGTTGTACTTATGGTAGAACCACATGTTGGACAGGTGCTTTTAGAAGTAACATTCCTAATGCTTTTATTTGATTCTTCTAAAACATTTTTCTTATTATTTACAGACAAAGAAACTCTAATATTACTAGTTAGTGATACTAATCTTTGTCTTAGCGTTTCATAATCGGTTTCGTCTATTAAAATTTCATTCAAAGTCTGATATATATTTTCTACGTTCATTCTTTATGTATTTACTATATATTTTTCTTTTGATTAGATTTTAAAATTAATACTTTTCTAAAAGAACTTTTAATAAATTTTTGTTATGATAATCTGTTTTTGTTTTACAAATTAATTGATATAATCTAGTAATTTCATCGTTCAAATATTCTTTTTTCTCAATACGCTTGGTAAACTTCATTGTATGTTCATGAATATCTTTCAATATCTCTATAATTTTATATTTTACCAATAGAGTTCCTAAAAATTCCTCCAACTTTTCCTCTATTTCTATCATACAACTTATCGTTTCTAATTCTTCAAAATCTTGTAACATATCAAAAATTTTTTCACAACAGCTATGTTTAACAATTGATACCTTATTATATTCCATTTCTAAAATATTGTCGAGTTGATATATATTATTTTGCGCAAAACGGAAAAACATATCCTCTAAAGTCATCTCCTGAAATTCATTAACTACATTAAACCACTTATATTTTGCCTGTGGATCCAGTAGTGTCAGCTCTACATTTCTAATAAGTTGTATAAATTTACTCTTAAACTCTTCTGTAATAGCTGCCTTCTTTTTAGAAGTACTTCCATTCATAATATCTAGTTGTTTTGTAATAAACTCTAAACTATCCTTCTTTGGTGTTCTACCTATTACATTATAGTTTATGATATTGTACCTATGTATAACAACAGTACTCTTATTATTCATTGGCAAATCAAATTTAACATGTTTTTGAGAACAAGTCACCTCTTTATCACTTTCAGCTTCTTCTTCACTTAAATCAACCTCAGAATCCTCCTCAAATGGGTCATAGTCTTTCAGGGGATTTCCTAATGCCTCATTTAGATGTTTTATTTCATCTTCTACATCCATTACATCTGTTAAGTTTCGAATGTTACCAATCTTCTTTTCTAAATCTCTAATAGTATCATTTACTTCTATAACAGTATTATGTTTTTTTATATAGGATAATTGATTATATAAAGTGTCCTGCTTTTCTTCGAAATCAATACTAAACATCTTATTAGTTTTTTGTTAATTCTAAAGAAACTTTTTTTGGTCAATTTAAAAACTATTTTTGGTTCTTATTTTTTATATAATAGTATCCAATATAACTAACTAGACCTAACCCTCCCATGGCTACTTTGGCACCTAATACAAATCCTAACGGCATCGCTATAATAGATAAACTAGCTCCAGTAAATAATGTTCCGCTAGCTAGTAAAATTTTAGGATTTTTTAGCTTTTCCAATTTTTTTAAAAATAATTCCCTCCCAGATACGTTCTCTACTCCATTTATAGACTCCAAATCCCTATCTATTAGTTCTAAACTTTCATTCATATATTTATCTAGGGCATCAACCTCTTTCTCAACCTCATTAATATACTCTAAATAATCTTGATTAATTAATGAATTTTTATCTTTAGTATCATATTGAATAAGTTTAGGATTGGAGAAGGAGTAAAAAAGGGTAGTATTTGTTTCTAGTTCCTTTAGGTTTGTGTCATTTAGAAAATCATTCAAAGAATTTACTTCTACTTCTTTAATGGATGTATTATTTAGGAGTTTTAGAGCCTCAGAAACTGTAATGGGTTCTTCAATAAAATCGGATATTCTATCAACTGTTTTTTGTTCCATTTCTATTTAAAAAGATTTAAAACATTTCAATTATAAAATATTTAAATGTCTAGTGAAATATCTATTGATTATTATTTAAATAATAAAAATGAGCTCCAGGAAAAGTTAAATAAATTAAATCAACAACAATTGATTGATATATTTAATATAATACTAGAACATGACCCCAATATTCAATATAGTAAAAATAAGAATGGCTACTTTTTAGACATTAAAATACTTCCTATTAGCATTATTGAGAAAATCAATGCTAAATGTGATGATTTTATTAATGTCTAGAATACATTCAAAGTATTTAGCGTTTTTTTGTGTTAACAAACATTAATAATAATTTATTATTTTTTATATTAATAATAATTTATTATATTTATTAAAAATTACTTAACAATTCTATAGGAAATAGTTAAACCAGTGCTAGGGCTATTGCGATAAATTCTGAAAATATCTCCAACTTTAGCTCCATAATATCTAGTAACAAAATCAGTAGTAAGAATTCGAGGTAGCTGAGTATCCCTAATATCATATGTTAGTAGTAATTCTCTTTTTTCGGACTCATTAAGAAGAACATGCTTGGGTACTAAACGATGATAAACACGGTTAACAATTAGTTCATTATAATAAAATACTTCATCTCCGGCAGCTACTTCTTTAAGAACATTTTGATTAGGTTTTACTTTAAGAACATAGATAATCTTTGTTTCTTTATCATATTTAGGTGAATCATTTACTGAGGTTCTTGCTAGACGAATTTTATCAGAACGAATGTTATCTGTATCAATAATAAACTTAACTAGTACCTTATTTTTACCATTTGTTCCAAAAATATCATAGTTATTGAAACCAGATTCAGCATCTTTGTTTTGATATAGAATATAGAAATCATTTTGTTTATATGTTTCAAATGCTATGGGAATCTGGTATCCTCTATCTTTAAGCATAGTTTTACAGTTAGTCCAGCATCTGTAGACATCAATAAAAAAAGGATCGTATTGTTCGTTCTCCATTATGGTTCTAAAATTATCTTAGATTTAATATTTATATCAATTTTACCCTTTTTAAAAAAAAGGCTGGGCCCAAAAAGATTAATAAACCTCTTCTCTAGATAAAGGCTAGTTCTAAATAGATAAATAAAGCTCTTTTTTAGATAAAGGCTAGTTCTAAATAGATAAATAAAGCTCTTTTTTAGATAAAGGCTAGTTCTAAATAGATAAATAAACCTCTTCTTGAAATAACTTTAATATAAATTACATATATTTCAAAAATGCCTTTAGATGAATATGATTGTGGAAATTATATATCGTATGATAGACGTATGGATATCTATAATGTAAATACTATAGATGGAAAACTGATAGAATTTTTTTCATATGAAATAGAAAATAATGAATCTACTCAACATATTATGAAAGAAATGGAAATAAAAATACAACAGGCTAGAATATTATTAAAATCATTAGAACATCGCCATATTACTAGTATTGGTCTTCGTTTTTATCACTATAAACCAGATAAATCTTCTTGGTATCATGTTACTGTGTGGCGATAATATTCATTAGAGTTTTATGTGTCCTCTACTAGCGAATAGAATTTTACAATAATCTAAAAGTTTATTTATCCTAATTTTTTTAAAAGAAAATATAAATAAGATGGAAATAATTTCTTTAGGCTCTGATTGTTGTGTAACTTACCAGTTACAAAAATATGGATTTAGAACACTAGCATATCCCTTCGATTGGCTAAGATGTTCCCTATTAGATGCCATTAGACTAATAGGTAATAAATTTGAAGATATTTTAGATGATATTTATTTTACTCGTACTAGTACTAATTTTAAATTTACAACACTTGATAATAATAATAGTGAAATAAAACCAATCGAATTAGGCTATATCTATAAGTCTAAACGCTATGACTCCCTTGAGTTTTGTCATGATTTTAGAGATGACCATTTAGGAAATTTACCTGAAGTAAGCGCCAAATTTTCTAGACGCTCTATTAGATTCCTTCACGCCTTCCAGAACAAGCCTTGTAGTTTTATCCACTACACCACTAAACCTATTACCAAAGAAACACTACAATTATGGGAATTTTCTATTAGTAAACCACTTTATGTTATTAGCCCTCTGCCCAAAGAAGCTCTCATTGTTGACTTTTCTAACGACATGAATTATAAATTTATAACTTTTATCCAAGATATTAATGAATATGTCTCGTGGCATAGAGATAGTTTTGATTGGCTAAAATTATTCACCAATATAACTAATCACTATAAATATTCATAAAGAAATTAGCTATATTACTATTCAATAATTCTTTATTACAATGATATTTACATAAACCATCTTCTTCATCAAATATTTTATTAGTACAATACTTATTCTTTTTACTTATATGTCTACATTTATAAGAAAAACAACCATTCTTTAAAACTTTCTTATTCTTTCTCCATTCTCTAGATGCCTCATCAAAGTCTATTGTATTGTTCATTAGAATTATAAATTAATTTATATTTAATTTATAATTTTACTTATTCTTAATTTATATTTTGAGCAGACTTTTTATTGTCAGTAATGTTTAATACTGACTTATTGTTAGTAATGTTCAATACTAACTTATTATTGTTAGTAATGTTCAATACTAATTAATAAAGTGTTTTTATCTATTTATCTTTTGGGCAGGCTTTTTATTGTTAGTAATGACTAATACTAACTTATCCAAAAGCCTTTAGTAGCATTTCATGATGAAAGCGAGAACATAGTAGGGAGGTATGTTGTTGTGACTTTCAGTTAAACCATTACCAGCAGGATTAGGAGTAAAAGCAGGGTCATAATTAGTAGAACCATTAACAGCTGAATTGTGACCACCAGTATAGGCATTATTAATAGTTACATTAGTAAAAGCATTATTTGTATTTAAATTACCTTGGTAACTTCCTGGGAAACTAATGTCGCTTCCTGTACTTTGTCCAAATGACCCTGAGTTAGAACCAGCATCATTAGCATTACAAACGTGATAATGGCCAGGATCACTAATAGTATTACCGTGTCTGTGAGCAGGTATTTCACCTATAGTATTACTATGTTGAATTTCACCACCAGTTCTACCTACAGCTCCTGATAAATCTGTACCAGTTCTTGCTAGAGTATTAATTGCTGTTTTACCACCGCTACCAGTAGTATAACCATTTACTTCAGCAGCTCCATCATTATAACCTAAAACAAATCTACCCCTTAAATCAGGAGTAATTACACCATTCAAGTTACCACCATCACAAAGTCTCCAACCAGCAGGAATTTCTCCTGGTTGACCACCCCACATAACAATAGTACGTTTAGGTAATGAATCACCAGTAGAACTGGATTTCATAATCCATTTACCACCATAGCTAATCATTGTAACACCTTCACAGAACCATAATGTTCTATAAACACTGTAACCAGGGTAATATTTATCAATAATCATTAAACAAATATTGGTAGGTGTTATATTGTTATTAGTTTCAACATTATTAGCAATTACAATTGATTTTTCAGTACCATCTGGAATATCACTGCTATTTTCTAAATACAATTCACGACCAAATCTATAAGAACCGTTGTTAACAGTACCATATCTATTTAGTTTAACTAAGAATAAATCATAATTTCCTGAATTTGAATTAGTTATGGTAGCAGCTAAATAACTAATAGGATCTGTTCCTAAAGTATAACCTTGGTAAAGACTAACAGTTGATGTACTAAATTCACCAGCTAAATAAACATGACCATCTTGAGTAGCAACAATGCTATTATTAATATCACTATTAGCACCACCAACCTTAGTATACCAATCTAATTGACCATTGTTATCATATCTTACTACAAAAGCATCATAATTAGTTCTAGTTAAGACACCGTCTAAATCAGTAACATCACCACTAGTAGTTGCTGAATATAAGTATAATATACCCGCGTTATTACCATTATAGGCACCAGATAAATACACATTGTTTCTGCTAATACCCTTAACAAAACGATTGTCTACACATAAAGAAGCTAATGTGGAATATCCTGATACAAATGTATACCATTGGACAATACCATTACTATTGTACTTAATTAACATTATGTTGTTACGATTATTTTCAGGTATACTAGGTGAAGGTATACTAGGTGTATGACGAACATCTGTACTATTTCTAGTATCATAAATATTAGCTTGAGTACCAGAAATAGATGTAGCTAAATAATAATTACCACTTCCATCTATTGTAGTTACTGGGTTAGAAATAGTTGCTCCTGTCCAATCTATAGCGGCACCATAAGTAGTAAATAATACAAAACCGGTCCAATTAATAATACCATCGTAAGAATAGTTAATTGTTCTTGTTCCATCACCAACGGCGACCCATCTATTATCAGTCCATGAAACACTTCTACATCTTGAACTGAATATAGTGTTATTTCCAGGAACTGGATTCCATACAGTACCATTTGTAGAATAAGCTAAAGTATTACCACCTTCACCACCTGCTAACCATTTTTCACCATTCCATACTGCTTTATAACCTCTAACACTAAATATACCTGTTCCTAAACCTATCCAAGTTAAACCATCTGTAGAATAAGCTAAAGTATTAGTACCTTCACCACAGGCAACCCATTTAGTAGTATCATAATAGATACCATTACCTCTGGTACTGAATACAGGAGCACCTAGTCCAGTCCAATTTATACCATCCATAGAATAAGCCATTGTATTACCACCTTCACCTACAGCTATCCACATACTTCCATTCCAGTGTACATCAAAAGCGGCGGTGAATAATGATGTGCTTAATGGTGCGCCTGTCCAACTTATACCATCATCAGAATAAGCTAAAGTATTAGTACCTTGACCACAAGCAACAAACATCTTTCCATTCCAAGCAACTTTATAACCAATACCAAATGTAGATGTTCCTAAACCTACCCAACTTATACCATTATAAGAATAGGCAATACTGTTTGTGCCTTCTCCTAAAGCAACCCAAATCTTACCATTCCAAACTACACCTTGACCGCCATTTGTAAATACACCACTAACAGGTAACCAATTATTAGTATCTGTAGTATAATATATATTACTAGCACCTATACCAACTGAAACACCTCTAGCAGATGTGTAAGCAGAGTTAAGTTTATTGGTCCATATACATTTACCAGTATTATCATATTTAACCATATATAAACCGTACTCAGTATCACCAAATGTTATACTACCATATAATTGTTGAACTTCATTTATACGATGATAGACATCAACACTACCTAATTGAATACCTGATACAATAACATTTCCGTCATTATCACATGAAATAGATGATTTATAATCAGGTATACTATCAGTTTTAATAATAGTATTCCACTGGTATTTGCCAATCTTATCAAATTTAACTACAAACATACCAACTGGATTATTAACATAAGATAAATTAATTACTTCTCCTGTTATTAAATTAGAAGTATCATATATTTGTAAACCAGTAAAGTCTTTAACATAACCATTAACATACATATTACCATCTTCATCGACTACGCAATTAGAATCACTTGTACCCTGAGTAACACTATAATAAGCACTTAATTTAACATGCCATTGATAAATACCATCCTTATCATATTTGACGACTATAGTACTATTGTTTTCTAATTGTACAGTTTGTAATACTGTATTATTATCCCTGGTATCAAATATATAACAACTATCAGTTGTACCAGTGTAGTTTTTAACTATAGAAACATAACTGTTACCGTACATATCTGTATAGATTGTTGGGGTATTAAGACCTACACTATTATTATTTTGTAGGGCAATATGAGTTACCCAAGCAGCTTCACCACTACTTAAATATTTACCAACCAAAATATCCTTAGTATTATTTCTAATAACATTCTTACCACCTGAATTTTGTAAGTCATTTAATGTAACATCAGGACTAGTATATGTACCAACCATATAAACATTATTGTCTCTATCGGTACTTACTCTAGCATTTTGTTCATTTCCACTACCACTTACTGTTGTATACCAAGAAGCTTCACCTAAATTATTTTTATCAATAACACTTAACTTAGTGTTAATATCAATAACATCCAAATCATTACTTAAACTTATTTGCTCTGCTTGAACTTTAGGAATCCATTTACCACCATTACATACTAAATCTAAGGCATCGGTTAAGGTAATAGTTCTGCGTACATTGAAGCCAAAACCAGAAGTAATTCTTTCTAATATATTACAATTAACAGGTCCATTATTAGAATTGTATGTAATTACTATGGATTTCTCGAAGGCATTGGGAACTTCTTCACGGTCTTCAATGTATATACTAGGATGAACATTAGTATCAATTAAACCAAATCTATTATATTTAACTAAATAGCAATCTGTACTGCCATTACTTGACATACTAGCTTTAAAGTTATCATATGTGCCATTTGTTGATACATCAAACATATAAAGTGTATAATAGAATGAACCACCCATATAGACGTGACCATCTTTATCAGCTACAATACTTGAACTAAATACAGTATCACCTTCACTTAATGAAGCAGCACAACCAGTACTCCATTGGAACTCACCATTTAAATTATACTTGGCTAAAATACTATAATAAAAGTCGTTTTCAAATGTGTTTCCATCTTTAGCTTGTAAAGTATAGGCTACATTATTAAGGGCATTTGCGTTGTAAAAGTTAAAACCACTTCTAGAAGGATAAACACCGGTATTAATCTGAACATATATATTAGATTTATATTGACCATTAACATAACGATTATCACATGTAATAACAGGATTTTTTGTTCTATAGAATGATGGATTCTCCTGGGCCTTGATTATGTTATTCCATTGGTAAATACCATTAGTGTTAAATTTAACCATTGATACAAAGTCTTGCTCTCCTATTGAGTATATATATACAGGTTGAGGGGTATTAGGTAATGTATCATAAACTCTATATTGACTAACAAAATTGTTATAAAAAGCTATGTACAAGTTACCATCCGCATCAATAACACTACTTGATTGAATAGCTCCTGAGGAGTTAGATGTACAAAGGATCTTGTTATTCCACTTATAAGTACCATTCTTATCATACTTAATGGTAAATATTCCATTATCATTTGTTGAATTAGTAATTGTAGCAATTACAGTATCAGTACCAGCATTTGAAATATTAACTGTGGAATAGAAACTACTTGTTAAATATAAATTACCACTAATATCAGTTTGAATAGCTATTTTATATACTTTATATTCATCAGGAGAACCACTGCTGCCGCTTAAACCACCTTCGATGTGATTAACATATAATAGTTTACCAGTGTAATCAAATTTAACAATAAAATATTCATTAGCAGTTATACTTTCAGTAGTAAATATTTGTGCGGGTGTACTATCACTTCCACTATCGTAGATTTCAAATGTATTACCACTACAATATCCAACTAAATACATATTACCATCCATGTCACCAGTAACAACACCTGTACTTGTAAATGCTCCTGAATCAGTGGCTTTAACACGTACATTCCATAAAAATTCACCTTTAGCATTGTATTTACAAGCTACAGTGTTTTTATTATCATATCCTGATAGTGTTTTAACTGGGGAAGAAGAATTATTGACATCAAAAATATAAATAGAGTCTTCTATACTGTCACTACTTTGGAAAGCAACAAAACTATCACCATTTTTACTTGTGTAGATGGATGGTTCTGATTCCTCATACCAACCTGATATTTTAGTTCTCCATAAGTTACTACCAGAATGACTATATTTAGTTATAAATAAATTCTTACTGCCTTCTTTATACAAATTGGCAACAGGAACTGTATTATTAGTGGCATCATAGAAACTTAATTCAGAACTATCATAACAACCAGCTACATATAAATTACCATCTTTATCTAATCCTAATTGAGGATTAACATCAGAACCAGGACCACCTATACGAGTATAGAAAGTATTTTGTAATTCATTGTAGTTAACAAAACTAGTCTTTGTGTTAGTATCTATAACATCTAAATCATTAACATATTCATATTGATCGGAAATTATTTTAGGAATCCAAATACCACCATTTGTAATAAGCTCAATACCCTCACTAATAACAACAGTTCTTCTGACAGAATATCCATAATTTTCCTTCTTTAAGATATTAAGATGAACTATACCACTATTATTATTATTTGTAATAATAATTTGTTTACAGAAACTATCAGGAATAGCTGCGCTATCTTCTAAATATAATAATCTAGGAGATTGAATATTTAATAAACCAAAACGATTGTATTTGATAATAAATATATCACTATCACCTTCAGAACCAGATGCCTTAGTCATTGTAGCAATGGGTGTATCATTATTTTGTGCGTCATACATGTACAATAATGTTTCATATGTACCCATTAAATAGACATGCCCATCCTTGTCTGCGCTAATACTATTATCACTTACACTGTTGTTTGAAGCAGCTCTAGTAGCCCATGATAATTTACCATTCTTATCAAATGAGGCAATAAAAGTATTACTATTACCATATACTGAACTATATTTTAATGAATAAGCAACATTACTATAATTATTAGCATTAAAGAAGTTAACAGCTTCATAATAGTAAGAAGAAAGATATAAATGAGTATCATCTATACCATTAATATTTCTATTATCTAAAGCTAAACAGGGAGTATAGACATTACCGCCTTCACCTGTACTCTTAGTCTCAATATAGTTATACCATTGTATGATACCATTAGTATTATATTTAACAACTATAATTGAACGGTAACCAAGTTTATTAGGTATTGTGAATTTAGGAGAAGTTTGACTAGTTGTATCAAATAAGTAAGTAGGTGAATCATATTCTAATTCACAAGAAACATAAATATTATTATTTAGGTCAACAATCAAATTACATCTTCTGGTGTCTTCGTCTTGAATAGATATTTTAGTACCCCAAACATATCTACCTTTATCATTAAATTTGATTATAAATAGGTTATCATCAGTATATTCATTGGGTAAAGGATTGATAATAGCACTAGGAGGATTAACAGGATTAGGAATAGAAAGATTAGCTGGGTCAAATATCTTAATGGTTGAATTAAAGTTACCCGCTATAATCATATTATCTTCAGAATCGCAATCAACAAAACATTGAGGAGTAAAATCAGTTTCACCTGCCATTTCAATATGATTTAACCACTTGAATCTACCAGTAGAATCATACTTAACTGAAACATAGTTGTAAGCAGAAGCTGAATAGAAAACACGAACATATTCTTCCTCATTTGGTGTATTAAATTGGTTATCAAAGTAAGTATCATAGATATATAAAGTTATATCATTAACAGCTTGAGAAACAATTACATTACCAGATTTATCACAAGCAACTCTAGGATTAATTAAATAATTATTAGCAGCAGATGCTCCATTAATATGAGTACTCCATTGATAAACACCAGAAGAATTATATTTAATTAAAATAGTTGTACTATTACCACAATTCATCATTGTGGCAACTGGACTATTATTATTAGTAGTATCATAAATTTTAGGGACATTGTTAACATCACCAAAATTGTTATTACGAACACAAACAAAAAGATTTCCATTTGAATCAGTAACTAAAGATGGATAGAACTTGTTTCCAATACCACCTATGTGAGTTGACCAAACATATTCGCCTAAATGATTATATTTAACAATAAAAACTTCAGTATCACCATCTCCTTTTTGTAAGTCAATAACAGGAACTGAATTGTTTGTTGAATCAAATATATTTATATAACTACTAGAGTATTGGGCTATAATATATAAATTATTATCCTTATCTACACATTTATTATTCTTGAAAGGTGTTTCATTACTTGTTCCACCAATTTTAGTATAAAATGTCTTACTAAGATTATTATAATCTACAAAACTAGTATTCTTATCAATATCTATAACATCAAAATCGTTACTATAGGCTGATTGTAATATATTAAATTGGCCATCAATATGAACTACACCAGTATCATCCATGTACATTTGAACCTTATTACCCGCATCATTAGCAAAGTTATAGCTTTGATAGATAAGATTTTTACCAGCTAAATATTTTAAAAATCTAGCCAATCTTTCATCGGGTTTACTGAATAAGATAATCTTCTTATCTCTGAGAAGTCCTTCTAATTGGGGATCACTTAAACTCATTCTATAATATTAAATAATATTTTAATTTACTTTTTACCTAATCTTACATTATGTAGTTTATACTACTATAAAAAAGCAATATTTAATTTATCCCAGTCATTTAAACGGTTTTACTAATTTACATTAATCCCAATAATTACTTCCATAGCTAATAAATAATTCTGAATTTGGTTTAATGTTAAATAAACTACAAACAGTAACTCTTTTATTAATTATATCTGTTTCAAAATAACAATTATTGATATATTCGTGTTGGACAAATTTCTTTAATGCTCTTTTTGAAGTTGGGCGATAAGAGGCGTCATTTAACATCGCCATGTAACATCTAGGTATGTCTCCGGCATCTATATAAATTCCCTTATCTATTTCAAAACAATACTCACCGCCACAAATATATTCTTTTACTACACCATAATAATCATCTATATAACTATTTTTCGGTATAAATGACTTTGTAAATACTCCTAAACCTGAATTAACTATTCCACTTTTATCTATGTATAAATCAAATAATGATTTATGATAATATTTTAGCCTTTCTATAGACATTTAGATATTAAATTGATAAAAATCATTAAATAAATTAATAAAATGGATAGTCAAGAATTAACTGTTGAAACTGTTGAAAATTTTTTATATAGTGATTATATAAAAAATTATAAAAAAAAATTAGTAAAATCTAAAGACCCGAATGGAATCACTAGAACAATTGATATGCTAAAAATACACTATCTAACTAGTATTTTACCATTTCAATTAGATAAAGTTTATATTAAACCTAGTAAAATTCACGGTTTAGGTGCTTTCGCAAAGAGAGATATTAGAAAAGGAGAATTAATTACATTTTATCCGGGAGATATTTTAGAATTTACACCAAATAAAGATAGACATCTTCCTAAACACCTACTAATAAACTATAGTTCAGAAAGATTTCAAGATACATATGGCAAAACGTTAGATAATAGAATTTCTAAAAGAAATAATGATTACGCATTAAAAGTAGATGACTATTTTACTATTATTTCTGAACCATCTTTTGATACAGATAGTAACTACATGGGTCATTTAATTAATGATGGTGCCTGTCTGAGTTCATCCAATATTAATAATGAACAAGCTATTGAACTTTATGTAAAAATTAGTTTTATGAAGGCGAATTGTAGATATTATATGCTCAAAGAAGGTTTACATATGGCAATGGTTGCCACTCGTGATATAAAGAAGGATGAAGAGTTACTGGCTATGTACGGTGTTGATTATTGGAAGTTTAACACTTAGTACAGAATAAGCATTAATTTGATAGTAATTAATTATTTAGTTCAGTATTAAATTAGATAATCTAAAATATTAATAATGGATGATAAGGCTTTGGATGATTTATTAAATTCAACAATGGATGAGTTACAAAAGGAAAATGTAAGGAATGAAAATGAGGAATTAGTTAGGATGGCTAAAAAGGAGGCTATGCCATTGTTTGAGGAATTTGTTAAAATATTTTATGAAGAATATCCCCAATTTTGTTCTCTAGATCTAACTTTAAATATAATAAAATGTAAGTAATTAATAGTAAATAGATAATGGTTAATTCATTATATTATCCAGCTTTAACTACTATAACGCCTTATTTCGCAGCTGGCACACAATTATGGCGTTTAGCTACAAAAACTGCGAATACATATACAGACATTATGACAATTGATATGATTTTTCAATATCAGGAAAATACAAGTACATTTAACTTTATAAATAATACAAATTATATGACATTATTTCATATAGGAACAGATTCATCTACAGAAGGATTTCAAATTTGTCTTAAAAAACCCAATTCTTCCACCTTACAGATAGGTGTTCGTTATTCAACAGGTACGGCTTGGACAGAATTATCCGGTTCATTTTATTCTATTCCTAATTATTTAACAGAAGGTGTTTACTTCATGTTTCAATATAACTTATCTGGAAATGCTGGTGCTAATAAAACTTTAAATTTCTACGTTGTTAACCTTAATACAACTAATAAAACTGCTCCTGATTTTTCATATCAATTAACACAATCAACTACACCAGCTGCTCCTGATATTTCTCCAGGTGGCCAATGGGGTTTCGGTTCTTCGCCTGAAGCTACTCCATCTACTGGTACCAGTAACAGTTCCTCTGAAGGGTTTGTTTCTACAGAAGGTTATAATAGTTATATAGCTCAAAATATACAAATTAACTATGTCCGTACATGGAGCGCACTGATTCCTGTTAGTTCATCTAACGCAACAACTTATGCTATGTTCAACTCTGCTGCCTCATCATTTTCATTATATAATTTAATTAAAAGTGACTTGTTTGTTCCATCTGGAACTACAAATTTAAATTTCCAATTACAAATACCAACTAATAGTACCAGTCTCGCTGATATGAACAATAATGGTGTTTCACCATCTGTTCCTGTAACACTATCTACAAATAGTTCTAACTATCCAACTCTTAATCCACCTAATTCATATAACTTTGCTATTAACAGCAGTACAGGTTTGAATTTTGTAGCTACATCTACATTAGCTTGTTTAGCAAAAGGAACCTATATCAAAACTTTAAATGGATATATCTTAGTTGAAAATTTAAAAATTGGAGACTATCTAATGACACATGATAGTAAAATAACAAAAATTATAGATATAATGATGTATAATCATATACCTAATGAACATACCTATCCATTGATTGTTAAAAAAGGAACCTATGGGGGCAGTAGAAGATTTATATATATCTAAATATCATGCTCTTTTGATTAATGATATTTTTGTTGAGGCATGTAAACTAGGTTTAGATGTAAAAAATGATTTTAAAAATCAGATTACTTATTATTTACTAAAAACCGAAAATTATTTTACAGATACCATTGTTGCCAATGGAGTAATTGTAGAAACATGGGGTGGTTATAATGTTTTAACTGATAAATATGAAGATGAATTTGTTAAAGAAAATTTACCTAAATATATGATAATGGATGAAAAATATGGTTTAGTACGTAAATTAATATAAATTTAAATTTGTTAATAATTAAAAATATGAATGGATACCTTACATCAAGACATTTTGATACATATTTTTAACTATTTAAATGATTATGAAAAGATTAAATTAGGAACACTAAATAAATATTTTAACAATTTATATTGGTATTTCCTAGATAAAAAAGTTGTAATCCATGATAGAAACTACGTTAGATTTCTACAATTTTACTATGAAAAACTGCCAAAAATTACTCACTTGAAAATTAAAAACCTATTAAATCCTCATATAGAATATTCTATATATCCTTATCTGGAAACAGTTACTTTAAATTTGGGATTTAAAAATTACCAGGAATTTATTAATAATTTACCTTGTAATATTAAGCATTTAAAATTAGGATATACATGTAACGAAAACTTAATAAGATTACCAGAAAATTTAGAAACATTGGAAATCTATAATTGGTATGGACAACAGATTGAATTTCCAAAAACTATAAAAAAAATAACTTTTGTTAATATTCATGATAAACTACCAGAATTACCTAATACAGTAAAAATCATTAAAATAGGATTTACCTATAGACCAAATTTCATAATTTTACCTAGTAGTATTTCAACACTATATACACATAGTTTTAATAAAAAAATAATTCAAATGTTAAATTTCCAATCTGTGAAAGTTAAATATACTAGAAACATTCTATAGATGTATGAACAAATTGAAGCATTGGCGAATAGATAAAGTTAAATTAGAAAATGTCATGTATTGCGGGTAGTATCTCTTCTAAATTATTTGACCGTTTACAAGATTTTGGATTCACGCCAATTCAAAATATTCAGGAAATCATCGACAATTCTATTGACGCTGGGGCAAAAAATATTGATATTATTGTTGAACGTGAAATAATTGAAAATGAAAATGATAAATATAAACTATATATCATTGATAATGGAAAAGGAATGGATAAGTGTGGACTAATTAAATATTTTGATTTAGCGGAGGATAAGACAAAAGAGGAACTATTCGATAAATTTCCGATTGGTTCTAAGGGAATGGGTGGAAAAATCGCAATTATCAATCTAACTAATCGTGGTTCGTCTACAGTTGTTTCAAGAACTAATCCCAATCCCAAATCATGGTTAGAATCTTATTATGATTGGAACAATGAACAATATAATAATAATGTTATGATTAATATTGGGGCTACTCTTAGTAATGACCAACTTATTAAGCACATTTTTAACGATATTCTTAAATGTGAAGCATATCCATCTTTTACACTAATTTCTCTAGATTTATCTACAGATATGTATAATAATTTATTTAGTGATGATAAATTAACTAATGTAGATGACTCTATTTATTTAGCTTTATCTATCTCTTATTGTAAATTCATTAAAAATGGTCTCAAAATCCGAATCAGAAATGGTGAAATGGAAAAAACTATTATTCCAATTGATTTACTATTCCCAATTCCGAGTGATTCTCTTTCAGATGTTAAAAAGAATAGTATTATTAATACACCGAAAACTTTCGAAAAAATTTTAATTCCTAAAAATAAAAATCAAAAAGAGGGGGATCCTGACTTTACTAAATATTATAATCAGGTTTTTATTAAAAAAAATCAAAAATATATACTCTGTAAAGATAATACTATTTATGAGATGAATGAGATTGATGAAGATAATATTGATTATTACAAGCTAACTGGTAATTCTGGTAAAAATCAATATAATGATGGTCGATTTAATGATAAAGAAAAAGTATTAATTGATACTATTGAAGAAATTTATAAAAACAAGTTAGTAGAGTTTAATATCACTTTACAATTTAATAATGATTTTAATCAGTATAAAGAACTTATAGAGAAAGAATATTCTATTAAATTTACAGATAGTTTATTTATGAAAAAATTTTATGGAACTTTTATCGAAAGAAATCAAAAGATTATGAATCAGCCAATTCAAGAATTTAAAGAAATTACTACTGGTGACTATTACAAAAGAAAATGGAATCAAGTTCAATATCTTCTCCAATTTCAATCAAATAGTCATGATATTGACAAACATTTTGGTGTTATGGTCAATAAAGGTTCCATTAATTCATCAACGGTTAATAATTCGATTAGTAAATTAATTAATTATTCTAAGTATAGTTTTGACCAAATTTTAGAAAAAGACTATAGAGAAAAAATCAGTCTATTTAATCATAAAAATAAAATAACTACAGAACAAACTATGGCTTTTAAAGAAAATGAAGATGATAAAGAGCTTATTCCAAAAAATAGTTTAGAGAATGAATGTAATTCTGGCGATAGTGTAAGTTTAGGTAAATCAAATAATAATATCTCAAAGTCAACAAAGTGTAGAAAGAAATTACCAAATAAAAAAAAAGATGTTGTTTTAGCTAAACAAGGTAATAAAGAACGTCACACAGGTATCGCCTTTATTGATTATTTAAGGTGTGAAGTTGACCATATTGATGGGAATAGAACCAATGATGAATTAGAAAATTTACAGGCTTTAACGCCAAATTTACATTCAATTAAAACCAATGATGAACCACTATATAATAAAATTATTAAAAATCCACATATTTACAATATAACAATGGCACATACATATTTAGATTCACAAGAAACATTAGCCAAATTAAGTGAAAAACAACAACTGGATATAGTTAAGGCAAAGGATATTCTAAATATGATTTTATCGGAACTTAATAAAGATTTAACAAAATAAAAAGATTTTTTGTTAAGTTAAATTTATATAAAGACTTATATTAATGTATACTACTTTGCCTATTGAAATAAAAAGAATTTATAATTTGCCTCCTGGATTTATAAAACCTAATTTATCTGATGGTCCATATTATAAAATAGATAACTCTTATATTTTAGACAGAAGACAAATTCCTGTAGGATTAGATATAAGTAAACCTAATATAGCAGCATATTATACTAAAAAATAATAATTCTAATCTAATATATATGATTAATACATCGGCAATCTTATCCGTAATTGTACAATTTATCATCGGTATAATAGATGTTTGGGGTTTAAATATCAATATTCCTAAAGATAAAAAATTATTTAAAGACCTCTTAAAACTTGAACTAGGTGTACAATCTGTAGAATTTATTTTTTATGTATGGATGATAATAAACTTATCAAAAGTATCCAATATTACTCCTTATAGATATTACGATTGGATTTTAACCACGCCTACTATGTTAGTAACACTAACTGCTTATTTAGATACTAAAAAATATTCTGGTTTAAAAGAATATATAAAACAAAATTATAAACTATTACTTCCAGTTTTTATTGGTAATTTAGGTATGTTAGTATTTGGACTATTGGGCGAACTTAATATAATGAATTATATGGTAGCAATAGTTTTAGGTTGGATACCTTTTATCTATTATTACAAATATATTTATGACCAATTTATAAAAGATAATGAAGAAACAACTAGTGACAGAAAAAATCTATACTGGTTTTTCCTAATTGTATGGAGTTTATACGGTGTAGCCGCCTTTCTACCATATATCCAAAAAAATACCATGTACAATATATTAGACCTATTTTCTAAAAATCTGCTAGGTCTTATTTTAGTTTACATTATATGGAAAAACAGAATTAACGTTTAAATAATAAAAATTAGATATTTCAAACTAACCAATAATATATTTTTTTACCATTTATTTAGAAAATGATAAAACTATACTCAATTATAATTTTTATATTTCCTTAAAATATTTTTAGGAATTTCCTTAAAAATTAAGGAAAAAAATAAATAGTTACATTCAAAATAACATTTGATGGTGGTGCCCTATCTAACGGTGTTTGTATCACTTTATGCGCAAATAAGAACTAAAATTATATATCTGAAAATTAATGAATTAATCTAACAAAATCTTTATATTTTTGTTAACTTAATTTTTAACATTTGTTATTAGAATAATACACATTTATTATTCTATACATTAATTTGACGAATCTATTCCTTTGAAGCCTCAATTGACTCTTTATACATATCAATACCCTCCTTTCTAGCCTCCTTTAAATCCTCTATAATTGGCTCTAAATAATCCACATTTTCTTTTATTATATCTGAAGGTTCTTCATTGGCCAATTCAGGGACCCATTTTTTAATGTATTCGCATTCTGGGTCAAAACGTTTTATCTGGCTTTCCATGCTAAAAACTCTATAATAATCATTACTCCATGTTTCTGTACCCGCGCACCACTGCCAGTTACCGGTGTTATTTGCCCAATCAGCGTCTACTAGTTTCTGTGAAAAATACTTCATTCCCCAACGCCAATCTATCTTTAAATAATAAATCAAATACATCGCCACTATCATCCTCAATCTATTATGCATAAATCCTGTAGTATTCATTTCCCGCATACCGGCATCCACTATAGGGCAACCCGTCTGACCAAGTGTCCATTTTTTAAATTTATGTGGGTCGTTTTCCCACTCTATGTTTTGAAAATTGGGTTTAGTGATGGTAACGGGTACGGTATATTGTTGGCAGTTTATATCACATTCATCACCAAAATTATGTAAAATCATACTGTAGAAGTCGCGCCAATAAAGTTGTTTGATTAATTCTGAATCGGCACCAAGTTTATTAAGAATAGTATAAAATGTTTCTCTAATACTAATAGTTCCAAATTTAAGATGCGCACTTAATCTAGTTGTATTAATAGAAGGTATATTGCGTTCATCATTATATCCCTCGAAGTTTTCTAAAGTATCTAGTACCTTTTTACCATTACTAGTACCACCTCTTATAGCTAAATTTGAATTCTTTTTATAGTATTTATCTATAGCACTAATACTTATTGAAAATTTGTTCTCAGGGAGAGGTTTTAATAGTTTTTTGATTGGGTTATTAGAGGGCTGGCGTACATCGAGTTCAGAAGCTCTGTTAAAATATGGAGTAAACTTTTTATAAATATCTCCTTTCTGTGTTAAAACAGAATCAATAGGATTTAGTAATTTATCTTCTAAACATATATATTCTATACCATTTTTATTACACATATCTTCTATTTCGTGATCTCGTAATTTAGCATAAGGCGAGTAATCCTCATTAAAAGCTATTTTATCTATCTTATTATCTTTTACAATTTCCTCTAAAACTTCTATTGTATCACCTAAAAAATAGTGTAGATTTACATTGTATTTTTTATATTGTTGCTCTAAATCTATTAAAGATTCTATCATAAATTGTATAGAATTTTCAGATTTATAAGGATTATCAATAATCTGTTCAGGTGTAAATATAAAGATTGGATTAAACGGTATATCATTAGTGATTAAATGATTGATAGTAGTATTGTCGGAAATACGAAGGTCACAATGGTGAATAAATAATGCCATTTAATAATTCTTTATATTTTATTATTTATAATTAATCTTCTAAATTTAGTATTTCTATCTTATATTTTATACTTACGATATCATAGTTACAATGCTATAATCTAAATAACATCTATTTAAAAATAATTAAACATTTTAATTTATTAAAATGGCAGATTTAGTTGAAAAAGTAGAAAAAATTATTGACGAGAAGGAGGATACCCCTGTTACTCAAGAAAAACCCAAACCCAATCCTAAAAAAATTGTAATCTGTTTACCTGGTAAAGATTACTCTAATAATTTCCTCCTTTGTTGGACAAATTTAATTAATTATTGTAGTTGGGCTGGACATAAGGTTATTATTAGTAATTCATATAGTCCTAATATTTATTATGTTCGTAATGAATGTTTAGGAGCCAATATGTTAGATGGTATTCTACAAAAACCTTTTAGGGGCCAAGTAGAATATGATTTTATGTTTTGGATTGATAGTGATGTTTTATTTAGTGTGGAAGATTTCCAGGCATTAATTGATATGGACCAAGATGTTAGTTGTGGATGTTATATTATGGCTGATAATAAGAATTACGCAATTGTAGAGAAGATGAATAATAAGTATCTACGTGAACATGGTACCTACCAATTTATTAATAGAGAAGAAATGGAAAAGAAATCTGAACCATTTAAAGTTGATTATACTGGTTTTGGTTTCCTATGTATTAAGAAAGGCGTTATGGAATCCCTACAATATCCTTTCTTTAAACCTAGACTACACGAATTTAACTTTAATAACACAATTGTTAGAGACTATTCTAGCGAAGATGCCTCGTGGTGTTTAGATATTAGGGACCAAGGTTATGAAATTTATTGTAATCCCAAAGTTAAAGTTGGTCACGAAAAGAGAATTATTTTAGGTTAAATTAAGTATTAGTTATTGTTTATTAAATTAATGATTGTTAAAAAATAAATCTATTGAATGGTTTTAATTTCGTTTAATTCAACCGCTTTATTTTTTTCATTAGTATCTTTTTTTTGCTGAGTTGCCTCCATTTTTTTTTGTTTTATCATTTCTTTTACTTCTTTTCTACGAGGATTTATATAGTTACTATTATATTTCAAACAAGTTTTTAGGGCAATTACATGAATAAGATCTGTGATAAAATTTTGTTTTTCTGGAGACTCAGAAAACTTTAAGTCATTCATTTTCATTAATAATTTTTTATAATCTTCTATTTTCTTTTTCAAATCTTCATTTCCTCTATAATATATTAATTCAAATTCAGAACCTAATTTTGTCCACTCATTCATATCTTTTATATTTTCAGTCATTTTAGCATTTGGTCTAAAAAATGTATTAAGCACTGAAATAACTAAAGTAGCTACACTTATACCTTTATAAATAGATTCTGGTAAGAAACCATTACTTGTTGTTTGAGCTGTTGTTACTGCGGTTAAAAGTGTGATAGATAAGTTCATAGGAGTAGCAATTTGATTCCAGAATGCGCCACCAATATATTTCTTCCACCATTTAAAACCCAAATCCTCGTTTATTTTTTCTTCTAAATTTTTCATTATTTCAAACTCTGTTTTTGCTCCACCATTTTCCATTTAATTTTTTAAATAAATTAATTTTTCTAATTAATCCAAAATTAATTTATTATTTTAAATTATAATGAGTTTAAACAGCGTTACAATTTTTAATAATAAGTTAGCCAAGCGTCATATAGAGTTTCAACAAAATTCTACAATACAAGCCAAGTTCTACAAATACCTAGGTGGTGACAATCTTGTCTACAAAAATTATACTTTAGAAGACCAAAATGGTGAAAACTATTCTCAATTATACAATGTTTCTGGTACTACTACCACTGACAGTAATTTCAATGTAAATGCTAATTATTTACAATACGGTTATACCTTTTTACCTAAATTTGCTGTCATTATGTTTGCTGGTTTAGCCGCTAACATTCCTGCTGGTTGGTTATTATGTGATGGTCGTACCGTTGTTATTAATGGTGTTACTGTTACATCTCCTGACCTTAGCGGTAGATTTGTTTTATCCATTGGTCAAGGTCCTCTTAACTTTGCCAACAGTACCCTTGGCGCAACTGGTGGTGAACAAAATCACACATTAACTGTTGCTGAATTACCTCCTCACAGTCACACTCATAATGCTAATGGTGCTACAGGTTCACCTCCCACTGGTTATGGTTTAATCTATTCTAATACCTTGTCTACTAATAATGGCAGCAACTTAGACTCAAATAACTTCGAACCAAATCTTAATTATCCTATAGGTGCTCTTACTATTAATAATACAGGTAGTGGTAATGCTCACAATACTATGCCTCCCTACTATGTCCTTTGCTACATTATGAAAGGTTTTTAAATTTTTTATAAATTAACACCAAATACCCTTTTAATAAATTAGTATTAAACATGAATAACAATAAAAAAGAGATAAATTTATAATTCTATTAAAAGATTTATAAATTTATATTACTAAATAATAGTAAAAGAATGAAAGTAATTAGTTCTATAGATATTGAACAAGCTCCTTTAGGTATGATGATATACAATCGAAAAGATAAAAAATATTATATTGCTCAAATGAATCAAAAAGGTGGAAAAAAATGGGAACAATGTAAGTGTAGTGCGTGTGAACCACATACTAAACAATGTAAGTGTAGTGAGTGTAATAATCGCCAAAATGGTGGGGGTACAGATTTACCTCCTGGTCCTGAGGGACATTCATGGCATCACCATCACGCTCCATTCTATCAAGTATTTAATAATTATGTTTGTGTTAAAAGAGATACTTTAGGAGAAATCAGAGATTTCTTTTTAGAAATGTTTTCAAGTAAAAACTATAGTCAAAATAAACCACCTTTTAGTTTTGATAATAATAAAAACTAGTTTTATAATAACTTAGTTGTAGTCCTTCTATTAACTATTGAAAACCATCTATAAAAGTGATAAATAATTGTTATAACACCCATAGTAAATATTAAATTAAAAATTGCGTTAGGTGTTTTGTCCTTCATTATTCCTAAATAAACTAATATAGGACCAACTAGTAACCAATGAAATAAATAAACTAATGACATTTATTAATTGGAAAGATTTTAATTTATCAAGATATAATAGTATGGCTAAATATTTATCATCTTATTTCATCATTCGATACTTTCATCTTTTCTTATTTTCTCCTTATTTCCTTTATTTAGGATACAAACTTTATCAAAATTTTAAGAGTAACATCCAACTTTCTCCTAATAATAAAACCTTCTTATTTCATTCCTACATTTTAATGTTTTTAGGTATATTTGCTGGTATTTATAATTATAAATTATTATTTGACAATTCCAACTTATTTATTTCATTATTTTTCCTATTATCCTATTTAGTAATTTTAGCTGTTATTTATAAAGTTAAAATATTAAATGAAGATTTAAATAGAAACATGTTGAAAAAATCTATCTTTAATTTATAATGAATTCAAGTGAAAATCTCTTAGGCTTCTTTTTTGAAATGCTTAACACAATTAAGCTATATCATTGGAAAACTACATCCTACGCAGAACATAAAGCTACTGATGAATTACACGGTAGATTAAGCGAAAATATTGATAAATACGTAGAAGTTTTATTAGGTAAACAAATACCTTTACGAATAGATTATAATAAAACAAACGTAACTGTGTTTGACTTTAATACCAAAAATGAACTTATTAGTAAACTAAAACATTACACATCCATTCTAAATGGATTTAGTGATAAACTAAAAAATGAAGATAGTGATTTATTAAATATTAGAGATGAAATGTTAGCTGACATCAATCAAACTCTATATCTATTAAGTTTAAACTAGCCCTTATTTATACATTAATTTAATTACAATCAATGTATCAATATTTATATTTTATTTTTCATCTTTAGCAATTGTAATAATTGTGAATCTAAAACATATTTATCTGGCTTTAATCCTCTTATATATCCATTCTTCTCCTTCGCATACTTCATTAAATCAAATATATTACGATACCTTTTTAAATCCGTATAACACTCTAATGTTAATAATGTTCTAATACATTTGAAACAACCCCCACAATTTCTATATTGACTTTGTTTACTCGTATTTATACAAACATCAATATAATTATCATAAATACTATTTTTTGATATTAAATAGGTTTTATACAATCTAGTATAATTACAACCATGTAAACAAATTTCAGTACTTTCAGTAGATAACAATGGTATGACAAAACCTTCTATCCAACCAAATGATACAGGATTTTGAACTAACTTAAATTCATTAAATGTCATTCCAGATGAAATATAAAATCTTTTGAATAATTTTTGGAATAAATAAACAAAGGAAATTGTCTTTATTCCATGAATTTTCTCATGAGTGAACCCTTCAACATTAAAATCATTAATATTTGATTCAATAGATAACATTTGTAATTTTGTATTATCTCTTAAAAAATTACTAACATGTTCTAATCGTAATCTATATTGTTCAATGTTGTCAGAACCACCTGAATGAAAATTACAGGCAATGTTTAATTTTAATTCTTCTCGTTTTTCTTTATAGTATAAATCTTCCAAACAACATAGAGAATCTATACCACAACTTAAACCAAACCCGGTTTTATTAGAATCATAATGGTCAGCAACTAGTGTATTAGGAAATATTTGAATTGGGTGTAATTCTTTATAACAGAAATGAAGCATTGGAATAAGTATTTTACTTAAATTATTGTATAGCCTTTCGGACATAGGACCTTCAACATATATTGATTTATTGCTAAACATTGCCTTAATCAATATACCAAGAACAAAACAATCATATGTTTGAGTTAAATATTCATCATACATAGAATCATAGATGTAATAGAATTGTTTTTGATTCAACTTAATACTAACTTTAGTTTTATTAGATTCTACCTTTTCAATAGAGTAATCATATAAATTCATTATTATATATATATTCTAACCATAATTTATTTAATTCGTATAATCGCTTTTGTTCTATGAACGGACAGACGTTTAAAATATCAATACCAAGATTAAATAAATCTCCTTTTTTAACTTTGATAGTTTTTTGAAGTATTTTTGTATCATTTGATTTAGGATCGCTGTAGTTCACGTTCAAAGATTGAAAAAAGTCCTGAAATTTAAAATCCCCTCCAATTACATTTTGCGAAAACCTAGTCCAAATTGTTTTTTTGAAATAAGCTATTGATAGTATAACTCCATGTAATGTAGAAGATATAATAAACTCACACTGTTTAATATCATCAATTAACTTAGTAAAATTAGGACCAGTTTCTATATCAATAATTTTAATTGTACAATGATTTGATGAAAAATATTTAACTAAGTTTAAATAGTTCATATTGTTTTTATCAATATAATGTGGTATTATACCTATTTTATACTTAATTGGTAACATTGGATTATAGATAAGAGGAAATAATAATAGTGGGTCACCATAATTTTTTGGACATTTTACATTCATTTTTAATAATTTATTACGTGTTTTTGGACCTCTAACTGATAAAATTTCTTTAGGTAAATTATATACTTTGTTTGTATATTTCGTCCAATCTCCTTTTCCTAAATCATCATCTTCCGAAATAAATCCAGAACCAATAATTGTATGATATGGAGTTACAACGCGTAAATGACTACCTACTGTTAAATATGAGTTTATACTAGCACTAAAATTCACTTGTACAAATGGTTTTTCAACTAGCAACTGAAAGAACTTCGGGGCAATTATATCTCCAAAGTTCATAGGTACTGGTTCATTTAGATTAATACTAATTAAAATTGTATTATCCATATTACATTTATATTGTTTATTTAATTATTAATTTAATCGCTTTATTTTTCATCTATAAAAAAATCTTCCAATTTTCTTATACTAAAATATTCACTTTCTAATTTATCAATATATTTATCATCTATAAAAATAGTAAAAGGCATTTTATATCTAGGCAATACTGTATTTAATGTTTTTATCTTTCCTTCAACACCATTATAGTTCTTATCTCTAATTTTTTTTCCTAATGGATTTTTTAAATTCCACTCAATCGAAAGAGCTAAATTTTTAGTAAATAATGGGTCATCACTTTTTATAATTGCCAAAAATTTCCAATCTTTTAGTAAACTAGTTGCCTTTGCTCCGCCTTTTAAAACCCCATTATGTTGTTGAATTCTTCTAGTTGGGTCTACTGTATAACCTATATATGTTCTATTTTGATTTTGTAATATATAACAATAGTTCATAATCTTCCTACTATTTATTATTTTAAATTAATCTTTATTTTTCTATTTATAAAATATGAATGACTTTTACTTATTAGTTAAATGTATATTTATTGGTAACTCTGGAGTTGGAAAAACAAGTATAATAGAACGATATGTTAAAAATAATACTGATTGTAAAAGTACAATTGGTGTTGAGTTTTATTGTAAAAAGGTTCAATTAAATAATATGAATTTCAAACTACATATTTGGGACTTAGCGGGTCAAATGACTTATCGTAATATTATTCAAAACTATTATAGAAATACCGCAATTATTTTTTTCGTTTTTGATAAAAGTAACCACCAGAGTTTATTAGATTTTTATGAGTGGTTAGAAACCATTAAAGATATTGATAAAAAACTATTGGTTATTATTGGAAATAAATATGATTTAGTTCAAGAGTCTCATAGGGATAAACAAAATATTTTAGATATCCTAAATAAATATCATAGTTTTTATTTTGAAACATCTGCCAAAGAAGATATTAATATTAAAGAAGTATTTGAAAACACTTTACAAATTTTTATTGACAGATTAATTTTAGAAGAACCAAATTTACATAAATTTACAATAGCCCAAAAACATTCCTATACTGAAGGGGTTCGTTTTGTTTGTGACGTAGATGAAATCTATTCTAAACCCAAAAAGTGTTGTTAATTTCCTAAAGCTCATTTTCTACTAAAAAATTTTGACTTATACATTTAGTACACTATGTAAATTTATTCTAATTTACGCTGTTGATAGAACTAACCCATAAGGTTTTTAGCCTAGACCGAGGATAGTCAAAAATTGACTAGGGTCCAAGTCTGTCCCAGAGTAGAATACCAACTACTTCGAACAACCTCGAAATGTCCGCTCAAGTTTTCATCAACCTCGACGACCTCATCTTCCGTGCCTACAACCTCGGTCTCAACGCTGAGGAGGGCTCTGAAGCTTTCACCAAGGCCCAACTTCGCAACATCCTTCTCGCAGACGTTCCCATTTCCGCCAAGTCGGAGCGTCCCATTGAAGATGCCCCTGCTCCCGCGAAGACCAAGACTACCAAGACCAAGACCCCCGTTGAGACGGAGAAGAAGCCTCGTGCCCCTGCTAAGCCTCGCGCTGTTCCTGAAGATGACACTCGCTGCTGTGCTCGTGCCTTTTACGAGAAGGACCATCTCGACGGCGGCAAGCTGAAGGTTATGCGCGACGACTCTGACAATCTCTTCGGTGACCGCTGTAAGTTCAAGAAAGCTGAAGGTGAGTTCTGCAAGCATCACGCAGAGAAGCAGCCTCATGGCATCTGGGGTGCCGCCTACGATGGTAAGTTCAAGCTCTACAAGCCTGCCGAAGCCGGCTCCTCCGAAGAGGCTGTCGAGAAGCCTGCTGCCGCTCCCGCCAAGAAGGTCCTACTCAAGAAGCCTGCTCCTGCCCCTGCTAAGCCTGTCGATGAGGGTGAGTTCGACGACAGCAGCACCGTCAAGTCCGATGACGAGTTTTATGAGGAGGAGATGACCAAGGTTCCCTCCGATGTCGAACTCATCGAAATCAACGACATTGATTACTACGTCGACACCAAGGGTAACGCCTACGACCCTGAGACCGAGGAGAAGGTCGGCGTCTACAGCAAGACCAAGAAGGCCTGGATTGTTGCCCCCAAGTTTTAAGTGTGTGTTTTTAGAGTGAATTAGTAAAGTGAATTAGTAAAAGTAAAAAAATAAAAAAAAACTACTTTGTAGCTTTGTACCTTATAACCTCCAAATTACTTTGTTTATTGATTTAATTAAACAAAGTAATTAATGTTATTATTTGTACTATTCAATAATCTTTTTAATGTAAGTTAGGTCTTTTTGAAGTGATTCAACATAAAAAGTTGCTCTACCATCAATCGTTTCTTTTGTAACTTTGTTTCCAAGTGAATTTTTTTCTTGTTCATAAACTTCAAAACGATATGGAATAGGATTTTTAACATCTAAATATTCTTTTGTTCTACTTAAAGGAATAGATTGTAAGTTGAAATTTTTAGCAATTTGATTATACTCTGTTACATGTTGATTTATAAATCCCATCAGATAACTATTATATACAACAACTCTAATAGAACTAAAAAGATTTGCTATTTGGATAGAAGACAATTGGTCAACTTTAGTATGTGGAAAGATACGTGCTTGATATAGAATTTCTGATTTTAGATAATTACCAATACCAGAAATGTATTTTTGTTCCATCAAAAACTTACTGATAGAAATTCTTTTACTTCCTATTACTGTTTTAAAATTACCTAGTGTAAACTCCTGTGGTTTCATTACATCTAAACCAAGTTTTTGAATTTTGTCTTGATATTCACTATAACTTAGTGGTATAATTTTACCAAAATGAACTTTATCATAATAATATAAACTAATTCCACCTGCCCCTACTGTTTTTGAATTTGTAAAAATTAATGTCCCCCGATGATAATTTTCATTAGGATAAATAGAAAGATATCCAGTTAGACCAAAATGGATATTTAGATATGAATTATCTTCCATTTGAATAAACAATTGTTTACCATGAGAAAAGACATCTACAACAACTTTATTATGATATAGTTTTCCTATAATTAATTGTTTCAAACAATCGGCCGTCCAGGCAACTTCAATACATTCAGGCATTTTATAACTAAAGAGATGTTAAAGATGTAAATCAATTCATCCATGATTGACTAAAAGATATTTATCATTTTTGCCGAGCTTTTTCCAAAAAAGCTATAGATTGTACATTTATCATTTTTGCCGAGCTTTTTCCAAAAAAGCTTTCTTAGATTATAATAGTACTTTACTATAATGGTATTTTGTAAATTATCAGATAATGTCAAAAAGAAACTAAACGATGTAGAAATAGATACTGAAAAATTTATCAATGAAACAAAGAAAAAAATCAATGAAAATGTCCAAAATAACATTAAAAAATTAGAGGAAAATAAAAAGAAAATCGATAATAAAATTTTAGAGAGGAAAAAATCTATTGAAAGAACTATTATAAGACCTTATAAAGCCGGGAAAAATAGAAACAAGGCTATAATGTTTGTTATTGATATATGTATTTTAATCGCCTTAGGATTATTTACTTATAAAATGTATCCTTTCATCAAACAATATTTAAATAAAGAATCTTATGACGAGAAACAGTTTAATGAGGCAAAGAAGTTACCAGAGAGTGCCTTTAGTAAAGAAGAATTAAGAAAGGTTCAAGAGTTTAGAAAGTCATATCAAGACTGGTTAGATTATTATAAGCAAGAAAGCGCCTTTAGTGATTCTAATTTGGGTAAATTTGAAATTCAAATGGGTAATTTATTAAGAAGTCCATTTTTACTAATTATACAATATGTTGTTCCTTATATCATAGTTGCCTATATAATATGGTTTATTATCAAGTACATAAAATATGTTATAGCAGCTATTTGGGGATTCTTTATTGCTTGTTATCAATACGTTACAAGAAAAATAACTTGTACATTAGCACAAAAATGGTATATTAGATTAATTACAGGTTGGAGTAGATGTAGTCCTAGTTTTAGTGGCTACTTACAATCGTGGCAAAACAATTATATCAATCGTCCAATTGCCGAAGAGAGAATTAGTTATTTAAGAGGTATAGAAGTAGCTAGACAACAGTATCAATTAAAATATGGTGGTTTTAGTCCTTATAAGTATGGATTCAATATATTAAGTGGCTGGTTAGATTGGTTAAAGAATCTTAAACTTGTTTATATTGACCTTCCATTAAATGAACTATATTTACAAATAATAGATTTTCATCCAAATTATGTGGTCCGTCCATACACTATGTTTGGGGAAGATGTTAGTAAGAAAACCGACAAAATTAAAGGTGATGCCTATCCTAGCAAAACTAAAAAAGGTAAAGTTTGTAAGTGTCCTCCTAGAAAAACTTTATACAAAAAACTCAATAACTATCTTACCGATATTCCTAAAAAGGCTACTCAACTTTCTGATATAGCTGCCACTACTAAAAGAAAAGTAAAAGAGGTTACAATTAATACGGCGAATAAAGTAAAGGATACTGATTTATATGACAATGTAAGTGATGTTTTTGATAAAGTAACCTCATGTGATTCCTATGATACAGTTTTAAATAAAACTATTCAAAATAAAAAAAATATAGGTAAAGTTGCCTGGATAACAATGTTTACTGTAACCGCAGGTATAGTTGCCTTTAGTATGTTTTATCAATATCCTAATTGGGTCAAGAACCTAATTAGTCCTGCCTATTCATTTATAAATGGTTATGTTCCTACACAAACTATTCAAGGAGTAACTATGAGTATTGGTATAGTCTATATAGGTTTATTCTTGTATTTAGGGTATTATAGTTTCTTTAAAAAATAATCAAAGTAATGATAAAAATTATTTATATCTAATTTTTATTATTATACCGTCATTCTCAAAAGTTAAGCCTATAAGATAGGCTTAACTAACTTGAGAATACATTAGCATTTAGTACTAATTAGTGCCTCTTATTTAAAAAAAATAAGAGGCTTAACTAATGAACTAAACGGTATATTCATTTATTGGTCTTGAGATTGACCTTGACTTAGTAGTTCAACAACACTAACTCCCTTCTTGACTTTCTTTTTAAGAATAATAGGAGGAGGAGCTTCTCCGGAAGGAGCTGGAACATTTTCAGGAGTAATTTCTTTAACTTCAGGAGTCTTCTTAGTCTTCTTCTTTAAGATAATAGGAGGAGGAACTACACTAGATTCTTCCGATTTAGGAGCTTCAGCAGACTTAGTGGCTTCAGCAGACTTACTGGCTTCAGCAGACTTAGGAGCTTCAGAAGGCTGTGCGGGTTCAGAAGGAGTAACATTAGCCGGTTTCTTACGAATAAGTTTAGGTTTAGCAGCTGGTACTGGAGCCTCAGAAGGAGTAACAACAGAGGGCTCAGATGGAGTAGAAACAGAAGGAGCTTCTGGTGTAACATTAGCTGGTTTCTTGCGAATAAGTTTAGGTTTAGCAGCAGGTTGCTCACTAAGTACACTGGGTTGAGCAACAGCAGGTTGAGTTACAGCAGGTTGCTCAACAATTGGAGCGGGAATAGCAGGTTTGGGTTTAGGAATAATCTTCTTCTTAGGGGCAACAGCGGGAGTTTCAACTTGAGGTAGAATAATAACTACAGGAGTAGGAGTGGGTTCAGGGACAGGGGCAGGAATAGATTCCATGATTGCTTCTTTGACTTCTTGATGGTCAATAGAAACACCTTCATCTTCACCACTGTATTGTTTCTTACAATCAAATTTAGAAAGACGGCTTCTCCATCCCTTAGCAACTGAATTATCTACATCAGGTCCCTTACGAAGGATGAAATAACGTTGTTTCTCAGCCCATTGTCTAAGACTAATATAATCATCATTTTCAACGAGTTCTTTAATGTCTCTGAAGAATGGCTTACCGGATTCAGATTTACCTAATTTAGCAAGATTTTCAGGTTGTTCAAGATTCTCAAGAATTTCAGAGAATAAACCTGTTGCCTTAGGAAGATTAAATTTGGATTTGGCTTCATCGTCACCAATTAGTTTGATATCATATTCACCAAGAACCTTAGTAAAGTAGTCATATTTAACTAACCATTCAGGAATGAAATCTTCTGAGATTGATTCGAATTTAATTTGAATCTTAACACCAACACTAGTTTTATCCGCTACAAGAGGAGTAGTCTTTCTATAACTCTTCTTAATTTCCCATACAGGAGTACCCGTTACAGTTCCAGAGATAGTTTCATCATATTTCTTATTGGAAAGTAGTTTGAAAATAGAGTCACCATCAAAACAGGTAATAAGGGCGAAACCACCACTCTTAAGATTGTCATAGATATTTTGTACGAAACCACGAATCTTCATATTGTTCTCAAAATAGTAGTGAGCAGTAAAGAAACTTGTAATAACATCGAAGGGTGTTTTAAGTGCTTCAGTAGCTTGGGCTTTCTTAATATCCTCACAAATACCGTTAGGATGGGCAGCGGTAGTAATTTTACTAGTATCAGCCCAGAAGAAGTTAATATTTGATTTCTTGGCCCATTCATCATTTCTAACAATAAGTTTAAGAAGACGACCGGTTGCTCCATCTTCATCTAAACTGTTGATACCATGTTGTGAGAAATCAAGACCAACAATACGACTATATTTTGAAGCCTTCCATTTGTTGATATCACCACCTCTGCCACAGGATAAATCTAGTAGACTGTTACCAGCTGTACTTGCTCCCGCAATCATTAAACTCTTGATATAGTTATTGAATGAACGCATAGGTTTAGTTAAGTCACTGCCAGTTTCAGTATAGTAAGCACCTTCGCCTTCAATATCAGATTTTCCAGTAATCATTTCTTCAGTAATAGGATTAACAATTGTCTTCCAAATACTAATAGCTACATTGAAATTATTGGCAGTACCACCAATTTTATGTCCACTTTCTTGATATCTTTGTGTCTTATCAAGACGAGTCTTATTAACAACCCATGTACCTTTTTCTCTATTGTAAACACATTCTACAATAGTATTATCACGAACACTAAGTTCGTCCTTAAGACCAAATGTGTTTCCTTCTTCATCGAGTGGTAGTCTAATAACACTGGTAGAATCACGACCAATAGTATTAGGAATATCAAATTCGCGTTCAACATAATCTAAATAGGTAGAACCATCCGATTTCTTTTTCTCAACATTATCACCACAGTATAATTTGGCTAATCTGAATTGTTTTGCTTCGCCATCAATAACTTTAGTGTAGATAGAACCTTCACCGGTATTAAATTTAATAAGGAAATCAATACTGTTCTCACTAGGAGGCTTCCATTTGAGAGCACTGGCCCAACTTTTACCTAGAGGATAGGCTTCATACTTAGGTGTAAAGATAAGACCATCTAGATGGTAAGGATATTTAGCTTCTCTACCAGTCCAAATACCAGTACAATGGTCCTTCATAACATCGATTTGTTCACCAGTAATAACTTTGTAAGTTTTGTATTTGATATCTAGAATAGATACACCATTAATTTTAGTTTTTTCCGCAGAAGTATTGAGGGTGTCAACAATTTCAATAAGAGTTTTTAATCTTGAGGCATCACTTTTAGTTTTATTAATAAGATTAAGTTTGGAAATGTTATTTCTATTATGGAATAGACAATCGAATGCGTAATAGTTGTATACCTTAATGCCATTCTTTTGAGTAATAATAAGTTCTCCATCAAGAATGGTATCATAAAGAGTTCTGGGATTGATATGAACATCAGTACGGATAATGTTTAATCTATCATTAAAAAGATAAATGTATCCAGTATTGGCAACAAAAAGGATATAGCGCTCGCCATCAGCTTTATCAGTTACAGTGTAATCATTAAAAATGTAGGGTTTACCACTATCCCTTTTAAGATGGTCTAGTTCAAGAGTAGAAACTTTAGCACCAGGGAAGATTCTGTTGTATTTTTTATCTTTAACATCGAATAAAGTATCAAACTCTCTATCAACATCATTTTTATCAAAATAAAGACGCATGAAATTCTTAATAACAGTTTCTTCATCATATTTATCAACAACTAATTCATTATCTTGTCTAATTTGAAGAAGAATTCCTAGGAATTCGACAAAATCGGTAACAATATCATCGGGTCTAGAATCTCTAATTTCTTTTTCAAGTTGAGGTTTAGTAAGAATGTATTCAGCTTCTACTTCATAAACAGGAGCTTGAGTAAATAATTTAGAATCTGCTAAACGAGTGACTTCTTCAATATCTCTACCAATCATATGTTGTTTAACCTGAGTTAAATCAAGTCTAAAACGTCTATAGTCTTTAGAGGAATAACTCATACGTTGCTTAAAACGATATTGCTTTTTGGTTTCTGCGATAAGTTTGGCTAAAGCTTCTTCATCAAGGTCTCTATCGCCGCGTTTCTTATTTTTATTCATATAATCAACTAAATGTTCTAAACTAACAAAATTATCTTCTCTAGAAACACCTAGACGTGCTTGGTAGGTTCTAAAGTTCATAAGACGAGGGTCATCAGTGATTCTGTTCTTAATAGTAATAGAAGTATTGTCACTAGAAAAATCAATAATATTAGTATTACAATACTTCATAATATCATCAGTGCCCTTGATACTAATCCTAATGCGAAAACCTTGAATAGAAAGAATGATATCAAGATAGTTATCTTGATTATCTAGAGGGTAGCGTGAATTATCTTGAAGGAAGGTATAGAATCTAGAAAATTCATCATAGGAAACACCTGATGAAAAATAGTCACGTCCATCTTCATTGATAAATTCGCCTAAACGAAGTTCTAATTCAATATTTGTATTTTCGTATTTAATATAATCCGCAGCGCTTCTAAGATAAAAATTCTTGATAATTTCATACATTTTTTCCTCTGACCTTTTCGACATAGTGTAATTGTGGATGATGGGTTCCTTTGTAGCCATTAAAGTAGATGGTTTTGCCTGAGACATCTTTTCTATAATAAGTAGTTATTTTAAATTATTTAATATAATTTCAATTTATTTAAATTTTTTTCTGTCTAAATTAATAAATAATGTCTAATTTTTTAAATATTTTCAAATCTAGTAAATCTAATGATAGTAAGGAACCAAATAGTAATTCTATTATAGATTCTAATCAACCACAAACTAATTTACTTGGAGAAGACCAAACGGAGACTACTCAATTAAATAGGTTATATAAAGATATTGAGAAACCTATTTGTGTAATAGGAGGATTACAATATATAGGCGCACATATTGTTCTAAACTTTTTACGAAATAATTATAAGGTTATAGTTTTAGATAGTGTATATAATACTAACTTTGTAGAACCTACTGTATTTTGTATGTATCAGAACTATGAATATATTAATATAGATTATAGCAATTATGTTAGCATTTCTAATATTTTATGGTTTCATCAAATAGATACAATCATTTATCCTTTTAGAAATTCTTTTTCAAATAAAGATTCATTCACTACCTATTCTAATACAATTTATCCACTAATTAATATTCTAAAGGCAATATCATTAACTAATACAAATAGTCCCTATCAAATTAATAAAATTATATGCGCATCAAATTGCTCTATTTATAATTTTGAACATGATGTTATTCATTATAATAATATCAATAGTTGTAATAGTAATGTATTTTATACATTTATGAAAGAAAGGCTATTATATGACTTTCATAAATCTAATCCTCAAATTCAAATTACTATATTGCGTTTAGCTTCGCCCTGTGGAATAGATTCTACATTATATAATTCAATATTAAATATCAACTATTTGAAATTTCATAAATCGCTTCAAAATAACATAATTTTTTCGTTGTTAACTGGTTCCTATTTACAAATAACTAAATACAAGTCTTCGTCTAATAATTCTAATATTGGATTTGGTAATAATATAAATTTTATAGAAATCAATGATATTTCTTCAGCTTTTTTAAAAGTCTATAAAAATATATCTTTTAATAGATTTGAAATTCTTACTATAGCCCATAATAAACCAATTAATATGTTCCACATTTTAAAACAGTTTGGAACTGGTATGCGGTTTTATGTGAGTTATTCTAATTCAATGATGATACAAAATACTAGAGATTTAAATAGTGTTTTAAATTATACCAAAGATATAATTAATTGGGAGCCTGTTTTAGAGCCATTAAAAAGTTTTTCTTATATTAATACTTATTTATCTAATAAACTTAATAGTATTGATTTATCAAAATTGGAACAAAGCAATAATATGTATTTCTCACAAACCAACGGGATTGTACAGGTGGATTTAAGTAGTACAGACAATGTAAATACAAACAATGTAAGTACAAACAATGTAAGTACAAACACTAACACATTTAACTGTGCCGAAATTTTGGAAGATAGTGACGATGAATTTGATTTATTCTTTGAAGCCGAGTAGTAGTGTACAAAGTTAATTAATGGAAAGTTTAATTGATTAGGGCGGAAAACCTATTACCAGTTTCAATATTTTTCTTATTGTCTTTATAATTCTTTTTATCCCAAATATCATTATGTTTATTTTGAACAATTTTGTACATATCCTTATTGGGCTTTGATTTTTTATGTTTAAACTCTAAAAACCCCTTATCAATGGGTTTATTGATTGAGTGTTTAAAGGCATTTCCCCAAAAGTTATTAGTATCATATGTTTTATAAGAGTCTTTAGGGGTAAAAATAGTATCATAATTAGAATATTTGGTAACATCAATATTTTTAATGATATTTAAAACGGAGTCATCGATATTAATATTATTATAAAAAATCTCTCTAACTTTAGGCCATTTAGATTGTACCATAAGTTCCTTTTCATCATCTACAAATAGGAAAAGATCCTCCTCTCTTAAATTCTTCCATACATTTTCTAAACTACGATGGTTCTTAAATAATTCAAATACATTGATATCTATTGCTCTATTTACAAAATCTTGTACTCTATCACAATAATCACAACCTAAAAAGATACAAACATCAATAAATTCTTCATTTGTAAACTCTTGTAAAATCTTATCGCGATTGTACTCTACAATATAATCAGAATGTTGATAGTAATCTCTGTATAAACAATTACATCCTAGAGTCAGAAAGTCCATATCATCACTAATACAGCCGTGAATGATATTATTTTGGCACAGTTTACAACAGATAAAATCTGCTTCTGATTCACATTCTACATAATTAATATTTTTAGAATCAAAAAATGTTTTTAGTTCTCTAATTTTATCAACAGAAACATCAATATTTTTCTTTTTATTAACTTCTTTACGCTTTTCAATAACTTTCTTTTTTTCTTTAGGTGGTTTACCATCAAATACATAGAAAGCATTGATATGATAACTAATTAAATGTTCATATTGTTTTCTAAACTTATTTACATAGTCTTCCGATGAAATAGTGTATTTATACATGAAATAGTTAGCATCGATTGCGATAGTCTTATTTGCTAGATCTGATAACTTTTTTTCAGAAATAGCAGAAGGAATATGTGTCTTAATAAATTTAGAAAGGCCTTTGATACCCATTATTTACGAGATTTTTCTATCTTATTCATTGGGTTTTCAATTTGGCTTTTACTATTTGAAAATACTAATAAATTTTGTTACTCCATTAATATCTGTTCAAGAACAACACTAAGGTTAAAAATTTATTAGTACAAAGTAATATTAGGAGTTTTAATAGATTTTTAGTTAGTTCTAATGCCACCTACCACCATATGTTTCGTATTCATACTCATCTACCCAGTCACCTTTTGAGGCTTCACCATAGGGGTCATTAGTAGAATCATATTCTTCTGAGTACTCATCCCTTTCTTCTACAGATTCAATTACCCTAGTTTTAGAAACTACGTTAGGTTTAGGTGCGGGTTTATCCGCATTTTTCTTAGCTGCCTCTAGATAACTAAATGTATTTGGGGTATTGTTTGGTGTTTCTGTAGGACTAGGTCCACCGTCACGTGATTTTTTAGTCTTAACTAGAGAAGGAAAGTCTTTTGATGTAAGTGTAATTGGCTTAGCTTCTGTTTCTAGAGGACGAATATCTTGGAGGTCTGGATTAAGTTCATTCACTTTATTTCTTAGAAATTCAGGAATATAAGGTTTGCTTTGGGAGGAGGTTGAAATGGATGGTTGGGTTTTGAATGAATCGATTTCGGGAAGTGAATCGGTATTTTTAAAATACTTCTGATATTCTTTTTTTTCTTCAAAAGACATTGGTACCTTAGCAGAAATAATCTTATCTTTATCTTCGGTATTATGCTTTTTACGCCAGAGAGGAGTTGATGACATTTTTAGATATTTATTAGTTATGTCTTTAAGAGGTTTAAAGATACCGAATCAATTTTCATTAAATGAATAGTTCATTAACTAATTCTATAACTTTTATTGATAATCATTTTGATTTAAATGGAAGTATAACTGATTTACAAAAATCCACTATTAGTTTACAAAGTTCTACTGATAGTTTTACACGTCTATTAGAAACTGATAATGAATATACAGTATCTAATTCATCATCTAATAGTGATTTGACTAATAGTAATATGACTAATAGTAATTTGACTAATAGTAATTTGACTAATAGTGATTTGACTAATAGTGATTTGACTAATAGTGATTTGACTAATAGTAATTTGACTAATAGTAATAGATTAATAGTAAGTAAATCAAAAAGCAGGATAAAATCTAATGCTAGAACAAAATATGTGAATACATATTGTAATAATTTAATACAGAAAGTTGAAAAAAGTTGGAGGGATTCATATACTTTTTTTTCTAATACCACTAGTAGCTTAAAACAAAAACTAAAAGATTTATATAGCAGTCAATTAGAAAAATATAGAAGTAAGGAGAAGGTTTTAGCTATTAAAGAGTTTAAAATGCGAGATTCATGGTCATTATTGATGAAATTAATAATAAATAGAGATAGAGGAAATCCAAATGTTTACATATTTTATAAATCAAATAAAGTTAAAAATATTTAACCAATTCGCTAATTTCATTAATTTTTAGATCTTCTACTCCTCTTATTCCTAGTTTTTTTCTATCTACAAAAATACTTCCCATATTTACATTTTTACTGCCTATAACATCTTTAATATAATTGTTTCCTACCATAACTGCCTTGTTAGCTGAAATGTTATCTTTCTCTAGACAATATTCAAATATTTTTTTACACCCTTTTTTACATAAATGTTTGTCACTAGATAAGGCAATAGCTCCTTTAAAATAATTTATTAATCCTGTTTCCTTTAATGAATTCATTATATCCTTTCTATTTTTACTAGTATTTGATATAATACCTAATGTATATCCTTTTTTAGTAAGATAATCTAAAGTATATAAAACATCATCATATAAAACCGATAACTTGTCATCGATTGTTTTACCAAATAAAAATGTTTCTCTCATTCGAGGTTTGGCTAATGTTTCTGACCAATCAAAATAGATATGTGTTATTACTGGAATATTATTGTACATTATTACTAAAGTATATTAGATTTTTAATTGTTTCTTTAAAAAAGCTTAAATATAAAAAATAATTATACATATAATTGCTTATGGAAAATAAAACAAAAAGAATAAGGAAACCTAAAGCTGCCGCTAAGGTTATTGAAGAAACTACTGTTAGTATATCTAATGATGATATAAATCAGAATGAAGAAAAACCAGTAGAACTTATTTCTCCAATTAATGTTGAAAGTATTATTAACTTTAAAGAATCAATACTATCTTTAATTGATACTTTTGATAATTCATTAAGAAATGATGTGGCATCTAATTTAGATATTAATAATCGCCAGGTTACTCAACATGTTGAGGCATTAACCAAGAAAATTAATGTTCTTGAAGAAAGAAATAAAGAATTAAATGAATTTCAACAAAACTTTCAAAAAGATAAGGATTTAATTCTTAGTGAGAAATCAGGTGTAATTTGTGAAAATGTTAAATTAAAGGACAGAATAACATTTATTGAAGCAGATAATAAACGACTGGTACAGGATTTAGAAGAATCTAATAAAAAGGTTATTACTCTTAAATCGCAATTTGAAGAGTATAAGGAAGAATCTACAAATAGTTATAGTGTTTTAAAGAATCTTTACAATGACGCTAAACTTGAAAATTCTGTTTTTCTAAATAAACTTGAAAAAATGACTAAAGAGTATGACACATCTCGTAGTGATTTTAATAGATATAAACTTGAAACAAATGAAAAATTAGAAAAAGTTACGAGAGATTATGAGCATTCTAAAAATGAAGTCACAAAACTAAAAAATGAATATAATACAAAATTAGAAAGTGAAATTCAGTCTTTTAAAAATGTTTCTATATTAAATACCTATCTTAAAGAAATAGATAATCTTAAGAATGAAATTTCTATACTCAATCAAAAACTTAATACAAATAAGAAACTATTAGAACAGTCTAATAAAGATAATAAAGAACTATCTAACAAATTAGAAACCTTATCTTCTCCCGAAGAAGTTACTGAAGAGGAACAAGAAGAAGTTGAAGAAGAACAAGAAGAAGTTGTAGAAGAACAAGAAGAAGTTTTAGAAGAACAAGAAGAAGTTGTAGAAGAACAAGAAGAAGTTGTAGAGGAAATCGATGTAAGTAAGTTTGATATAATTGAGGTAGATGACAAAGAATATTATGTAGATTTGGATAATAATATTTTAGATAAGGAAACTATTGAGATTGTGGGTAAATTAACAGATGATGGCGAAGCTATTTTCAACTCTTAATGTTTATTTACAGAACTAATATCTATTTATTAATGATATCCATGATATGTTTAGAATATTCTACACCTAACTTTTTATGATTAAGAAAGCATCGAGATAGGGTATAACGAGATTCAAAATCATTTTTATCATTTGATAAATCGGCAAAAATAAATTTTAGTTTACTATTAAAATCTTCTTTAGAATCTCCATTATTTGTGATAGTATAAAGAGTTCCATTTTTCTGAATTAAACTAGTCATATTTATATTAATGTTATTACTATTAATATAAATATTAAATCAATTTAATAAGTATTTTATATTGCTAATAATAAATGATTCATATATTTGAATTTATAAAAGGTATTATAGAATTTATAAAGGGGATTAAATGTAAAACAGATTATGATAAGATAAATATACATAATTTAAAAAATAAATTTAAAGATGATTATAAGGTAGATTTAAAACAGGTGAATACAGTAGATATTAGGGAAAATAATGATATAGATGAAAGGATAGATTTGTTAATTGAAAAAATATTTAAACCGTGGTATGAAACAAATGTCGAGATAAAAAATTTAGAAATAAAAATTTCAAAAGATTCGTTACTTTTATTCAAACAACCATATTGTTTGTCTATAAATCAGTATTCATTAATTTTACATAAGGGAGCGAAATTATCAGCTTTTATATTCGATAATTTAGAAGTTTTATTTATAACTACCATTATTTACATTAATAAATTTAAACTAATGGATAAAAATCATTTTTTATATGATTATAATATTTATTATATATTTATAACATCTTTGTGCTTATCACTAAAGTATAATTTTGATGATTTTGATGAGATTTCAACAAATCATATCATTACAAAATTGTTTGGTATAAATTTGAGGAATAAATATTATCTATTTGAAGAATATTTTTTAAAAAAACTAGATTATAATTTATTCATTTCAACAGATGAGTTCTCACAATACTATAATTTAATTCAAAAGGATTTTAAATTGACATAAACATAATAAATAATAAGAAAATAGGATAAACAATGGAATTAGAAATTAATCCCCATCTTGAACTACTAAATCATTTTTACATCAAAGTTACAGGTAATAATACAAAAATGAATAAAAATGATATTCAGGAATCAAACAATGTTCTAAAAAAACAAAAAATATATAATGGAACTGAAGTTAAAATGGATTGGAAGTATTCATCTATGACAAATGATACATTTATAATTCCAAATCTAGATAGTACTCTAGTGAGGGAAGATTTAAGTAAGTTAAATAATTATAGTTTTGTACACAGTATCTTATATACGATTGATAATCTATATTATACAAGCAATGTTCAACAAAAACTTAGAGATTGTAAAGAGTTTGTTGAGGTTTTTAGGAGTAAAATCTATAAGGGAAAGTTAAATAAAGAAGAATCGGATGTTATTAAAAATATTGAAAATAACATTTATACGGATAGTACTATTCAATCAATTGTTAACTACCTTAACATTTTCCATCTAATTATTTTATCAAATGAAGAACCTAAAATTTATTTTAATAACAAAACAAAAAAGAATACATCGAACTATAAATCTGCTGGTAATATTGTAATTATCTATTATGATACACTAAGAGAGGTATATAGTCCTCTAGAATATAATTTAGAGAAACGAGATACATTCTATATTTCTTGGAAAGAACCGGAGTTCATGGAATTTCTTAAAAAAATTCATCTTTATAATCATCCAACAGACCTTAAAAAATGGGCTGTGGCTGAATTACGCCAATGGATTACATTTTTTGACCTTAACATTGATATTTCTCTTGATAAAAAACAAATCATTGAAAAGATTGGTTCTTTAGTGTAAAAAACAAATCATTGAAAAGATTGGTTCTTTAGTGTAAAAAACAAATCATTGAAAAGATTGGTTCTTTAGTGTAAAAAACAAATCATTTAAAATCAAATTGAATAAAAAAACAAATACTTTGTTAGTGCTAGGAATGAATGATTCAGAAGTCTTGAATTTTATCTCAGAAGTAATATGTGGAATTTTAATAAGCGTAGTAATGGGTTATTTTATATTTACAAATATCATTAATAGACCACACTGAAACTATTTAAAGTAACATACTACTATGTAAGTAATATGAGATTACGAAGTGGAAAGATAGTTGGTGAAAAAACAGAAATTAAAAAAAAATCATTTGACGCTTTTTTAGAGGTTTATAATAAACTGAAAACACAACATACATACAGTGATTTAAATGAATATTTACTAAAAAAAGATACAAACAATATGATTAAAATATGTAGTCTTTACTTAGGATTTACGGTTTTTAGTCAAAATCATTGGATAAAGGGAACAATTGACTCTTTAATAGAAAAACTTCTAAATAATACTTTATTACAAACAAGCATTGTAAAAACAGAAGATGATAATTGCTATATTTGTGGTTGTCAAGATTGTGGCGCATCGGCTATAAAATGTCCAAATAATCACTTAATGCATTTAGAATGTTTTTATCAAAAAATACTAAATAATCTTACTCCTCAGGGAATATCTTTTACCTTTAAAGTTAATTTTGACTGTTTACATTGTGACTATTGTAGCTATAAAATAATATAAATTACCTATACAAAGTAATTTATTTTATTATTTATTCTTTTATCGATTAATTACTCGTAATCTCTAACTGAAGTTTATCGATTAATTACTCGTAATCTCTAACTGAAGTTTATCGATTAATTACTCGTAATCTCTAACTGAAGTTTATCGATTAATTACTCGTAATCTCTAACTGAAGTTTATTGATTAATTACTCGTAATCTCTAAATTCAATACCAACAGGGAATCTTGGAATACCATCAGGGGAGAGTTCTTGATATTTAACAGTTAGCAGTTTTCCAATATAATTATCAATATCCTTCATCATTTCTTTGCGGGAATCAATAGAACCTGACATTGTAACACCAAATGTTTTATCAGGATTTGCCTTTGAACGACAATCAAAAATGGGAGTACCCGCGTGTGCGCCAGTTCCTTCATGATATCCGACAACTTCAAATTCTTCATCGTGGAATTTCTTATATTTTTGTAGGTCTTTAGAGCGACCTTGTTGCTTATATACACCACCAATAGAGCGAACCATAACTCCCTCATAAGGACTAGTAAGGCCAGTGAAATATTCGTGTAAAGCATTAATATCGGCCATTGACTTTGCCTGTCTGGTCTCGACTAAAACTAGATTACTAAATTTATTACTGCTAAAGGCTTCAGTAAGCATTTTGTTGCGCTCACTATAGGGCATCTTATTCTTTTCAAGGTTGTGCTCTCCGAAATAGAAACAATCATAAATGTGGTATTTGAGTTTAGTAATATTAGGATGTTTTGTCTTACAACGACGAACCATACTAGTAATTTCATTGAATTCGGCACCATGAATATAGAGTTCACCATCGAGAACAAAATCTAGGGGGTTACCAAGAGATTCTAGAAGGGTCTCAATCTCACCAACTAGATGTTCATAGGGGTCAAATAGTGTATTTTGGCGTGATTGGAAAAGTAGAGTGCCGTCATCTGAGTGATAAACTAGACAACGCACACCATCTAGTTTAGGCTGGATATAAACAGGATATTTAGTTGAAGCTGAGGGGTCGAATTCTTGAGCCAACATGGGTTTGAGTAGAACTTTTTTGGCCGTATTGTCCTTTTCGACGACCTCCTTTCCTTTACCAGACTTGCTGGCTGGTGCCGCTGAGGAACTTCCTGCTTCTGAATTACTAGCAGGATTGTAACCTTGTTTAGACTTTTTAGTCCATTCGCGTTCCGCTTCAAGAATAGCCTGTTGTTTAGGTGTAGTTTCATTCTTCTTACCTAGATTTTTGCCTTCACTAATGATAGTGTCGTGGTCAACCTGTTTTCCTCCTACAATTCCATGAGTAGAACGCACGGTAAAGGTGTTATCGCCATTGTCTAGAACTTGGATAGACCATTGCTTTTCACGGCCGGTGCCGATAGTAGTGTTGTAGAGAGTTGCGAAATTCTTAATAGTAGACATTCTTTTATAGTGTTATCTCTACAAAAGCCTTTTATATCAATTTATTTCTATAAAATTTCTGTAGTTATTTTTTCACTAGATTGATTTGTTCCTATTTCTTGTTCATAGTGTATTAATTCTTCTAATAGTTTATTTAGATAAAGCGATATCAAAACTGTCTTTTTTTCAACATTCTTATCTTTTATAATTGATAAATAGGTTGAAAAGGCATTAGATAGACCTAATAAAAAATCCTTGCTAAATAACATTTTACCTGAACTAGAACCAAACAATGATTTTATCTCTTCATATATAAAACTCCTTGTTATTTCATAACTATTCAATACACCTATCCTTGAAGCCACATCTTCTATTCTACTTTGAACACTTAATGAATTTTCTGACAAACCACCTACTTTTTTAAAAACTCCGAAAGAAAACATTTAATATTATTTTATTATTTTAGTTTTAAATATAAATTGATCCATAATAAATTAGTTAAATATAATAATGAATATACTTAATACAAATTCATCCTATATTAAAGGCTTTAGACCTCCACATACACCTATATTTTTATTTTTACTTACTCTAACTGGCATCATAGAATTAAATAGAAAAAGGAAGAATTGAAATTAAATGAATTTAAATAGATTGATAATTTTTAGACATTATGTTTGATTTTTCTACAAAAAAGAAAGGACAATTAAGCCGCTTACTTTTTCTAAAAATTCACGATAAATTAGATATTTTTAAAGAAGATTTTGAGGTTTTACAAGAAATGATAACAAAAACCGCAGAAACTATAGATGAATTTCAAGCCATTGAATATCGTTTAGAGGAGGTTAATGAAGCTTTAGGAAATCCTTTTGCCCTATATATTGATAACACAAAAGATGATTCTAATAACTGGTTACATAGTACGAATGAACCAGAAACATTACCATCAACTAATCATAAAAAAAGAAAATATGACCAAGGTGATATTAGGAATTGGTTAGAAAATGAAAACAACCCACCCTTCCTAAAGAGTGATTTATTTGATGAAAATGTATATAGTAAGTTAAATAATGACTCTGATTTAGAACGAGCAATTGAACTTTCTAAAAAAGAAATTCATCAAGAAGAGGATGATGTAGAGTTACAATTAGCATTAGAACTATCAAAAGATCAAAATAATTTTGATTTAGATTCATGGTATTTAGAAAATGATAATATGAAAATTAAAACGATTGATAACTGACCATACAAGTTAAATTATAATATTGAGTGAATAAATAAAATACCTATTAGATTTGATACTTTGTGTATTAGAGATTTAGTTTTTCGGACATTTTGAAGCCACTTATAAAAATGGTTGTTATAAATAAAAAACTATTAAATATAAAATTCCTCTCGACTTATAGTAGTAGATGATTACTTTATCAAATATATTAGGAATCGCAGACTTTTGGGGTTGGTTACAGATTTTAGGAACTATTATAGGTATTTTTTATGTTTATAGATATAAAAATCAAATAGCTAAAAAATATATTAAAAATATAGAAAAAGATGTTTATAAAACGGTTGGTATACCCGCAACTATTCTTTTTGATTCAATTAAAGATTCTAAATTAAGTAAGAAAACAAAAAGTAAAAATAATTATAAACATAAAAGAAGTGTTAGTGAGTTAAGCAAAAAGATAGTAGCTAGTAGACAAAAATGGAGGTGTAAAAAATGTAAAGAACTATTAGATTTTACCTATGAAATAGACCACATAGTTCCTCTTTATAAAGGAGGCGGAAATGAGCTCAACAATCTTAGGGCACTTTGTAGAAATTGTCATGGGAGAATTACATTGCTTGATAGAGCAATGTAAATCGAACCCTTAGACCTTCGGTCTAATGGGAGGGTTACTTTATTAGATAAAGTAGCCTGAACCTTGCGTTAGCAATGGGAGAATTACATTGCTTGATAGAGCAATGTAAATCGAACCCTTAGACTGAAGGTCTAATGGGAAGGTTACTTTATTAGATAAAGTAGCCTGAACCTTGCGTTAGCAATGGGAGAATTACATTGCTTGATAGAGCAATGTAAATCGAACCCTTAGACTGAAGGTCTAATGGGAAGGTTACTTTATTAGATAAAGTAGCCTGAACCTTGCGTTAGCAATGGGAGAATTACAATGCTTGATAAAGTATTATAAAATGATACTAAACTAATACATTAAATTATTTTATAACTAATTTAATTTATTTTACGCTTTTAAGTACACATATTAACTTGTTCTATAAACAAAATTTAAAAATATATCTAATACTTATTTCTTTTCTTGATATTTTTCATAATCAGGATGGTCTTTAATGTCAAAATCTTGAGCACTTCTTCTCTTAGGTATTTTATTTTTAGGTATGAAATTGGCATAGTCAGGATGGTCTTTAATATCAAAATCAGAGACTAATTTAACATTATCAGCCTTTACGTAATTGCCAGCTTCAGGATGCTTCTCGAAGTTAAAACCACCCTCAAACTCCTTACCAACATTAGGGTCATAGTAACATTTTTCTATGTTTCTACTATCGATCTCATAGAACTTAGGATTTATGTCCTTAATGTCTTTCTCCTTAACAATAATTTGCTTCTTATTAATCTTACCAGGAACTATTACCTTTGGAATTTCTTCAGTACATATCTCTCTCTTAACCTTCTTATCCAAACATACTTCATCCCTCTTACAAGGCTTAGTCTTAATATCTAATAGTTTTGCGTCTAAATTAATTAGTTCTGTTCTCTTTTTCTCTAAAGCCTTAGCGAAGGCATCTACGCGTTCTTTAATTTTACGCTTTTCTTCTTTAGTTTTATTTAATTCCTTGTTATACTTATCTACAAGAGTTTTATAAGTATTTAAATTAACATCATATTCCTTCTTAACTACCTTTTTACATGCCTTATAATATTTACCCATCCAGGTTTTGTTTAGTTTAGATAAACGTTCATAGACTTTACACAATTGATTTTTAGCAGAGAAGGGAGGTAATAAATAACCAAATTCACTAGATATATCAGCAGGACCTCTAACAATTGATTTATTAGCAAAGTTAAACTCAATAAATTTATCATTCTTGAATAGGTAACTACAATTAGTTCTTCCTGAATATACTGCGCAGTCTAAATAACCTAATTTGAAATCTTGAGGTAAAGCATTGTAAGCACTTATTAAACCATTACTTGAAGCAGTTCTACTAACCATATCAACAATACAATATCTATTCTTCTTGAAAATTATATATTCAGTATTAGGTCCTCTAGTAGCCACTGCGTCATAAAAACCACCCTTGAAATCATCAGGAAGTTTATTGAAATATTCAGAAACTAACATCTCTTTACCACTTTGTTTTAGATTATCGTAAACCATCACGGACTTACCTATAAACCAAAGACTTTCATTATTATTTCTAGTTATAGCTATAGCGTCTATATTACCATTCATAAAGCTTCTTGTTAATCCCTTAAATTTAGTAATAGGTTGTACATTAGAAACTTCTACAACCTTACCTGATTTATAATCAATTGTTTGATAAGATTTATCTCTGAAGAAAGTTAATCTAGTGATAGCTCCTAAATAAGCAGTATGAATTGCGTTAATTAACAAAGGTTGATATTTAATATCACAGCATAATATACCAATTTCTTTTTCTTTCTTATTAGCCCAAACTGGGTCACCATTGGCATCACAATTACTATCTTTAGTAACTTGACATTTTTGTTTATGTGTTTTACAGCTTTCACCTCCGGGACCTACTTGAATCCATCCATTAGGATAATCACTAATAGGTGCCCATGTATTTGTATCTAAAGGATATAGTGGTTTGTTATTAGGACAATAATCAGAACCCTTACAAAGCTTTAATCCACGTTTTCTACAGAATTGCTCGCTTTCATCATAGTTTGATTTGCTAAATTCATAGGGACTAAACATCTTCTCATACAATTTCTTAATTTCGGCATCACTTAAATCTCTATTATAAACCATAAAGTTCTTCAAATTACCAAACCAATTATAATTTTGTTGTAAATCCCTACCGATAATCATAGAATCCATATTTATATTGATAGGTGCGCCAGATGTATTTCTAGTATGTAATTTAAGACCATTTACATAGATTGCGCGTTCATTGTTTGTCTTTCTAATACAATAAAAGGCATAATCTTTAGAGTATTTGGATACATCTCCATAAACTCTTTCTCTATTATCATCACAGCAACCAGCTTGGTCAAAATAAATATAATTATTAACCCATGTAGGATGTGCGAAAATACCTCTATTCATATTATGATTACCCATAATCTTAAATACAACATTAGTACTTAATTGATTTGTTTTACTAGTCCAACAAATAGTATAGGTATCCTTACTATCAATGTTTAACATTCTGCTACCTTTTGTAGATAGTGCGTATTCACCACGATTTAATAAAATAGAACCATTGTCTAACTGAGGAGCAGTATTCCATTTGAAATCATAACCATTTCCACTTTGGTCCTTCCAATCTAAACTTCCCTGTGTATATTGTCTACTATCTAAGTAGCATTGTAAACCATATTTAACAGGAATATTTTCAGGTACTCTAGCCTCCTGAGCTTTCATTCTTAATTCTCTTTGTTTCCTTTCGTCATTAATGATCCAATTACTTAATTGTCTAACATCTTCAGGCATTAAATGTATATTATAAACCATAAATTTACTAATGTTAGCATCCCAACCAATATTTAATCTAACAGGCGTAGCTTTAAGATTAAGAGGTGTAGCACCTCCAGGAGCACCCGAAACAACTAAATTACCATCTTTATAAATCTTCATTGAACCATCAAAAGCACGAACAAATGCCCAAACGTGATATTCAGCCCAGTCAGGTTGATAGGCCTGAACTCTATTTCTTCCAGTACCTACATAAGGCCAACCTTGGTCAAAATAAACAGTATTGTCACCCCATGTTATGTGAGATTGAATACCATAGAAACTAGGAACACCTTCGAAAACAAAGGCGTGACTATTTCTTAAACTATTAGTTTTACTATATAAAATTATTGCGTATCCCTGACTGCCATTACCTAATTCAAAGGTGTTACCATTAGGACCTCTGGCTTCACCGGTTCTAATAGTGTTAAGCATTTGACCGTCTCCAAAAATAGGAGGCTTAGCCCAGTCAAAGTGACGATTTTTTCCACTAATATCTTTCCAACGATAACCAAATTCAGGACTATAAGATTCTTTTCTGGTGGCATCTAAATAACATTGTAAACCACTAATTAACATACCTTCGTTATTGTAGGATAAATCTCTGGCAGTGGCAAAAAGAATATTTTTAAATGTCTCAGAACCACCATCTGTTCCTAATTGTTCAGTTCTTACATTGTTGTCAATTAAATCGTATATAAAAAGATAAGGACGCTTATTAGTTAAATCATTGATTTTACCGGCCTTAAGTTTTGTTCTTAAAAAGTTTTTGACGTTATCGCCTAGATATGTTCCGGAAGTATTTCTACTTAATACGAATAGATATTTATCATCTAGTAATTTAGATTTGTCAAAGTATCTTTCTAAATCTAAAAATAAAGCTTGTGATTCTTCCTGTTTAGTACCTGTGGAATAGCTATTGATGATTCTAGGGGTACCATCTACTTTAATGATTAAAATATAGATTGCGTTATCTTTTTTGTTGCTAGCTTGTATTTGAGCTAAAATATCTAAATTATTAATTCTAACTCCAACATTTGGTCCAGATGTTAACTCTGCCAAAAATGAACTATTTGTAAATTTTTCTTCTACAATGTCTGTTAATGTTAGTTTACCTACTCTATTACTAACCTCCATTCTATTTTTTAAAAAAATTAACAATATGATTAAAAATAGTAATGAAATGTAAATACATATCCTTTCAAAAGATGGCATTGATTCTACTATTATACTATCTTATTTTTTTTGATAAAAATATTGATATATTATCTTATTTTTGATAAAATACTGATATATTATCTTATTTTTGTAAAGAATTCGTTTATGAAAAAAATTCTATTATAATTAATATTCTTCTATATTATTAAGATGAACAATAATTCGATTAATCGGTTATATGAAAGTGTTGTTAGAATAGAAGTAAACTCTATATTATATCAATGGGATGCCCCTTTTGTAAAATCTAGGGCACCTAGTGGCAGTGGAACCGGATTTCTAATTGATGATAATGGCCATATATTAACATGTTTCCATGTTGTAAATCAAGCAGTTCACATTTTTGTCACTCTACCATCTAGTGGTTCTGAAAAATTAACAGCTAAAATTGTTTCCATATATCCTGAAATGGATATGGCTATTATAAAAATTAATAAAAATGGCGGCAGATACCTAGAACTAGGAGATAGTGATAGTATAAAAATAGGTAAAGAAGTACTAGCCATTGGTTATCCTTTAGGTCAAGATAAATTAAAAATTACTAAAGGTATTGTTAGTGGTTTAGAAGGAGGTTATATACAAACTGACGCACCTATTAATCCTGGTAATAGTGGTGGTCCTCTACTATATGATGGTAAAGTAGTTGGTATTAACACCGCAAAGATTGTTGAGATAGGAACAGAAGGTGTAGGATACGCAAATCCAATTAACTTTTTTAATAAAATACGATTTAAAATGATTCCCGAAACAAAACAAGATGAATCTATTGTTCGTATTGACCAACCATCTTTAGGTATTTTAACAGATAAATGTTCTAATCAAATTATGGATTTTTATGATTGTAACTGCCCTAGTGGTATACAAATTACCAAAGTATTCGATAATTCACCCCTTAAAACTGGTGATTTTCCCATTAAAGATGGTGACATCCTTTGTTCTATAGCAGGATACACAATTGACAACAATGGTGAATGTAAGGTTCCCTGGAATAGAGAGAAAGTTAGTTATAATGAAGTATTTGATAGAATTTCTATTTCAGAAAGTAAAGTTAAAGTGGCTTATTACACTATTCTTAAACATGAAATAGTTGATGAAACTGGAAATATTCTTTCATCTAATACACATCAACATTCTAATAACCAGAATGGCGGTAAGACTCGTATTGAAAATAACTCACTTAACCGCCAGCATGGCGGTTTATTTAATTTAGAAAAATTCAACTTAGAATATCTACTAAAATCTGTTTTAACTACAAGTTCACCCAAAACTTATTACAAATATATTGGTAAGTTAATAGAAAGAGATGTTGATATAGTTTCTGCCAGAGAGATTTTTAAGATATGGAACTATTATCCTCCCTATGATAAAACCGATTATCTATGTTTTGGCGGTATCGTCATGATGAATCTTAGTATGAACCATATTATGATGAAAGAATATCAACATTTATTCTACAACTATATCAATAAACTAGACCATAATGTTGTCGTTATTACTAAAATATTACCTTCTAGTGTAAAAATAGATGATTTACTTAACGCAGGTGATATTATTAGTGAAGTTAACGATATCAAAGTAGCAAATATAGATGAAATAGGTGAAGCTCTTAAAAAACCTATCTATAAGATTAATAAAGATAATAAACAAGAATGTTATATGACATTCAAAACTGGATTAAATAAATTCTACGCAATTAAATTAAATAAAATCCTCAAAGAAGATATTCAATTATTCCAATACTTTAATTATGACCCCTCTGAAGCCACTAAATTCTTTATCAAGAATATAGAAACTCTTCCTTGTCTTAACACAAAAGAATCTAATAGTAACTCTAATAATTCATTTAAAATACAATAAGTTAATATACAATAGGTTATAGTTTTATTAAATGAATACCACTACTGAACTCCTATTTCATTTAGATATACCTTTAGATTACTATAAAAAATTACAAAATTATTATTATATTCCCGAGAATAAGGTTGTAACACTAAAAACAGGGGGATATATTTTTTTTATTAACAAGTATACTCCTAGTAAAAATCTTTACTATCTTGGTATTCTTACCAAGATTGATAAAGACTACTTTTGTTTCAAGGATAAAGAACCCATAAAAATAAATGATGTATTAGAAAAATTTCATGTATTCTATAAACCCAAAATAGCAAAATTAGATAAGGCAATTCAAATGCTTAATATAATTAATAATAGTACTACTGATAACTAAGGTTACTATAAGTTACCTTTAGTTATAACAAAAAAGCTACTAGAGGTCTAGAAAAAAACTCAAAAAAGATATTATAAAGTTTTTGGAGAAGAAAATTTTATAATACCTTGCGCACAAAAATATCCTATAGCTCTAGTTGCTTATGAATAAATTCTATTTTATTTTGATTGATACTTTTTTCCGAAGGATGAAATTATTTTTCAAATAATTAAATTCTAAAAAGTATATAGTAGTAATGTTTATTAATATAACGAGTAATATAGACACAAAATATTTAGTGTATTCCTCTGGACAATGTATTTTACGTTTAGATCCTTCTAAAGACATTTTTCACCATATTCGGTTAGGAATTTATAAAAGTCCTACTGTAATTGAAGAGTATGATAATACTACAGGAATGTATGAAGTAATTCCTTACAAAAACATTAGTTTAGCTCTACAATCTATAGGTATTTGCGCAAAAAATACTAATAGCAGTAGTTTAGAAGATTTTGTAATTACCAGAGATTCTAATAAAATTTCTTATTTTTCATTTAGTCCTAAGAAAAATCACTGGATTCGCAAAACAATTCAACTGCCCTTCAACGAATCCTGTACATCTATTACATGTGTACCTAATGGGTTTCTAATAGGTAATAGCAGAAATCCTCCTTTATTATTAGAATCTTCAAAAGATGAATTAAAATTAGGTGTTGAAAATATTGATTTTGATAATCGTTTGAGTATAGGTAATAATAAGTTTTTTACACGTTCTATCATTAACTTTAAGGGATTAATCAATGGTCTTGATGGTGTTATATTAAATGGTACAAATGAAACTTTTTATAATTTCTATCACCAATACATTTTTCAAATAGACAAAAATAAAATACTCATTGAACCATGGATTGAAAATGTTATGCTTAATTCGACTTCCGCTACCTTTGTAAATGTTAATCCCTCCAAAGAAATTTATGGCCTTCTTATCGGCAATTATGGAGCCGATCATATTCTTTATCTATTTAAAAATCATACCTTTATCAGTAAAACTAAAATAGCTGGCAGTTACGCCATTTGTGTTTTAGCAGCAGATTTTGATAATGATGGTCACGATGAAATATTCATATTAAACTATCGTCAACATAATCAATTATATAGAGTGCTTGATGAAACCAATATAGAACCTATACAATTAGCCCAGGCATATACTAGTAGATATAGTGATACACGAGCAAATAGTAGTTATACATCTAGTGTTGTAATGGATTTAGACAATGATGGATTTTTAGAATTGTTTAATACGGCTGGTGAAATATTTTTAGGAAATGGTCTATTTAAAGTAGCTGAAATATTTAAAAAAAATCATAACTATTTAAGAGTATTTCCCAAAAATCCAAATGGTTCACCTCATAGAGGCGCAGTAGTTATCATTAAATTTTCTGGCAAAAAATATAAAAGAATCATTGATAATGGTGGTAATGCCTATAGCCAAAGTGAACCTATCGCACATTTTGGTTTAGGTAATTATAATGGTCCTGTTAATATTTTAATTAAATGGACTGATGGTACTAAAACTAAACATAAAAATATCAAACCAAATCAAGTATTTACTGTTAAAAAATAATAATATAGTTTTATTATAACAATTTTATAATAATAAGTAAAATTGATATAATCATATTTTTCATTTAGTAATTAAAATGAAGCATCTAGAAACATTCAGAACACTCACTAGTATCTCCTATTTACCCAAATTTTCTATCATTCACTTCAATAAATTTGTTAATACACTTTATTTACCTAATCAAAACATGGAAATGTCACTATTAGGTAAATGGAGTTCCTCCTGGTATTCCAAAGAAAGCTTTTTAGTCGGTCATTTAGAACAAGACTCCAAAAAAAATGTAATCTTTAATATTTGTGCCTATTATAGAGTTAATGATTCTGACTATCTAGAATCTTTCTCCAAACAATCATTCGAAAGTGATTGGAATAAACATTTTATTGTTGATATATTTCTAACTCCAATTCACTTTATTACTTGTGACAAATTTATTAATAACACATCAAATAATAAAATAAATACTGTTCTAGAAAAGGTTAAACCTATATCAGTAGTAATCCCTGATGTACAAGTTACAATGAAAGAAAAAGTTATTGATTCACCTGTGTTTATTCCTAGTATAATTATGAAAGATGACTTTAGCACTTCTAGCCAAAATTCACTTATTAGTATTCAAACTGAGGATTCAGAAAGTACAGAAAAAGTTACAAAGTCTTTCTATAAACAATCCGAACCAATTTCAACCAATTATTCCACCTATTTAGTTTGTAAGACCGATAAACCTGAAATTTATCATGTTTATAATGATAAACAATATGTCTCAACTTGTCTTATTCCCAACATTAAAACTAGTAAATTTATGAACTCTACATTTGAACATCTACCTATTGGAAAATGTGTTGAACTCAAATTAAAACTTCATGAAAAATCTAATAAATATATTCCAGTAATTTAATATGTATTTACTTTTTCTGACTTAATTTTTTTTCAAGATTGTTAATCTCATATGTGATTCTACTAAATTCAATATCAGGAAGAATAGGTTTATGTTCCCAGTCTTTGATTTTATAGAAGTAATCAAGTTTAAATTTAATAGGATAAATATCAATAATACTAGAAACCGTATAATTAATCATTAGTTCTCTATAAGGCATAGGGATAAGACTACTACTTTGAGGAGGTAGTACAACTAGTAACTGTTCAATATTGGTAGGTGGTCGAGAGTATTGTCCTACTAAACGACAAGCTTGAACAATTTGCCCAATGCCTTTTTTGGCAATGTAGTGATAGATATCACTAAAAAAGGGAGCAGCGTGGAATTTATAATTCCATTGCCAATTTTGAATACCTTTTAGATAATAATTAAGATTCCATTGAAGACCTTCTAGATAATTAAGCATCATACTATTCTTCATATCCCAATTCATTGTTTCAAAATGGAAATAATTGAAGTAGAAACGCTCTTTCCAACCTGGTTCTAAAATTTTAAGTTCATCTTCACGAGGCCGTTGTTTAGCCCAAAAGATATCCTTTTGTAATTGTGTATCAAATTCTTGGTCACTATCTTTTGTATCCAGAAATTTTTTAACTTTATTACGAAGTAGTGGATACTCCATTGCGCTCATTTTTTCACATATCTTCCCAAGAATAAAATAATCAATGTTACTGGTATTGAATACTAAATGCTTCTTTTCCGTTTCAACTACTTCGCAATAAACCTGAATAAGTTTATCTACTTGAAATACATCAAGAGAAAATACACAAGGTAAAAAGTCATTTCCTAGAAAATAAGATAGAACCATAAAATCCTTCTCTACATACTTTTTTTCTAATTTATGTTTACATTGTCCCTGAATTTCTACAAATAATTTATCTTTTAGTTGACTAATATTAAGATAACCTAGATTAGGACCTTGTTCACGCATTAGATAAATATTATCTTTCTCTAAACCAATACTTAGAAAGATTAAATCCGCGTCTAAACCATGAATGAAATAAGAATCATCAGGAACATTAGGAATAGTGCGAAGAATCTCCATGATTTTATGCTCTCCTTCACCGTGACTTGCGCTAGGCGAATAATAGACTTTACATGAAGGATATTTGGTTTCCATTTCTTTAGAAATAGTTTCAAATAGTTTATCGATATTTTTCATAAAATCAGTAGAAGGTGTGATTGCGTTAGTATCCCAATCGAAAGGATAGGGTTCATTGTGTTTAGCGTAAATTTCTCTTTCTAGTTGTTTATCATGGACACTTTTGTAACGACGGTAACGTTGTTGATACATTTTTGCTAGAGGAGCTACACCATCAATACAAATTAGAATACCTTTTGAGGGATTTGTGATTTTAGCTAGTTCAAACATCTTTTCTTTAACTTTCTTTTCTACATCTTCATATACAAACTTACCTTTTTCCTGGATACTTTGTCGTACACAGGGATGTAGAAGTCCATTTACATCATAACAGAGATAACTACAAGGTTTATTAAGTTTTCCTTTAATAAACGTATTAGGATACTTATTAACAATCCATTGGAAAATACGAGGAACACCCATTCTATAATTAATTTAATCAACCATTTAATGATTAAATCAATTTAACCCCTTTCATATCATTTGCCTTATCATTAATAACTATCCACTATTAGACATTCAAATTTATCTACAAAATACCTTCAAATTGATACATTAAAAATTAGGATAGATAGATAAATGGCTACTAATCATTTTGTAGAACAATCCCAGGAAATTTCTAAAACAAATGGTCATCTTTATAAATTACAGATAACAAATCTACTAGAGTTTATTTATGAAAATCCAGATTATCTAGAGAAAAAAAATACAGATAAAGATATTGAAAAAAGGTTAAATGATTCCTGTGATAAAAATGGACAGGGTTCTGCTAATAAAGCTAATGACCATGAAGTAAATTTCGCAGAACTTTTAGAAAAGTATGAATTTAAACAAGAAACTAAGAAAAATCTGAGTTGTCTTCCAAATGGTCTATATTATATCTATCAAATAAATGGAACACAGAAAGCTCCAGATTTTACTACGATTAAAGTCCAAGATAAAATCGTTATATTTAGAAATGATTTTGATTTAAAACATAGTAATAGCGATACTATTTATTTTAACGATGGATGGTTTACAGATGATATTATTTATATCATTAATTATTCGTTAAAGAAAAAGTTTAAAATGATAATAGGTCTAGGTCAAAATATTAGAACAGAAGAAGAAAATAATCAAATTCTAGAAATTAGAAAAATTAAAGAAGAGCTCAATACGAAATACAAAAATAGTAAAACGAACCTAAATATAGTTTTTCGATTCGCTAATCAATATAAATGTAATTTCACAAGTGAATTAATTACTACAAATTATACAAAGTTAATTGACTATATTTGTAATTTACAATCCTAAGTAATTTACAATCCTAAGTGTCATTCTTCATCACTATCACTGTCTTCGCCATTAGTTATTTCAATAATTTGTGGTGTAGTTTGAAAAGTTACTTTGTTTAGATTTTTGGTAATCATTTCAATAATAGCTGGTGGAACCGCATTACCAATCTGGGTAATAATGGCTTTTTCATTTCCACAAAAAATATGTTCTTTGGGGAATCCTTGAATTTGAGCTAGTTCTCTAGTGGTAAATGTGCGAATCCAATATTTATTTATGTTAGGATTATGTAAACCAATAAATAGTCTAGGACAAACTCCATATGTACAAATAATTGTTTTAGAGGGTGAATCGGGGTCGCAAATTTGTCCGTGCTGACTAGAAATTCTTTTATAAAAACTAATTAATCCTCCCTCTATCTTCATTGTTTTTTCTTTTAATTCCTCTGGTTTTCCACCCGTCTCCTCAATAATTTCTTTAGTCGATTTATTACGAATACCATTCACTAATCGAATTAAATTAGGATGAATATTGTTATCTTCGGGTACTTCTGTTTTATCTGTACTAATCCAAATAGAATCCTTTAATAGTTGGGAGGGAATTTGGGAAATAGGAAATTCCATAGCTCCCTCTAGTGTATTTTCTAAAATACTTCTAATAGTAGGAATTCCTTCACTTAGTTTTTCAGATTCTAACCAGGGAAAGTGAGGATAAATAGCAGTATCTTTAATTAAACTATTTTTATGACCAATAATAATAAGTCGTTTACGTTCTTGAGGTACATTGTAATTAGTAGCAGTAACAACTTTCCATGTTATACTATAACCAATTTCTTCAAAAATAGATTTAATAATATTAATAACAGGAATTTTCTTTTTACTCTTTGGGTCAACACCCTTTCTACTAAGAAGTCCTCTAACGTTTTCTCCAATAAACCATTTAGGCTCTACACATTTAACCGCCCTAACAAATTCGTAAACTAATTCATTTCTTGGGTCATTCTCTTTTTTTTTACCTGCGTTACTAAAACCTTGGCAGGGAAAACCAGCAAATATAAGTTCTACAAATCCTTTATAAGATTCAAATACACTATCTGGAATATCTTTAATATCTGTTGATTTTTCTGTTCGCAGGTGTACAGATTTTTCAAAATTCTTTAAGTGAGTATCAATTGCTGATTTATTAAATTCTGAAAAGGCAATTACATTATACCCTGCTCTTTCTAGACCTAATGAATCGCCACCGGCTCCACTAAATAAACTAATTGCTCTTTTTACATCCGTTTTCTTTTTAATAATTTTTCTAACAACCTTCCCGGTATCAATTGTTTTTTCTAAAGACATTTAATTACTTTAATTATTAGATAAATAATTAAATCAATTTATAAAATTTATTGAATTTAAATATTAATAGATATATTTAACTAATATGACTTCAATAAGTGAAAGTTTAGAAATAGAGGTTTATAAACCAAAATATTATGAATCATTAAGTGTATATAATGAAATGCTTAAATTAATAAAAGAAATCGATAATAGACATGATGAAATACTAAAAAAAGAAAAAGAACTAAATGAAAAAGAGGAATTATTTGAAAAATATAAAGAAACTTATTTTGATAATATGAAAATAGATAATGAAAAAGTGGAAAGATTAAAAATTCAAAATTTCATAGAGGAGGTTGATATTTCTATTCATAGTTTAAAGGAAGTTATTAGTAGGTATCTATTAAAATATAATTATATCTCATCTAAAAATGCTATAACATTTAGTCCTAGTATAGAGCATGTTTATTCCCATGATAATAATATTCTATCACAAAATAAATCATTAGTTTTATATATATTATTTGATACTGACCGATTAAAAATGTATTACTCAGGAGAGCAATTAATAATATATTCAATATATAAACAATCTTATGAACATTATCAAAGTTTAAAAACCCATTTATACTGGGGAAACGGTATATTGTCTAAGTTTAGAAAGCTTTCTAAAAAATACTCATCAAAATAAATCATTCTATTAATTCCTCGATTTCTTCTATTGTCATTGGTATATCTACCAAGTTCTTATAACAATCTTTTGTAATTAGCAAAACATCTTCTAGACGTATACCGCCAATAGACATAAAGGGCTCTAGTTTTTTCATATTGATACTAGAGTTACTAGCCAAAAGAGATTCATTAAAATAAATTCCAGGTTCCACTGTTATTACCATACCTTCTTTTAATATATCTAAATGATCTGGTTTATCATGTGTTTCTAGACCTATAGAATGTCCTAAACTATGTGGCATAAATAAGAGTGTTATATCGATTTTATTCTTAGCATCTCGTTGTGGTCTAATAAATTCTAAACGTACTAATTCATTATACATATAAATTCGAATAGAATCTTCGATGGAACTATAACTATTTTCTGGTCGCAATTGTTCTAAAGCCTTATGGAAACAATTCAATACAATATTGTAAATAGTTTTTTGTTCATTTGTAAATTTACCGGAACTGGGAAATGTTCTAGTAACATCACTACAATAACCATCTTTTTTACAACCACAATCTAAAAGAATTAAACTAGAAGATTTAATAGATTTTTTATTATAGGTATAGTGAAGAATGGCGTTATCTTTATCATTTGAACAAATAGGAAGATAGGCAAAGGTAGCATTACTATCTAGTGTTTTTAGAGTACAATCGATATCATTAATAATATCTTTTTCATTTTTATAAGTTCTAACTTTTGAAATTATATACTTAAAAATCAAACTATTCGTTTTACAAGAAGCCTCTATCTTTTTAATTTCTGTTTGAGTTTTAACACCTCTATCTTTATTTATTCTATTTTCCAATTTAGTTAGATCTAATTGATAAGATGAATTTAATTTATTAAAGATAGGTGACTCTGAAAGGATAGAGTTAGAAATGATTTTTTTGGGCCTATAAGAATATAAATCACGCCAGAGATCTTGAATAGGTTTTTGAATTATAGCTTTATTCGTTATATTAAATCTAGAGTAATCATCATTCCATTTAGTATCAACGGGAGTGTAGTATAAAAATTGTTTTTGAGTTTTAGGGAAGTAGGCGAAGTAACTATTGTCTAAAGGATAGTTGTGAAGATATGTATAATAAATATTAGGAATAAAGGGAAAAATGGCGGTATCCTTGTCATAATTTCCCGAGTACACTAATAACATTTCATTAGAATTACAGTAGTTGTTTAAATCCATAGATATTACTATAATTATATAATAAAATATAATATGATAATACTATTGTTAGAAATACTATTGTTATATATACTATTGTTATGAATACTATTGTTACAAGGTACTATTGTTATGAATACTATTTCAATAATATAACTAAACAAATGATAATATAAATAATGTTTAAGAATATATTAGATACTATGTATTTATTGATTAAAATAAATAAAACAAATAAAAAGAAGGCTATCCAGAAATGAATAGAAAAAGGAGTTAAAATTTTAATAATTCTACTAAATAAGGTTTCTCTAACTCTAAAATCTTTAATATTTAAATCCATCTATTTAAATATAAGAGATTAAATTTAATTTATGGTTATTATTTTTAAAAAAACACTAAGAATATTATAGAGGGTTCTATATGACTATTTTCAAAAACCTATTAGATGAAATTAATATTATAATTAACAATGATATTGAAAGTAATATCGATAATAATACTTTAAAACAAGCTATCTTTTACTGTCTTAAAGATGGTAAACGCTGGCGACCTATTATTTATCTTTCACTATTTCAAACATCTTCCATTGATATTGCTAGTTATCCTAGCCTTAAATCTTGTTACCTATTTTTAGAATATGTCCATAATGCTTCGTTAGTTTTAGATGACTTGCCTATGATGGACAATGATGATTTTAGGAGAAACAAGTTAACACTACATAAACAATTTGATGAATCTACTAGTAAATTGGCTGCTTTACAATTATTACTTTTAGCACAATACCATATTAATAATGTACTTTCTAATTTACATGATCAAGGTTATTTTAATGATATTGATGAGTTTAAATTATTCCATGAAAAAATAATTCATATTATTTATAGTTATTTAGGGAATAATGGATTATGTATAGGACAGTTTATAGATTTAAATATGAATCATGAGGATAAAAGTCTAAACACATGGCTTAAAATGGTCAATAAGAAAACAAGTTCTTTATTTAGTTTAGCATTTGTTTTAGGATATATATTTTCTAGAAAATCAATTGATAATTTGGATAATATTATTAAAATTGGTGAATACTTAGGTTACATCTATCAAATATTGGATGATTTAGAGGATTATGAAATAGATAAGCAAAAAAAATATAACAACAATATTCTTTGTTTTATTTCTAGAGAAGAGGCGAATAATCTTGTTCAATCCTATTATAAAAATATGATTGATTTAATTAATACCTATCAAATAGGTTGTATAATATTAAAAGACATATGTAAATTATTAAAATCTAAATGGCTTAAAACTAAAACAATTAAATAAATTTAAGAAATAAATAAATGTTTGCCTTTTATTTAGTAAATGCCTTATTTTTTATTCTACTTGCTACTAGATGTTGTTGGATGAGCGAAGAAAAGCGTCATAGAGTTTGTAGAAATGTCGAACAACTTTTTGGAATTCAAGAAAGACCTTTAGTTACAAACACTAGACAAATGACTGAAGAGGAGGTAGATGAATTTTTTAAACAGGAAGATGTTAATCCTGATAATTCTGTAGAAAACAATATTAATCCTGATGATTCGAATAAAGAAAATATGGATTTTGAGAATGATGAAAAGGCCAGAGAGGAAATTTGCGAAATTACAAAGAAGGTTTTAGAGGATATTCATAATGAACTAGAAAAGAAAGAAAAGTAAACATAACTAAAAAAATTATTATAAATTTATAATTTAACCCATTTATAAATTTATATTTTAGACAGCCTTTTCTTAAAAGCCTTTAACAGTATTAATAGATTTATCTTTTGGGCAGGCTTTTCTTAAAAGCCTTTAACAGTATTAATAGATTTATCTTTTGGGCAGGCTTTTCTTAAAAGCCTTTAACAGTATTTATAAATTTATATTTTAGACAGCCTTTTCTTAAAAGCCTTAAATAATATCTTTTGGGCAGGCTTTTCTTAAAAGCCTTTAACAGTATTAATAAATTTATATTTTAGACAGCCTTTTCTTAAAAGCCTTTAACAGTATTAATAGATTTATCTTTTGGGCAGGCTTTTCTTAAAAGCCTTAAATTGAATTAAATATTAATTAATAATTAATATCTAAGAATTTAAATAATGGAAAACAATTATAGATTTCGTTTACTGATTAATGTAGAAAATACTGATGATGAATCTTTAGTTTCTATTGTTTTTCCTAGTAATAGAACTGTTGGCGAATTAGGTGAATTTATTAAAACTAGATTAAGTCGAGAGGGTTTACAAGGTGACATTTATTTACTATTAAATGAATATGAACGTGAATTCAATGATGATTTCTTACTGGGTGGTGTTTTACTACCAAACGATTTACCTATTCAACAAACCGTTATTGAAAATGGTGTTATTTTCTACGCAAAATGTACTGAAATAGAACCAACAAATGAAGAAGAGGATGAAGAGGAAGAAGAAGAAATTACTGTTAATACAACAAATTCAGTACATAATGATATGTATGATTACTTAATGGAAAGAATGACAAGAACATCAAATAGTCTTAATAGTTTAGCAACCCTATCTACATTACTTTCACATAATTCTTTAAACAGTGATTTAGATGTAATTATTAATGGTCTAAGTCGAAATATGAATTTTGGTATGATAGGAAGGAGTCCTTCTACTCAACCAACTATTATTTCAACATCAGGTATTTCCGGTAACACTCATTATAGTGGATTAAGTGTGAATGGTAATTTAGGTAATGGAAATAGTCAAATGTACATTTCTTACTCAAATTCTTCGCAATCAGAAAATCCATTAAATCAAATTATTTCAATAATGAATTCACTTGGTGCTAGAACTTCAACTAGAATGGAAGATGTAGTTGTAGGGCTTCATAAGGATGATTTAGATGCGTTAAGAGTAAATTTATATAAAAATTTTGATGCTAAAGACAAGTGTGATACATGTTCAGTCTGTATTGATAAATTTAAGGAAGAGGATGTTTGTAGAGAACTAAAATGCCACCATCTATTCCATAAAGATTGTATTGACCATTGGTTAGACAATAACATTAAATGTCCTGTTTGTAGAATGGAAACCGGTAGAGGTGTACCTAAACTCTAATGGATAATATACTTATCAACAGAATCATAATTCTTTAAAATAATAGGTTCTTTGTCTGTAACTAATATTGTTGTTTCAAATTGGGCTATTTTAGCCTTCTTTTCTTTATCAAAAATGGGTGGATATTCTTTGTAAAGTCCTTTTTGTATTAAACCATCTAAATATTTACTATCAATACTACTAATCCAGCTTTTATGAAAAGCCAGTGTTTTATGTATAGATAAACTAGGTATTAATTTAAGTAATCCAATGTATTGTTCAAAATTTTTTTCATGATAATTAAACATATAATGAGAAATATTATCTTTACAATTTGATTCATAGGTTTCACCTTTAGTAGGTTTGCCATTTTTGTTAATAGAAAGGTAGGGTTCAACAGTATAAATTTCCCCTTCTAAGCACTTTTCATTATAGGGGATTATTATATTAGGAATAACTTTGCCACTATGAATTTTGTAGGGTTGAATTTGGTGACCACATAGATTTTTCAAAACACCATATTTATCTCCTACTATAGATTGAATTTTTTTTGAAATATCCATTATTCTAGTGTTAGGATAAAACATTTTAGCAGCTTCCATACAGGCCTTTCTAGTAGTTTCTAATAAGTCTCTATAGTCCTCTTTAAAACAAACTGTAAAAGCAGCATCTAATATTAGGCCATTTATGTGTAAACCATAATCGATTTTAACTACATCATCTAATGTTATTTCTCTGGTATCAGTACTATCAATTGGTGAATCGTGAGCCGCACAATGGTTAATATTAATACCAACTGGAAAGGCTATGCCTTTTTCAGTGAACTCTAATAAATTCATTTTTTGTTTTATCTGTTCCTCAATAAATAAACGTAAATCAAATAATTTAAGTTTAGGTTTGATGAAACAAAGTATAGAATCTTCTATTTGGTTATGAATATCAGCTAATAATTTATATATAGATTGTTTGTCCATTTATAGATTATTATATAATATGTTTATTTAATTTGTTTTAATGTTTAAAAGAAATTTATGCTATTGTAAACAGCATTATTCGTAATACTTTCTAAGAAGTTTCTTTCTATCTTCTTCGGTATGAACATCTTCAAATAGCCATGGTTTTTCTCTCTCAAGCTTATCCATCATCATATTTTCGATTCTATGAAGAGTTTGTTCCCATTTCTTTTCATTCTCTTCATTTTGAATTCTTTCTCTTTCTTCCCAGATGGTACGCCATAGAACTTTTGTGTAGGTTTTATCCATATCATTCCAAATGTAGGTAAAGGGTGACCTTTCATCTAATTCATACAAGTCACGAAGATAATTTTTATAGTTAATTTGGGCTTGAAGTTGTTGTAGTTCAAGTTTAGCTTTTTGTTGTTGTTGAAATTCAGGTGTCATATAGTTAGGAATCAATTGATTCATGGTAATATCTTTTTGAGAAAGCGACTTGGTAGACATTTTTATGTTTTATTTATGTTGTTTTTTCTTTTTCTCATCAATTTTTACTATGGGATAAATTTCGTTAGAACAGGGTTGTAGATAACTTTTAAATTGGTAACACTTATTTTCTAGGTCGGGATATTGGAATATCTTTTCTTCTATTTCACTGGGCAATTCACCACGAACTATGACACAATTTCTTTTATTAGCAACACTGGCAAACAATGTAGCTAAACCTATACCCCATAAAACACTTATTAAAACAACCATGGGTCTTTTTGTAAATATTTCTAGCATCCTACTAATTTAATCTATTATTTTATTTATCTAGAAATAAATTATCCATTTATAATAGATAAATGGAAGCCTTCAAAACCCTTAATCCCATGATGACTATTCAGTCCCTTAAAGAACCTACTGAATCCATTCTTAACAACGTTTATGTTTCAGGATTTCTTAAAATAGTAATTATTCTTTACGCAGTTTTAGCTGCTCCTAAATTACCCACTTCTATTTCTAAATATTTCCATCACCCTATGGTTCAAATTGTTATCTTCGCTCTTATTGCCTACACCGCTACTAAAGATATTGGTATTAGTTTATTAATTGCCATTGCCTTTTTCATCAGTTTCCACTCTTACACCAGAGAACTTTTAAGTAAAGTAGCCTCTAACACTAAAAAATTATTCAAATTTAATACTCGTGAAAAGTACAGTAATTTAAGTATGTCTAGTTTAGATACTTTAAATAGTTCTGTTGCCTCTACTCTCTCCACTAAATCTGCTACTGAATCATCCGCAATTAATTTTGCTAAAGTTATAGGTCACGATGAGGCTTCTAGCGTTGAAAGTGGTTTATCCAAAGATAGTTTAAGTAACGCTAGTGAGGTTTCTGACGCAGCTCTTTTAGACCCCTACAAGACTAGTATGGTTCCTGTTAATGATTTACCTGGATTCAAACTATAAATTAAATATTTTCAAGTCTAGCAGTTTTACAAATACCGAATGTTCTACGATGGAACTGGGTAATACCAAATTCTTTAATACCATTCATATGTTTAGCGGTTCCGTAACCCATATTATCAGAAATACCATAACGTTCTGATAATATAGGATATTTATCACATAGTTCTTTAATATATTTATCATGTTCTACCTTTGCTAAAATACTAGCGCTTGCGATACTTAGATAAATGTTATCACCTCCTTCTAGACATTCATGTGAGATTACATTAAGTTCTAAATCATAGTAGGGTTTGAAGATAGTGCCGTCTACAAAAATTTTATCAGGAATGAATTGTAGATTTTCAATACATCTATGAAAACCAGATTGAACAGCGTTTAGAATATTAACTTTATCGATTTCTTTTTCATCAGCCCATTGAATATTATAGTCTAGAGCGTATTCTTTGATATACTCTGCGATATTCTCTCTTTTTTTACTAGTCATCTTTTTGGAATCCCTAATATCATGTAACCAATCAAATTCAGGGTCGTCAATAGATTCCTCCAGAAAATCATTGCTCCAAGCTACACAGGCCATGTAGGTTCTACCGAGCATACAGCCCCTGGCACATTCATCTAAACCAATTTCTAATTTATCACGATTCTTCCATAGTTTTAATCCATATTGATTACAATTCTTAGTGTCCATTTTTATAACTTAATTATTATAAAAGTAAACATGTTTATCAATTTAAAATCTTAAATGAGTCAATATTTCTTCACAGAAAAGTTTATTTAAATTGGACAGGAGTAATTTTCTTAATATCTCTAGGACACTGAACTTCTTTTCCTTTGTATTTGTAACAAGTTCCTACACTATCTGTATAGGTAATCTTTTCAGTATTATAGGGTGTAGGATATTTATATATAATTCTAGGTGTTTTAGAGGTAATGTAGGCAAAGAAAAAACCTACACCTAAACTAATAAAAAATATAGTTGGATCAATGGCGTCTAATATAAACATATTACTATTATTATCTAATATTATTTAATATAATTGAATTGATTAATTAAAAATTGTATTATTTAATAATTATACTAATTAATAATTATACTAATTAATAATTATATTATTTAAATTTAGAATGGATAATAATAGTTTCTTAATGGATGATTTTATCAAGCGTCCTGCTAAGGGAAAATCCCCTTTTGTAGAGGAGGATGAGGATGAATTAGAAAATATGGTTTTGATGAATTCTAAGAGTTCAGAAGAAATGTGCTCAAAACTTCATACAGATAGTTTCTTGATTCCTTTTAAAACAGGTGGTAGCTCCTGGGAGCTTTTCTCTTTTTCTAATGACCCTAATACACTTATGAAAAAAACTAATTACTCTCTGTATAAGAACTCCGAACAGTCTAGAAAAAAAGATAAAATTAGTAAATATTTGAATAATATTCAAGGTGAAATGGAAATATCCATATTATTAAAAAATAATAAAAGAGTATTGAAAAATGTTCTAGTTCCTATTGATATTGGTTATTGTTCAGATAAAGTTAAAACATTTTACATATTATTTGATAGATTAGGACTTAGTCTTCAAGATGTTTTAGATGAAACAACTGATTTACAAACTAATACTATATTTATGAAACGTCTTTTAGTTGACGTAATTATTGGTCTTATCTCACTACAAGATCTAAATATAGTTCATAAAGATTTGGAATGTCGTAACATTCTACTATCCAATAATAATTTACAGCAATGTAATTTTGTCATTAGTGATTTCGGTGTATCTAAAGTAGAAGATGAATTAGAATCTAAAAAGAGATTTACTGATATAGCCAAACTAATTAGTAATTTGGTAAATAGGTATCCTAAAACTAGAGATTTTTTAAGTTTACTAGAAATTAATTTGGATAGTTATTATTCAGATTTAGCCAAGGAAATGAGTAAGAAATTTAAAAATTTAGAATATTTATTAGATGTAGTTAATGGAATTGAAAGAGTTTAAAAGTTAATTTGAATAGAAAAACATCTAATTTTAGAAAAAATGGAAAACTATATTTTAAATGAAACAACTTGTTATGCCCGAAAGGCACTAAAGGGTCCTGGATATTTCCAACAGTGTACCAATAAAAAGAAAACTGGTGATTATTGTGGTAAACATATAAATTGTACGAATCCATTTACAATGTTATGTAATAGTGCTATAAATCAAGTAGTACAGGTAGAGATTAAAAATCCTAAACCTATTGAAGTTAAAACGGTTGATACTTTAAGTTCTAGTACAAATGAGAAAGAACGAGTATTAGAAAAGAAGAATATTGGGATTAATAAGGATAAATATAAGAATAAAACAGACTTCTATAGTTTTGAAGATATTGAAACAATTCCTCTTGAGTTTTTCTATGAACATAATGAAGGAAATCAATGGTTTGCGTTTGATATTAGAACATTAAATGATTATATTCAATCATGTAATCCTCTTGAGCCGATTAAAAATCCCTATACACATGTAGATTTTTCGGCAGATAAAATACTTGAAATCAAGAAACTACACAAAAAAGTTTCAAAATCGCATACTGTTAATAATTATAAAGAATCAGTAGAGTTATCTCCCGAAAAACAATTAGAATGGCGTGTTTTAGAAGTGTTTCAAAAGATAAATGAATTAGGTCACTACGCAGAATATAAATGGTTTTGGGACCTTAATTTAAGTCAACTAAAGAGAATGTATCATGAACTAGAAGATTTATGGAACTATAGACTGTTTTTAACGGCTGAACAAAAGAAAAAGATTTTACATGGTTATTTCCCATTTATCCAATATTCAGTATCTACCTTTAATAAGATTAATGTTCTTAATGATGCCAGAAAGGTTCTCATTGGTGAAATCGATAGATTTATTACAATGGGTAAACAAGAAGGAAAAAATGGAAATGATAATAAGTATACAGGTAGTATTATTGTTTTAACTGCTTTAGTTCAAATTAGTCCTTCAGCAGCTATCGGATTACCCCACTTAGTCCCAGTTATTGAATAATTTATTGAATATTATTTAGGGCATTAGTTACAGGTGTCCTAAATATCATTTGAGTAAATAGAGTAAAGAATAGAGCAACTTTGAAATCCATTGGTTTCCAATTGTTATTTAACTTTATTATTGAATTATTATAGGTAATCATGATAATCCAAGCTACTATACTATAAATAGTAATTAATGCTATAACTGCTAATAAAACTTTTAAAAGAGTTGGTGTTGTTTCCATTTATTATTAGTTAATAAATTATAAATAATTATTAATACAATTATTTATCATTTTTATTGTTGTACACTACAATATTAAATTACAGCGTATTTATTGTTGTACCACATAGCATTTTCAGAACTAGTAGCTTTTTGTGTTTTTAATTTATTTTCAATATCACTAACTTTATCAGCTAATTTCTTCATGCCATCAATTAATTGATTATCGATAGAAACTTGGGCATTCATAGTGGGAACAGAAGAGACCTTAAGTTCTTCAGTCTTAGTAATAGCCTTATCTACAGTTTGAGCCATTTTGTTACTAACTTGGTCGATTTTCTCAACTAATTTGGGAGCTTGTAAACTACGAGTTCTAAGTTCTTCTAAAAGTTTTTCACCCTCTTCATACATTCTTCTGTATCTATCAACACGATTTGAGCATTCATCACGAACTTTAGAAACTTCACTTTCTAATTCAAGACGTTTAGAATCCCAAATAGTTTTTTCTTTTTCAAGGTTATCACGAAGGCGTTCTAATTCAGCTTTGTATTTATCAGCTACAGTACGTTCATCTTTTAATTTGTTTTGAAAATAAGAATACTTTTCTAACTGGCTGCTTCTTAAATTAGATAACTTTTCTTCACGTTCTTCTAATTCTTTTTGTTTTCTTTCTAAATTTAATTCACGGTCTTTGTTTTTAATTTCTCTGTCTTCTAATGATTTTCTTATACTACCATTTTCTTCCCATAACTTCATAATTCTCTCATTACAACGCTTTCTAAGAACAGATAGTTCATCGCGAATATATTTATTCTTAAATTCATAATCTTGAACAGTAGCCTTAAGTTTATCATACTTCTTCTTTAAGTCATAAACATTAACATCTAAAGTATCCTTTTGACTTTCCAATTCTTTTCTAATATTTCTTAAATACTCTGCTTCTTGTTTAGGACTTTCGACGGTACCACTGCCTAATTTACTAGCAACATCCTCAATGGCTTCTTTAGATTTAACTAAAAGGTCACTAGTTACTCCGGATTTGGAACTTTCTAATGAGTTCTTCATTAAATCTATTTCTTTCATTTGAGCTAAAAGTTGATTATCATTTGCTTTTTTATTAACTTCTAATTGAATCATTTTAGAAAGTTCAAGTTGAGGAGTAGTTTGTACTTGTTGGGATTGTCTTAAATGTTGATTAAGTAAATCTTCAAGTTTTTTTTCTTTGGCTTGAACAGCTAAAATATCTCTATAAACATTTTCAACAAACTTTCTAGACTTATCATCCATATAACCAACAAAATTAAAAGCGTTTCTACAGGCATTCTTTATTTCTTCAAATTGGCCCTTATCTTCAACGCTTAAATTTTTATCTAATTTAGCTAAAAGTTTATTTATTTTTTCAACTAATACCTTTGCTTCATTAGTATCTGTGTTACTGGTAAAACCTTCAATAGTTGCTACATTGAACTTAGTAGTACATTTGCCATGAACAGATTGTAATTTGGCTAATTCGGCCTTTAATAAGGCAATTTGGTCATCATATGTTTTCTTAACATTTAAATCAATAGGAAGACTAGATTTAAGAACATATCTGTCTATATCAGGATGTCTAGTAATATCAAAGGTACCAATTGCTCCGTTTAACTTAATAGCTTCATATTCTTTCTTTAACTTTTGGTAGGCCTTTTGGAGTTTTTCAAAGTTTTTACCACCAGTATTATCAGAACTCTTTTGTTCTTTAACTAACTTTTCATAAGCTAATAATAGCTTTTGATAGGGTTCACTTTTAGTAACATCGGCACGTACACGTTTAATTTGAGTTTCGCATTGTCTTTTTAGTTCTTCAATCTTGACATTAGGAACTGCGTCACCACACTTCTTTTGCTCTATGGCTTTCATTAATTCAGGGAATTGTTTATGATTACGAATATCAAATATATCTGCGTTAGGTTGATAATTTTCAAACTTTTCAACGTTTGCGAAATTATAACTTTGAATACATTTATCGGTGGACATATCCTTTATATTACTAGATACTATTTTTTCTGAACAAGGTCTATATAATACAGGATTTGTACCAGGAATAGGTTGTCCGTATTTAGCAATAACTTTTCTAACAACCTCTCTAATAATAGCTCTAAACTTAGGATGCTTATTGATATCGATTTCATTCATTAATTCACATTCAGTAGGGCATTTAGCGTATCCATTGGGAGTTTTTCTTCCATAAGCAGCCATTGTTCTTCTTTCTACTTCATGAACCATCTTTTTATAATCCCTATGTTTAGTTATATCACTAAATTCATTTCTAGCTATGGCATAAACCGCCTCAACAACCTTAGGATAATCCTTATGTTTCTTAATATCCATACTATCAAATGGTTTACACTGTTCTTTCTTTTCACATTTGTATTCAGATTTCATCTTGTTTTCAATATCAGAAATTAACTTCTTATATTGTCTATGCTTTCTAATATCATATTTATTAACACTACAAGTTATTACATTTGAATTAGATGATTTACTAGAGGCATCTTCACTAACAAAAGTTTCTACAACACTATTTCCTTCAAAGTTAGCTTGACAGGTTTTTAATTGTTCTTTTAGGTCATCTATATCCTTCTGTGTAACTCTTTTCTTTTTAACTAATTTCTTTTCAGCCTTTTTATTTTCTGTAGAAGCAGACTTATTTTCTAAAAGCTTTAGTTCACTTTCAATCTTTTCTAGTTTAGTTTGTTTAACTTCTAAATCTTTAGTTACCTTATCCATCTTTTCTAAAAGTTCTTGTAGCATTTCATCTTTTGTCTTTTTCTTCTTTTCAACGGTCTTGTCATCCTTCTTTTCTACACTTTTATCTTTTTTAGATTCTTCTTTTTTTGATTCATCCTTCTTTTCATTGTCTTTAATAGGTTCGCATTTTTCATTAAGTTTAGTTGATTTGTCCATATCCCTATTATTACCCCCGATAATTTCTTTCTCAAGATTTAGTTTTTCTATGCGTTTTTCTAATTCTCTAATTTTTGTAGTAGATTCATTATATTTAGATTCATAAGTTTTGGCGTTAATCTCACTCTTCTTTAATTTTTGTTCTAAATTATCTAATAACTTCTTTTCTCTTTCTAATTCGATTTCATGTTCATAATAACTAATCTTTTTACATTCCTTATTATACATCTTCAAGTATTTTTCCCTTTCTAAAATATTCTGTTCTATTTCTGATTTTGTCTTATACTCCATACATTTATCTTTAACCGCAACTACACCGCTAAAACCTAGACGCATAGATGGCCAACTATGATAACTTACTGGATAAATTCTAATTTTTTCAGTAACTATATTAACATCATTTGTTTTTAATGTATTCATATCTTTATTACCTTGTAAAACAATACCATTTGCGTAACTCTTCCAACTATTAAAGTAAATATCATAATATTCAACCTTGTATTCAGTGGTCCATTGAGGATAGTCACCACGGCCTCTAGTATGTATCTTTTGTATTTGATACAATTTATCAAAACTGGCTTCCAAATAATATTTATCTCTAACATCCTTTAAGGCACACCATCCTAAAATACTATTTAATCCAACATCCTTAATTGTACATGTAGGATGTGTACCATTACTACGATATTGTTTAACCTGAATGTTACCATCTTCAACACGTAATAGCTTGACTTTAACTACAGGTAAAAATAAAGTTACACTTGAACCACTAGATGATTCAGTATTAAGTTCAAAAGCAAAATCAGATGATTTTTCGACATTTAAGAATTCCCATGTCAATTGTTTCCACTCTTTTCTTAATAGCTGCCATTCACCCTTCCAATTTCCACTAATTGGTCTAATATTCACCTCTCTGGTTCCTAATCCCCATATTGACACATCATAATACTGATTTTCTAATAATTCAGCTTTAGTTTCTATTTTTGATTCTTTAGGAACATTAAAAGTAAGAGTTGGACCGCCTAATTTATTAGGAGGACATTGTTTATTATTTTTAATTTTTTCACCACCAGTCATCTTCCATTCATTTACTGACTTTACTATATTATTGCTAACTATTGTAATTTCACGTGTCTCTCCACAGTCTTTATCAGGATTCGTACGTTTCATATTTTCAATTATTTCATTAGATACTAGGGGTTTATTTACGTATTCTAAATGAGCTATCTTACCATCAAAACCATTTCTATTAGCTATATAAATTTCACCTTTATGAATAGGCGAACCACTAAACGTGTATTCTTCTGATATCTGACCATTAATATATAGTTGTAACTTATTATCAGAAATTACATAGGTAATATAATACCATGTTTCGGGTTCAAAGGTAAACTTAGATTCCCAGATACCATCATTGGCATTTTTATCAGTACTAGCTCTAACATGTAACTTATTCTTATTAGGAACTAACCATATGCCAGGTGTTCTTTGACTTTCATCCTTTGTTCCTCTAAGGAACAAATTTCTCCATTTATCTCTATTAAATTCATTATTATTTACTATAAACCATAAACTATAGCTAAAACCATTAGAACTTATAATAGGTGAACCACTAATTTCCTTCTCAACCTTACCAGATATCTCACCTTTAACTAGTTCTACACGTTTAATCTCAATCTCAACCTTGATAAGTTCCCATTTGAAGCTAGGTTTATCTTGGGGTTTGTCAATAGAGACCATAGCATCTTCACTAGTATTACTGCCCTCTATGGTTAAAGCTTGTGATTCTTTATTTAAATTAACTAAAGTACCATCATCATTTAGTTTCCATTTTTGTTGTTTATTTGAATCTAAATTAGATAATTCAACTTTAGTGCCATCAGAGGAAATAGTAAGATATTTTTTATTATAAACGCTTTGAAGATAGTTATCTTGAAAAGTCCAAAGTTGAGGATAGTAATTTTCCCGGCGTTCATTCATAGTTAGAGAGGAATCTATAGTTCCTTTGTAGGGTTGAACGACTTTTTTGTTTAACTTAGTTTGAATGTAATAGTATTCATTGGATTTACTAGTTTCAAAACCTTCCAAGAGAGATGCGAAGCCACGAGTGCCATCAAATTCTATTCTTTTTTTAGAAAGGAAGAAAAGTAAAATAACTATTAAAATTATTACAAAGTATGTTTTCATAGTTATTTTATAATAAGAAAATAATAAATCAATTGGATTTACTAATTTTTCTACAATGCTCAAAATACTTTTCACTATAAGGTTTATAATCTTCATAGTGTAAAACATTTAGTAGATATTCCACTGGAACATGATATTCATCTAATTTTTCAATAAACTGTAAATCATTTTCAGATAGAAAAAGTTCACCATCTTTTTTAGTATTTTTTAACCAGCCACACATCAAATTTATTTCATATTTTATTGAAAGATCCATACAATATATTTCTGGATCAAAATGACTGATATTTTCAGTTTCTCTAACTTTAACATTTTTAAAGAAACCAAAACAGTTTCTATAGTATTTCTTATCTAATTTTTTATGACTATATTTTCCTCTAATTACTTTCACATCCTTCTTTAACTTATAAACACCTAAATTCATATCTTTATTATATTCTATACACATAGCTAAAGATTGAAGAGGATATGTAGAGAAATACAAACCTGTTTTTCCAGTTTCTTTACAATATCTAGAATTACCATCAAGTACTGGCGCACAACGATAAATTAGTGTATCTTTTGGAATCACTAGAAAATCCTTTTCAACATCACTATAACCAAAATTAGCCATTTTCTATTCAACAAAGTTACATTATCAATTTGATTTTTCTATTATTAGTTGTAATAATGATATCTACACAAACCTTTAGTTGTAATAATGATATCTACACACGGCCTCATAAACACCATCACTACCCACAAGTTCGCGCTTGGAACTATTGATGATTCTTTTAGAAAAACAGGCTTCAGTGCCATCGCCACATTTTTTACAGAGGGCGTTAAACTTTTGTACCTTTTCAGCTTGAGGAATCAGTTGAACTACTTGTTCAAATGGTTTAAGTTGGAAGTCACCATCTAGACCACAAACAATGACAGTTTTATTATCCCTATTGGCCATACTTGTTACTACATCAAAAAGGTCAGGGAAAAACTGTCCTTCCTCGATAAAAACTACATCAGCTTCTTTATAACTTTCTAAGTCACTAGAGGCAGAAAGGGTTTTCATTGGAAAGGCACTCATAATTTCTTTATTGTGAGTAGCGATATTTCCTGCGTCACTATATCTAGTATCCATACTGTGGGTAATAATCATAATCTTCTTATTAAGAGTTTTATAACGCATAATTTGACGCATAAGCTCTGTGGTCTTACCAGAATACATACATCCGAGAATTAATTCAATACGGCCCATTTTAGGATATAATATAATCCGATAAAAAATATTTAATTCAATTTCATTGATCTATTAGTAAATAATAAGAAATTAACAAAACTAAAATAAGGCATACACGTTAAATAAATCAATGGAGTAGTTCTTGACCTATAACTACCACTCATTGTTCCAAATACATAATCCCAAAAAGGAGTTAGTACACCATAATTTTTATTCCACTGTTGTATATAATGATGAACATTATGATACCTAACAAAATCTATAAATAATACATTCTTATTACTAATATTTCTATGTATCAAAACATGAGTGAAATCATATAATAGATATTGAATGTATAAAAGCCTAAAAGTAATAAAGCTATAAATCAATGGACTAAATAATAGAAACATTTGTACAGCTTTCTTTACAAAACGATAATAATCATTTGTATATTTTAATATAATATGATGATTATAATGCCGTTTATTATTATAAATGTGAGCAAATCGATGTAAACTATATTCAATAAAACCATAGAGTAATCCAGAAAAAAATACTTGTAAAAACATCTTATTAATTTTATGTTTTTGTTTCTTTAAGCAGTTTAATTAAAATATCGCCATGACAACTATTAGGTTTGCACCAACAACCTAAAACTTTACCTTCTAGTTCATGAATTTCATTTATTAGAGTACTAGAACGAATATGTTGTTCATATTTTTCTAAAGATTCTTCAACGGAAAAATTTTGTTTTTTAAATGAAAAAGGATTTTGCCATTTAGAAGCTGTAGTACCTTTTACATAAAAGTTCATATTCCTTCCTATATATAAATGATTTGGCACCTTTTGCCATTCTTCGAAGTCTTTATACCCTTTTTTATTTAACTCAGCTTTTCTAATGTTAACAACTTCCATTTTTAATAATAATTGCTGTAAATATATCAATTTATTCACACTAAGACAATGACTAAATTGATGTGACATTCATTTAGATATTTGAATATAATAAAATGTCTCATATTAGCACGGAAAATCAATATTGTTGTTTCTCTGAAGAAGAAAAGTATTCTGTTTTAGAACGTTTAATGCTAGAGGGCAAAACCATTTATCTATATGGTAATGGAGGTAATGGAAAGAGTCACATTCTTTCTCAAATTCTAAATAATTATCCTAAACTAAATTATAGATTTTTTGAATTTTTTAATAGTAAAATTGGTAATGTCGGTCCTTTTATTATGATGGTCAATGACCCACCTAATAAACTTTCTAAAGTCTATGATACTATAGTAGAGTTTAAGGGTGTTTGGAATAGTGAAACAAAGCAATATCAATAATTAATAAATAATAAGTTACTTTGTGTTAAAGGAATTGAAATGAACTTAAAAACCGAAACATAATAAGGTATTAGTAAATGAGAATTGTATTAGATATTAGTAATCAGGAGGATATCACGTGGCTTGAAGCTGTACCAAAAGATAAAAAAAATGATATTATTAGAAATTGTATCACGATTGGACGTTTAGCTATAGACAATTGTAAGATGAATGTGGATGGCGCAAAATATCTAGAACCGATTATTGAACAATTTAAAACTATTACAAAAACTGAAGTAGATAAGGCACTTGTTACCATCAATACAACTAGAGAACAGTTAGAAGAGACTAAAGAGGAATTTGAGGAAATGAGTAGGGATATTAAACAGGAAGTTAGACAAAACAGTATGACAATGATAGAATGTGTAAAATCACAATCTAGTCTTACTGAAAAATTATTAGAACCTATAAATTCGCGTATTGATAAAATGAATCAAGAGGTAGAAAAGATTTTTAGTGTAAAATCAAGTAGTAATACCAAGGGTAAACTGGGTGAATCGATTATTGCTCAACATATTCAAACAGCTTTTCCTAGTTATGAAGTACAGAATATGTCACAAAGTCCTCATGAAGCCGATTACCATATTCATAGTGATTTTGGTAAAATTCTTTTAGAGATTAAAACATATCAAAATACAGTTAACAAAGACCAAATAGAGAAATTCTATAAAGATATTGAAAGAACAGGTATTGGTTTAGCAATTTTTCTATCTACTACTAGTGGTATAGTTGGTAAGAAACATATTGAATGGGAAATTTATGGTTCTAATAAAACAATTATTCTTTATTTCCCTAATAGTACACTGAATTTAGAAAATGTTGTGTTTAGTTTTTTGTTCCTTAAGGCACTAGTCGATTTAGGGGTAAACAAAAATGAAACTACTGGTATTACAAAGTCAAATGAAGAAATTATTGAATTATTTAAGATGTTTGATAGTTTTTACAAAGAGTTATTAGAGCTACTAGAAAAACAAACTAAGTTACGTTACCAAATTACAACTGTTAAAACCTCTATTAATAAATCTATTGATGAACTTTATAAACAATGTTTTGATTTAGAACTAGAGCACAAGGGTATCATTGAAACAATCTACGGAAAAATGAAAAGTCAAATGATAGCTTATGACCGTCCTCTAGAAATCTATAAGCCTATTAGTGATTTCATGGAGTTTAATAGTATTATAAGTAATTTAGGCATTAAACAAAGTCAAATTGGTGTGCTCAAAACTCTATATACTCTAGTAGCTGAATGTCAAAATCTAAAAGTTTGCCATGAGAAAGAATGTAAAGATCCTAAATTTGTCATTTTAGATATTTCAAGTACTAAAATGATTACTAATATTGTAATTAGTAAAACAAAAATAGAAGCTATGTTTGAAATACCTAAAGGAACCAATAGTATTTCTATCAATCCCAAATATGAAACATTCAAAAATAATCAAATCCTTCTTTCTATTGAGAACGAACCCGAATGTTATGAACAATTTAAAAATAGACTAGGTTAGGTTAAATTAATAAAAAAACAAATTGATTACTTTAAACTTTGATAGATAAAGTAATTAATTATGGAAGGATTAAATAGAAGACAAATAGATATCCTTACAAATTCCGATAAGACTATTAGGCCATTTACATTAGCTAAAAGGATTGTTTTAGCTAAAGTAATTGATGTTTATGATGGAGACACATGTAAAGTTAATTTATTTTTACACAATAATGAATTAAAACAATTTACAATTCGAATGATGGGTTATGATTGCCCCGAATTAAGAACAAAAAACATAACAGAAAAGAAATTTGGGTATCGTTCTAAAGAAATTATGGAACGTCTTATTCTTAATAAGCTAATTAAACTAGAGTGTTTAGACTTCGATAAATATGGTAGAATTCTTGGTCAGATTTATATTTTAGATAGTAACCAAAGAGAGTTAAATGTCAATAAATTTATGATTGATAATCATTTAGGCTATACTTATATGGGTGACACTAAAATTACATTTGAATCACTTCTTAATTCAGGGTATTACAAACAAGAAGAAGTTTTAGTTCCTATAACAGAAAGTTATCGTATTACTCCGATTGAAGATATTTTAGAAACAGTCGAAATTGTACTAGAACCCCGTCCTATTCAACCCACACCACCTCTAGTACAAAAGAAACCTAAACGGTGGTTCTGTTTATTCTGTTAAAAACCCTCCAGAACATCTAGCTAGATAAAAATTGAATCACCCAGTCTTTGTGTTTTTTAGATTCAAAGATGCAACAACCTTTCGACTACAACGGCTACATGCGTTACGCCTGGTGGAACTACTATCAGACTCAAGCTTATCAGGCCTGGATGAAGCACATGGAGTCTATTCCAGTCTATCAGCCTCTATACAGTGACCCCGTTTGGACCTACACAAATCAAGACAAGTGGAATTCTATTATGATTTCCCCCTCAAGCAAGACAAATGAGTCCAAGGAACTCGACCAAGATTTCGACTGGGCTATTTCTAAAATCAATCAAATCAACGAAAAGAAGGATGTCAAGGCAGCTACTAGAGCTGCTGAACGAGCTGCCAAGAAGGCCGAGAAGAAGCGAGAGAGAAATCGCATTCGCAATCAGCGCAAGAAGGAGGCTCGTCGCGAGGAAAAGGCTGCTAAGGCTGAACACATCGAAAAACTACAGCAACTCGATACATTTGGAAAGCGCTATAAGGGAAAGAGTTTTGGACAGGGATGGGCTCGTGAGAAGAATAATAAGTAGACAAAGTATGAATTATAGATAAAGTAAATAAAGTAAAAATAAAACTACTTTGTATAGTACTATTCTGTAGATAAATATTAATTTAGTGGAGTAAAAATAGAGGCGATTGTTTTATCTGTTTTTTTGTATTTGGCCATGGCAAGGTCTATAATCTCAAACAATTCGTTTAGAGGTTCAGTATCTGAAATAGAATCTTTGGTTACAATTTTAACGCTGTAGGAAAAAAGCGATGGCGAGTTCTTTTCAACTATTAAATGAATAGTAAACGGAGTAGATTTCTTATGTAAAATACTAATTTCTTCTATAGTTTCATTATAGATGGAATCTACATTTTTTTGAAAATCAATGCTTTGAAGTGGTTGTTTTACATAATAATTACATAAAAGGTCATAATAGGTTCCCTTGAATTTTTTAAGAACACTATCTATCTTACAATAATAATTTGAATTAGAACTAAATGGTAGTTCAAAATCAAATAAATTAGAAATCTCACGATTAAGAATGCTTTCTAATGTAGTATTTTTAGAATGAATAGATTTCATAATAAATTGGTCTTGAATGTTCCAACCATTTTTAATAAGGTAATTATAGAAAACATCAAAAAAGATTTTATTATTAATATTGAACATTTGACGATTTAGATTTTTTCCAATGTATATCTCTAGGATACTATTTGGTTTCTCTAAGGTAAACTTTTGAATAATTTGACTAATTTCCATATTGATATTTAAATTTGTCTTGTATTTAAATATCTATAAATTTTCAATTTATTTTTAAACCTAATTATATTTTCTATGAATCCGCTTAAGGATATAAAATTTCATTTTGGCAAATACATAAGTTCTTTTCATAGGGTTCATAGACACGTCTAAGTCTTAAATAGAACTTACTAGCTTTATCCATTGCGTTTTTAGGAGTAATGAATCCACCCTTATCAATAGTTAAAAAGCCATTATCAGAGTTATCGGCTTTACGAAGAATAATAGGGGTGTCATATCTAACGGGTGTATTGTCAGTTGCGTTACTAGGATTCATAATTTTATAGGTTCTGAACATTTCACCTACTTGATGACTTTGAAGTTTTTCACCATACTTAATGAATCTAGTCTGATTCTTGTTTTCAATGTAAGCACTGTGGGCTAGGATAATAGTATCACCAAATTTAATGGGCATTTGAACAGCTTTATCATTGTGATTAACTGAGATTATTCTTAATTTGCTTAAATTGGTAGTAACGCCTTTTTCTTCGGGTTTAGAGAAGGAGATTTCACTATTGTAATCTTGACGATTCATAAATTTACTATCTTTATCATTAGAATCAGCTATATCAATGATATCACCAGAATGAAGAACTCCGGCTAAACGTTCATTTGTTGAGTCGGTAAAGTTTTCAGTTGTGTAGATGGATGTAATTTGTTTATTAGTGGAAAAGTTAATAACTATGAGAGAAAGAACTACAAGTGATGCGAAGATAATCATAACATTTTTTAAATCCATTGTTTCTATTATAAAGAAGGATTTTTATATTAGTAAATATTTGTATATTTAAAAAATTATTATACTATAGGAATTCCATGGATCCATATATCCCTAAAAGACTAATAGATACTAATATACTTTTACAATTAATGAAAAAAAATCCAATTTTAGAAAAGGCTAACACTCGTTTAATTGCCTTTGACGCACCTCTTCCTAAACCCTCTAATATCATTTCATCCGCTACTAAAATAGAAAAAAAAATAGAAAAACTAAAAGACAATATAATGTATGAAATGACTCCTTCTATAATAAATGGATTAGTATTTGTAGTTATATGTTTATTAATTTACTTTATATTATACTATAAATATAATAAAAAGAAAAACCAATTAATGAAAAGATAATTCAAAAAGAATCTAATAGAAATATAAATGGCTATAGAAATAATTTTACTAATTTTAGGTCTTTTACTGGGTATATTAACTGCTACATTGCCTTATCGTAAAGGTATATCCAATGAAGAAAGACTTCGATGGGGCGCAATGAAGCCCTAAAGGTAGAATAGTGTTTAGTGAGTATACGCAAGATAATATTAATTTTTTTAGGACTATTGTTTATTGTAGATAGATTTGTACATATTTTCTACAAATTTATAAGTTACTTTTTCATTTTTTCTAGGTGTTTTATAATCACCTTTTTTATCTAAATATTCATTTGTTTGTTTATTCACCTTATTATGTAAATCAACTAACCACTCAAATAGTTCCCTTCTGGAATTTAATCTAGGAGGGTTATTATCAAAATGTTCCGTATAATTCTTTTTACAACTACAAGGTAAAACGAATTTTAATGATTCTAAAAAGTTAAACATGTAATATTTTTCTTGTTGAGTAGGATTGTTTTTATCTTTCGCGTAGGCAAAACTCATACTATGTAGAAAATGCCAAAGGTGAGGTCCCCAAATAGCCGGATCCATTCTCTAATATATTTTAGAATTAATTAAAGTAAAATGAATTTATTATTTGATTTTTAAAAAAAGTTAAAAATATTTATTTCTATTTAATAAATGTTATTAGGAGGTGCGCAAGTTATTACAACACTAGGTAGTACAGCTACCGTAGTTACAACTGATTTATTAATTAAAACTTTAACCTATACCACTAGTGGAATTTTTAATTTAGGAAAGGCTCTATTTACACCTTCTCCCTATATTACTTATAAACAATTAGAAGACCTAGAAAAAGATATAGATTTACTAGAAACTATCAAAATTTATGAATTATACATAAAAGAAATACTAGAAAAAGACAAAGATTATATTAATAATTCAGAAACAATAAAAACAACTATTCAATCAATACATAATATATTAGAAGATTTACATAATATTCTACAAGATATAGATAAGAAAGCCGAATATCATAAAACGATTTGGTTTCAATCATGGAGAACTTTAGATTTTACTAAAGAAGTCCACGATATAAAATATAAGAAAAATATACTTGATTCTAGATTCAATATACTACAAAAAATCTACAAAAAGTAACTATAACATTTTTAGTTATGTTCGTTATTAATGTTGGTCCACAGAACAAATATTTAAATTGAAAAAAAGATTTAAAGGTCATTTAATTAGTTCTAAATAATTTTAAAATGGAAAATAATAATTCTATTGAGCAAGTACTAGATTTTACAAAAACTGGTACTGGTATATCAACATTTATCAATGTTGGTAATACCTGTTATCTAAATTCAGCTTTACAAGTTTTAATGCACATTGAAGAAGTTAGAAAGATTTTTTTAAAGACTGAAAAGATTCGTAATCAAAATCCAGATTTCTTCAAAGATAAAGATATTAAATTTTATGATTGTATTAAGGCTATTTATAAAGGTTATTGGGAAGATGATTGTTTAATTAGACCACTAGGACTAGTTAAGTATCTTGATGAATACTCCTATTTTCCTATGGGTCAACAAAACGATTCTACTGAAGTTTTAACTTGTATTATTCAAAAAATTCATGAATCTGTAGCAATTCCTAAAGAACTTAGTATTGAAGGAGCTATTAGTTCACTAGATGAAATGGCAATTAAACAATGGAATCTTCATTTAGAAAAAAAATATTCACCACTTTCTAATATGTTTTGGGGACAGTTTTATACTAGAGTTCACTGCCATCAATGTAACAACAAATCCTATCGTTTCGAAACCTTCCACTATCTAACTCTTCAAGCAGTTATTGATGGGGAAGAAAATGTAGAAAGTGATATCGGTCTAACACAACTATTTGAACACTTTTTAACTGAAAAGAAATTTGATGATGATAATAAGTATCATTGCGAAAAGTGTAAAACAAAAGTTGATATCGCTACTACAAGAACTTCTCTCTGGAAGCTACCTAAATTCCTAATTATACAACTAAAACGATACTACAATAAAACTGATAGTAAACAACTTCATAAATCTCATAGAAACATTGAATATCCTCTACATTTCGACCCTACATTCCTTATCGATAAGAAAAAATCAACTAAGATGGATAAAAAATATGTTTATAACCTTCATAGTGGCGTCTTCCATAGTGGAGGTTTACTATCAGGACACTATAATTGTTATAGTTGGAATCAAGATACACTACAATGGTTAGGATTCGATGATGAAAGAAAGATTGAACTAGATGGCCCTATTACTAAACATAATAATATTTATCAACTAGTATATCAACTAGATGAAGTAGAAGACGTACTGTAGATTAATATAGAAAGGAATTGATTTAAAAAATATAATACTTTGATAGAAAAATGACTGAACAAAGTATTATAATGACGTGTGGATTTCCTGGTTCGGGAAAGTCTACTTATATTTCTAATAATTATCCTGGTTCTATTATATTATCAAATGATTCACTTCCTAAAGGAAAAAAACTTATAAAAGAATTCGAGAATATATTACAGTTAAATGAGTATAAAACATTAGTTCTAGATAATAATCATTTAACAAGAGAAAATAGAAAGGAATTTATAGATGTGGCAAATAAATACAACAAAAAGATAGAGATGCTTTACTTTAATAGTTCTATTGAAAACTCACAAATTCATGTACTAAAACGCCAATGGAATAAATTTAATACCCTATTCCTAACAGGTGTTAATAAAGAAATAAGTGATCCGCATATCTTCCCTCCAGCTGTTTTATTTAAAGCCAGAAAGGTATTTGAGGAACCACTAGTTACTGAAGGATTTAGTAGAGTATCCAATGTATTAACTAGTGACGCAAAACATTTATTTAATGAATATCCCAATAAGGCTATCTTTTTTGATGTAGATGGTACTTTAAGAAAAACAGAGCATTTGCCTAATAAATATCCAACTAAAGTAGAAGAGATTGAACCCTATAAACCTATAGAAATAATGAAAAAAGTATTAGAAAGGTATAGAAAGGATGGATATCTATTTGTAGGTGTTTCTAACCAATCTGGTATTGCCAAAGGGGTATTAACAGAAAAAGATTGCGAAGATTGTATGAATAAGACTAAAGAAATTTTAGGATTAGATGATATAGAGATTAAATGGTGTAGTCATAGGGCGGTACCAATTAGTTGTTATTGTAGAAAACCTCAAAGTGGTTTAGGTCTTTATTTTATTGAAAAATATAAAATTAATCCAGCTAATAGTATAATGATTGGAGACAGAACTACAGATAAGACGTTTGCGGAGAGACTAGGAATGAAATATATTAGCGCAGATAAGTTTTGGAATTAATATTGATTATCATTAAACTATAATGTAAATAATAAATATATTAATATGAATTTATAATTACATTAAAATTATAAATTTATACTTTGTTTTTTATAGTTTATCAAAAATATCAATTGTTCCAAGGTACATGCGACGACAACACATCTTACGAACACCTAATAGATTGAGAGCTACATATTCGGCGGTAACATCTTTTTCTTCTAATTCATTTTTTTGACCAAGGGGTCTAATATCAGTCTCAGAAAGACGCTTGCGTGTTTCTTCACGATTACTTTCATTTGTCATTTCAAGATAGGTATTCCATTTATCATTAGGAATAGGTTTGCCACAGGTAAAACATCTAATAGGGACAATCATTCTTCTACTATAAACAATTTAGAAAAGTTTATCAATTTAATTTTAAATTATATTCAATTTAATCACTATAATTTTTATTCCATAATATCTAGTTATTAGATATCTTTGTGTAATTGTTGGTCAGTGAATTTACTATTTAGTTTTTTAGTGGCAGCAGGTTTCTTTTTAGCAATCTTGATGGGCTTAGATGCGGATATAACAGAGTCTAAACCAATATCGCCATTTTCAAGGGCATCTAATATTTTATCCTTTCTGCTACTAATTTCTAATTGTTCTTTTTTAGAAATAGTAGATACTTCAGAAGCTTTGCTTTGAGCAATTGAACTATTTTCTATTTCATTTGACATCTCCATAGTATCTACAATATTTTTCAAATAGTCTTTAGTATTTTGATCTTCTAATGAACCAATTGGGTCCTTAAGGTTTACTAAATCATCATCTGTCAAAATATTTGATTTTTCAGATTTAGCATTATTTTTTCTAGGAATAGACATAGACTCAGATTTATCAATATCATTTATTTTTTTAGGTGGATTACTTAGTAATTCATTAATAGGTATTTTAGATTTAGTGACTTTGTTCGATTTTTTATTTACTAATAAATCAACGTCAGTTTGGTCATCTAGTGAATTATCATCTCTAATATTTATTTTAGTTTTATTAGAATACTCATCTAAGAAAAGATATTCATTTGGAATACTCTTCTTCTTGGGTAAAGGCTCGGGATGTTTTCTGATTTGTCTAAGAATAATATAAGTACTAAAAGCACTCTTCATTAGTTTTAATCCAGATATCTCCATAATGACATCTAATGTATCACCAATTTTAAGGTCAGATTCAATATTTAGTTTATTCTTTTTCATATCATACATCTTAATAGTTTCTTTTTCAATCTTTAATCTTAATACTTTATCCTTGTAAGAATTTTTATAGACTTTTTCGACTTCATTCATTTCTAAAGTTTTACCTAACCATTCCTCACTATGTTTGTAGCAAACTAACTGATTATAATTATCTAATTCCTCAAAAAATTTACTTAATTCCTGTATTCGATCCTGTATTTCAATATCTACATAACCCTGTTCATCATCTATGAATATAGGTTCAGAGAGTAATTTGACTTTATTAATTTGTAAAAATATAGGAATACCTTCAACAGTATAGTCTATATAATATTTTCTATTTCTTTTTTCTAATTGAGACAATTCTATTTTATCAAATGGAAAACTGCGATTAGTAAAAACTGATGTATTAGAAACAATAGTTGACATTACTTTCTAAATTACATTCAGAACGATTTTTATACTAATTTACGCATTTATTTGACTAATAATTTTGGACAGAATTAATTTAAAGTAAATTGATTTTGTTATTATAATTTCTTAGAATAAATATAGAATGTCTCAACCAGTTAAATATTCTAAACTATTTACCAAAAATACTGTTCAAGACAAAATACATATACATCCTAAATATCTTCATTCTAATTTAGATAGCGCAATTACTTCTCGTATTCAACAAAAAGTAGAAGGAATTTGTAATAGGGATGGTTATGTCAAGAAAAAGTCAGTTCAATTGCTTAAAAGAAGTATTGGTATGGCGAGTAGTAATAATACAAATGGATATGTAACATTTGATGTTTTATATTCAGTAGATGTATGTAATCCTTCTGCTGGAGATATCTACCCTTGTATTGTTAAAAAAACTAATAAAATTGGTTTCCTAGCAGAACCTTTAGAAAAACCAAATCCTTTAGTAATTGTTGTTGTCAAACAACATGTAGATAATAAGGATTTACTTAATGTAATTAAAGAAGGCGAATTCGTCTCTATTAAGATTATTGGTTCTAGATTTGATTTAGGTGATGATAAAATTTCAGTTGTAGGTAACCTAATTGATCGTATATCTCCTGATGATATTCCATCCTATATTAATAAAGAAAAGGCAAAAGAAGTTGAATCCTCTGGACCTAGAAGAGGTGTTAAAACAATTAATTAAGTTTTTGTTCATAATATGCTTTATTCCTAAGCATTAATATTTGAAACTTGTAAATTAGTTATTATTTCTAACTTTGACATTAGTTTTATCATAATGATGATTAGTAGTATGATAAAAGCTAATAATAGTATTAGTATAGTGTAAAAATACATTATATATTTATTAAAATATTTACTGACGTGAATAACTGTTGGTTCAATAATATTTTTTTTTAATTTGTCCATGCGACCATCTTTATCTATTTCTGAAATGAAATGGTCTATAATCTCTGTAGAAATTTTCTCTAACAACATTATTTTAACAGTTAGATTTTAATTATTTTTAAAATACTAATATTATTTATTAGTACTAATTGAAAAACAATAATTTACAAATGATGTGTATGTGATTACTCTCTTTTTATGATATTCTAAAGGATATGTATTATACTGAGTAATGAAATTGGCGTACATTTTTTGTAGAAGCTCTCTATACTTAATTTCAAAATATTTTTTTTCTATTGCCAAGTGGGAAATCATTTTTAGTATTCAATTAAATTATAAATATTTATATCATCTTATGATTAAATAATTTTTGTTAGTAAGTAAAAAATCTTATTTAAAATTAGTAAATGAAAGACATTGTTAATATTCAAATAACTCCTGTTAAAAATATATTAGTTAACCCCTTACAAGGTATTATTGAAAAATTTAACCCTAACGAATATACACCCGAACAAGTTAACAGAATTAAAAAGAAGGGTTATGTTGAATCTACAATTAGTGAACCTACTGTAGATACAGATGAATCTAAAACAAGTACTGGTAGCACCGCAACCTCCGGTAGCTCTGTAACCTCCGGTAGCACCACAACCGCTGGTAGTAGTGTAACCTCTGGTAGTACTAAAAGTACAACAACAGGTACTAGTATTATGAATAAAGACATGGGTGGTACTATGATGGGTTGGACACCTGAACAAAGACAAAAGTTTTTACAAGATTTAATAAAGAATAAAGAAAAGGCATCAAAAACTGAAAGTCCCAAAACACTAACTAAAATGAACGAATTAATTAATGATTTATCAACAAATGTTATTGATAATAAAAACTTTGTTTCCTCTGGTCAAAATAGCATGATGAATCAGGCTATGAATGATAAATTGTTAGATGCCCAAAGACAATACGCATCATTAAAATCAAATGTTAATGGAGTCAATCAAACCTCAATTAATCAACTAAAAGCCGAATATGAGGCTAAAATAAGAAAGTGGACAAGTGACTATGAAAAATCTATTAATTATTATAAGGAATACATTAAGAATCAGGAAAAATGGACTAAAGAATTAGAAAATCAAAACCTAACTTTAAGTGACGCTATGCAACGCAATACTGATAAGTTAAATGCTTTAGCTAAAAAATGGAATGACGCACAGAATAAAATCAATAATTTCGAAAAAGAACTATTACAATCCAATAATAAAAAATATGATGAAGTTATTAAGTCCCTTAAACAACAATTGGCTGCTGAAAAAGTAAAACAAAGCTCAATAGATGAGAAAATTGCCCAACTTAGAGCAGAAAAAGCCCAATTAGATGCCCTATTTAAAGAAAATGTTGAAAAACTTAAACAAGCTGGTTTAGGTTCTCACTGTCCTAAAGGTTTTAACATGAATGATTACATTCACAAAAAGAAGATACCTTGCTGGGGTTGTATTCTCTAAAAGATACTTACAGATTATCAAAAGTTAGTTTTAACTGTAATATGAAATATTAATTAATATTTAATTATAAAAATTATTAATTAATAATTATAAATTATTTAACATATGTTCAGTGATTCTTTTTGCCACATCTCTTAATTCTAGTTTTGATACATCTTTTAAATATTTCAAATGTAATTTATTTATCTCATTTAATCCATTGGAAGCCCTACCATTGATTTTTCTATTTTTCATATATTTAATCAAATCAAAATGTTCTATTAATTTATATTCACCATATTTTAGATAATTATATACCTTTTCTAAAGCCTCAAAACCTATAAAATAAGTTAAATTATTATTATTCTTTTTATGAGTTAATGTTAGTTCATGACGTACATCATTATTTTTCATTATTTCTATTACTAAATTATGAACATCTTTTTCATCTATTTTTTGATTAAACATCTCTTCTATTAATTCTCTAACACCTGTATGTAACGCGGTTCTATCATCTGGTTCATTTCCCCCTCCAAAGTATTCATATACTCTTTTATTTTTTATTTTAGAACCCATCAATACAATATAATCGTCATTAATTTTATCAAAAACTACTATGCCCGAACATTTATTTTTTGGAAGATTTTTTATAGTAAACATCTATTAATACATTTGTTTTTTATTTTTCATCACCTGATTCTTCTGAATTTATATCATTCAATAACTCTTTTAAATCTTCATCATCTAAATGGTCTAATACATCTTCATCATTCAAATTTTCTAATAACTCATCTTCAACAACATCTTTATCTCCTTCACCTATATCCTCTAATACCTCCTCTTCTACAACATTCTCCACATCCTCAGATTCAACTTTACCTTCCTTATTATCTTCTAATTTAGTTTCCTTATTATCTTCTGACTTAGTTTCCTTATTATCTTCTGACTTAGTTTCCTTATTATCTTCATTAGAAATATTGTCTTTATTAATAACATGGATAACACTGTCTAATGATTCATCGGAGCTATCATCATCGGATACAATTTTATGAATTCTATTAAGTTGAGTTTCTGTAAAGTTTCTTATAGTGTTTCTGTTGATAAGGCGTAAAATATCGATTTGAATAGTAGTCAAGGGACTTTTATCTTTTTCAGACTCTTGTTTACTTATTTCTGATTCAATGATGTTAGAAATTTCATCAATAGAATAATTTTTATCAACAGGTTGTTCTATTATACTAGATTGTTGTAAAATTGTATCATATATTTTATCAGTATTAGTGAAAGAAGTAAATTTTCTAGCAAAGAAAATGTTTTGATTACGACATACTTCAATAAGTTCTTTAGTTACATTATTGAATAATCTAGGATGTTGAGTACCAGTATTCCAATCAACATATGTAATAGGTTTATTAGTAAAGGTTTTAATATCACAGCGGCATATATAGAGAAAATAGTTAATAAAATAATGTTCATCGGCAGCAGGACAGTAAGTGAAACTATTTAGAAATTGTAAAGCCTTTGTATTGGGATTTCCATTATTGAATAAAAGGTCAACATGTTTTCTATCTAAAAGCATCCATTGGGATTGTTTGGCCCATAAATGATTAGGCATATTAATATTCATAGATTTATTAACGATACGAAGACGGTCAATATTGATACCAAAAACCCAATGAATAAAGCTGGTATTGTCTTTGATAATATTATCATAAAAGTTATCAAAGGAACTTGTAGGTATACATGATTCGGAGAGTAATATAAATTTTTTGATATTTGGATTACTAGAGGCGATTTGTAATAAATATAAAGTAGCTTTAACTAAAGATACAGTTCCCCAGGATGTAGGAATTGGTCTAAGTACAGTTGAATTAGGAGAACGCCATAAAGTACTAATTAGGGTATTAGGTTCTTTAGGATGAATAAACAATTTATATTTGTTTGAGTCAGCTTTCATAAAATATTTTTCCCAAAGGTCAATATTATTAAGTTCACCCCTAGTTAAAAAAAGAAAACCAATTTGAGCTTCACTAGACATGTTTATTATTAATAAATATAGAGAAAAAACTATTTTATTCAACGCATTCTAAAATACTAAAAAGAATTAGAAAAAAATGTAAAAAATTAATATACCTTTATAATAGTAGAATGGCTAGACAATATGTCGATATAAAGATCCATGAACCTAGTTTTCACTATGTTGATGAAAAAAATAAAATAGGTAACAACTTCAAAAATACTGCTATAGAAAGTATTCACACTACAACTAAATTAAATTTTGCCTTTTTCTCACCACAAAACATTAAAATCATTCAAAACGCTATTCGATTTGAAGTATGGCGTAGAACAGAACATAAGCATTTAATTAGTGAACAAAATGAAACCGAATTAGGTATTATTATGAGAGCAATTTATCTACAGTATGGTAAAAATTTACCAGATAATATAAGAGAGCAAGTAGAAGAACTAAATAACTTGGTAGTCGAAACAATAGTTCCTAAAGTTATTGTTCAAATAGAACAATATATATCCTATTTAAGAGATATTTCTCAACCTTATACTATAATGCCTACACCTCAATCCACAAATACAGTTGGTAGAAAGACATTCAATATGGCGAGATTTATTTAATACTATTTAGTATGGTTTATTTATGTGTTTAAAGAAACACGTTTGGTAAAAATATATTTTTATTTTATAATAGTTACATATTTATAAAATAAAATTTCTTCTAAAAGCTTAAAATACTTACTTACCCCCACGACCACCTTTTCTATTTTTAATATTTTCTCTTAATTTCTTTTTCATCTCCTCCCTACGTCTTTCCTTTTCTTCCTCTGTTTCTTGTTGTGACATATTCAAACCAGGTGCCATTGCCGATAACATAGGATTATCCTTAAAAACTGTACTCATCATCTTTTGTGCTTGACTAAATAAATCTTTTTCACTAATTGAACCAGACTTAATCTTAGTTTGAATCTTTTCACCAACAGTCTTTACCATTCCTTCCATAAATTGTTTACCTTCTTTATCAAACATTAGTTTAAATATGTCTTGAGGATTGGTAATGTTTTTGAAACTATCAGGAATAGAAACTTCTTTGGCTATTTCCTCTGCTAAATCAGATAATAAGGGATTATCATTGATGAAACTCTTATCTGCTTGGTTAAAGTTCTCAGAGTTCATAGCAGACTCTAAATTTTTCATCATATTTTCCATATTGGTTCCATCTAGAGTTTGGATATTTGTTAGTAGTTTAATGATTACTGGTCCATACTTCTCCATACTCTCTTTATCAATATCATTCTCTTTTGTCATATCAGATAACATTAGAGTCATGTAGGATAATTTAGTAATATAGGTTAATTGGGACTTTCTAAGTTGTTCTGATTTACCATTATCACCACTAAATAATTGAGAATAATTAATATCCTTATAGAACTCATTACAATTATCAAAAAATGAATAATCTAAATTACTAATTACTTCTAAGTAACTAGAAACATTATTAAAAAAGGTTTTAATAATTTCAGAGTGAGAATCATTCATATGGTCCTTGTAATATTTAATTGTATCTTTCTTATTTTCAGGGAATGAATCTGAAATTTCCTTAAACCAATTTCTATATATCTTTCTAAATTCAAAAAATTGTTTTTTAATAAAGTCTGGTGTTTCCATAAATATCTATCTATCAATAGTTAAAATTTATTTATATACTTTTTAACGCAATGAATCATTCTTGCGTTCTTGTTTTAATAATAATAAATAACATCTTAATAAATTAAATGTCCGACATAACGTTTATTTCAGTATTTAATGAAGGTTGTATTGAATTAGGTTTAAATCATTTAGAATCACTTAAAAGATGTGGTATAACTAATTATATAGCCTATGTAACCGATAAAGAATCATATGATATATTAAAGGATAAACATAATGTTATTTATATAGATGGAGCAAATGTTACCAATGAGCATAAGGATTTTGATACAGAAGATTTTAATAGATTATCCTATGTTAGATATTTTATTATTCGAAACTATTTGAATGAAAATAAACCTGTTTGGTATATGGATGTTGATACAGTAGTATTACGTGATTTAAATGAAAAATATCAATATGTTTTAGATAATTATAAAGGTTATTTAGTAGATGCTATTTTCCAATCTGATATGAATGGAGTTTGTACAGGTTGTATGTTACTCTTTCCTACTGAAAATACTAAAAATATTGTCAATAGGGTAATCACTGATAAAGGATTTAATGTAAATGACCAAATATTATTTAATCATTTATTACTTGAAAAGAAGATGAATTTAAGTTTTGATTTATTTGATTATGGGGAATTCCCAGTTGGATATCTTTATTTTGATGATGAAGATTGTGTAAAAGTAGACCAAAGTTTAAGTAAAGTTATTGAAAAAAAGAAAGAATATAGGGAAATACCTAATAAAAATCCTTATTTTGTTCACGCTAATTGGATGATAGGTAATCAAAAAAAAATTCATACATTGAAAAAATATAATTTATGGTTTCTATCCAAGGATATCTAAAGCTTATTCTTAGAGTAATGTAGAATTTATATTTGAAATAGATACTCTTTGTTAATAAACAGGGATAAATATGAATGATAAGGTAAACAGAAAATTTTTTAATATAATATTATAATAAGCCACATGATACATTTAGAATTTTCACTGTTTTCTAAAAAATTTCCCAAAGAATCTATTTTAAACCATTATTCAATTGAATATTTGAATGATTGGTTGTCACATGAAAGTGAATTAAAATACTTACTATACTTTGGAGAATCTAATTCTGATGAAGTACCAATAATTGACTCTAGCAATTCTATCAATGACTCAATATGTATTTTAAGACACAACAACATTTTAAATAATGAAGAGAAGAACCATATATTATCAACCTATATTGAAGATGCTTATGTTATTATTAAAAATAACTTAGCTACATTACATTTAATCATTAATTCTGATTATAAAAAACAAGGAGTTAATGAAAAAATAATCAAATTTTTATGTAATCATATTTATAATCAAGTACAATTTGGAATATTTAGAAATGGTATAATTCAACCCCTAAATGAACAAGATAAACTACAATATAATTGGATTGATGAAATCGATTGGACTAATAAATTTGTAGAAAATAAGTTGTTTGATTTAGGTATGCTAGACTTTCTATTTTTTACAGATTTTACCTATATTTATCAAGACAAATCTCCTATAAAAACAATTAATAAACCTATTTATATTTCAAATTATAATTTAGAGTGTTATAGATTATCTAAATTAATAGATTCAGTAAATAATGATATATTACGTTACAAAAAATCAATTAAATTTTTAGAAAGTAAAAAGAAAGAATTAAAAAAGAATAAAAAACATTTATATACTGCCTATAGAAATACCTATATAGATATGTTGGGTGATACAAATAAGGCGTGGATAGAAATTCCTGTAGATGAAAAAACTCAATTAACATCACCAAAAAATCAAAAAGTAATAAATATCTAAGTAGTGTTTGTTATAAATATAAATATCCAACTACTGTTTATTCTTCATTTTCTTTAATGTATTCAAAATATCATCTAATGATGGTGGTTTAAATCCATTTGTATTTTTAGGCTTTAACTCTTTTTTTGGTTTAACTATAGAATCATTATCTATTTTTTTTAGATTATTAATTCCTCCTAATAGGTCCATAGGATTAATCCGTTTCAGTCCCATTAACCCCATACCAGGCATTGGAGGAGGTGGAGGTGGAGGAGGCGGTGGGGGTATAGATGATTTCAATGGAGCCTTAATTTCATCTTCAATTAAACAGGTTTCTATAGCGCATTGTTCTAAAATTTTTATCTGTAAGGCGCTCCAGTTAAAACCTATTCTTTTTATTTTTTGTATATCACCAATTTCCTCTACTTCAAACCAAATAGTTGGAAGTTCTAAAATAAACTGGGCTCTAGTATTTTTCTTTAAGACAGGATTTTCAATATTTCCTTCTTTAAGAATCTCATTCATTTCATATTTATTTTTAAATCTATTAAAAACATTTGTTACATCTTTTTTAATATTAACACATAAAGATACACATTTATCAGTATTTATAAATAGATTAAATGTATTATTTAATTGTTCTGATTTATCTAAAATTTGAAATGATTTATAATCTTCTGAAATTTCATAATTTGATAATAAATGTTGTGTGATAATATATTCTATTTTGGTTAATAATAAATAGAACTTTTGAATATCAACATCATATTCAATGTTTCTTAATGCTAATAATAAATTTGTATAGTTATTTTGATAAAGTATATTAGAGGTAATAGTTAAAGTTGGTGTTTGAATCAGTAAAGGTTGTTTCATATTTTCTTTCAGATAGTATATATCAAACGTATAAATATTTTTAGTATTAGATGATTTTCTTAGTGCCTTTAAGATTATACTATCCTTATTCAGCTGTGTAACAAATGAGTTATTTAATATTAACATTATTATTAGGTAATATTAATAATAATATTAATCTATAAACCGTTTTTATTACGGTATATTTTAGATTGTTTTTAGGTTATTTTTACTTTGTTCATTATTTGATTGGTCAATGATGATAGGAGGTTTTTCAGGTGGTGTAGAATCAGCACTAATATCATTAGGGTCAGGTATAGAAGATGCTACATTGTTTATATTCGTTGTTACATTGGTTTTAATTTGGTTTACTCTAGAACCTAATGAATTTCCAATATTTCTAGATAGTGAACTAATTAAACCCTGTACATTAGGACGAATATGTTCTAGTTCATTCTTAATATTATCTTTTTGATTGGCAGTATATTTCTCTACATTTTTAACATTTCTTTCAATAGATATTCCTGATTCATCATCTATATCCCTTACATTTTGTCTAAATTTATTAACCATTTCTTTTACTGGTTTATGGTTATAGGCAGAAGGATATCGTTGTAATCCAATCTCTACATCATCTACTTTATTATCAATAGTACTAGAATCATTATGTTTGGGCGTTTTAGGAACACTTATATCATCTCTTTCCTTACGAACATTTCTAATAACATAATCACTATAGGTAATAACTGGTGTAATTTCATCATAAATATCAGGAAGTGTAATATTTTTTCTTCTAAATGTAGATTTGAATAAAGAGGCAATTTCAGGAGGAATTTGTGGTGAGTACTCCTTTAATTTATTATATTCTTCAATACAAAATTTAAGGAAAACTGTAGGATTTTTACGTTTACTAGGTTCAATAGCTAATTCAATTGCGATAATACTTTGGAATTTACTCCATAATTTAGCTGCGTTTGCGTGAGCTTCTGCGTTCTCGGCGTATTTGAAATAGGTTTGAATGGTAGTTAGAATACCGCAGAAAATGTTAGCACCACCAATAATAACCTGGGCTGTTTGAATAAATTCAGCAGGGACTAAAGAGTTTAAACCAAAGTTAGCAGTTCCGGTTAGAGTTGAAATGATAATAACAGGGAGAGCTATTTTATTATTCATTGTTTTAAAAACTAAAGAAGAACGTTCGTGTAACCATCTAAATTTATTGGATACAAAAGACCAATCTTTTAGAAGTTCTTCTTCTTCTCTAGTCCATAGTAAGGCATTAACAGGAGAATCATTTTTTGTTAAAATATCAGACATATCTTAATATTAATAGATATTTAATCTAGACAAATTTTGAAATTTATTCCTTCTTTTTATTTTTTTTATTATTTTTATCCTTAACATAGGTAATAACTTTTTTTTTTAATATAGGAGTACCTAAATAGTAATTTTGTACTGCCAAATTATATTTATATAAATCTGGTAATACTAATGAATCTATGTAGATTTCTTTGTTCAATCCATAGTCAATACTTTTATAGTATTCGTCACCACTAGCAAAATTCTTCAAATTATATTTCGACGTCATTCTATATATTAACCTACTATTAAAACAGATTTAAAAATAAATTGATGGGAAATTCTACATTACACCAAAACTATTCTGCCAAAAATGTCCGACTTAGCAACCGTGAACACCTTCGCAACTAAATCTGTTAATGAAAAATATCAAAAGAAATCCCATTTAGAACATATTCTCGACTTACCCGATACCTACATCGGAAGTGTAGAACCCGTCACTGTTTCTACTTCTCTCTACAATGAAGAAACTAACATGATGGAAGAACAGACTATTACCTATATTCCTGGTCTATTCAAGATCTTCGATGAGGTCCTAGTTAATGCCAATGACCACAAAGTTCGCTGTCCCGACCTCAAAAATATTAAAGTTGATATCGATGAGGTTAGTGGAAAAATCAGCGTCTGGAATGACGGCAGTGGTATCGATGTAGAACTACATGATTCGGGTGTTTACGCCCCTGAACTCATTTTCGGTCACCTACTCACCTCTGCCAATTACGATAAAGACGAAAAGAAACTTACTGGTGGTAAGAACGGCTATGGTGCCAAACTAGCCAATATTTATTCTACTTCCTTCCGCATTGAAACTGTTGACCATATTCGTGAAAAGAAGTACATTCAAGAATTCTCTAATAATATGCGCACTATCGGAAAACCTAAAATTACTTCCTGTAAAAATAAACCCTATGTCCTTGTCGAATTTATTCCCGATTTTGCTCGTTTTAAACTTCCCAATCTTACTAGTGACATTATCAAACTATTTAAGAAACGTGTTTATGACCTTAGTGCCACTACTAATGACGTAAACATCTTCCTAAATGGCAAGAAATTACCTATTCGTAACTTCGAAAAATACATGGAACTTTACATCGGTACTAGCAAGAAGGAGGTTCCTCGTGTCTTCGAAGTTGTCAATAATCGTTGGGAAATTGGTGCTTGTACTAGTCCTAATGGTTCTTTCCAACAAATTAGTTTTGTTAATGGTATTTGGACCAGTAAAGGAGGTAAACATGTAGATTATGTAGCAGGTCAACTTGCTCGCCGTGTTACTAAATACATTAATGATAAGAAGAAGAAACTGGATGTTAAAGAAAATTATGTCCGTGAAAACATCTGGGTCTTCATTCGTTGCCTTATTGAAAATCCTAGCTTCTCTAGTCAAACTAAAGAAGAACTAACTACTGTGTCTTCCAAATTTGGCAGTAAATGCGAAGTCAGCGATGACTTTATTGAAAAACTAGCTAAAAGTGGTGTCATGGATAAAGCCATCGAACTTACTGCCTTTAAAGAAAAGGATAGTCTTAAGAAAACTGATGGAAAGAAGCGTCTTACTATCAATGATATCCCCAAGCTAGATGATGCTAATAAAGCTGGTGGTTCTGAATCCTACAAATGTACTCTTATCCTTACTGAAGGAGATTCAGCTAAGGCTAGCGCGGTTAGTGGTTTAGCTGTTGTTGGTAGGGATTACTTCGGTGTTTTCCCACTCAAGGGTAAACTACTTAACGTCCGTGAGGCAACTAACGCACAACTTATGAACAATGAAGAAATTAAACAAATTAAAAATATTCTCGGTCTTCAACATTACGAGAAAGGTTCAACTAAGGCCAAAACCTATTCCGATATTAAAGAACTTCGTTATGGTAGAATTCTTATTATGACTGACGCTGATGTTGATGGTAGTCATATTAAAGGTCTTCTAATGAATTTCTTCCACTTCCATTGGCCTAGCCTTCTTCGCATTCCTAACTTTATTGATACTCTCAAAACTCCTCTCGTTAAAGCAACTAAAGGTTCTAAGAAAGGTCAACTAAAGATGTTTTATAGTCTTAACGAATATGAAACCTGGAAGAAGGAAACTCCTAACTCTCATACTTGGGAAATCAAATATTATAAGGGTTTAGGTACTTCTACTTCTGAAGAATTCAAAGAGTATTTCCGTGATATGGCTAAGAATCTAGTTCATTACACCTGGAAAGATGATAAACAAGATAATGACGCAATTACTCTTGCCTTCCAAAAAGAACGTTCTAATGACCGCAAAGTCTGGCTTAATACCTATAACGCTGACCCTGACCATGAAAAACGTGAAATTATCACTAGTACTCCAAGCTATTCGGATTTTGTACACAATGAACTTATCCATTTTAGCAATTACGATAACATTCGTAGCATTCCTAATATGCTTGATGGTCTTAAACCCAGTCAACGCAAAGTTCTTTTTGCTTGTTTCAAACGTAACCTTAAGAAAGAAATTAAGGTAGCTCAACTAAGTGGTTATGTTAGTGAACAAACTGGATATCACCACGGCGAAGTAAGTCTCCAGAAGACTATTATTGGTATGGCACAAGATTTTATTGGTAGCAATAATATCAATCTTCTTGTTCCTAACGGACAATTTGGTACTCGTATTAAAGGTGGTGATGACGCTGCTAGTCCTCGTTATATCTTCACGCATCTAAGTAACATTACATTTGTTCTATTTGATGAAAATGATAGCCCCATTCTTAATCACCTTTATGATGATGGTTCTAAGATTGAACCTGAAAAGTATATTCCCATTCTTCCTACAGTGCTTATCAATGGTACTGATGGTATTGGTACTGGTTTCCGCAGCAAGATTCCCTGTTATAATCCCAAAGATATCTTTAGTCAAATCAAGAATCGTTTAGAACTAGAGAACAATGAGGAATCATTTGAACCTTTTGAACCAATTCATCCCTGGTATAATAAATTTGAAGGCACAATCGAAATTGTTGATTCTATTTCTAAAGATTTCAATGATGACGATTCGGTTGATTCTTCTGATTCAGGTGATTTTAGAAAATATATTGCCAAGGGTAAGTACACCATTACCGGTGATACTATTCGCATTACTGAATTACCTGTAGGTGTTTGGACTCAAGACTATAAGGAGTTTATCGAAAACGCAATTCTTGAACATTCTGAAATGGATAAACAGGAAAAGAAAGATAAGAAGAAGAAGGATGATGATTCCTCCGAAACAGTTAAAACAACCAAATCAAAAGCCCCTAAGAAGAAATACAACTTACCCATTGTATCTTATGACAATCACTGTACTGATGAAAAGGTTAACTTCCTTATCAAACTAGAAAAAGATTTCCTCAAGACACTAAGTGTCGATGACATTCTTAAGCGGTTCCGCCTTACTAAGGTTCTTACTACTTCTAGTATGTATCTTTATAATGATAAAGGTGAAATTCAGCATTATAAGACACCTGAAGAAATTATGGAAGAATTCTATACTGTCCGTTTAGAATTTTATCAGAAACGCAAGGACTATCTTCTTCAAAAACTAATGCGTGAATGTATCATTCTTGAAAACAAAGTTAAATTTGTACAAGCTGTACTCGATGATAAAATCAAATGGAATCTTCCCGAAGAAGAGATTGAAACCATTCTTAAAGACCTTGGTCTTAATCGTCTTGATACTGAAGATTTTAACTTAGGTATTGACATTGTCACCAGAATTCCTAAAGTTGGATATGAAACCAAGGTTAGTTTTGATTATCTTCTTGAGATGAAGATTCGTTCACTCACCAAGGAAAAAGTTCAAGCACTAATGAAGGAATATGAAGAAAAACTTGTGGAATATGATTTACTAGAAGCAAAGAAGATTACACAAATCTGGCTTGATGACCTACAACAATTTGAGAAAGGCTTCAAGATGTCTGAGCCAGTAGTTGTATCACAAATTAAGACAATTGAACCTGTAATAGAGCTTCCTAAGAAAAAACTTTTTGTTAAAAGAGCTCCCATGGAAGATAAGGAGAAGGAATCAGAAGAAGTAATACCCGAGAAAAAGAAGCTTATTCTCAAAAAGAAACCTCTTGATGCGTTTGTTGTAAGAGAACCCGAGGAAATGGCAGTACAAGAAAAGAAGAAACTTATTATTAAGAAGAAACCTCTCGATGCCTTTATTGTCAATGAATCAGATAAATCAGAAGAATCAGATAATTCTAATAAAGAAACTGTACCTGTTGTAAAAAAGAAGATTTTCCTTAAGAAAAAGTCCGATGAATAATGTTTGATTACAAAAATAGTAAACATAATAAAATACTTTGTATAACAAACGAGGTTTAAAGAAATCTATCATTTATTTTAATAAATGAGTTCTTATTATGATTTACTAGAAATTCCTAAGACGGCTACAAAGGAAGAAATAACAAAAGCTTATAGAAAAATGGCATTAAAATGGCATCCTGATAGAAATCCTAATAATAAAGAAAAAGCAGAAGAGATGTTTAAGAAAATTGGAGAGGCACATGAAGTATTAAATGATGATAATAAACGTTCTATTTATGATAGGTTTGGAGAAGAAGGATTAAAAAATGGAGCTGGTGGAAATCCTTTTGACGGTTCTGGATTTAATCCATTTGACCTATTTTCAAACATGTTTGGTGGTGGAATGCCAGGTATGAATATGAATATGGGTGGCGGTAACAAAAATGATGAAAAACCTATTGTTCATGAAGTTAAATGTACTTTGAAAGAGGCATATACTGGTTCTAAAAAAATAGAAGTATTGGATAGATTAATTTTCTGTAATGGTTGCGATGGAACTGGTTTCAAAGATAAACAAAAACATAGTTGTTCTAATTGTAACGGAAAAGGTGTTCAAATTATGATGCATCAAATTGGACCTGGTATGGTTCAACAATCTACAAGGACATGTACTTCTTGTAAAGGAACGGGAAGTGATGGTAACCATCCTCAATGTGAAAAATGTTCGGGTAAAAAGAAGGTTAAAGAAACAATTCGTATTGAAGTTGATATTAAACGAGGTATTAAGAAAGGACAACAGGTTCTATTTAGAAATCAAGGAAATCAAATATCACCAACTAATCATTCAGATATTATAGTTGTATTTGATGTATTGCCTAATACATTATATACCAGAAAAGGTAATGATTTACACAGAAAGGTTGATATAAGTTTAAGAAAGGCTCTATTAGGATTTGAAATGGTTTTAGACCATTTAGATGGTAAAAATATCATTATCAAATCGCATGATGTTATTCAACCTAATACTGTTAAATATATACCTAATCTAGGTTTTACTGATTTACAAAATGGTACAACTGGTGATTACTATATTGAATTTAATGTGATTTTCCCTGAAAAAATAAGTTCAAAACAATTAAAGGCGTTAGATATCGTATTTAATAAGGAAGATGAACCAAACAAAGATGGTATTGATTTGGGAAGTCACTATAAACTAGAGAATATACCAGGTAATAGATATTATAAGAACATTGATGAGGATTCAGAGGCAAATGAAGAACCTAATGGTCGACATAATGTTCAATGTGCTCAACAATAAAAAGAATAAATAATTTATTTATCATTTAATAATAGTAAATGATAAATATTAAACCAGAACATTATACTAACGCAATTAAAATATTTATAGTAATGTCTTTATTTTTTTATATAAGAAAGTTAAATATACCTGATAATTACAAATTCCTTTTAACTATCGTACCATCTCTTTTAATTTTAACAACTACCAATGTAGTTAATCATTTTAAATATAAAAATGGAAATAAACCAATTGTAGTTCGTAAAGATGATAATATAAGTGATAAGTACTTATCTGATGAATACTTTTTTACCGAAGGTTTTAATAACAACAAAGGTTTTGATAATAACAAAGATTTTAATGTAACCGAAGGTTTTACTATTGAAACGCAAACAACTAGTAATGCGATGATTTATGAAATAGAAAAGCCTTTTTGGATACAAAATGGCGGTTATTTGGACATTTCAAATCCTTATAATTTTGTTAAAATCGATAACCTTAAACTTAACAACAATTATACATTAGAATTTTGGCTAAGATTAAAATATTTAAGTAATAATAATTTAGTTTTATTTAATAGAAATAATAAGAAATTATTAGAAATAAAATACGATGATAAGTTTATAACAATGAATAAAAATAATAAATTACCTTACAAAGAAAATGAATGGTTCCATTTAGTAATAATGAGAGGTAAAATAGATACAATTGGTTCTAATGTAGGTTCTATGTATGTTAATGGTATATTCTATGGATATATAGAAAATCTACCTGAATTAGGTAATATGAATGAATCATATTTATTCAAATATGAAGGTGATTATGTAGATTACAATAAAAAATATCATGATTTATCTAATTGTTCAATTGTTAGAATTTATGATAGGTCACTTACACTTGATGAAATTCAAAATAATTATTTAAAAGATGCCAATTATTTTGGTTTGGAAAATGAAGATATTACTGGTAGGATATATGTTCAAGACAAAAGTTTGGTCTTTTATTTAGAATCCAGAACAGATAGTACTCCATTAGAAGTAGTAAAGGAAGCCCAAAAGATACCTTCTAAATCTAAAATTATATCTACTCCTCCACAAAAATCTGTTCTTTTTATCGATCCTATTCTTATGACAAATAATGAAAATCCAAACGTTGATAAAGAATTAATGCGTTTACAAAAGAAAAGACAAGAAGAATCCCAGAAAGTCTATCTATTTGATGTAGAAAATGTTTCCAAGAGTAATCGTGATTGGTTAGTAAGAGCTAGTAAAAGTTTACTTAAAGAAGAAAATAAAGAAAAGAAGGCAAAAGATAAAACTGACAGTAGCATTATAGTAATTGATGAATCAAAAAATAAAGATGAATATATTGCTCAACCTGATTGGATTTCTCCTGAAAAGAGTAAAAACAAACCAAAAGAAGAAGTTATCAAAAAGGATATTAAGGGAGAAATAGTGAAACAACCTAAAGTAACAGAGATCAAAAAAGAAGAAAAACCAAAAACAGAAGACAAAGTAGAAGTTAAAAAATTAAATACTACTAAGCCTATTTTTAAATAAACTTATTGTTATTACTATGAAAAGAATCTAATTATCAAGAGGAATTTGACCCATCCAATAAAGAACTACTTTTTGTTTCCATTGAGAATTAACATCACCAACAATTTTTCCAAGAATACTATCACTAATTGGTTGCCAAAAATGAACAGTTAAGTCGGTGATATCACGCTGGAGAGCAAATTCAAGGATACTTATAAGATTTTCAGCCATTTCATTATTATCCTCTGGAATACATTCTACCATTTTTTTAACAACTTTAGCAGGATTTCTACCAATTGCTGGAATAAGTTCAGGTGATAAATATCTTAGAGATTCTAGATACTTTTCATTGGCTTTTTCAATCCTATTCATAAGTTCATCGCGTTTATTAATAGTTTGTGACATTTTTCTTTTTTTTTCAATTATCCATGCTTATCTTCAATTTATTCTAAATGATTGATAGAAATCTATAGAATAAATATAATTTTACCTAAATTTAATAATATAATTAGTTATTTATTTCGTTTCAAACATCTTAAAATTTTATTACTAATCTTTATATTAGATGAATAAAACAATTATTCAAATTGGGTCTCATGTAGGAAATACATGTAATGACCCTATATTTAACATCGTTGATAATAATACTAAATTAATATTAGTTGAACCTGTCCCTTTCTTGTTTGAACAATTGAAAAATAATTACAATCAAAAATTTGGAAATACTGAAAATATAGTTTTTATAAATAAGGCAGTTAGTGATTTCATTGGAGAGGTTGAAATGACCGTTCCCTCAGAAAGAAATAATTTATCACAATTACCTTTTTGGGTTTCACAATTAGGTTCTATTAATCCTGACCATGCCTTAGGACATGTTGGTAATCTATTAGTTGATAAAATAATTGTTAAAACTACAACAATTAATGAAATTGTAAAAGAATTTAATGTCAAACAAATAGACTTATTACATACTGATACAGAAGGACATGACTATACAATTTTAATGAATTATAACTTTGATATTAAACCAAAAAAAATTATGTTTGAACACAAACATATGGATGGTTTATTTAAGGTAGGTATTAAATATCAAGAGTTAACAAATAGATTAATATCACTTGGTTATAAACAAACCGAACAAAGTATTGAAGATACAACTTTTGAATTGAATATATAATATATCTCGGAATAAACTAGTTAGAATAGAGTAAAAGAAACAAAGTTTTTTACTTTATTTTATTATTGTCATCATAACATTTTTTATATTTACTATAAAATATTCAAAATCTATCAATTAGTCTAGGGTTGACTTTGTGTAGTCCTTATCCATCCAAATCTTAATAGCCTCCTCCTTCCATTCACAATCACATTCACCAATGACATCTCCGAGAAGCCTGTTACCAACTGGATGCCACCAACCATCGAGGAAGTCGCAGAGAGGAACATTTGATGCGAAGAAAGCTAGGTCGGCAAGCCCCTCAGCGAATTTGTCGTATTCAGCTCCCTCAGGAACCTTCTTGGCCATGTCGTTCATGAGAACAATAGGATTGCGACGAAGGTAATCCGCACAACGAATCTCGGGAGCTGCGTACACCAGTGACATGTTGAAATCTCTGTAGGCATCCTTAATCTTGTTGAAGGCCTTAGAACGAGAACTAGTAGCAGCATTAGCAACGGACATTTTGTAGTTGAATCTACCTAGTTCTATTTATTATTAATTCAATTTCTATCTAGATAGAAATTCTAGAATTATTGAATAGTTTTAATTTTTTCATTCGCCCGGGGGAAAAAATACTCTTTTAATGTACTATCTTTGTATAAAAATAAATAGCACCCGGATTTATGACATTTTTCTAATTGCTTGGGACTAAACTTGATTGGTCTTCTAGGATGCGAATAACCTGTATCAAGATATTCTTTGACACATTCATTTGTCTTATTTAATAGTTCAAGGAGTGTTTTCTTATTTCTAATTTTATATTCATTAAAAATACCAGTTAAAAAATCTATAAAGAAGTCACGATTCATCTGAGGAACACGAAAATCTTTACTAGGACTAAAGTGTGATTCATACTTATCCTTCCATTCATTAACAACCGTTTGAATAATTTCTCTATCTGTCAAACTGTACTCTTTAGAAATGTATAATTCCGGGACTGCGATAGATTTATTAATATTTTTAAAGATATCAATCAGTTCGCCTTCGGATTTCTTAAAATAGATGTGTGCGAAAACAATTTTATCATTAATTAGTTCTTTACTATCTACCATTGTCAACGCAGTATATCTATGAATACCATCTAAACATTCAAATTCATTATATTTTTCATTATAATACAAATGAAAAAATATATCAATAATAGTTGATTGTTTAGCAAAATAATCTTTGATTTCAATACATCTAGTTTCATCAGCTGGTCTATTATAAGTCCAATTAACTACATGTATTTTAAGTAACTCCGCAACTTTTATTTTAACTACAAAATGTTCAGCAGAATATTCATGAACAATTTGATGTTCATTAAATACTTTCCTAATAATATCCATATAATCTTATTAATCTATTCAATTATTAAATCAATTTGAATTGTATCTTTTAGTACATTTACTTTCTGAACTAGTCCTATAGGAAAATGAAGAATTTAAAAGGATTTTATTATTTTTATTTTTTTTAGAGAAAATATAAAAATAATATTGGATGAAAAAATCTAATAGCCTCTAGTTGCGGATTTCAAAAATCGAATACATTTATCTCTATTCTTATCCTGAATAATCAGTAGTTGTTTTATCGGTACTGCCAAAACCATTACTACCTCTAGCTGTATTATCTAAATCCTCCACTTCTACAATTTTACAATGAGCAATCTTTTCTATTACAATTTGAGCTATTTTATCACCATTATTAATAGCTATATACTTATCAGAATAATTTTGGAAAAGTATCTTGACTTCTCCTCTGTAATCACTATCTATGACACCCGCATTAATCACTAATCCTGTTTTAACTGAAAAACCTGAACGGGGTGCGATACGTCCATAATAGCCATATGGAATCTTCATGGCAACTCCCGTAGAAACTAAAACTGAACTATGTGGTTCTATAATTAAATTTAAGTTATCTAAGCGAGCATATAAATCATATCCAGCGGCCTCAGCAGAACCTTTTGTGGGAATGATACTATTAGAATATAGTTTTTTAATAAATAACTGTTCCATTTTTAATAATATCTTTATTCTATTTATTTTTAAATGATTCTATAGTCATTAGAAAAATTGACTTAGATGTTTAGGGTCAATAGTATTAAATAAAATGGAATCTAATTACTCAGTGGAAAAAGTTTTTGAAAATAATTGTACACTTATTAAAGTTACTATTGTCAAAAATGATAAAAAACATGTTAAATATTATACAGAAGATGGATGGAAAGAATATAATGAAGAATTAAAAAATCCGAATAGACATATTCAGGATGAACTAGAAATTCGTGCTCCATCCCACGAATACCTAGAAAAGTTAAATGAATTTATTGAACAGGAAACTCCTAAATATTATAGTGAACATAAAGAAGAAGATATAGTTGTTAAACATATCACTGGTATGATTCCTCATACTGAAAATACTTGTTCTGATGGGTATGACCTATTTTATAAAGCTACTTTAGTTCCTATGATTAGTGTTAATAATAATGAGTATTATGTACTTATTGAAACTGGATTTGATATTTATTATGAACAAAAGACATTTACATGTATTTATGATAGTAATAGAAAAACAGTGACAGTACAAGAACAATATCGTTCAGTATATGATCCAGAAAGTTATGAAAAGTATAAATCAAGAATTTATTATATGAATAGAGAAATGGTTAAAAATGGTAAAGATGGTGTTCCCTATATTCGTTTTCCTAGAACTAAGGATGGTGTTACAATTCCTCAATTAATTGATGCTATTTTTCAGAATGAAGAAAATCAAATTATTTTTGAACTATAAACTATACCTATATAATTATTTAATCTATAATTTCATTACTAATCTTTGTTTCAAGAAAAACTAAATGTCTTTTAGATAAACGTTAAATTGATTATTAATAATAATGATTGTATAGATTAATTCAACAATGTATCGTCTTTTAAAGTTCGTGGGTGATTTTAGAAATATTACGCCCAAAACCCCTTATTCTACTAAAGTTAAATTAGGAAGATGGAATATGGATAACAATAAAAGAACCGAATTAAAAATTTATTATGCCAATGAAGATCATTGTGGTGTTTGCTCAGATATTAAAAGCCAAGCTATTCTTCAGGAAAACTATCAAATGAAACAAGAAGAATACTACAAAGCATTTATTATTTAATAACTGTTTTTACAATACTATTTGTATTTAAGATTTAACAATCTACTAGTTTATGAAGTAACTGAGGTCCTTTTGATGTTTGTTTGTAACCATCAATAATAATTTTTTTCCCATCAATAGAATGATGAACATTAATATGGCATTTTTTACATAAAGCTACTAAATTTGCTTTGACGTTTTTATGGAATTTACTATTCTGAGATTCAATTGTTCCATTATCATCAGCAGAACATTGAAAATCAATATGATGAACATCATCGGCATGATTACCACAAATTTTACATTTATTGACAATTAATTTTGCGTTGTATTTGGATGTTCTAGATGAAACAAGTTCTTGTGGTACATCCAAAATTTTTCTACGAATTTTCATACATCTGTCAATAAAATCTGGTTGTTCATGGATAATATATTTTGCTACCTCTAATCCATATAAATCACTACCGGCACCAGTTTCCAACTTTCTATCATAAACTAAACTATCTGTTTCTTCATCATAAATAACTTTGAGATGTTTACAATGAACATTCGAGAGGCCGGTAATTTCATCCATTTTACTTAATTGATGTAAATGAGTGGCAAAAATAAAATTGGCTTTTTTATTAGAAAGTTCTATAATACTACTAGCAACAATCGCCAGGGCAGATACCTGTTCTGTTCCGTGACAAATTTCATCTCCCAAAATTAAACTATTTTCATTGCTTCTGTTAATAATTGTTCTTAGTTCTGTCATTTCTACTACAAAACTACTAAAACCTTTACTGAAGTTATCATCACCTGTAATTCTAGTAAGTATATTCTTATAGGGATAATAGTTGAATGAACTACATGGTACATAAAGCCCGCTTTGTGCCATAATAATACAAACTCCTAATGATTTCATCAAACTAGATTTACCACTACTATTCGTTCCAAATAGTAGTAAACCTTCATTATTAGTAGTACCTAAAGAAATATCATTGGGGATATAATGGGAATCATTTAGAAGTTTTTCAATCATTGGGTGACGCATATCCTTTGCTTCAATAAAGCTTTTTTCAGATTTAGAAGAAATAGATGGTTTACAATAAAAATTAACTTTTGCGGATTTAGCAGCTGATTTCATCCAATCTAATTCTCCAATAAAATCAACAATATTTCTAAAAATATGTTTATGTTTACCATATAGTTCTTTTACTTTTTCATTAAATATTACCTTAGAACGAATTTTAAGTTCAGCAGTTAGTCTATCAATATTATCATTAATAAATGTTAATTTATCAAATGAAATTTTGACATTACTGGCCTGTTTATCCCTTTTAGTAATAATCCAGGTCCGTTTCTTTAATTCTGCTTCTGCGTATTTTTCAATAAGTTCAAATCGTTTTTTAGTGGCTGTGAAGAAATATCCATCGCGGTCATTTTTCTCTAATTTAATTAACATTTCATCTTCTTCATCATTCTCTTCTTTCTTCTTTTTAGATTTACTAGGAAATTGGGTTGTATATGGTTTAATTGTGGTAGAAATAAATGTTTGAATATCATTTACTTCATTCATATATTGTTGAATTTTGTCTTGAATGGAATCGATTTCTGAATCAATACCGTCATTGAAGATTTTACCTTCAATATCATTAAAACGACTATTACAATTATTCATGTTAAAAATAGAATTGTAATCAGCTCGCCATTGATTAAAATTATTATAAATAATACTATTCCAAAAAGGGAATAATTCTAATAGGTCTTGATTATCATTTGTAAACTCATTCATCATATTCATAATTTTATGAATGTTTTCATAGGATTTCTCAAGAGAAATGAAATCGCATGGGTCAATTGTATTATTTTCTATTTTACGATGAATTCTTTCAATATCTAGAACCTTCTTTAAATAAATCTCAAAAAGTTCTACTTTGTCCATCATCCATTCGATTTGATTATAACGCTTAGATAAAGTATCTGGATTAATAATTGGATTTAATAAGCGTTCTTTATGTAATCTTTTACCAATAGATGTATTCGTATTATCTAATAAATCAATTAAACTAGTACTGATTGTATGAGTTTTTACAATATTTAATTGATAAATTGCGTTATTTTCTAGAATAAGATAACTTGAATCATCCCAAAATTTGGGATAATGAACATTTTTAACAATATTTTCATCATGTTCATAGGCAAAACGAAGAAGTAATAGATAAGAGATGATAATAGATGGATGTTTTTCAAGATTGAGATAATTAATAGAATCTAAAACTCCTCTATCGGTAAAAATAGTATTCAAAAATTCAACCTGATAAGGAACTTTTGTAACTTCTTGAGGAATTGTCTTAATATAATAGTTAGTACCTAAAGTATCAATATTAAGCTCTTTCATTTTATTTTGTACAATTGGAATATATTGAATATTATCAATATAAATGATAAGTTCAATAGGATTTTGAGAATGAATAAAACGATAACATTCATCAATACACTTTTCCTTATCAAATTGTTTATAATTACTACATGAGTATAGGGTACTATTACCAACTGAAAGGTCAATAGAACTCATAGAAATCATAAGAAGTTCATTTTTCTTATTAAATTCAAAATAGGCTGTCATAAGAACCTTATTTTTTTGTTTTTTGGTATTTGAAATATTGAAATCATCTAAATAAGTTGATGAACTAAGAATCTTTGTTACATCACGAGCAAAACTTCCATCTTCTTTTTTCTTATTGTCTAATTGTTCAACAATGATTACAGTATATCCTGAATCTAAAAGTAGAGGCGCGTATTTTTCTAAATAGGGAGGTTGAAATCCACCCATACTAGCTTCTGGTTTATGAGTACAATTACCGGCCTTAAGGTTGAGAATACCTAGAATTTCACTAAGATTACCTTCCTTCATTTCTTCATTTTCAATACCATAAACTTCATAAAAGGCGCCATTTTGTAATAAAATAGCTACATTTTCACCATAAATCTCCTTATAATGATTAAATAAACGCATGTAATAATTATAAAAACCTTCTTTCAATTGTTGTTCCGTTTTAAAAGTAGTTTGACTCATCTTTTATCAGATTTTTAATTGTACTTTATTTTTATATTTAAATTTTTCAATAACCTAACATCAATTTTTACTACACAATATAAATCTATAAACAATATTATTAGTTTATAAATGTATATAATTGTTTTATTCAATACTTAATGTTTATTAACAGAATTACATTTAGGCAAGTAACTTTTTAAGGATGTAATAGATGGCACCAAAAAGAATTGCGTGAGTAGCCATACCTAAGTAGTTTAATTGAGGGGCGGTACCAACATATTTACTTAAGTATTTACTTAATAAATTACTAAAGAATCCAGTATTGAAAATAACAAATAAAATAATAACTAGAACTGGTTCTCTAAGTTCATCAAGAAGTCTCTCGGAGAAGGAACGTTTACCTCTATTGGCACCTAACATTTGGTCAATCATTTTGTCGGCTTGTTCAGAAGCTTCAACACTAGAAACAATATCTCTACTAGCACCATTAGCGGACTTCATTGCGGATTTAATGAGTTGTTCATTGTCACTACTACGAGTATCACTACTGTTTACTGAACATTCATCTTTATTAGGCATAGGGCATTGACTAGCAGAAGAACCGCATTCTTCCTCATTACCAACTTGTTTAAGAACACTATCAATAAGTTCATTACCACTGGATTCTTCGGATATAGAAGGAGCTTGCTTTTGAAGTTTATTTATAGGAGTTGCCATATTTCTATTATTAGATAAGTTTAAAAATATGAAATCCTAAACGCAACAATAATTAATATTTATTCACGAAAAAAGATTAAATCTCTTTTGGACTTTTCATTATAATTAAACGTATTATAAAATAGTTTATAAGGTAATAAATAAATATATGTAAATTATAAGTATAGATGAATCAAGCAGTTTGTGTTTTAAATTTTAAGGATAGTACTAAGGGATTAGTATATTTTTATACAGAGTATGGAAAACTAAACATGTTGGCTTTATTTAGAGATGTTAGTTTACGCTATGGTAAGTTAAAAGGGTTACATATACATAAATGTGGTGACATGACTAACGGCTGCGAAAGCGCTTGCGCACATTATGACCCTGATAATGAACATCATGGTGGACTAAATACTAAACATAGACATAGAGGAGATCTAGGAAATATAACTTTAGATAATAATGGAAATGCGAAGTTACATTTAGTGGACGTTCCTTTGACATTAAATGAAGTTGTAGGTAGAAGTGTAATATTACATCAGGCTGAAGATGATTTAGGTAAAGGTAAAACAAGATATTTAAGTAAATTACAAGATATAAATGATGTTATATTAACTTATTTAGAGAATGACAATGATAAATTGTGTAATATGATTATGGGTTATCACCAAATGCTAAGTGAAGAATTAGAAAATGTTATCCGTGGAGATTTGATTGAATTAAGAAAATATCAAAAAGATAAGACTATCAATAAAATCAATGAAAAAGTGAAAGATTATGTTTTTACTAAAATAAATGAAAGTAAAAAAACTGGTAATTCAGGAAAAAGAATTGGTTGTGGGGTTATCGGATATTGTGAAAAGAAAAATTTAGATGAACTCATAAGTAAATTTTTCTACTAAAAACTTTTTATAAGTTAGTAGCTTTTAGCAACCTTATTGGTATTGAACATAACTAACAATAAGAAAAAGTGTAATCAAAAATATAAATTTAAAAACTTTTTATAAGTTAGTAGCTTTTAGCAACCTTACTGGTATTAAACATAACTAACAATAAAAAAGTGTAATCAAAAGTATAAATCTAAACACTATTTATAAGTTAGTGTTGATATTTATTATTTATAAAAATTATTATTTACATCTATAGCATGTACCAGATTTGTTATTTTTTCTAATACCACCACCACATTGGTCACATGTACTAGAACGTTTTTCAATACCTGTTTCTTTTGTATTAGGTACACAAAAGAATGGACCGATATCACTATAGTAAAGTGTATAACCTTTTTCTTTATTATTGTAAAGCAAATTTGCCTTTCTAGGGTCTTTAATGAGTTTTTTATCGGCATCAGTATTGGTAACTTCTAATTGACCAGGTTTATGTGACCAATAACCATTAGAATTTTGAACTAACCAATGATAGTTATTATATCTATCAATAACAAGAGCACCCTTGTAATAACCTTTTTCACAAGTTGCGTCGGGGTTAGTACAATAAATACTAGGATTATCATAAATGGCTCTGCGACTAATTTCTTCTCTAGTATAATCTTGTTTTTTAAATATACTCATATTGGGATCAACATGGCCAGGTTGAGGACGTTTAGATCTTTTATGGATTAAATCATCAAGAAAGTAGGCATAACAATTGTGATTGTATCTATCATCTATATCATTATTCCATTTTTTAGGATTATAATGAGGTTCACTTCCAGATAGAGGCATAAATCCATCTTTATCAATATTTTTGACTTTTAATGATTTTTTAGTTAGTTCAATGTTTCTAGAAATATCACAGGCATCCGCTAGATATAAATCAGTTTTTTTATTCTTTTCCTTTTCTTCATTTGTATACCATTCTCCGCTTATTTTTTGGTTAATGTTTTTTTTATTATTATTGTACATCTGATTATCCCTCCTCTCATGTTTATGATGGTCTATATTAAACATTTTATTCATACTATTTTTAATATAGAATCTTTTTTAGTGTTTTATAAATTTATTTTATTTACTTTCATTTTTCTATTTTTTAAATTACTAGTATTTAAGGAATCTAAATCAAATGTATTCATCATATTAAATGGATTAAGGGAATTTTGGGTTTTTACCATAATCTTATAAGCCAAGCCGAGAGGATTGAATAATATACTATATAGTAAAACGATTATAATTGAGTATTTAATATCTCTAGTTGATAAAAAGGCAATTGAGAATATAGTTAGTTTTTTCATAAATTTATTATTCAACACTTTCTCATCATATTGAGATATATCTGAAGCTATATATCTACCACCTAAGTTTATCATTAAAACAGCTAAACCTATCATTACTGGACTTCGACTTATATTTTCTAATATAAGGTCTGCTCCAGATTTAATTGTATTTTGAAGTTGATTCATAGAGTTTTGAACAGTGTTCATCTTATTAAAAGAGAATATAATTAAATTGATATAAATAAAAATTAAAGATTATATATTAATAGAATGGATCCAAATTATCCTTGTTTACCAGTTAAAAATCCTTTATTAGCACAATCAAAAAGATTTTCTAGACAAAAAAATTGGCAACGTCCTCAACAAACAGAAACTGATAAAATTAATGATGACCCTGAACGTCAACAACAACTTCTAGAAAATTACATTGAAGCCGAAAATATTGATATGGTTAGTATTGGTACCCATGTCAGATACTATATTTTTGATACTCGGTTAGAAGAACCCGAATATGTTTTCCGTCTGGGTGGTCTATTAGCCAAAAAAGATACCGGTTATGTTGTATTAAGTAACGGTAGTCTTAGTTGGTCTGTTCCCAAACAATCTGAACACGCCGGTAAAATCTATAAAACTAAATTCTTTAGAGTTCTTAATCCCACTGAAACTCAACAAAAACGAGCTGATACAATGCGTCAAGAAAAAGATAAACAAGCTATGGTAGCACAACAACAACTAGAAGAACTAGAAAGACAAAAAGCTGAAATCGAAAAACTTAAAAAAGTCATTGTTAAAATGTCTCAAAAAGACCAGTTAACAGCTGAAAATCAAAGTGTGATTTCAAACGCAAAATCTAATGTTAGTAAAGGAACCTATAGTGCCAGAGGAGGTCGTGGTGCTTCTGATAAAAATAAAAATATTTATTAATCATCGACATTTATTATTAAAATTAATTACTTCATACAAGACACAAAGTAATTAAGTTTATTTCTTTGTTTTATTATTTACTACTTTACATTTAATTATCATAATTACATAGTTCAATTACCACCTCTTAGTCGGAGGACTAAATGTAAAGTAGATTCTTTTTGTACATTATAATCCTCTAGTGTTTTTCCCTCTTCTAGTTGTTTTCCTGCGAAAATGAGACGTTGTTGGTCAGGAGGAATACCTTCTTTATCTTGAATCTTAGCCTTAACATTTTCAATAGTATCAGATGATTCTACTTCAAGAGTAATAGTTTTACCGGTGAGTGTCTTAATAAAAATCTGCATCTTTCTTTGTTACTTATATACCACTAAAAATATTTAAATCAATTTTTCCCGCACTAATTCTAGTAATACTTAGAACTATTTTTAATTATATACGATATTAGTTTATATACGATATTAGTATATACAACAATAGTATATACAACAATAGCTATTATAATGATAATTAGTGTTAACAAACAGTAATACAATCAGTAACGATAGATTCACAAAAGGTATAAATGGATTTTTCTCTAGATACAAAATAATCACTTATAGTTTTGTAGGAATATTCAAGTGCCTCTTGAACAATGGTATCATTTAAATTAGGTTGAAAAGACAATAGAGGATTATCGGGATGATAGGAATTGTTTAGAACAATAATGTCTTGTTCTTTGATTTGATTGTTATTTTTAATAATAGTATCTATCATACAAAATATAAATTCTTCAAAATTCATTCCGTTGTTTTTCCTTATTTGTCCCGACAAATCTACACCTAATGTATCTGAACTATTATATAAATCTATAGCAAAGTTATGCTTTATTCCTCCATCTATATAATGTAAATTATTATATACATATGGTTTAAAAATAAATGGTACACTCATTGACATTCTAATAGCTTTCCATATCTTTACATTAGGTGTATTTTCTTTATTAAAGTAAGTCACGGTTTTACTTTCTAAACAAACCGAAGTTATTATTAGATTTTTATTATATGTTTTATATAATTGTAAAAATGTTATATCCTTACGTCCTATCTTATTTCTTATCATCTTCTTTATACAATGTTCTAATTTTGAACCATTATCTAATCCAAGGTTAGTTATGAAATTAAATATATCAAGACTTTTTATCTTATTATAGTCTAAAATATTAATTAAATGTGGTTTTAATTCTTCACTAGAATAACCAATAGCAATTGCCATAGATACAAATGAACCAATAGAAGTTCCTACTAAATTTATAAAATTATTCAGGTCATAATTGGTTTGTTCAAAATACTTAAGTAAACTCAAATAGTAAATACCCCTAACACCACCTCCACTTAATATTAAATTTCTATATTTCATTATTATATTAATTTTTAAAATTATTTTCAAATTAATTCTAATTATTTATAAATGGCTACAACCTATGTTATATTTTTCATCACTATTATTGCTTTTTATTACTTCTGTAAATTAATTATGAAACGCAGTAGAACTTTAGAAAAATTCCAAGATGCCGCCTCTACTGCCTCTACTGCCTCTACTCAAGCACCTCTTCCTGCTAATGCTACTACTAATATTGCTGCTGCTAATATTGCTACTGCTAATACTGCTGCTGCTAATATTGCTAGTGCTAATATTGCTGCTAATAATGCTATTAGTGCCGGAGAAAAAGCTACTAGTGATACTAGTAAAAAAGAAGAAAAAAAAGAAAAAAAAGATGATAAAGATAAAAAACCTAAAGAAGAAAAAACACCCGCAGAAAGTGGTTTAGTTTTCGGTTACCTTCCCGAAAATATTAAACCAACTAAATTAGAATACAAACTTGATCCTAACACTATTTATGGCGGTAGTACTATTAGTTTAAGTAGTAAAAATCTATATTTAGGAATGAATGAAAAAAATCCTTTACTCCCCGTATTTCTAGAAACCCTAGGTACCTTCAAACCCTATGAATACTCCACTGTTAAAGTTCATATTAAAAATGATGATTTTAACGCCACCGCAGCTTTAGATGATATTGTATTTGATAATATTAAACCTCAACCTATCTTTTGTAATAAAACAGTTGTCTGTTTTACCATTAAATATCTTCAAGATAATTACTTTTTACAATATATTCCCAATACTAGTACATTTTATCTTACTAATAAACCTAGTTACTTTAATATCATCAACGCCATGGATATTAACACTGAACGAGAGGTTAAATATGATGATAGTATTTTATTACGTTGTTTAGATAATTCTGAATTATTATTAATTTATGATTCATTTATTGTTACAGAATCCAATAAGTCTAGTACATTTAATATTAGAAAAGCAGAAAGTCAAGATATCTGTCTTAACTTTAATAAATCAAATGTGGATCTCAAGAAATTTAATACACAATATATTGACCCTCAACAAGTTGCTACATTACAAAACGCAAATAAGGTAGAAATAGATAGATATTTAGCTGAATTAAAAAAAACTTCTGCTGGTACAATTAATTCTATTAAGGCTAATTTAGTTTTATTAGAACAGAAACGTAGTAATCTTATTTCTAAAACTCAACTTGGTATTGAACAAAAGAAATTAGAGTATAAAAATATTATAGATAAGGAGAAAGAAAAGGTAGATAAAGAGATTAAAACCTATCAAGAACAAATGGCTAAAGAATTACAAGATTACAAGGTTAAAGTAAGTGAAACTAAAGGTAAACAATGGGAAAATGAAATAAGTAAGTTTAGAAAGGATATAGAACAAAAATGTAGAGCCCTATAAACTGTTTCCTATAAATGATAAATTTGAAATTGAAGTGTAGATAATTAGAATATAATATTTTTAATTATATACAATGGAATATACTCTATTTTTTGATGGTTGTTGTAAGGGTAATCCTGGATTAGGTGGTTCAGGAGCTGTTATTTTTAAGGATAATATCGAAATTTGGTCAGGTACCCATAAACTACCCAATAAAACAACAAATAATATAGCTGAATATAATGGATTATTAATTGGTCTTAATGGAGCTTTACAATTAGGTATTACTAAATTAATAGTTAAAGGTGATAGTAAACTAGTGATTTCACAATTAAATGGAGAATATAAGGTTAAATCTACAAATTTAATAGAAATCTATAATCAAATTAAACAACTAGAAAAACAATTTGAACATATTGAATATCATCATGTTTATAGAAAGGATAACAGCCGGGCAGATGCGTTATCTAATTTGGCATTATTAAAAATTTAACATTTTGATTGTTTTAGAGAATAAAAAGGCAATTAGTAACCCATATAAAGAACCTAGTATAATTTGTGGTATTGAATGCATTTTACTTGTATATCTGGTTATCATAATAAATAATCCAATAGAAGCCATAACATAGAATTTTGTATAAGAAAATGATTCATAATCATTATATAAAAAATAATACATAGCTGGTATCAAAGTAGCTATTTGCGAATGCCCAGAAGGCATACCATATCCACTAATTGTTAAATTTTCACACTTTGTATCAATTGGTCTACAAAATGTACCTAAAATAGGTAATCTATGATTAAGTGGTTTCATATATTTAATTAATTGATGTTTAGTAATTGCGTTAATAATAATATTCAAAAGTATAGAAATTGTCATAATTTGGGAAAATTTATTCTTGAAATTCATAGTATTAAATATGAAAAATATCATATAGATAGCTATACCCTGGTCACCTATTTTTTCTATTAAGTTCATTATTACTATTATTAAATTATTTATTAATTCTTATCATTAATAATTAATTTATAAATTTATTAAATTAGATATTTATTGACTTACATGTTAGAATTCTTTCTTATGGATGAAATTTCATTAGTAATCTTAGCAGCTTCAACAGGAGATAATTTATTAGTAGCTTGGTACTTATCAACCTTTTGATTCATTTTATTTAATTTACCCTCTATTTCTTTAAGGTCTCTTTGAACCATTTGTTCAATCTTATCTAAGTCAATCATTTGTTTCTTAATCCATGTACCATTACCATTCATTTTTTGGTCTTTAGAGAAGGGTTGTAATCTATCAGTTCTATTAATAGGTGCGCACTTACCAGTCTTTTCCTTAAGTCTATCTTGAATCTTTTGTAACTCAAGATTATCCTTCATGAATTGTGCGTCTCTACCCTTTAATAAATCATCAATATCCTTATCTATATCAAACTTCTTATTAGCCATATCTCCTAAAGTTAATCTGGCGTTAACAGCGTCTAATAACTTAGTGGCATCCTTAGAAGCATCTTTTTGAATCATATCAAACTCATTCTTTAATTTACTGACTTCACTGCTTGTTCCAATCTTCTTCATGTCTTCAATATACTTTTGCATGCTAGCAATAGTTTTTTCATTGGCTTGACATTTAGTAACTAAATCTTTAAGGTTCTCCATATCCTTAAGTTGTGCGTTAACAGCAGCCAATTTATTCTTCATTTCTAAGAAGGCAGGTGTGTTTTCTAAGTTCTTCTTATCAATATAATTACTTTCAACAAATTCTTTAGTTAAATACTTAGCGGGGTCAGGAGGTAATTGAACAACTCTATCAATAGGCTTAGGAGCTTCACGAATTTTAGATTTTTCAATATATTTTTCAAAATCTTTATGAGTTCTTATATCGAAATCATCAATGTTATATTTCTTACAAGTGAAAGGAGCCTTAGGTAAGCATTGTATCTTATCTTTATTACTTTCAGCAGCCTTTAATAATCTCTTATTTCTAGCTAATTCGACTCTAGTCTGAGTATCAACCTTACCATAACACTTTTCAGCCATCTTTAATTTAATTGCGTCTTCGGTTTCAATACCTTCATCAGAAGCCTTCTTGAAGGCACTAATGGCTTCTTCTAATTTAGCATTTTCATCTCTAGTAGCAAAAGAAATCCAAGGACTATTGAAATCATCATAAGGGTCGTTAATATTAACAGCGTTAGCAGTACATCCGTTTTTAGTAAATGATGTTCTTACCTTATCAAAAGCTTCAGCTCCGGGATTATTATTTAGTAATACCATTATGTCACGAACGCTTAATTTGTAATTAGCAAAACTGAAGTTACCAACAGAACCGCTAAAACCACCAACTTTAATTATTGAAAAGCTGTTACGTTTAACATCCTTAGAATTAGCAGCTTTAGAACCAACTTGTTTACCATTAATGTATAATTCCATTGATTTAGAATCAACAACATAGGCAATATGAATCCATTGACTAGGTTTGACAATATATTGTGCGTTGTCAATACCAAATTCACCATTAGCAGTCTTACTATAAATTTGATTCTTATCACTGCGGAAATACAAACCTTCAATACCATATTCAAATATAGGTTCATCATTACCGGTACCTAGTTCAGGTCTTTGACTATTTAACCAGAAATGAATAGTATATTCAGGATTCTTTGAGTTAATATCGGGTAAATAGTTAGGGTCTAAACGAATTATATTTTGAGTGGAGACCTTTTCAATACCGGGTAATAATTCTATTGAAAGTCTGCCAGTCAAAATTTGAGATTCTTTTTGGATATAAACATCTGGTATGACTCTATTTGAATACTTCAAGAAAGACATTCTACCATTAAATCCTGAATATTCACCAAATTTACCAATAAATAATGAATTTAAGTTGGGTTTAACTCTACCTGATAATTTATAGGTGGTATTGAGAGTACCATTAATATATATTTTAATGGTAGCTATAGACATACTGTCAGTATACAAACCTCTAAAACTAAATCCATAAGTTTCGGGATTATCTAAATCAATTACTTGTTGAGACTTGAATACATCAGAATCTTCTAAAGAGATTTTGTAGAATTCTCTAGTCATGAAATTACAAACATAAATACCGTTCTTATAATCATTGTTATTAAGGAATCTACAAGGGCTCCAGCCATTTTCAGGTTTAATACCACCATCATGAACAGCAGCTACATGGAAAGATTTATTAGGAATAATGTTATAGTTAATCATGAAATTTTCACCAAACTCATTATTATTGTTGTCAGTAGTAACACAATATTGGAAGTTAGAGAATTGATTATTGTTTTTAGGAGGATGAATTAATAAATTAGGTGTTCTATTAATTTTAGCGTCTTTGGATTTAATAAAGATATTTGACATATTTTTAGGTAATTCATTAAGTTCTAGTAAAAACATAATAGTCATATCATCAGAGACTTTAGGAAGAATTCTATGTTTAAATATCTTACTAGTACTATTAGTAAATTCTTCAGAAGATATAAGATTTTTACTCATTTCTTCATTTAATAAGACACTGTAATTAACAGCTTGTCCGTAAACTTTAACTTCAGCTATATTTAAATTACTCTCTCCAGAACCTAATATTCTGACCTTTCTAGCAATTTGATTTACATTATTCCAACTGTATCTAGGAGGCTCGGGTTTATTTTGGGAATAATTCTTTCTATCTACAACCATATTATCAAAATCATATAAGATTATACTGAACTTGGATAACTTTTCAACACCACTATCAGCAGTATTAGGATTAGTAATAGCAATATTGGAAATAAGAACATCTTTGGGTAAAGTAACTTCCCACCAAGGATTTGTTTCTTTAGCAGTAGATGAATAAGTCAATAAGTTACCATCGATAGCAAATTGGGAAAACAAGTTATTATTAATAGAACTTTGTCTAGTTGTACCACGACGAGCCCATTCAACATTTTTACCTTGTCCAAATCTGTCATAAACATAAAAGTTTCTAGTAGCAGCCGCGCTATCTTGTAAGACCAAATCATCATTTCTAGAAACATGAATATAATTCTTTTTCCAAGACTTAATCATAATCATATCACCATAATAAATCTCACTATCCTGTAGACCTCTGGCAGATTCGAAAATTAATTGTTGTTCATTTTTAGTTGCGTCGCCATCATATCTTTGAGTACTCATATAAATATTATTGTCTTTGTTAGGGGCTACATAAGTAGGCATGAAGTTACCATCTTTATTTTGAATTGTTTTTAGATAAACAGGAGCTCCGTATTTGATTGTACTGGTGTTACCTATATCACCAGGATCTCTTGCGTCCACAATCATAAAATGAACTGCGGTCATATTTGATGATACGTCCTCAGGACTTATTAAAGAACGACTCAAATTTATTCTACCTAAAGGTTCTCTTGCCATTTTATTACCTAATCGGGCATCTGCGTTCATAAATTTATTAACATTAGGACTCCATATGGTAATAATATCACCATATCTGACCGCTCTAGAATCATCTTCATACATATTTGTAAATTTTTCATTTATAGTTGGTTTATATTTGGAATAAATAAAATAGCCAATAAACAAAGTAAAGACTATTAAAAGAGGATTCTTTAGTTCCTCTTTACAATACTTAAATCCTAATATAAAAGATAGTACAAATCCAAGAATTAACCATTGATTCATTAGTGTTCTAATATAACATTATATAAGAATTTTAATATAAATTCTTTCAATTATTTATTTACTAATTTGATTATGTGTCTCAATTAATAAATAATTCAAAGTATTTATAATTTAACTATTACCTAATTTATTTTTTTATAATTATCATCATTAATCTCTATAATTTTCAATTGTTCTAATGTCCTTTCTAATTGTACTTGATGTACTAGGAATGAAGTTGAAGCTATACATACTAGGGTCAAGACATTTATTCTCCTTTTCAGCTGATTCTTTAATAATTGTCTCGATTTGTTTAAGTTCATCATGAACATCTTCTAGTTTGTCTCTGATGTTCTCATTTTCTACATTCATAGTTTGTACATACATCTTTCTTTCATCGAATAATAGACTTACATTACCGGTACCACATGGAGGTACTTGACCTAACATAATATTAGCAGATACACCAGACATCTTATCTGCCTCCGCGAAACAAGCTGATTTTACAAGTTGGTCTACAGTTTCCTCGAAAGAGGCTCTGGCAAGAGGACCAATATCACTCTTCTTAACACCATGAATATCAATTGGTAGGAGAGCGCCATTTTTAGTCATTACATCAGCTAAAATACAAATGTGACGGAAGTTGATGTAAGTGGTTGCTGCGATAGTATTAGTAAACTCTTCAATAAGTGCTTGTCTAGCAGCTTCAATACCGAATAATTCATAAATCTCATTAATATTGTTAGAAACTGTCTTAAGACCATCTACTTCATAAAGATTAATAACATCTGCTAAGTTACTTCCGTCGGTACTAATATTCCATTGCTTGGTTTCTTTCTTGAAACTTCCATCTTCTAATTCATCATATACCTTGTTTTCATCTAAGTAACATCCAGTAATTCCTTCTAATCCCTTAATACTGTACTTACCAAGACTCTTGTAAAGACGTCTAATCTTAAGATAAAGATTGTTGTTAACTTGTTCATTTTGGTCTGAGCCAGTTGTCTCTCCTCCAATATAAACTTGAATTCTAAATAGTAGATTATCTGCGTTATCATCTGCGTAAACACACTCCATAGAGGTATCTTCTTCGATAGAATTATTTTCTTGAATCTTCTTATAAATATCGTACATATTGATACCCTTTTGATTCATCTTAGACTTATTTAATACCATACGAATAACCCATCTAGATTTATCTACACAGGCTGCCTTATCTTCTTCTGTTTGGAATAATTCATAGGCATCTAGAACATCTCTATCTTCTTCATTATGAAGAATGATATTTCCTTCTTCATCTCTTGTTTCATAGAATAACTCGATTTCTGAAAGAACATCCTGAATACTACATAGAGTAATGTTATTACTTACCTTCTTAGCTAATTCCATATCACTGTTGAATGGTTTCTTTAGGAAAATATTAAGAGAAGGAGTCTTGGGATTCTTACTAATTGTAAGAAGTTCCTTAAGACGAGGTACACCAGTAGTAGTTTGAGATTTAGCAGAAACACCTGAATAATGGAAAGTGTTGAGGGTGTTATGTACTAGAATACCACTTCCTAACATAAATGTCTCAGATCCTTCAATACTTAAATCATAAACTAGTTTATTGTTATCCTCGGGAATAACTTCAATATCAGTAATCTTATCCCAAATAACTTCACAGTTGTAACCTTGACGAAGGAGATTGAGTTCTTCTTCAACATCAACTCCGGTGCGTTGTTGATACATTTCATATCTATCAATGTATTTCTTAAGAGTACGACGTCCAATAGATTCAATATTTGCCCAACGGAGATAGGTACGGCTTACTTTATCTAATCCTAGACGACGTGCGATGTTTGTAATATGTTCACCTAGTTTAGGAATTTTATCCATAAACTCCATTTGACTCTTACAATCTTCACGGTTATTGTAATCAATCATAGCTTGGATATCATCTAACTTGTATTTGTAATTAGAACCGATATGATTCATATAGTTATCTGCGTACTTGGTGAAGATACCAATATGATGTAAAGCCTTATTATCTTGATAGAATTTGTAGGGAACAATATGGAAATAATTGAGAAGAAGTGAAATATCATCTACTAATTGTTTACTGGTTGAGCAACAACGAATAGTATGTTTATCTTTTGCGACATTACCATCGCCATCAAGATAGCAACGGAGTACTGAAGCGATAAACTCATTCGAACTTACGAATACGAAGGAAGGAACCTTACGCTCTGAGACAATACCGTTACATTCTTTACGTAGATAATCAACCATTTCTTGATTCGTCATAACATAATCAGCGATATCAGTTTGTTTGGATTCTTCATTGTAGTAGGTAATCTTACCGTCAAACTTCTTTTGAATCATTTCAGCTAGGAATACAGGGATTCTTGAGATTTGAATCTTATCACCATCAATAATTCCATTACTAAGGAAACATCCTAAGAATGAACCGAATGTAGTATCAAGTTCAATAGTAGTTTTATCAGAAATTTGAATAGATGTAATGGTTTCATCAAAATTGGGTAGTTTGTAGGCAATAGGAATACGGTCACCCTTGTGAAGCTTATCGCCGGTAACCTTTTCCATACCTTTAGTAAGTCTACGAAGGAATGCGTGACTCATAGTGGCAGTTACTTGACGACCAGTACGAGTAGTAATCTTCATCATCTTACCGTTGGCAGGAAGTCTAGAGATTTGACGAATACGAGAAGGTGTAGGCATCTTTTCAGTATTCATATCAACACTATGGATGTAATACTCCTCATCCTTCATATTATTAACAATAAATCTATCAGCTAGTGTTTCATTATCTTTCTTAGAGGCAAGCATTGAATCAATCCATTGACCAATGGGACCATGGTAGCATTGTTTAGCTGTTTTATTGTAAACAGTAACAATTTCAGCACCATCGACACACATCTGAGTGGCAGGTTCACCAATAGATTGTGATGCGATGATACCAACCATTTCACCAGGATTAACAATACCTCTGAGGAAGAACTTATATACTTCATTGAGAATAAGGTCAAGACCTAATTTGTTAAGTTTAAGATTAGTCATAACAACCTTACTGTTAAGATGAATCATCATAAGAGTTTCAAGAATGAAAACAGCGTTATCAGCGCGGTTTCTATAAATGGAATTGTCTTTGATGGTTAGGAACTGTTTCATCTTATTAATGGTTTCAGTTACTTTAGTATAGGTAACAACGGGATTGAGGTCAGTAAAACCGAGTTGATTAATCTTGTATTTGTTAACAACATTTTTAATTGCGCGTTGAATTTGAATAGGGGAATAAACTTTATCTTGAAGTACAGTTGATAGCTTACGGAATTCTTGGCGTCTTTTTTCGATTTTAGTATATTCTTCTTTGAGTTTATCAGAGAAGTTAGGTGTACTAATAAGTTCATCATAAGCTGCGCTTGTAAGATAGACATCCCAATAACTATGAGATTCAGTATCAATGTGGCAGTAACGTTTAATAAATTCAGCGTTAGAAACGGTGTGGAAATCAATAGAAACAGATTCTAATTGATTGGCATCATAACCGTCTTCACCGTATTGGAACTGGATGATATTGTTAGCAGAATCACGAACAGTGTGGTCATGCTTAACAGAAATATCTTCCATTGATTTGATAAGACGACGTTGGATATAACCAGTTTCGGCAGTCTTAATAGCAGAGTCAATGTTACCAATACGACCAGCCATTTGATGGAAGTAGAATTCTTGAGGATTGAGACCTACTTTGTAACTATGAGAAACGAAACCACGAGCATCGGCACTGTCATCATCTTTACAGAAATAGGGGAGGACACGCTTTTCCATGTTAAGAGGTGCGCGTTTACCTTCAAGTTCCTGTTGACCGATACAACCAATAATTTGGGCAACATTGGTAGGGTCACCCTTAGAACCAGACATAATCATCTTGATAAGACGATTGTCTTTAGGAAGTGATTCAAGACTGATTTTACCGGCATTATCACGAGCTTTGTTAAGAGTAAATTTAACTTCACCTTCAAAATCTTCGATTTGGCTTCTATCACTACGAGTGTTATAAGTTCCATCAATACCCTTTTGAATCATAGTATTAACTTGCTTATGGGCTTCAGCTACATTCTTTTTAATACTTTCCTCGATTTCTTCGTTAACAACACAATCACTAATACCAACACTAAAACCATTCATGAGAAGATAGTTATTAGCTAGCTTTTGACTGTTGTAAATAAGGTCCTTACAGGCATCAGGTGAATAATCTTTCCATAGAATATGGACTAGACCACCTTCAACATTACCAATATTAGTTTTATCAATAACACCAGATTTAAGAACACCATTTTCGATTTTAATGATTTCATCACTAGTAGTAACGTGACCGGGTTTAGTGGCAGGGTCAATATATTTCTTGGTATTCTTTTGGATATTGACTTCAGGAAGAATGGTAGAGTAGATATCTCTACCAGACCATTTTCCTCCATCTGAAACTTTGGGAAGTACCCCGTTAAAACCATCATTCCACATCATTAAACGACACATTTCTTTCTTATTTAGCTTAACAGCTTCATGAGTAAGAAGGTTAGAACCGAGAAGAGAATCTTGGGTTAAACCAATAACAGGTGCGTTCTTTTGAGGAGAAACAATTTGAGTAGGAACTAGAACGAGGTGCTTAAGTTCAGCTTGAGTTTGATAACTTTGACTAAGATGGGTGTTCATTTCATCACCATCGAAGTCAGCATTATAGGGAGTAGTAACTGAAACGTTAAGACGGAAAGTCATACCTTTAGGAAGAACACGAACTCTATGACCCATCATAGACATTTTGTGAAGGGAAGGTTGACGATTGAAAAGGACTACATCACCATCTAGAAGATGACGATTAACAGTATCGCCGTATTCAAGTTTAATTGTAGTAAGATTAACATAACCTAAGTGAATGTTTGTGTTATCGGCGGCACGAACAATACTCTTTGCGCCGGGATACTCATTAGGACCTTTACGAACATAATTAGTAACTTGTTCAATATTATCAGGAGTAACAATAACAGGAATAGTAAGATTCATAGCGATATCCTTGGGAACACCGAGTTCATCGAGTGCGATGTTAGCGTCAGGAGTGATAACTGTACGAGCAGTGTAGTCACAACGCTTACCCATAAGATTGTTACGCATACGACCTTCCTTTGCGCTAAGACGTTGTTTAAGTGATTTAAGAGGACGACCACTACCACGTTGAGAGGCAGGAGGAAGTCCAGGGATTTCATTATCAACTAAAGTAGCTACATGGTATTGAAGAAGTTGATGCCATTCATCAATAAGATTAGCGGTATCAATAGGGTCTTTACCAGATTCTTTATTAGAATCAGCCATTTTATCCTTTAGTGAATTATTGGTTTTAACAATATCAGAAAGTTTATGAGTTAAATCATCTTCAGCCTTTTGATTTCCATCCTGACGAACACTAGGACGAACATGAGGAGGAGGTACAGGTAGAACAGTACAAACCATCCAATCAGGACGAGAATATTTAGGAGAAAGACCAATGGTCTCTACATCATCGTTAGTAATACGTTTAAGAATAGATAGAACACGTTCTACGGGGATATATTTCTTAGCATTCATTTCTTTATTCATTTCCTTGAATTCAGCGTAAACTTTAGCAACGCCGTCTTTTTCACGTTTAGGTACAATGTAACGAGTAGGTTGAACAGCTCCGCAGCCGTCTTTAGGAGAGCAAACTAGATTTTTTCCTGCCTTTTGGCACCAATTGTAAACAGCTAGGAAACGACCCTTGCCCTTACTCTTTCTAAGTAATTCTTGGACAGAAGGTTCCTCGAAGTTAAGAAGACATTTAGAGCATCTCCAACAGACGCACTTTAGAACTTTAAGAACCATAGGTAGGAATTGGATGTAATAAACTGGTTTAGCAAGACGAATGTGGCCGAAGTGACCAGTACAGTTTCTATTGTCCATTTTACAGGTTTCGCAAACTTGACCATTTTCGATAGTTCCCATACGAGGGTCGAAAAGGCCATTATGTTTAGGTAAATTGTATTCATAGGTTTCTTGAGTGAATACTTCGGCTACAGAGCCACTTAAAATTTCCTCTGGATTCCAGATAGATAGTTGAATTTCACTAACTTTTTCAATGTTACTAGCAGTATTATTGTAGTTATCTCTGAAAAGTGACATGTTTATCCTCTTTAATTATATTAGATATAAAATTTCAATTTTTCTTTATATCTGTTTTTTAAAGAACCTAATTCTCTTTTCAACCTTTCTAATCTCATTTTTATAAATTATTTTAGTTTTTCATATACTCATAGCTTTAAAAAAACTAAAATAATTCATATATTTAATTAAAATGAATCAAATTATTGAAATAGTATTTTTAGAAAATATAAGGTTATTATAGAATGGAATCTTGTCCTATTGATAATCGTTTAATTATAAACAACGCCATTGATATTATTAAATTATCTCTAAATGGTTCAGATGAATTAATTGAAAAAATATTTGAATCTATAGAACCTATATGTGAACGTAACTCTAAAAATCAAAAAGGTGGTGACTGCGCATCTCTTAGAAAAAGACTTTTTGCTGCTGGATTTTTAAGTATTCTATTATCCTGTATAGCCTGTGGGTCTGTAACTGGTATCAATAAAACCTTTGGTTTATCTATAGGTATTACTAATTTCCATTCCTATGTATTAGAAGGTGTTAATTGGGTTTTTAATACTAAAGTATACAAAGCCTATAATAATTCAGCTAAATATTCTGACCCAATTGGTTATTATAAATCCTACATAACAACTCCCTTAGGTATCATTAAATCTATAAAACCCTTTTATACTACCTTTTTAAAACCACAATTTATAACTATTACTGATTTAGTATGTAATATATTTGGAAGAGAATATGAAGAAGGTGAAATTAGTAAAATATTAGAAAAATTAATGCCTATTTTAGAAACTATTCACTAATGTTTAGGTACAATATTTATGAAATGTTTATTCTATATTTTAATACTTCTAATTTAAACCAATCGATTTCTAAGATACAAATTTCAAATTCATTATTTTTACAAATCATCCTTAATGGATTAGTAGTATCTATTAATTTGCCACTGTCAAAAGACCATCTAGTATTTTTATCAATATTTGCTATATGTATAAAATCTAAATGTAGTAACTCATTGATTAATATTCTAATACCATTTTTAGTGACATCTAGTACCTTACATGTATATTTTTTATCTAGATTTTCTTCTATATATGTTAATAATTTACAGGAAAAATAGAAACTCTCAATCTTTTCATTTAATTTTTCTCTTTCATTTAAATAATCTATCATTTTTTCTAAATCTTCTTCTGTATAGATATCCCCTGCCAAAATATTATGAACTAATATATCATTTGCCCTACGAATTGGACTAGTAAAATGGGTATAGAATTCTAAATCTAAACCAAAATGCCCTGTTTTAACTGAACTATACCTAGCTATCTTATATTTCTTAATTAAATCTAAACTACTTAATAAATCTAAATCATTACTATCTCTATTAATATTACTTTTAGGATGATATCTTTGCGGTAATAATACATTACTTAAATGACTTGTAATAATTCTATTAGTAGTTATCATAAAGGCTTCTATCATTTTATTCATTCTATTATGATATTCAAAATCTAATCTTTCTAATTTACCATTATCATAATTGATAATTAATTTTTTATTAGGTATACTTAATTTACTATATTTTAAATCTTCTGTTCCTATCAAATTGCTTAAATAAACTAAACTTGGTTCTCCTGCTTCAAAGGCTTTCATAGAAGTTTCATAGTCATATCTAGTTTTAATATGAATCAAACTTCTATAGATTTCATATTTTTCAATATTTTTATTATCTCCAAAATGTATTTCTATGGTAATAGTATACCTATCCTGGCCTTTAATTAGACTAAATAAATCTTCAGAATATTCATCTGGTAAAATATTTCTGATAAATTTAGGAAGGTATAGGGTAAATCCATAATAAAAAGCACTTTTAGTATGTTCATTTTTTAAATTATTTAGTAAATGTGTAATGTCTACAATATGAATATAAACAATTTTATTTTCAATATCAACTGAAATAGCGTCATCAAAATCTTTGGATTGAGTAGGGTCGATATTAAATGTATTTAAATGTCGTAAATCAACTAGTTCTTTTTTAGTATAAAAAGAATCCACACTTTTCTTTGTACTTTCTAATTTTTCATATAAAGTAAAGTTTTCTAGATTTATCCTATCTTTATACACCTCTACAGCTCTTTTATTATCCATTAATCTATTTTTAATATCACCTAAATCTTCTAGAATCTCAATAGAATCCTTCATAACAATTACGCTAAAAACTAAACATCTATTAGAATTTTCTAAAAAGCTACTAGAGGTATAGAAATTGGAAGGTGCCGGGGCTTGGAAATTACTACACAGAAAAGGTAATCTAATACTATTGTTAAAAAATAAACATAATGTTTTTCTGGGCTCTCGTTGAATAATATTTTTAATTAACACACCCTTCTCTGTTCTAATATAGCTAATAACATCAGACGGAAGAACTATATGATACATTTGATTTTTTATAAAATCTGTTCTGACATCATTTTCTAATCGATAAAAAATACCATTTTTAATTAATTTAGCGGTTTCTAACATTTTATTACTATTACTAGTTTGTTATCATTAAATATTTTCTAATGATAATAAAAAAATGAATTCGGATATAGTTTTAATTGGAAGCTGTGTATCAACTTTTTTATTTAGTCAACAATTGTTAAATAGTTTTAATAGTATTAAACAAATAAAAAAAATAGGTAAATATGGGAAAGAAACTTATTCTTTTAAAAACATTTATAGAATTCCAACTATCTTTTCAAACAAACCTGAACATTTTCAAATAGTAAATAAAGAGTATTCTAGACAAAATACACTTAATCTACATGATTATTATAATATATTATTATCTAATAAAGATAATTACAAAATAGAAGAGTTAGTAACAATGACTACATATACTTATATAACTAAAACATTAGGTACTGAATTGGCTTTTCATTTTTTCAAACTATATGGCAATCGCCCAGAATTATACACAACGAAAGCATTTTTCGGATTAATTCGTTTTAAAGTACTAGTAAATAGTTCAGAAATAAAGTAATACCGTTTGGTTCATTAGTAAAGCCTCTTATTTTTTTAAATAAGAGGCACTAATTAGTACCAAATGCTAACGTATTCTCAATTTAGTTAAGTCTATAAAATAGGCTTAACTTTTGAGAATGACGGTATAGCACTTCTGTAATCAAATACTTTTAATATTTTAATAAATAATATTAAAAGAATTATTTTTTATGTAGAACGGCATATAAATCAATTAGCTCATCGAATTTTGTGCTGCTATGTAACTGATGTGTTTTTCCGTTAGTAAAGAGTATTTGGTCTAACATATTAATACCCTCAATATTATTAGGATTAATTTTAGCCTCTTCTAATTCATCAAGTATATCTAATACCTCTTCATCAGTATACATTCTAAACAATAAAGGCTCTAATTTATCTAATTCTAATTCTCTTAGTTTCTTAGTGCCTCCTAATTTTTCAATTAAAATCGAGTATAGTTTGATTAATTGTTTTATATTTGCGTTATATATATCAAAGTTCAACTTTTCACATGCCTTCTCTAATAATTTAGCCAAATCATCAATACTTCTTTCAATAGTTCCAGAATCATCATCTTCTAACTTAAAATCTGAAAACAATTGTCTAAATAAGGCACCGTAGTATAACATATTTCTATGGTCCAAATGATTCAACAAAACACTATATTTTTTGAATAATCTTTTTAATTCTTCTTCATCATGGTCTTCATGGTCATCTTCATTTACTTCTTTAACTTCTTCTTTGGTTTTAGTATTAGATTCTTTAACTTCTTTGACTTCTTTGACTTCTTTAACTTGTTCTTTAGGTTTTGTGGCAGATTGTTTAACTTCTTTGATTTCTTTAACTTCTTTAACTTGTTCTTTAGAAGTTTCTTTAGTAGATTGTTTGGCCTTCTCTAAAAGCTTTTTAGGGTCAGAACTCATTATATTCTAGGAATAGAAAAGGATTTAGTTAGATTAAAAAAACGCGATTATAAATAACTAATAAACATCATAATTTTTATCAAAATAATAGTCACTAGCAAAATTATTAAGATTAACATGATTCTTTCCTAATTCAAGACATTCTAGGAATACATTATTTAATTTTTCATCTAATAAATATCTAACTTCATTATGTTTTTGAATTTCTACTAGACTAGTTATTCTGAATACAATAGAATGAAAACTGTTTAGTGCTTGTTTTTTTAAATCAGACAGGCGTTGTAAATTTTCACTAGTAGCTTTGTTTTTCTCTTTAATATATTCTACTACTTCTAAAAACGAATTTACATTACGTACTGTATCATTAAAATACTTTAAACTTTTCATTCTAAAAGCTCTCATATTATATAAAAAATCTAATAAATTTAAATCTACATATAAATAATTTTTCTTAGCGCTAATTTGTTTTAACATATCTTTATTTAATAAAACCTCCATTTTCTGTTCTAAGTTTTGAAAATCAGCTGTTTCCTCTGTTAATATTCTATTATTCTCTTTCACTAAAATATAACCATATAATACCAAACCAATAAATAAAATGAGGACTAATTGGTTATTTTTATATAAAAAATAATTTAATAGAAAAAATACAAATGCTAAATAAAAATAAGTATTTATTGTAAATTTATGTTTTAATATAGGTAGATTATTTAAAATAAGCTGTTCTAAAAATAAAGGTTTTCTAATTTTTTCAATATTATCACCCATACTACAATTATTATATAATTTAATTATTGCGTAAAAATATATTATCTATTAATATAAATGAGTTCTCAAGTCACTGAATTTTTCAATCATCCCATTCTTGATGCCTATCTTAAAATGAATCTTATTACTAGTCTTATGCCTAGTACTTTAATTCCTTTAGGTGTTTTAATGGCTGTCTATTCTACTTTAACCAAACAAGAAGTCCAACGTGGTGGTTTCCAAGCTATGAGTCTTACCGATCCTCTCATTAAAAGATACATGGGTACCTTCGGTATTTACGAATTAACCGCCCTTACCCTTGTTCCCTTCGCCTTCCTTTTAGGCCGTGATATCTTTGAAAATGTTCTTTCTAAATTTGAAAAGGCTGAAGGTGTTCCTGCTCCTGCTGAAACTGTTCAAAGAGGTGGTGTTGCTAGTTGGATGGATATTCCCATTCTTGATACTTTCCTTAAAATTCAAGGTAACATCAATATCACCCCCGCAACTTTAGTTCCCCTCGGTATCCTCATGGTTGTTTACTACGTTATTCGTGGTAAGAAACCCGAAACTGTTCAACGTGGTGGTATGAACATGCCCGCTTTCTTAACTAACCCTAACCTTAAGAAATATATGGACATGATGGGTATCTCTGCTCTTAACCAACAAACTCTTTTACCTTTCGCTTTAATAATTAGTAAAGAATTATTCGATAGATTTGTTATCCAACAAGAAAAACTTATTAAAACTGTTGAACCTACTGCTTAATTAAAATTTAGTATACTATTCTATAAATAAATATTCAATAGAGTTTATTATAAATTTATAATTTATATCATTTATAAATTTATATTATTAAAAGTTAACTATTAGTAATCGATATGAATCTATAATACTATTTAGAATTGGGAGTATTTTTGGGTGGTATCAAAGCCTTGGACTTCTTCGACTTTAGCAGCAGATTCAGTAGAGGCAGTGGAGGCAGTAGAGGCAGTGGAGGCAGTAGAGGCAGTGGAAGCAGTAGAAGTAGAATCCTTGGATTCAGTTTCGAAAGATTCAGTTGAGGCTTCAGAGGAGGTAGATTGGGTGTTCTTAGATTTGTCTTCGGTGGAGTTATCGAAACGTTCAACACCAGCACCAGCGGGCCAGCCAACAACATTTGCGCCAATACCGAAACCAGCACCAGTACGAGCACTAGAACCAACTTTAGGAGCGAATATATCTAAAAGAGCGAAAGTAGCAGCAGCACTAAGAGCAATGAATATGATTTCAGTGATGTTAACCTTCTTTCTAGGGATAAAATAAGCAGCAACAGCGACAGCGATACCTTCTAATAAGTATTTAATATAAAGCTCTAACATATTTATATTATAAAATAAGAAATTCTTTTTTTCAAAATAATTTAAACAAAAAATTAATTATAAACCAACTTTCTATTTTTTAACTTTTAATTCTAATTTCTCAAAACCAGGTAATTGCTCTATCTTAAAATCGGTTATCTTAGCATCATCAGGTATAGTATCTATAGAAACTAAATCTTTACCCTCAGGGAACTCGGTAATATCAAAATCAGTTATTTTTAATTTAGCTCCTTCTCTAGCAACATATTTCTTATTCTTTACTAAAGGACTTTGTTTAATATCAAAATCTTTCAATACCTTACATTCTTTAACCTTATTTGAATTGATATAGTAAGGGTTACTTTTAACATCAGTATCCTTAATGTAAACTATACTATATAGACCCTCCTTTTCCTTCTTCTTATCCTCTTCCTTCTTTTTATTTGGAACACAAGATACATCAATTGGATTAACACAAATCTTTGTAGCAGGGCACTTTTCACTTAATATCTTCTTTATATTTTCATTAGTTTCACTAATTTTAGATATTATCTCCTTTTCTCTATTTTCTAATTTTGTATAACTTCCTAGCTGTGCCTTTATTTCCTCATTTTCTTTAATTAACATTTGCTTCCACTCCTGTTCCTTCTTTTTAAAATACTGATTGTCATTCGTATATTTATAAAAGTCTACTTTACCGGTGTCTAGCAACTTATTATTATCCAAACTTACTGTATCTAACTTCCATACAGCCCTATCATTTCTTTTATCATCACCCACAATTTCTATCTTTTCACTTCCAACTAATATAAACTTCTTTCCTGTACTATATAAATATACTTCCATCTTAGGGTGATATAGATATACATTTAATCCTCTTCTGAAAAATCTATCCGTTCCATCCTTCTTCGTTACGACCCATTTACTGTTATCATTCTTTCCACCACCCAATGATACTTCTAATCCTAATCTATTAGGCGAATAATTACCTTTTATAATTTGTAAATACATACCATTATTCTTTAGATAAACCTCGTCGCCTTCTTTAACATAATAACCATTCTTTCTATTCATATAATCTTCTATTGTCCACTGTATTAAATTCTTCTCTCCTAAGTCATCTGTATAGACACTAAATAATCCTGTTTTTTCATATTTTCTATTCATATTTCCTGATAAATATTGATTTTCATTATTTATTATATTTACAGCTGAACCATAGGTTAACCATTGGCCTATATTATCAACTTTTTCTAATACTATATTACCCATCAAATCATTTTGGTCTAAACTTTCTAATTTTAATACCCTTCCTAAATGACTAATTATATAATTATTTTTATTATCAATTACATAATACCTTATACTATTATCTTTTTTATTATCCAAAACTAAATTATTTCCTCTCATAGATAAATATAAATTATTTATAATACTACGTATAGTATAGTAACTTCCATGTCTTTCTATATTCCACAAAACACCCTTTTTATCTCCTACATCTTCCTTCTTCAATAAAGCAACTTTTCCACCTTCAACATTTAAACACATCTTTTTATCCTTATCCAAAATTCTAAATAATTCATTTGAAGCTGAATTTAATACTAAACCTGTTTTTTGTACTTTCACTGAACCATATTTGATTGATTTATTACCATTAAGATATATTAAATCCTGAGCAGTTTTATTAGATACTAAGCTATTATGTAGTGTAAATATAAGCTTAAAATCCTTATCTTTTTTATTCCTAAAAAGAATAAACATTAGATTTTCAATTGGGAATATAATAAGTTTATACTCGTAAACTACATCTTTTTGTAAAACTAAAGGAGTATAAATAGGTTTATTATTTAAATTCATAGTAAATCCCTTTTTAACATCTTTGTAATTAAATTCAAACTTAATCTTACCTAACTCAAATTTAATTATTTCATTAATATCTCCATTTGTAAATTCACCTAATACTTCTTGATTATCTAACATTTCAATTGTTTTTAATTTTTGTGGTTTATTTGTATCATCTTTTTTATCAACAAATTTTTCTAAAGTCTGTCTACGCATTCCAATAAAGACTAAAATTGCTATAATTAAAAATAAAAATATGTACTTCATTAACATTATTAATAAGTTCTAATTATTAGTAATATTAATTTTTCATTCCAATTAATTATTAATCTCTTCTTAATGTTTTTTATATAGAATATGCCTTATCATGAAGATTATTAACTGTCTTTCCTGTAAATTTATCTTAAATTATTTCTAAAGTGATTGATATTTGATATTTATTTAGTAATATCTTAGAATAATTAGCACCTGTTCTATTATCTAATGTCTCTAATAATATCTTATTATCCTTTTTATTTAAATGTAAAACCTTAAATTCAACACTGTCTTCCATACTTTTATCAAATAGTGTTACAAAATCTCCCTCTTCTACATTAATTGAATCTAAACTTTCTATATGAATTAATTCCATTTTATCGGTCATTTCACTTAATATACTCTTTGATTCTAAGTAACTCTTTGCTTCTTCTCTTGATTCAACCTTAATATCATATAAATCCTTCATTCCACTATATAATACCTTACCATTAGGTCTTATTACATTAAAAGTTATTGTGTTAATATCTCTTAGTCGAATCATAGTTTGTATATCAATATTCTTATAGTAGCTTGAATCTCTATTAGATTCTATCTTAACCATCTTGAAATGAATTTCATTTGTCATTTGATTTTCATAAACTCCCTTATGAGATTCCATTATTTGAATTAATAAATAGGGGTCGCTATAGATATTGTTAATTACTAAGTCCTTAACACATATTAAACAGGTTATCTTATTATTCATTTGAATATTAAAGGGATTACTCTTTTTCATTTCACTAAAGTCTCTTTCCCTTGAATCTATATGTATTAATGACCTATCTATACTTTCATCTTTAACAATACTAGATTCTTGAGTTGTTTTCTCGCTTTCCTGATGGTTCGCCGTATAACTATTTTGTGATTGATTAAAACCTTGTTGTTGAATTGCGTTGTTTTGAAGTTGACTAATTGGTGTACTTGATTGAACAATACCCATTTGAGGTTGGCTTTGATTCATACCCATTGGAGGTTGATTCTGATTCATAACCATTGTAGGTTGACTTTGATTCATAACCATTGTAGGTTGATTCTGATTCATACCCATTTGAGGTTGGCTTTGATTCATACCCATTTGTGGCTGGGTAACGTTATTTTGATTAAAATTAACCTGAGGTTGTTCATTCCTTCTTCTTAAGTTTTTACTAGGGGCATATCCTTGTTGGTTCATATTAGGCATAGCTTGGTTCATATTAGGCATAGCTTGGTTCATATTAGGCATAGCTTGATTCATATTAGGCATAGCTTGATTCATACTGGGCATTGCTTGATTCATATTAGGCATTGCTTGATTCATACTGGGCATAGCTTGATTCATACTGGGCATTGCTTGATTCATGTTAGGCATAGCTTGATTCATAGTAAAATTGTTATTTTGAGATAGGTAAGGATTGTAATTTTGATTAGTATAATTGTTATTAGTACGATTCATCGTTTCTAAATTATTATTGTCATTATTTTTTTCCATATTTTCCTCATTGTCTTCTTCTAAAGGTTTAAAAGAACTAGATGACGAAGATGGAACACTAGTATTCTTCCTTTGTTCCATTTCCCTATTGAAACGTTCTGTAGGATCTTCTTCGATACGAGAATCTTCTATAATTTGTTCATTATTTATAGTGGTATCGCGACTATAATTATCTGTTTCTTTCACTCTTGGAATAAGAAAATCTTTGATATGATTTACAATGAAACTTTCTAAAAATCCAACTAATTTTGTATTATCTTTAAACTTTTTAGAAAGAGGTTCTAACTCGTTAATAATGCGTTCAATGATAAGTCGTTTGTTTAATTTAAACTTGGTTCTAAAGGATTGATATTTTGATTTTATTTTTTGACTAGATAAAATAGTTTGTAGGATACCTTTTTTAGTATAATCATCCATTTTAGTTAAGATTTACAGTAATATAATAATTTATATAATGAAAATAACCGATTAATCAGTTATGTTACTTAGATGGATGAAAAGAAATTAAATAAAATTAGAATAGTTATCATAGGTTAAAATGAAATTTGGTACATTATTACAATTATATAAGGATAAAAAATATGAAAAAGATGATTTTATAGATTATCAAAAGATTAAATCAACAAAATTTTCATTTAAAGCACGTATAGAATTTTTTAATCAAGAATTAAATAAATTAGAACAACTATTAAAGAAACATATTGAAAATAGAGATGAACTATATGATATTTCTAGATGGTTACTTATTAATCAGATATCAGTCAGAAAATTAGTAAAAAAACTAGCTGGTGACGGTTTAAAATCTATTCCAGATGATTTAGAACTAAGAATTAATCGATTTTTAAATGAAAAATTAGATAATCTTACAATGAAACAAGCTAAGTTTAATGGTACTGCTCCAACTGGTAATACATTTGAAAGAAAATCTGTAAAATATATTATACCTGAAATTTATATCCATCTAGTTATAGAATATTTGACTAAATATGTTGGAATAGTTAAATATGGTAATACAGAAACACCATGGACATTCATACGTTCTGTTTACTTAGACAATGAAAAATTTGATTTATATTATGATAGATTAAAGAAAAATCCTGATAGTATTACTTTACGATACAGAAAATATGATAACTTAGATAAAATATTTTTAGAAAGAAAGAAACATAGTGATGAAGTATACGAAAATTCATTTTCTAAAAAAGAAAGAATAGAAGTACTATTTCCTAGTAATAACATTTATCCATATGAAATTGGCAAATTAAGTGAAGAATTTGATAACATTATCCAAACTAATAAATTAATACCATCTATTGGTATTAGTTACTCTAGATTATCTTTTGGTGATGAACAAATTAGAATATGTCTTGATTCTAATATAGTATTTTCAGATTTATCTGAGTATAAAGAATCAATCATGAACAGTAATACACCTACGAATAAAAAGAAAAAACAAAATCCTTTAGACATATCTAAATTAGTACAATTTCCAATAAAATCCATTAATTTAGGAAAGGATAAACGTTTTCATTTCGCAGTATTAGAGGTTAAGATAACATCAAAAGAAAATGAATCTTGTGAACTTCCTCCATGGTTAGAAACTTTAATTCAAAGCGAGTGGATTATATCGATTCCCAAGTTATCCAAATTTTTAACTGGCAGTTACTATATTCACAATAATATAATTAATATGCTTTTTCCAAATGAAGCACCTTATTGGATACCACAAATAGGAACATTGTTAGATAGATTTTCTCCTATTAATCCTACTAATCCCAATAAAAATCATCCACAACTTTTAGTTGTACCTAAAGGTCTTCGACCAGAAATTTTAATTAATCTTGATAAAGTATTTATTAAAAGAACTATGTTGAGTTTTAAAATGCTCTTATTAAATTTAATTTCAAATAGAAAATATTATAATTTACCACTGTTAATGATGGCTTTATTATATTTTATATTTGGTATAGTAAGTTATTATTTAGATTCCAAACATATTATCAATAGACAATTACGGAATGTTAATTATACAGAAAAAATATTATTAACTGTATATTTCTTTTATTTTATCATTAGTTTTTTGATGGTAGAGTATCGTTCAAATTTAAACAATGAAGTTTTACTAACAATAAATTAAAAAGGTAAATCATATTTTTTATTTCTTTTTTTGGTATTAAGAAATTTTTGTAATGTAGTAGATGGATGAATTGTTTTAGGTTTTTCTAGAAGCCTCCAAGGATAAATTGTTGAAAAATAGGAATAAACATCTAATAGTTCCCATTGTTGATATTTAAATAAGTTTTTTTCTATTTGATCGGCAAAACATAATTGCTCAATAATATAATTTCTTTTATACTCAGGAAAGACATTATTATTATAAATATAGTTTTCATAGGTTAACATACCAAATATAAATGGGTCTGTTTCACATTTATTGAAGGCATTTGATATCTTATCATTGCTAATATCTTTCATCGCAGATTCAACCTCTATTTCTATATCTTTTTGATTTTCACCAATATTTTTAACAATATTACTATTTTTAACAATCATCTGAAAGTTTAACATATTATTTAAATACCTCATATCACCCTTTGAATAATGTATTAATTTATCTATTTCATCTTTGTTTATTTTATAATTCAAAATTTTACTAATATAGTTATGTATTGTAACATCACTCGGTTTTTCTAATTCAACTATATAAGTAGATTTTCTTAGTTTTACCAAAACTTTCTTTTCCAAATCATCAAAACTATTTTTATCACCTACAATTACAATAGGCATATTCAAATTTTCCAAATTATCTATAATTTCTCTTATTACACTTTTTTGAATTTCTATGAATTCTTCTAAACTATCAATAATTAGTAACTTCTTCTTGTTAATATTTTCATAGTTACTTACATTTTTTTGTTGTAAGATTTTAGGAATAAAGTCTTTTGTTGTATATGTTTTATTTGCCTCATATACATCAAACAATTTACTAATATGTATTACATCCAATAATGAATCTTTAAAAAAAGCTTCTATTAATGTAGACTTTCCAATACCTATATTTCCTAGAATCAATATTGTATTACTAGATGGCAAATTGTTATTAATAAATTTATGTTTAGTATTAGATATATTATTTATTGATTCAATCCATTCTTTAATTTTATTTATTTTTGATAATTGTGTAGGCTGTAATTTATAAAAATTTTGTATATATTCAATATTACTAAAATTCATAGTTATAGTAATATTAAATTTATATTATTAAATATTTTTTTTATTCGTTATCATATCATCAATTAGTTTATCTACCAAATCTAACACATCCTTCTTTTCTTTATTGTAATCTCTAATTTTATTATGTGCTTCTTCATATGTAAACCAACTTAATTGACTGATTTCCGATATCTGATTATAATTTTCTTTATCAATATTCAAATTTAGACCTTCGGGACATTGTGCTAAATAATAAATATGAGTGTACTCTTGTAAGTTATCAGCTAAAAACTTTTCAACAATAGGTGGGTGATTTAAAAATTTTAAATTATTTAATTGTATATTAGTTTCTTCAAAAAATTCTCTTTTGGCACAATCAAAATCACCTTCATTTTCATTTTTTTTACCTTTAGGAAATCCCCATTCCGGTTCTAAATAAATATCTTGTTTTGAATCTTCAAATTCTTTTAATATTGATTCTAATTTAATATGTTTCTTATATTTAACTCCTAAATCTGTATGAATAGTAGTCATATATCCTCTTCTAAGAGTTTCAAATTTATATTTAGAGTTATTAAATTCTTTTTTAAATTTACCAGAATGTATTTTCTTTTTATCTAGAACCCATAGTTCATCCCACATACTTTCAAAATCTTTAGTTAATAATTTATTTTGTTCATCTTTTGTCATGAATTTTAATATTCTATAAATACTATCCACATCTTCTAATTCATATTTACTTCTTAAAAATTCACTATAGGAAAAACTATCTTTTCTACAAACCATACAATATTGAGGTTTATTATCTACAATTTTAAAGGCAATTATCCCATAACTTATATTCTTTTGTTGTCTTTTAAACATCGACTTACTATCTATATTCTATATTTCCTTTAATCGTTTTTAACCTAATAATAATTCTCAAAAAATTCAAGAATATTATTAAAAACTAAAAATCTATAGTTATAATAGTAAATGTCTAACATTATCACTAATAATAGAGATAGGGGTGAGTTTAAAATTAGAGTTCATCCAGGTATTATAGGTAAAAATATTAATGACAAGAAACATGAAGAAGTTAAAAGGATTGATGTAAAAAAATCAGGTGTTACACCTTTCAAATATTTTGATAAAAATAGAGAGATTAAAACTATTTCTAATTGTACTTTTGGTGATTTTTATTTAGGTAAAATAAAAGTAACTCCTGGTACTGGTAAATGGTGTGCGACTAAAGTTGATCAAGATGGATTTTTAGTTGAATGGGGTTACTGTATTAATTTAGAAAATCAAATAAATTCTCTAGAAGAGGCTATCATAAAAATAAAAGAATTACAAGATATCAATAAAGCCGCCAGTTATATCATTGGATTTTTAAAAACTTATATAATTGATTTAGAGATACGTAAATCTATTCTAACCAATCCTGAAGTAGTTGAATTATTAAGAGATAAGAGTAAATTTCCTGATGTATCCAAATACAACATTGGTGATGAATTAATGATTAAAGATAAAATTTATATAGTTAAAGAAGATTTAGAACTAGGAAAACACTGGGCTCCTAAAGAAGTTATAGTCAAAAAATTATTAATCAAAAGATATAGTAAAGCTAAAACTAAAACCTATGGAACAAATCGCGATCAAACCCTAGATAAATCCATTCGCTCATACCAAGGTATTATTCTAGAAAACATTAATAGACCTAAAAGAGGTAATAATCGTATTGAAAAAACAAAAGAATGTATTTATCCTTTTGATTATATAAATAAACTTGGTAAACGAGTTACTGCTAGATCAGTTTGTGTTGATAAAGATTTACCTATAGGTCCTGAAGGTGGTAATTGGTGCGCAACTGAAGTTGATGATACTGGTTTAATGAGAGAATGGGGTTATTGTACTAAAGAAATACCTGAAGAAAATATTCAAGAATTAACAGTTTGGGAAAAATTATGTAACGCAGTACAATTTGAACAATGGAATAATGTTTCTAGTATTAGTAAAGAGTTATTAAATGAAGGATATTCGGAAAGGTCTATTTTCAATACTTTATTACAAACATGTAATAAGAAATTCATCGCCCCTCATTTTGAACAAATTAAACGTTTAGTTAATATTGAATATATTAAATTATATCCTTGGGTATTAGTTCCTGCCATCAAACCTAATGAAAAATATCTTAAACTAAAAGATAAAATAAATGAAATTGTTTTGAATAAATTAGAATATTTAGAAACATCAATTGGCATTGATTTACGAAGCAATCTAGTTTCAAAAGAATCTATGTGGTTACTACACTATTATTACATAGTTGAAAGATTAATTATCTTAAGTATATTGTCTGAAACCGGTGAATTTGAAATATCAATATTAGAAAAAGTAAAAAAAACTGATAATTTGGATATATTGAATAAAGTATTATTGGAATTAGAAAAGAAGATTAAGTCTAAGTTAAAAATGTTTATAGAATCAGTCAATAAATCAGGAAATGTTAATGTAAATTTTAATAATACACCTTCACAATTAAACAGTGATATTAATAATGATATCATTGTTACAAATTATAGCGCATTCTTTGGTACTATACAAAGAGAACGAAGAGTTTTATATTATAATAAGTTAGATTTAGATAGAAATTTAGTAGAACAATTGGTTTTATATAATAAATCCTTTGTTGAACCAAGAGAGGTTCAAGAGGATATTGTAGTGGAAGAAGAGGAGGAAGTAGAGAAGGAATTAATAGGAGAATCTGAGTGGAGTAATAGTAATTCTAAGTTTTATTCAAATTATCCCGAACTTAATGATCCGGAGTTTTACATAAGAATTCAACGTAAAAAAGAGTTTAAGATGAATAAAATGACTAGTTGGGCTGAGAAAAACATTGGCGAATTATGTCGTTTAGATACATTTGAATTGTCAACACAACAACAGTGGGTAGCTAATTTCTTTAATCCTGATACACCCTATAAAGGTTTACTCTTATATTGGGGTACTGGTGTAGGTAAAACATGCGCAAGTATTAGTATAGCAGAGAAGCATTTAGATTATTATAAAAAATATAATAAGAAGATATTAATTATTTTAGGTACAAGTACATTAGAAAACTATAAAAAAGAACTTTATAACTTTAAAAAAGAACAATTAGAAATCAAAAATAGATTGATTCCGGGTAGTTTACAGTGTACAAAAGATAGATATTGGATTCCTATTGACTCGACAGACCCTGTTTCACTTAAAAAACGTGAAAGCAAAATTTTAAAGAAAATAGAACAAGATTATGAATTTATCACTTATGGTCAATTAAAAGGTATAATTAAAAGACAACTTATTAAACGTGGTGTTAAATTAGAGTTATCAGAAGAGAAAAAAGTTGTGCCCAAAGAATTACCTAAAGAAGTAGATGAAGAAATAAATATAGGCGATGTGACATTTAAATCTATTATTAATCCTAAAGGTAAATTAGTTTGGAAACGTATAGAAGTTATAGATGAACAAAAGGAACAACGAACAAAAGCTGCGATATCAGAATATTTCTCAGATAGATTAATTATTATTGATGAAATTCAAAATATTCGTACTGCGGAAGAAGGTGGTGACCAAATCGCCCCACAAATGTTAGAAAAAATAATTCATTATTCAGATGATATCAAATTAGTAATGATGAGTGCTACACCTATGTTCAATAACGCAACTGAAATTGTATATATTCTTAATCTTCTTTTGGACAATGATAAACGCGAAAAAGTTAAAAATAGTGATTTATTTGATACAAATGATAATTTAATTGATGCTAGATTACTCAATGAAATATCGAGAGGTTATATTAGTTATGTTAGAGGTGCTAATCCCATTAGTTTCCCTAGAAAACTACTACCCAGTGATTCTCCTGTTGAATTTATTAGAAAAAATAATACTCCCAGTTATCCTAGACCTGTTCTTAAAATGAATGGTAGCCCACTAGAAGAAACTGAGAGAATACGTTACAATCCCCTTATTTTATGTAATATGAGTCCTTATCAAGAGTTTATTTATAGAAAGGCTATTTTAGGAGAAGTTGAAGAAGTTGAAGGAGAAGAAGCAGAATCTCTCGATATTGCCAACGAAACTTTTGATATAAAGGGTAAAATGGTTGCTAATATCGTTTATCCTAGTAAAACTTTACTAACTAAAACAGATGTAACAACATTATTTGGAGATAAAGGTTTTGATAGATGTTTTATAGAAGATAAAAACAAATACTTATATAATGAAGATAATGCCTTAGTAAAAGGAGTGCCATTTTTAGATAATACAGTTGTTGAAGAATTCGCACCCAAGCTAAAGAAAATTTATGATAATATTATTCATACTGATAATGGTATTATTTTTGTTTACTCGGAATACAAAAAAGGTGGTTCTGTTCCTTTAGCATTGATGTTAGAGCAAAACGGTTTTGAACAAGTTATTGTAGAAGGTAAATATGGTGATATTCGTGTAAAAAATCGTTTAGAGTCAAGACTAAAGCGCCCATTACTTCCTCAAAAATGGAAATATGTATTACTAGATGGTGACTTAGAAATTAAAAAGAGACAACAAATCATTGATAAATGTAATAGTGAAGAAAATAAAAATGGTAATATAATTAAAGTTATTATTGGTACTAGAGTTGCTAGTGAAGGTGTTGACTTTTCAAGAATTAGACAAGTTCACATATTAAACCCCTGGGCTAACTTTAGTAGAATAGATCAGGTTATTGGTCGTGGTATTCGTAACTGTAGTCATAAAGATTTACCCGAAACAGAAAGAAATGTTACAGTATTTTTATACGCTAGTCACATAGAAGATAATAGTATAGAAACTACAGATGAGAAAGTACATCGTAAAGCCGAAAGAAAGGATATTCAAATGAAGGAAGTTGAATTTGTATTAAGGAACAACGCAATTGATTGTGGCTCTAATTATTTAGCTAATAAGTATACTGTTGAAGAATTTGGTGATGAAATAGGAGATAAAAACAATACTAGAGAGTGTGGATATAAAAACTGTGACCAAGTATATCAATGTGTTGATATGGCAAGAATTAAATCAAGTACAACTACAGATGAAGATACTTATAATATAGAAATACACGCAAATAGAGAAATAAATAAATACAAGAATGTCATTAAAGAACTATTTGAGTTATCTGTTATTTATAAATTAAAACATATTAAGGCCCATGTACAGTCAAAGATAGAAAACTTCGAGGAGGATATTTTCTTAGTAGCTTTAGATAAATTAGTAACTACAAAGGAGAAAATTCATGACAAATATCAAAGACTAGGTAGAGTTGTTTTTATAGATGGTTATTACCTATTCCAACCCATTGAATTAGATAAGACTAAATCATTACCAGAATACTATAGAAGCACCCCCTTAACAGTTAAGCCAGTTAAGGTAGAAATTAAGGAAGACAAGGTAGAAGTAAGTGATGTAAAGATAAATAAATGGGTTAAGGATATTAAGGCATTAATAAATGAAATAGAAGATGAAGATGAATTATCCTTTATGTTAGATAGAGTTAAGGATATAGTAATGAAATCAATTATTTTAGAATGGTTTAGAGGCGAATACGACCAGTCATCCATAGAAAATGAAAATATACAAGATAAGTTAAGAAACTATTTTGATGAAAAAGACATTATTATTATGGATGAAATGAATGAATATCCTAAGGCAATTCATTGGACAAGACAAATTAGCTATGAGTACAATGCTGAAAAGAATGAATTAGTTGAACACTTAGATGGTGAAAGGTTTAAGAAGGATACTATAAGATATAATTTCAATGCTTATCCTTTAGATTCACATGTTCTAGGTAGATTAGAAAAGCAAAATGATGGTAAGGATGATGAACCATTTAAACAAATGGTATTTAAGATAATAGATTTTAGTTTTGTTGAAAACAAGAGTAATCTTAAGTTAGATGGTAAGGCATGTATGAGTTATACAAAGGCACCAATGGAAAAACTATTGGATAATCTAGAATTGGACCATGATAAGAGAGAAAAACGTGAGAACATATGTAGAATTATTGAATTGGCATTAAGAAAATACAATAGAGAAAAATTAGATGATAGAATATGGTGGATAGAATCAAATAAATTCTATACATTAGAAAAAATAATTTAACCTAAATTATTTCTCTATAAAAAACATTTTAAGTTATATTGATTTTTATAAATAGAATTATAAAAATGAATACTTTACAAAAAAGACAATTTTATTTTCCTAAATGTCTATATCATAGTTTTGATAAACCTATTGAATTAGCTTCTGCTAGAGACCAATATTATACAACTATTGAAAATGAACAATATTTAGACCTTTATAATAATGTATGTCACATAGGACATTCGAATGAAAAAATAAGTAAAATAATTCAAGAAGAATATAGTAACATCAATATTAATACTAGATATCTGAATAAGAACCTAACTAATTACGCAGAACATTTATCTAAATACTTTCCAAAATCTAAAAAATATAAAGTATTATTTGTAAACTCGGGTTCAGAGGCAAATGATTTAGCACTTAGAATTTGTTTATTAGCAAATAAGAATAAGCAATTGCTTAGTATGGAATATTCTTATCATGGAACTAGTTATTTATGTGATAAAGTGTCACACCTCTATAGCACAGGGATTAAAAAAATAGATGAAGAAATGGTATTTTTAAGAAGAAATAATAAAGTAGATATTGTGAATTATATGAAAAACGCAAGTGGATTCATAGTAGAAAATATACAGGGAGTAGGGGGAAATTTTGATTTAGATGGAGATTATTTAAAATTTGCCTTTGAAAAGGCTAAAGAAAATAACGTAATTACTATTTGCGATGAGGTACAAACAGGATTTGGTAGAACCGGGTATACCTTTTGGGCATTTGAATATTTTGGTTTAGAACCTGATATTATAACGTGTGGAAAACCTATAGCGAATGGATATCCAATGGGCGCAGTAATTATTAGAGAAGATTTAGCGGAGTTATTAGGTGATTTTTATTTTAATACTTATGGAGGTAATTCAGTTGCTTGTAGAGTTGCTAAATGTGTATTAGAGGAATTAGAAGAGAAAGGCCTGATGAAACATTCTAAAGTCTTGGGTGATTATCTAAAAGATAAAATAAAAAATATAACAGGTGTTAATAAAGTTACTGGCAGAGGATTATATTTAGGAATTGTTCTAAATGCTAAATACAATAGTAAATTAATAGTTGAAATGTTAAAAGAGAATAAGATAATAGTTGGTTTAGGCAACGATGGTGTAATTCGTATTAAACCACCTTTAGTAGTTAATAAAGAGAATATTGATGAATTTATTAATATATTTAAAAATATACTAGATAACTTGTGAACACTGGGTGATTAGATTTTGATACTTTTTAACCATTTTGCTAATATTATTATAATGTAATCCCCAGGCATTTTTCTTATTTTCGTCACTTAATCTTTGACTCATTAAAGTATATCGTTGAATTAGAAAGTCTATGGGAAAAATAAATTTATAATGTAATAATTTTATTGTGTCTTTTAATGTTTTACCCGAAGTAATTGGATTACACATATGGGCACCTGCTAAGTAATTTATTTCTTTAACTAGCTTCGTATTAATAACACTACATTTATTTAGTTGTGGAAGTGGTACTCCACGATTACATTTTTCAAATATAGATTGTCCATTAGCTAATAGAAAATTGGGGCTAATCATTTCGAAACCAGTACATTGTAAAATAGCTATATCACTGGGTAGACTTTGTATATATTTATCAAGACCCATTGGATGATAGATAATTTCATCGATATCGACAATAATCATCCAATCGCATTCTGTTCTATAGGACTTCCAAACATTATTTTTTATCTCTAAATAAATATCATCTCTGATTTTCTCATTTGTATTATAATAGGTAAATTCAACATTATTGAATTGTTTCATAATCTCAACGCTATTATCACTACTGAAGTTATCAAAAATTATTATTTTATCAACAAATGAATAATAGTTTAAAAAATAAGGTAAAAATAGGGATTCATTCCAACAAACTGCTAATAAGTAAATGATAGGTTTTTTGGAGGGAATAAGATTAGTTTGATTAAAAATGTTATTAGTATTCATTATTTTTTATAGTATACTTTTTTTTACACTTTTATACTTAAAATATTAAATTATAGAATAAATTAACAAATATAAAATATATTATATTATTAGTAAATGCCATACGCATCATTACAGGAAGCCTGGGGGATGAATAATAATCAATGTAATGGTACTAAAATAAATAATCAGTTTGTAGTACCTAATCCAAATAAAAGTCAGACTAATTTAGACAATTTCTTTGATAGATTTTATAAAGATACCAATCAAATAATGAATAATTATCAAGAGGAATCACCCACAAGATTTAGAGGAAAAATTTCTAATAACGCAGTTGAAGTTAGTAATCCTAAAAAAAGTGTTTATAGAAAGAGACAAAAGTGGTGTAAACCATCCTATAGTAAAAAATACTTTTTAGAAGATGATTTAAGTACAATAACAGATCCCGAAATGGATGTAGAAACAGAGGATAGTGAAGTAAGTAGGGGTAGTGATATAATGAAAAAAATGATAGGTAGAAAGTTGAAAGTAAATAATACTAAGAAAGAACATTCTGAGAGAAATTATTCTGGTCATAATCATTCCCATAGAGAGATACATGAAAACTTTGCTAATTTAAATAGTTGTGAAGGAATATTAGAGCATATTAATAGGTGTGAAATATGTAAAGCCCAAGTAGAGATTATGAATAAGAATACATTTATTAAAGAATTTATTATTTTTGCTACTAGTGGTATATTAATGTTTATATTTTTAGAATTAATTTATAAAATAGCTAAAAGACAATAATGATTTAGTTATATTTTTGCGTAAAGTTAATTCTAGTAATATTGTTAAAAAAGGGTTAAAAAGAATAGCGTTTAAAATAATAAATTAGAGTCTTCTATAAAATTAAGGTTATGGACGAGCAATTTAAATTACAAAAAGATCCAAAAAAGACTATAGAGATAACTACAGACGAATTAGATGATATTGATTTAGATGAACTCAAAAATGAAAACTTTGATGAATCAGAAGATTCAATCGTATTTACTAAAGAAAAAATGAACGGTTTAGATGGTTTATTTGGTAACAATAATCAAAAGAATGAAATAAATTTAGAGGACTTATTTAATACCAATAGAAAAGCCAAAGATACCAAAGATAAAAGCCCTAAACTTAATGTTAACATTAAAAAAGATAATGTTAAAGTAACTCCTGGTAATAAACAATCACCTCCTAAAAAACCAGTACTAGAACCCAATAGTATGGATTTTGGTCTAGATAATTTAATTAACCCAAGTAAAAAGAGGGTTTCTGATGAACAATCTGAAGAAAGTGTAAGAAGTAGAAATAGTTCAAAGGCTTCAGATATAGATTTAGATGAAAGAGTTAAGAATATTATGGATGAAAGAAGTGAATCCAGTCAAGGAAGCAGGGGTAGTATGAGAAGTGCTAATAGTAGAAAGAGTGGGGTTTCTGATTTATCTAGTTTAGTTAAAGAAAAGGTAAAGAATAAGACTGGTTTAACAGAAACACAAAGAAAAGAAGAACTATTATATCTTTTTAACAAATTAGAAAAGAAGGGATTTAAGTTAAACCAAAAGTTTACTATGCGTTCACCTTTAGAAGATATGGAACGTATATATGAACGTTTAGAGCATGAGAGAAATTTGAAGGCTAGTATTAATTTCCAAAGAAAAGTTCTAATGGGCATAGTTACTGGTTTAGAGTTATTGAACAACGCAACTAATCCATTTGATATAGATTTAGAGGGTTGGTCTGAAAGTATTATGGAAAATCAGAATGAATACGATGATATTTTCGAGGAGCTCTACGAAAAATATAAGGATAAGGGTAAGGTTAGTCCCGAGGTTAAGTTATTAATGACATTAGCTGGCAGTGCCTTCTATTTCCATATTTCTAAAACAATATTCAAGAGTGGACAACAAAAAATAAATGAAATGTTTGGTGGAGCAGAGGGCGCTCCTGATTTATCTAAAGGAGGTTTAGGTGGAATGATGGGAGGTTTAATGAAGAACTTTATGAGTGGTGGTGGTGATGATGAACGTCCTAAAACTGGTGGCATGAAAGGTCCTGCTGGATTTGATGACATACTTAGCGAAAAATCTGACGATATTCCTAGTGTTCATTCTTCTATTGTTTCAGGACCCAAGAAAAAACGTACATTGAACTTTTAATTAATTAATGAATTTATAATGATATAAAATTATAAATTAATTATTTTTTTTGATATAATCTAGATTAATTTTTTTATGAACAAACACTAGTTTAACTTGTTAGGAACTATAAATTTATCTAGAAAATTAGAAAAGTTTCTAAAGTTAAAGTTTTCCATGATAGGAAATACATACTCTTTAGAACCCATGTAGGTCTTTAAGAAATCATATAGGTTACTTCGAACTTCATAATATTCATCCATTTGATTTTGTTTAAACTCTTCAGGACCCATATAGAACATTTCATCATCTAGAGAACTTTCATCACTATTTTCAATAGGATCAACAGAATCTATTATAGTATCGTATTTACTCATTCGTTTTCTAATTCTATTTTTAAGAACTGAAAAATGTATTTATATACTTTTAAACAGGTAGTGGTTAAAATACTTTTAAACAGGTAGTGGTTAAAATACTTTTAAACAGGTAGTGGTTAAAATACTTTTAAACAGATTTTAGAACATGTTAATCCGCTACTAGTGTATTAGGAAAAAGGAAAAGGGTATACAAAAAAAATCTAAATTTTTAATAAAAATGTCAAACGCCGCTTATTCCGTTTATAGCTATAGCTATAGTAACATCAATGGTGAAACCAAAGAGTCTAATAAGGCTTATTCTAAAAACGAGAAGGGTAATGAAAAGTTTCATATTGTAGAAAAGAAAAATGAAAAAATAGTGAAGGATGTAGAAGGAAAAAAATCTAGTACCTCTAATAGCTTTACTTTAAAATCTAATAGTAAGTTAGAAGAAATGGATATAGAAAAAGAGAAAGTTTATAAAATGTTAGCAAAAGAGCTTGGTTTAGATTATAAAGAAGCTATTAAGAGCTTTTTAGAGTCTAAGGAGTATCGTCAACTAACTGCTAAGTCTTCAAATACTCAAAAAGGTGGGTGAGGCCCAGCTTCATCTAAAAAATAAAACACTCTATACTTATTCTAAATCAATCTAATTAGTTGAGTCATGATAGCTATAGTAGTATTAATAGTTATTAATACAATAACATAATATGATTTAAGTATGAATGATTCCTATTAGGAATATGACGAATATAAATTAAAATCCTTAAGGAAGATTTATAATCTGAGAAATTTTAGAATAGTACTTAGTTTTCCCAAACTACACAAATAATACCCATAACAATAAGTATAACACCCATTTTATCTAGAAATGTTATTTTTTCATGGAAAAATAAGATTCCTGTACTCAGAATTAGTAATACAGATAAACCACTCCAAAGTAAATTTACTAAACCCATACTTTTATATTTATAACTTAATAGAAGTAATAGACAGACTAAACTATAAAATACAACTGCTAAATAGTATAAATAGTTATTTTCTGGTATTGGATTTATATGAAATTTTTTTAGGCAACTTTGTCCTAAACATTCAGAAATAGAAATAAACAAAATAATAGTTAATAATGAAATTGTTTCTGGTTTCATTGGTATATTAATTTAAAAGAAATTAGTTTGAATAAAAATAGAAATATCTAAAAGACATTAATGAATACAAAATTAGGTAAGATAGATGGCGTAATTTTTTACGATTCAGAAAAGGAATTATATAATTTTCCCTATGTATTAGAATTTACAAATGAAAAGATAGAGTTAGATTTTGTATTTCATATAGATAACTATAGTAATCAACAAGAGATGTTAATTGATAGAAATAATGAGATTAGTAACTGTATTTTACAAAATTATTTTTTAAAACAATTTGAAAGGTTACAAGAAATATGTTTAGATGAGGCAGGTAGTGATGAGTTGATGAACGAAATAAATGAACGTTTAGATATATTGTATTATTTATTTATTATTATCAATACTATTCATAAGGATTCTATTAGTCAAAAGACTAAAGTAGAGACTGAAATAGAGGGTGATGATGATATTATAGAGACCATATGGTCTATCTATGATGAAATTTTAGAAATGTTCATATTGTTAGAAGATTTATATATAGGTATAAGAAAACAGGAATTTCTACAAAGAAAGAAAAAATACTTAGAACTGGAAAAAACCGAATGAGTTTTTGAAATTATATAATAAATAAATTGTATAAAAAAAAGTATTACTTATAATTATAATGGCTAGTTACGCATCCAAAGCATACTATTATTCTAAAAAAGCTACTTTAGAAAAAGAGCTCAAGAACATAATTACAAATGAAACTGCTATGTCTGTTATTTGTGATTTCCTCAATGAGCCCTATTCATGTAACGCTGAACCTAGATACAATTCTTCTGTTGGTTTCCTTAAATTCTTTATTGATTCCTTTGATTTATCTAACTACCCCGCTAACGTTTTAATACGTATAGTCGCATCTCTTCCTGATGGTACTGTTTGGTACGATTCCTCAAAGACCAATAATACCTACCAACACTTCCTCAATAAGTGTATTAATGAAAATCATAACACTAGACCTGCCTTTTTACAAGCTTTAATGTCTGAATCTGGTTATGGTTTTGAAACTAAACCCTCTTCTACTACCGCAGTTAACTATCAAGCTCGTTCCGCAGTTCGTCTTGGTTCATGCCAAGATAACGCATTAGGTGTTATAGCTTTCAGCTTATCATTCTGTGTAGTTAACAACGTCACTGGTCCCCCAGATGGTTGTGGTGATGGTGGCTGCGATGGTCCTACTCCCTCACCCCCTTGTGGTCCCTGTAACCTTTAAATAATCTGTATAACATAGTATATATCTAATTAATAATATAAAGTATTATTAGATGGATAACTTTTCTATCGGTACAGTTACCTTATTAATATCAAATTTTTTACTTAGTTCTTATCCTATATTAATCAAAAATTACATTAATAATGTAGATATTATCACACAATTAATTATTCGTTGTATTGTATATATTTGTTTAGCGATACCATTTTTGATTATAGGAAACCAAACTGTAAATATATTTACAAGTTTAGTTCAACCTAAATTTTTATTTATTTCTATTATTAATCTTATTCATATTTATACATCTTATAAAGGATTCGAATATTTAAATCCAGGTGTAGCTCTTAGTACATTTTATACCTACCCTATAATTCAATTAATACTTTCTAAATTTTTTATAGATACTCCATTTAACTATGATGTACTGTACAATTTATTTGGTAGTTTGTTTGGCTTAATAATATTAAATAAACAATTATTTTATGAAAATAAGGCATTAGGTAAAAATATTTTAGTAAAAGGTTTAGGATTTATAGGAATAGCCGCTTTGACCGAGGCAATCATTAGTGTTTTCTACAAAAAAATAAATCTTACTAATCCATTTACCAGTTTATATACGCTTTATGCTCCCGCTTTTGTATTTTATATAGGTTATATGTGGTATAAGAAAAATGGACAAGTTAAAAAAATAGCAACTATAGACAAGTCACTACTTAAAAAAATTATACTATTTAATATTTTAATAGGAGGCATAGGATATACTTTAAGATTATTTAGCTTAGGTAAAATTTCTATGACCTGGTTTAGTTCTCTATCCTTTACAAATGGAATAAGTGCCTTTGTATTAGGATGGTTTATTTTAGGAGAAAAGATTAAATTAGAGCACATTGTTGGCAGTGCCATTATATTCTACAATATTCAAAAAATTAAAGCTTTAATATAGACATATTTATTATTATTTATATAATAGTTATGGAAAAGGATGAAATTGAATTAAATATAAATAATGAAAGATTAGTAATTGAAAATGGAATATGGAAAGCGACATCTAACTGAACAGGAAATTTTGGAGAAGGAAAAACAATATGAACGAAATATTTATAATCCTAATAATAAAATGATTACTAAGAGTGATTTATTTTCTATTTTAGAAAAAGCTGGGTTAGACCTAGATGAACCTAAAATAAAAAGTAAACTAAAAACTGTTAACATGAAAGATATTCAAACAGCTTTAATTCATAAATCGTTTTGTATTTTTAATATTAAAGTTAGTGAGGAACTAAAAGAAGAATCTAAAAAATGGAACATTCCTCTACAAACTACTAGTAATGAAAGATTTGAATTTTTAGGAGATTCAGTAATCGATTTAATTATCGCTGAATATCTATTTGATAGGTATCCGAAAGAAAAGGAAGGTTTTATGACAAAACTTCGTACTAAATTAGTTCGTACTAGTACTTTAGCTAAACTAAGCAGTTATTTAAGTCTTACAGATTATATCATTATGTCAAAATATGTAGAGGATTTATGTGACGGAAGACAAAATCCTAAACTATTAGAAAATTGTTTTGAATCACTAGTAGGAGTATTTTATAAGTTATTTGGATTTGAATTTTGTAATGATTTTGTATTAGCTTTAATTGAAAATGTAGACTTAATTGATATAACAGATATGATTGAAAACGATGATAACTTTAAGGACCAGTTAATGAGATATTGTCATAGAACTTATGAGGGTAGAAATCCAGTTTATAAGGAATTAAAGGTAGAAGGATTAAGTAATCACGCAATTTTTACAATGTGTGTTATGGTTCCTATTAGAGAAGATAAAATGGTAATGTTAGGCATGGCGAAGGGTCCTAGTAAGAAAGACGCTGAACAGGAGTCTGCTAAAATGGCAATTAGTAAGCTACAAAAAGGAGATTTGAAGGAATTAGTTTATAGTGATAAATAAAATGTCAACGGAAAAATATCAATGTAATTTAAAGAATTATTTAATAAAAGAAATATAGATATAATTTTTAGGATGATAAATGATGATGGTTCAGAAAATAATCAAAAAACAGATTCTATACAACCTGTTTTAGTAAAAAAGCGTGGTAGAAAGCCTAAAAATAGGGATAATATAATAGAAATAGATAAGATGAATGATGCTTTGGATAGTAAAAAAAAGGATGCTAATATTCTTCCTAGTCCTAAAAAGCCAACTATCATATCTAAAATAGAAAACACAATTTTACATTTTCCTATAAAGTCAGATCTACCAATCAAACAAGTTTCTACAAATAACATATTTAACATTTCAAATAATGTAAGCAATGAACCTACACCCTATGACCCAAATATTTTTATTAATATGCACGCTGATTTTGAAAATACTACTCATAGCTTCGCTTTTATCAACAATGAACTTCCTAAAAATAAAAATCTAAAACTAAATTCAATTAATAAAAATATTAAAATAGTACCAATACTAAATGATTTTATTCAAAACAATGATTTGAAAATTATGCCAGAAAGAACAAATGTTTGTTGTTACTGGGATACAGAGCAGTTTGATTCACAACCTTTGGGAATGCCTGAAAAAAAATTAGGAGATACATTCTTTGTCAAAGGATGTTTTTGTAGTTTTAATTGTATGGCTAGTTATAATTTTAGTTTAAATGATGATAAAGTTTGGGAGAGGTACGCATTAATAAATTTAATGTATAAAAAGATGTATAATCTTAATCAGAATTTTAAAGTAGAACTAGCTCCTCCTAGAGAGGCATTAAGTAAATTTGGAGGTATTTATGAAATTCAAAAATTCCGCGAATTATGTTTAGAAAAAGCTATTAAAATTCTATCTTTCCCCATAATTAATATACAATGCTACCTAGAAGAAATTAATTTACAAAATAGTGTTAATGATATGTCTAGCAGCGGTCCTTCACAGATGGATGTTAAAAATTATTTAGAAAAAGTCAATAATGACTTTAAACTATCTAGAAGTAAACTAATGAATAACACTAAGAATACCTTAGAAATGTGTATGGGTCTTAAGAAAATCTAATTTATTAAAAGTTTGTTTATAGAACAAAAAACGGTACTAGTTGGTTATTTCAACAAACGTATATTATGACTTATCAGAAATAAACGTTAACTGAGTCTAAAATGTATTTAAATTTACTAATTACTAATTAAATAGTAATTAATAAATATGTTAGTAAATATTGATGAACTAAAAAATGAATTTCCCATTTTAGAATATTATATATATAAGTGGAAAAATGAATTAAATGAAAATAATAAATATATAAATTTAGCTTTTATTAAATTTTGTTTAGAAGTAAGTAAAAATGAGTTTATAGATATTAAAACTAGACAAAGATTATTAGAATATGAAAATAGATTAAGTAGAATGAGTATGTTGGAACAGAAGTATTTTACAAAATGGAAAATGTATAATATGTTATGTAAACCATCGATCAATAATTATGACCTACAATTTAATAGTATAAATCAAAATGATAAAACGAACATCTATTATATTGATTTAGAAAATAAGAAAAAATATTTATTTACTCAGAGTGATTTTAGAAAACTAATTGAAAATTATTTATTTCATAGTTGGGTTTATGATTACATTCCAGACCCTATTCCTATCAAAAATCCCTATGACAATCATATTTTTACTAAAAAAGAATTAGAAAATTTAGATAATCAAATACTCAATCCACCTATAATTTGGACACTATATAAGGATTCAGAATATTGTGTTGACACCTTAAAAATAAATTATAATTATTATTTATTAAAAAATTGTTTGAATAGTTATATTTCTAATTTAGAAAATGATGATATTTATTATTATTTAGAAGACATATTACTATATTCTCAATATTATAATGATGAAATATGTAAGGAATGTTTAGATAATGAGTCTTTGTATAGATTAAATCCTGTAAAACAAGGTATCTATAAATGGGTTAAATCGCTAAAATTTCAAACTAAATTTACTCATAATGACTATTTATCACTAAAAAATATATTTAGAAAACCTTGTAAAATCCATGATAGGGTAAAGAGGTGTTTGAGAAAAGAATTTGATGAAAGTGGTAAATTTGTATTTGATATAACTAAAAATTATAGTTATAATTTTGTTGATGTCGGGGAAGATGTATTTTATTTTAATAGCGAAGTAACCAATTCTTCTAAAACTAAAAGTAATATTATTAAGGATAGATGTAGTGTTAAAAAAGATAAAAAAAAGAAAATAAAGACAATAGATTTTTTCAAATTTACGAGTAGTCCTAGTAGCGGTTTTACAAATTCTAGTACAGAAACAAGTAAAATTAATGTAGAATTAAAGGAAGAGGAGGGACGAATTGTATTAGTTCTAGCTGAAAATGAATTTAATGGTAATACATTTATTAAAAATATATTATAATGAAGATAATTGGTATAGATATTGCTATAGAGAATTTAGCATTTTGTGGTATAGATGCTTCTGACGATGGAAAGGTATTAGGAATACAAAAGGATGAATGGTTTGTTCTGGATACTACACCTGAAGATTATAAACAGGAATGTATATATGAAAATAAGAAGAAATGTAGTAAGGATGCGGGTTGGTTTTTTGTAGATAAGGAAAGTGGATTGTATAATTTCTACTGTTCTACACATAAAAATGTTGTAGATAAGAATAAGGAATTAACGTGGAAAACGTTGAATAAAAATTATTTGAATAGTAATGATGTAATAAAGAGTATGTTTAAAAAATTAGATGAAAAGATAGACTATTTTAGAAAGGCAGATTATATAATTATCGAAAAACAGCCACCAAAAAATCCTAAAATGATTTCTATTATGAATTACATTTATAGTTATTTCGTAATAAGACTATGGAATGATGTTAAAGAAAATAAATTAAAGGATATAATATTTTTAGATGCGAAGAATAAAGTAAACTATTGTTTAGGAGTTTTAGAGAAGGAAGTAAAGGAGGCTATAGAGAATAAATACAATCCTAAAAAGAATAAATATCAGTATTATAAAAAAATGAGTATAGCTTGTGTACAACAAGAACTAAAAGACGATAAAGAATTACTAGAATATTTTAATGGTTATAAAAAAATAGATGATTTAGCAGATAGTAGAAATATGATATTGTGGTGGTTAGATAAGATGTATGCTAAGAATAAGAAGAAAGAAATGAAAGAAACTAAATCGAAGAATACACAAAAGAAAGAGAAAAAATCTAAAACTATTAGTGAGTAATAAAAGTGTATTAGTTGTATTAGAAAAGGGCGGGTTCAAAGTTACATGGAAACTTCCCAATTTCTAATACGCTAATAACTTATAACTCAAATTCTAATGAAAAGTCTATTAGTATTAGTAAAAAAGAGAAAGAATAAAAATCTAAATATTTATTAAGGGAAATGTCTAATCATTCAGAAGATATTAATAAATATTTAAATTATAGAGAAAAGATATACTATACTGCTAATTATGATGTTTTAGCAGTAAATAAAAAAGATAATACAGTAACTGTTCCTTGTAACATGTCGGGAAATACAAATGGTTATAATTTATGTGTAAGTAGATTTGCCTATTGTGAGGATATATTTAAAAAAGACTGTAGATTCTTATGGGAACAATATACTATAGCTTCATTTGATTATAGTTTATTATATAGAGAAGGTCAAATAGATTTTACTGGTTTATATCCTGATGGTAATGATTTAGAACAAAGTACAGGAGTCAGTACGAATAAAGTTCAAGTTTTTAATGTCGATAGCGGCAGTGGTTTATATAAAAATATTCATAAGGTATTAATAGACTTTAGAAAGCCAGTAAGAGTTATCTATTTTGTAGGTTGGAGCGATTTCGCACCTAAATAAATTTATAAAGGAACACCATAACAATTAGCGCCTAAACGAAGGAATGGGTCAATGTTCTTAGCAGATAATAAACCAGTATCTTTATTACATTTGGGATTTTTATTAGGCATATAGGCACGTCCGTCACTGGCCCATCCCCAACTACACCAATCAGCTCCATTATTAAATGAATCGGTTAATTCAGAGACAGTAGCTAAACGACTCTTTCTATCTGAGCAGGTCTTTTGTGCTTCTTTGAAAGTATAAACATTATCAAAGACATGATATAATTGACTATCTTTAGGATTACCTAAATAATAGACATCTTTATCTTTTTTAACAGTAGGACCAATAGTTCCTTTATATTCGGGTACTACGGTACAAGCACTTATTTGTGAAGCATCTAAAAGATTATCTTTACCACTAGGTCTTTTGCCCAAATTAGTACCACTAGAAACACCGCCAGTTTTAAATAAATTATCAAAACGGTTAGTTCTAATAGTAGGTCCTTCAAAATCAAGTTTAACAGGAGCAGTTTTAACTTTAGAAGCTTCAAAAGAATTTGCGTTAATGATTAAAAGTATTATAATTAATATTATTATAAATAGAACGATATAATCCATTTATAATAATTGAAGAATTTAATTTATTTGTTAGACTTTTTAATATCAAATAAACAGGTTTTAGTAAAAGTAGTTACCTTATGATGTCCTACGGGATAATTAGTATTTAGGGGAATAGCTTGATATCTATCTTTTACAAGTATTTGGTATTGTGTTAAAGGTAAATTATTCATTTAATATAGTATTAGAAAATATATTATTGTTAACAATCACCAGTTGGTTATAGTTAGAATTAGTAAATATAAATAAAATTCCTTAAGGAACTGCTTTCTAACTAAGAGCGTTATCTAGAGATTACAAATAGAAAAAAGATTAATTTCTGATATAAAAATAGAATATTGATGTATCAAACAACAATAATTATATTTAGTTTATTTTTGATATTAATACTTGTATCTACATATTTTATAAATAAAAAGAGGGTAGAGGGTTTTAAGGATATGTATTTTGGCATATTACCTAAAGAAAATCATACAGTTCGTGTTGGTAAATTATTATATTACAATGACCCTATATTTATACAATATGGTTCAAAATATGTAATGTTAAAACCAGGTAAATCTTTAGGAACAATTAGAGATTCAATAGGTATAATTAACTATATTAAACCTAAAACAGTTAAAAAAGGTTTAACACCTATAGCTTATAATGAGCCTGTTTTTATGAAGGGCTATCCAGATAATGATTTTAATAAAAATTTTAATATAGAAGTTAAAATAGTGCCTTATACACGACCTGAAAACAACCAACAGCCCTATATAGAAATGGGAGATTTTATAGCATTTGTAACAAAAAACAATGAATATTTAATAGTAGAAGAGGGTAGTGAGGAATTAAGATTTGTTAATAGTAGTTCTATACCAAACAATGGTATTTTTAGATTAATGAATAGTCCACAATGTTATATAAATTATAAAATGTATGGTGTAGACTTGAGAGATGGTCAATTATCAACTATCAAAATGGTAATGGATAAGTCAAGAGAGTATTTAGAGAAGGAGAAGAAGAAGATAATAGGAGATGATAAGGAACTAAGAGAAATGAAACAAAAAGAAGTTGATATAAAAGAGGAAATACAAAAATTAGAAAATAGCGGTGAAGTTCTAGCATTAGAACTAAGTAACCTAAAACAACAATATGAATTAGATTTGAAAAAAATTAAAAATAGTATAGAAGATAGAAAATTAGAGTTAAAGAAAGATTTAGAAATAAATAAACAATTGGCAGAAAATATATTAGATGAGAAATATTTGAAGGAAATGAAGGATATTTTGGATCGCGGATGTAAGTAAACGAATGTTACTAGAAATAGTGTTCATTTCAAAAAAAGTAAAAATGCGTTTTTTTGAAAAAAATATTTTTGATAAAAATATGAGTCGGAGACTTGAATCTAGTGCCGGACATGAAAAAAGTTTGACACATGAAAAAAGTGATTTAAAGTTAACTCAATATAAGAGAGTATAAAGAAAGAAATGGAATCCAAAGTTACTAAGAAATCCGCCGCTAAATCCGTTGCCCCTGCTACTCCTGCCCCCGTTGCTGCTGCTCCCGCTGCTACTGCTGGCAAGAAATCCACTAAGGTTGCTGAACCCGTTGCCGCTGCTGCTCCCGTAGTTGAAGCTGCTCCTGCTGCCAAGAAATCTACCAAGAAGGCTGCTTCTGAAGTTGCCTCTGTTGCTACTGCTGCTACTCCTTCTGTTGCTCCTACTACTGAAGCCACTGAAACTGTTGCTGAAGTTGATTCTCATGAACGTCTTGAATCCCTTGCTAATGATATGATTAAGATGGCTAAGCAATTCCTCGAAGCTTCTCGCCAAGCTCGTAAGGAACATGCCCGCCTCGTTAAGAAGGCTGAACAAGGTGGCAAGCGCCGTAACCGCAAGGCTGATGGCGAATCTTCCCACTCTAACTCCGTCTTCCTTCAACCCTGTAAGATTTCCCCCGCTCTCGCCTCCTTCTGTGGTGTTGCCGCTGATGCTATGATTTCTCGTACTGATGCTACTCGCGCTATTGCCGCTTACATCAAGAAGAACAACCTCCAAAACCCTGAAAACCGTCGTGAAATCCGTGCTGATGCCACCCTTACTAAGCTCTTCACCCTTGGTGCTGAAGATAAGCTTAACTACTTCAACCTCCAACGCTTCATCAAGCCTCACTTCATCAAGGAAGTTAAGCCCACTGCTTAAATAAAATTTATAATCTAAATAATTAAAAACTTTAAAAAAATATATAAAAATCCAGCTAAAGGACTTTTAGATATTTTATTCATTCTTGTTACCACAGATTTTAAAGTAAACTACTTTAAAAATATTTAGTATTATTAATTTAACTTTGAAATGTATAACGATATAGATACTTATTATGTTTGTATAAGACAATATACAGATACACAGGATAAAAATTTTATCTGTAAAGAGTTTGAAACACCAGGTGAAGCAGCTTCTTATACAATAAATAATACTAGTTACTTTTCTGAATCTAAATTAATTCCAATGTGTAAATTTACTCCACAATTTATTAGAAAGTTTCTTATTGACCGGTCTCTAACTAAAACCTTCATTAAATCTAAAATAGAATAAAATAATTTAAAGATTATTTTCTCATCTATAAATGTAACTGGTTTTACACCCAGTAACCAAAGCGTTTGTGGTTTAGTGGTAGAATAACTGCTTGCCATGCAGTTGACCTGGGTCCGATTCCCAGCAAACGCATCCTCTCTATAAATTTATATATCTCTAATAAAAGCTTCTTGGCGCAGAGGAAGCGCGCGAGGCTCATAACCTTGAGGTCCAAAGATCGAAACTTTGAGAAGCTAGTATAGATATATAAATTTATAATTGATTAAATACTCCTATAATACAATAAGCATAAGACTTATTGATTAGTTACTTCTATAACACAATAAGCATAAGACTTATTGATTAGTTACTCCTATAATACAATAAGCATAAGACTTATTGATTAATTACTCCTATAATAGAAGGTGTAACTTTCTCCTTTTTTAAAAGATATTAAATCTATAGTATATTGTTTTTTATTCATTTTAACCTCTATAGGATTTTTCAATGCCACATGATAACTATCAATAACTGTTGAATCTACTTTAGTTTTTAAGTACATAAAACCAAATTTATTATGATTTTCTAAAGATTTTTTATGATAAATATATTTTTCTATAATTTGTTTATTACTATAAACATACCCTTCAATCTGTTTTTTTTCAATATCTTCTAAATAAATCTTTTCTTTATAGTTATTGGTTCCGCTACTAGCATTTAGGTCAATCCCCCATATAAAATCAACATCTCCTCTACCACTTACAATATAATCAATACTTTTTTTATCTATTTCATATGGAACTTCTAGTATATTCGCCCATTCTATCCACTTTTTACTATCTATAGTTCCTATTTCTGCCATATAGAAATAACTTAGAGGAACAACAATAGTAAATCTGTCTTTGTTATAAATATTTTTTTCTATTAAATACTTAATTGATCTCTCTGTAAAAATAGGATAACCATACTTTCTATGCCAATTTATTATCTCATTTACTCTATGTTTTAATTTTTTATCTAATTTAGGTATGATATCCTCTATTAATTCTAAATTTTTTTTTGTTATTCTAACATTACTCCCAATTTTTAATAATGTAAATAATAATACACTTCCCACAATAATTAAGATTATTTTTAGGAACATTTATAATAGGTTTGATATATATTAATGAACTAATGCGTATTTTTATTCATATATTGCTAATAAGTTAATCTAACTAATATTCCTTTCCTCTTCTTTTTTGTTCAGCAATACTTTCATCTCTATATACTTTATAATTTTTTTCTCTTTCCTTTTCATCTATTGATGGATATAATTCACTATCTAATACTGGTAACTCTTTTACTAGAATATCACAGTTTTTAGTGACTCTGTTACAATCAGTTTTTACCTTAATATATTTGTCATGATATGTTCTTAATTTATCAAATGTGAATGTAGACTCTTTTTCAATATATGATTTATAAGCACCATACATTCCTGGTAATCTAATGTCTAAATATGTTTGGATATTATCCATTATATCTATTAAAATATAATGTCTATAAAGAGAACTGTTAAAAGCTTTACCATTTGAATCTCTCATATTAATATGGAATTGATTAGAGTGTCCATAGTTAGGAATATCTATTTCAAAATACTTAGCACCATAGACATTTTTAAATTGTACACTATAACTGTCTAAACGCGTCATAACTCCATCATACTTAACTTTTTGCCAGTCTTCCCATGATATTTCATTACTAGAAAAATCATTATGGGTTTTATTTAATCTATAGAAAGATTTACAATTTAGAAGAAATCTATGTAAGTCTTCCCTAGATATTTGATATGTATTATTTAAGTTAGTACCAAATGCTTCAAAAAATTCTTTTTTAGGAAGTATATAGATAGTATCAGGAATACTACCACCCACTTGTTTTTTATTATCTGATGAATAAACTTTAGAGAATTCATGTTCATTTAAACTCATAATAGCTCCTAAAGTTAAGTACAATTCGGATTTAGATGAATTTTCTGATGTTTCAAAAACTTTAGCAATATCTTTAATATCTCTATCATTTATATCTTCAAATACCTTATTCATATTTTTATTTATTAGTTCAAAGACATTATATTTATTTAGAACTTTAGATACATCTTGTTTATTAATTTTTTGTTTCACTTCCTTTAAAATATTTAATTCATTATTTACATCAGTTAAAACTTTCTTTATTTTATTTTTTTCATTTCTACTTAATTTACTTTGAATTTCATTGTATATTTGAATAACCGGATCAGTCATTTTTTATACTATTTATTTAGAATTTTATTAATTGTAAAATTGTAAAATAAATTGCGGTATATTCTATTTAAAATAAAAGAACTAATTAATAGTAAAATGGATCAAAAAAAAAGAATAGAAATGTACATAGAACGAATTCATGAAATTCATAAAAAAGATTCAACTCTTAAATCTACTATGATGACTGATTATGATAGGTATGAAAAATATATGGCTGAACAAATACCTAAGTTTAAAGAAAAATATCCTACACTTTATAAAATGGCCATTAGAGAATTTGACCAACCCTCTTTTACCATGAAACTTAAACATTTTCTAAATATATCTCAAAATGTTCTTAATGGAAAAACTAAATTAGATGACGCAACTAAACAAGTCGCCCAAGAACAATACGATGAGTATGTTGCCCCTATTGTTAAAAATAAAGAACAATTAGAAAAACAATAAATAAATTAAAATATTCTGATTTTAAAATAGAATGGATTTTGAAACCAGAATTAATCAATTGAATAATGGTGTTAAGTATATTATTAGTAATAATCCTAATACTCAAAGTTTTACTATACTCATTCTTGTTCGTTACGGCTCAGGATTTGATCCTATTACTAAATCTGGTACTGCTCATTTATTAGAACACCTAGTTTTTAAGGGTACTGAAAAGAGACCTTTAACAAAAGATATTATGATTGAACTCAACTCTATTGGTTCAGATTATAACGCATTTACTAGTAAGTCATTTACTGGATATCATGTAAAATCCGCTCATAATTATTTAGAAAACTGTATGGATATTTTAACCGACATCATTCATAAACCTAAGTTTTTGACTATGAAGCATTCTGAATTTGAAAAAGAATTTGAACAGGAAAAACAAATTGTTTTACAGGAATTACTTTCTGTAAAAGATAATTTTTCTAGGTATACTCATGAACTATTAGAAAAAAATATATTTGTTACTCCTCTTAACAGAAATAATGAAGATGACATCATAGATATTAAAAACATAACAATAGATGATGTAATTGATACCTATAATAAGTATTATTGTGGTAACAACATAACTGTTTCTATTCATGGTAATTTAGGTACACTAGATAAAGCTGAAAATTTAATTGAAAAATATTTTAATGGTTTTAAGGCTGGTTCTAAAAATACCATGGTATTTAATAAAGCTAAAAACATAAATGAAATAAAATATATTGATATATTTAAACAACCTAATATTACTAAATGTCATTTATCCTTTTCCTACCCCAATCGTGGTTTTGAAAATAAACATGATTATTATAGTAATGAAATTTTAGGTTTAACCTTTGTAGATTTAACAAGTGGTAGACTTTTCCAGAACATACGCGAAGAAAAGGGATTAATCTATAGTATTAAATCAAATCATTATTGTTATGATAATCAGGGATATTTTAGTATAAGTACAAATACAAATCAAAAAAATTTAGAAGAAGTAGTTGATACAATAAATAATGAACTAGTACTACTTCGTGATAAAGGTTTAACTAAAAAAGAGTTTACTATAGGTGTTAACAATTATCTATCTCAAATACTACTTGATAGCGAAAATACTAAAAGTATTGCCTTCTATAACGCTTATGAACTTTTTTACAATTCTAATAACTTTACTTCTTATTTTAAAATTATCGATATTATCAAGAGTTTTACTCTAGATAGTATGAATAGTTATATTAAAAAACTATTAGAAAATCGCCCTATTTTAACTGTTATAAAATCTGATAAATAATTATAACTTATTGTAACTTATAGTAACCTATTGTAACTTATTGTAACTTATTGTAACTTATTGTAACTTATTGTAACTTATAGTAACTTATAGTAACCTATTGTAAATTATAGTAACTTATTGTAAATTAATAATATCATTTGTATTAAAATGATATTCACTGACATTCATATCAATTAAATCTAGTGAATCATTTGATTCTAATAAAAACTTATTAGTATCAAAATCATAAATATCTCCATAAGTTATTTTATACCCAGTAATATTAAAAAAGTTATCATTACCATTTATATACCTAGTTAAAATAGGTAAAACATCTACACCTCCTTTAGTAGCCTCCATAATCTTACTGAAATTATCCAAACTTCTTTCTATTTTCTGTGTTAAATCATTATATTGATTAACTAACGTATTTTTATCAGCAAAAACTAAAACCTTTTCTAATTTATTTTTTGTATTAACTCGAATATAATATTTTTCACCAGATACATTATTAATATCTTTATAAGTTACTAATTTAAGTTGACCTTCACTTAATATATAGATTGGAGTTTCTTTATTATTTTTGGGACTAATGGGGACATTTAATAAAAAGTCTTGAATTTTGAAATATAAAGATGATGTTTTAGATTTTGCGTAAAGAATGCCTACTATCCAAGAAACACTATTTAAAAACTTACCTAAATAAGCTGGATCTTTATACCAAAGTAAGAGAACAGCGAATAATAAATAATCAAACATTTAATTAATACTATTTATTTATTTTTAAGTAGAATAGAAGTAATAGAACTTAAATAGAAATATATTAAATGAACTAAATGGAATTTATTAATATCCAAAACAACTTCTTTCCTATTATTTTTCCTATAGAGTACAGTGAAACTACAACTGATAATAGTAGTAATAAAATCGACACACTAAATAACATTCTAGAAAAGATTGAATACTATAAGTATTTGAAGGAACTAAATAATATTAAATCAAATATAGATTCTTTAGAGGAAAAAGAGTGGGATTACTTAAAGAAAAAATGTAATCCCTTTGAATGTGTAACTACCAATAATGGAGTAGCTAATTACATGCCTATTTCCAGAGCATATTTTAAGATGTTAGAAATTGTGGAATGTTTTAAAGAGGATATAAAACAGGCCATTGGGGATGAACCTAATTTTACTACATTACATTTAGCAGAAGGACCTGGTGGATTTATTGAATGTATTAATCAGAAACTAGATGAAATGAATTATACAGATTATAAAATCTATGGAATAACATTAGTGAAAGAAGATAAAAGTATTCCAGCTTGGAAGAAATCTAATTTCTTTTTAGAATTTAATAAAAATATAGAAATTTTGAATGGTAAAGATGGTACTGGTGATTTATATAATATCGATAATATTTATGATGTTTCAGAGAAAATTTCAAAAAAAGCCTCTATAATTACTGGTGATGGCGGTTTTGATTTTTCTAATGATTTTAATCAACAGGAAAATCTATCTTTCCCCCTAATTTATTGTCAAACACTAACTGCCCTATTATCACAAAAAATAGGTGGATTATTTGTACTCAAGATATTTGATATTTACAATATTAAAACAATTAATTTAATTGAAATATTAAAAAAGAGCTATAGAAAGGTATACTTAATTAAACCTTATACTAGTAGACCAGCTAATTCAGAAAAATATTTAGTATGTGTAGATTTCTTAAATACTATTTCTTTAGAGGATATCCATAAGTTACTATTAGATATACCTAAAATGGGTTCTAGTATTGTTAATAAAGATTTGGAATTACATAAATATATTAGTGGAAATGAGAATTTCTATAGATGTCTAAAAGATATTAATGAAGTCATGTTTGAAAGGCAAAAAAGATTCATCTTAGATACATTATCTTTACGAAACGTACTAATAACGGATGATAAAAAAGAGTCATTAATTAGAAACCAGGTATTAACATCGATTCAGTGGTGTATTAAATATAAATTTAGAATCAATTATTTATCTAAATATATAAATTTGTATTCACTCGCTTGTATAAAAAAAACAAATTAAGCTTTGAAAGAATACTATAGTTAAAAATTAATTATTAAATAAATAAGCCTTAAAAGAACCGGCTTTTTCTGGCATTTTATCTGTATCCATGTAAAGATTGCTAGGTACATTAGAAAAATTGTACGTTTGTGAATTCATTGGAAATGGGTAATATTTTGGTTTATCTAAAGACATATAATAACTTTCATATTTCCTTCCTAATTGATTATAATTATCAATGTTGTAACCTGTTTGGAGTACCGCATCCTCCAAAACGGTTCTTGTCCTAAACCCATTGATAATTTTAATTTTGTCTCTATTTAAATCTACATATTGAATTGTATATTCTCTAGTAATAGTACTTTTCGTATCATAAATATAAAATATTAAACTATTGTATTTCTCATTTTTCTCTAAAACAATTGGTAATTTATCTACTAAAATAAACTGATTCTTCTTCTTAGTATCTTTTGAATCTCTTTTAGATTCGGCGTTAAGTTCATCTATTAATGTATTTACTATATATAGTTCTTTACGAGGTATATTAGTGTCTATAGAGTAAATTTGCCTATAGTTTCCTTGACAAAACTCCCAATCTTTCCATTGATTAATATTCCATGGGTCTAGATGTTTAGATTTAATAAAATCTGGATTCCAGGAGTTTGTCATGCCTTTGGTTAAATCTAATTCTTTTACATAACAATTTAATGATTTAGCTAATCGTCTTTTAGCTTCTTCAGGTGTTTCTGGTTTTAATTTTAATTGTGACATACTACTATTAATTTATAAATTAATAAATAAGTTAATATTTAATTATTAATTTAGAGTTTGAATGTAAATGGATGGATATATATTAAGTAATATAGCTAGATTGGCATATGAAAATGAAGAAACTTTTAGAAGAGAGATAGTTAGTTATACACAACCAGAAAAAATACATTTTTTTGATGCTAGTGTTAATAATTTCAGTGATGCTCAATTATATGTTTTAAAATATTCAAATTATTTAGTTTTTTCAGTTAGAGGTACATCTAGTAAAAAAGATATGCTAACTGATGCCAATTTATTTAAGGATTTATTTCAAGATATTCAATATTGTAATTATGTAGATTCTAAAAAATATAAAGGCATAAAGGTACATTCTGGATTTTTAAATCAATACAATACTATTAAATTTTGTGTATTAGCAGATGTATTTCAATATTTATGGGATAAAAAGGATTCTATTCCTATTAAAATATATTTAACTTCTCATAGTTTAGGAGCTGCTATTAGTACTTTATTAGCTTCTTGTTTAAAAGCCCATTTTGGAAATAAAATTTATATTGAAAATTGGCTTTTTGGTTGTCCTAGAGTTGGTAATAGTTCTTTTAATAAATTTTATAATGATAACATTGACAAAACCTACAGATTTATTAATAAAAATGATTTAGTTACAAGAATACCACGTTTAGGATATAGTAAATTTGATGCTTATATACAATTGGGAAATCTAAAAGATTGTTCAATATTTCAAAAATTATTCGGTTCAATTGAAGACCATAGTATGGACAACTATTGTTCCTATTTTACACATGATTTTCTAAATAAGGCATGTCAAACGGATGAAATTGTTCATTTAAATAATATCTTAGTTAACAACGCGTAACTATTTATTTCCATAAAGTGCTCTATGTTTTAAAACAATGTCATCTAAAACAGAAGTATACATTTCCTTTTTATCTAAATACTCAAAATAAGGTATATTCATTTTTAAACTATCTATATTTTCCCATAAACTTTTAGTAAATAGATAAATTCTTTCATCCTTTACATCTTGTCTAGTAAGGAGAACAGTTTTATAACTATAACAGTTTAAATATCTAGGATTGTAAGGTAGATTATAGAAATCGAATGTTTGTTTTCTACGGTGAACTATTTTTGGATAATAAACTAAATCCATTTTATCTTTTTTTAAGAAGAAATACTTATTAGTAATAGCTTCACTTTTAGGGAATTTACTTATTTGTGAATTTTTATTATCTAGATAAGTATCAATTAAATTAATGTTTGTATATTCAGAAAAAAACTCTAAATTTTTATCAGGATTATTAAAAATAGTAAAATATCCATCAACTGCTCCTTCTAAACTTTTAGTATCTAAATATCTATCTCTGTCATTATCATCCCCTTTAAAAACTTGATTATACTTATAATTCTGAAGCATATCCAAATCCATTTTATAAAAGTCATTACTTAAATTAGTAATTCTAATTGTTTTATTAGTTATATCCTTAGGTTTGGATATTGTGAAATTATTAGAAATAAATACTCTAAACATAGGATAAAGAGTAAATAGTATTCTTAGATTATATTTATCCTCTAATAATTTCTTATTTTTTACTAATTGTTCTTTTTCAATATTTTCAGTTTCTAAAATGCTTTTTAATTTAGAAATTAGATAAGTTCCAATTTCGGCTTCGGTCAAAAAGGCAATATCTATTTTTTTATTAACTACTAAATCATTTAACAAATCATCATTCGAATCATACAATCTAATTTCCGAATTTGTAATATTAATTAGTTTATCCATAAATTGTAAATTATTTAAATTAATCCATTCCTTCCAGATACCTATTCGTAACCTATTACTTAATTCATTATAGATAACATGATTATTCCAAGCTGGATAAAAACCTTCTAATTGCTTTCTTTTTATTATTAAAAATAAAACTAAAACGATAATTATAAATACTATAATCCACATACTATTTATAATTAATTTAATTTTTTTAGTAACCCTAAATTCTAAAAGTCTATTAGTATTTTAACAAAAGGTTATTAGTGGTCTGAATTTGAAGACAACCTGGGAGTTACTCCGGTTTCTCCATTTTCTAATGGCACTAATAACTTTATGACAACTTCTACTAGCTTTTAGTTTTTTTTATTGATATAAATGTTTACTAATACATGTATTTACTAATACCAATCTTTTCTAAGAGAAACTGAACTAGGACCTGGGAGTTTAATAGAAGGCATATCTGCGTTTCCTCTAAGCTCATTATCATAATTAAGACATTTTTCATCATTACCTGCTTTACATGTTCCCTCTAAACCAAATCTCCACTTAGCAAAGGCTGTTTGGTCATTTGGATAGGTACGAACGGGTACACTATAGAATTGTCTTTGACTATTTTCTTTTTCAAAAACATCACCTACACTTTGATAAAGTCTAGCGTTAAATTTATTCTGTGAATCTTGATTTCTTTCAATATCCGCATTTGTATCTATATGATGATTTACATCAAAACGAACAATCTTATTTTGTTTTTGAAGATAGGTTTTGGGGTCATGAACAATTAAATTAGGATTCATGAAAGGATTGTCATAGGTAGGTTTAAGATTATTATCCATGTAGGCGCCATTAAAGAACTCATCTAGTTTAGAGTTATTTTTCCATAAGTAATAGGTAACTAAAAGAGATAAAATAGGAATATATAGGTAATTCGTATTATTTTTATAAAGAACTAAAAGGAAAGAGAGGTAAAAACAAAAACGAACTGCGGCATTTAGTTTTTGAGCTAAATTCATATATTTACTGGGAAAGAACTTTGTTAAATTTTCAAATTTATATAAAACTGTAAAATCATCATACCAAAAAGGCTCCATTATTATACCTAATAATATATTCTATTTTATTTTACTTTTTTGTTATTTCTATTCACTTTAATTCTATTATTCATACTATTATATAATACTTACTATTCTATTATACTACCATTGTAAATAGTCACCAAATTTTTGTAATTGGTCATTAGTACATTCATTAGAAATTACTGCGCAACCTCTATCGGGGTTGTAGGTGAAGTTACCTATTCTTCGATAAAAATCTCTGGCACCATTGTGGAAACTCAAAACTCTATTTTCCAATGATAAACGACTATATGATATTTCTGAATCTCTAAAATTATTATAGTAAGGATATTTGTTTCGAATATCATCTATTTTATTAAAGTAAACCTTCATAAATTCATATACATATTTATCATTTAGTACATCTAATCCTAGTAAAATTGCTCTAGTCGAGTAGGTGTTTAATTTATAACCTATTTCATTAGAAGTAGTTCTTTGAAGGATTTTTGGATAGTATTGAAGGTCGATTTGTGTTTTATTAATAAATAAAAACTTGTTAAAGAAATCGGTATTTTGATTTACCTTAAATGAATCTAATAGATAGATTTCTTTTTCATTTGACTTTTCAAGTAATAGTTTATTAGGGTGAACACTAGTATGAAGAAGTATACTAGATTTATTTCCTATATCATCATATGCCTTTGGTAAATCATCGTTTCTATGTTTGAAGTGAACCTTATAATTTTGGAATAGTTCATATTCAACGTCTAAACCTAAAAATCTTTTTGGATTAATTTGTACAGTTTTATCATTAATATTATCGTAGTTGGTGATTTTATCAAAATCTGCTACTAAAAGGAAATAGATATGATACGCTGCCGTAATTAATTGAATTTTAGGAATCTTTCTAAAGGAATCTAGTGTTCTGCTTTTTTTATTTGTTTGATTAATATGATATATCATGTAATCCCTTTCTGAACTAAGTACAAAATCTATATTTCTTTTTTTTAATTCATAAAATGGTTCATATTTGTTATTAAACTGAACAACTTCTAATGGAATATCAGAGGATAGAAGTTTTAAATATTTATAATGAAAATCAAAATTAGGCTCTTTAAAAATACCTATTTTAATTTTAAAATAAGTAACCATTGAATTAGAAAATTTCTCTACAATACTCCTTTTTTTCAAAAAAACTAATAATATAGCAAAAATAAATAAAAATATTACTAGAATAAACATTATTACTAATGTAATATATTATTTTTATTTATTAATTAACTAATTGTTAATATAACGAATTGTTCAAAAGATGGAAAGGGAGAATATGATAAGTGGTACGTAGACAGTGGTGGCGTAAAAGATTAATTTGTTATTAAACCAAGTTTTTTGATAATAGTACATGTAAAGGAAAAAAGCAACTAACAGAATAAAATAATATCGAATCATTTCTACAGAATTCATAATACCCTCTATAATATTATAATAAATATTTCTCATTATTCTATCTAAATTATTTAGTTAATAATGGCTTTAACGGTTTCTTTGATAAAAATAGATTGGTGAAATTCATAATTTTGAATGTACTATTTTCAACTTTTATTTTACTTAAACTTATTTCATTGTTACTTTCTAGAGAACAAGATTGCCACATAGAGTCCATTATATTATTTCTATAAATTTTACAAATAGTTAAATCATTACATTCACTTAAAATATCATAATCAAATTTTGAATTAATAAATTCTATAATTTGATTAAGGTTTGGAGTGTAATAGGAAGAAAAAGAGGGACGATTTACAGGATATTTGAGTAAATAACAAAATAATATAATTAGAGATTTATTAGAACCATTTTCACAATAAATTAGAATGTTGTTAGAATCTTTTATTAATTTATGAATATAATCTACAATTTTATTTGTCTTTCGAATTAGTTCATTGTTATTATATTTTTCAGTTGTATTTAGAAAATGTAAATGAATATTTATAGTATTATTGAATAGAAATGGGGCGTTTTTAGTACAATTAATAAGACAATTGATGTTATTTTTTTTAATAATATTTTCATCAAAACTAGCAATCTGGTCTGAAATAAAAATATGTTCAATGATACTATAAAAATGATTAGAACTAAATTTAACTGATTTATTCATGAACTATCAAAACCTTATAGGTTCTAGAGAAAATAATTTAAAGTTTTTGGATTTTAAAATTGAAATAATAAGTAATTGTTAAAAAAAACTAACAAAATGAATAATAATCTTTTTGATGATATTCTGAGCAAATTTGATGTAGGAGATATTACGAATAAGTTCCTTAATAAAAAAGATTCAGACGATATTCAGGATATTTTCAATGAATTTTTCGAGGATGAAGATGATAAACTAGTTATCAATAACGCATTTAAAAAAGAAGATGATAATGATTCTCAGGTTTTTTGTAAGAAATGTTCAAATGAGTTATCAAATGATAATGGTAATGTTGTTTGTAGAAAATGTGGTATTTTATATAATGATATTAAACTAATTGATGAATCTGCGGAATGGCGTTATTATGGGGCAGATGATTCTAAAGGAAATGACCCTACTCGTTGTGGTATGCCTGTAGACCCTCTTCTTCCTAAGTCATCTCTTTCTACTGGTATTAGAGGAAAATCTAATAGTTATATGGGTAAATTACATGCCTGGAATTCTATTCCCTATCATGAACGTTCACTAAGACTTATGTTTATTATTATTCAGGATATTTGTAACTTACTTAATCTTCCTAGCGCAATCGCTATGGACGCAAAGTCACTATATAAAGTTCTACATGAATTTTATAATACTAGAGGTAAAAATCGTACTACACAAGTTGGTGCTTGTATCCTATTTAGTTGTAAAAATAATGGTTTTAGTATCACTACGAAATCAATCGCGGATTGTCTAAAAGTTACTCAGTCAGATATTACAGAAGGTTGTAAAACTTTTGTAAAAATGATGTATCACACAGATTTTCAATATAATATTCAAACTAGTAATATCGATGATTTTATTATTCAATATTGTAAACAATTGGAAATGTCAAATAGTATGATTCATTTATGTAAGAAATTTGCCAGAAAAGTTGAAAAGATGGAAATTCTACAAGAACATACGCCTCCATCTATGGCTATTGGATGTATTTATACAATTTGTCAAACTCTAGACTTACCTATTACTAAAAAGAAAATTCATGAAGTTTGTAATATTTCTGAGGTAACTATTACTAAAACATTTAAGAAAATCGAACCATACCAAAACAAAATTTTATTCAATATTAATCTAACTAGTTAGTTGTTATTCACTTTTATCTAAAATGTGTATTTTGATAATAATTCGTTCTTTGATGTCTTTTTTGATTGTTTTTTGATTTCTTTTTTGATTTTACCAAAATTGCTTTCAACAGATCTACTGAAAGTCTCAGGTATTTCTAAATATTCTAAATCATATAATTCACCTCCTTTTTTAACAATACTAGTTGGCTTAGGTATAATTTTCTTCTTAGCAGGAGCTTCTAGTTTAGATTTGTCTAATTCTTCATATTTCTTACCTTCTTCTGATGTTATTGACTTAATTTCAAGACCAGAAAATGGTGAAAATATAAATACCTCTGATATATAAAGAGCTTTCTTTTTTTCTAATATTTCTATAGCAGCATTAAGTTCTAAAACTGTTTTTTTATTTTCATCAATCTGACCTAAAATATTTTTGTAATACTCTTTGTATTCATCTATTTGTTCTTTAGTTTTTTCTGATTCAGGAACAGTATAAAATTCTTTACTATGACTCTTTAGATCCTTGTAAAGATTTTTATTTTTTTCTATAGAACTGATTCTATTTTTATATAATTCAGATAACTCCTTATTAATTTTATCAATAGTAACTTTCTTTTGTGCTTTAATTTTAGTTTCTTCTTGGGTATATTTTTTAATATCACTATCATTATACTTAAATCCCTCTAATACCTCTGGTGTATTTTCGGCAGTTGTTAATTCTAATCTTAAGTTTCGCATTATATTATCTTTTTTATAGAAAATTGCCTTTTCCAAGTCATAAGTAAATACTTCTAATTCAGGATTAATGTGATGTCTATAGGCATTTATTAAAAATAATATATATGTACTGTCTTTTTTAGCTACAAATTTATAAATGTTATCTTTGTTATCAGAATAAACAATTTGATAGTCTAAATACTTTTCAAACTTTCTTCTATCGTGCGAAATGATATTTCTATTACCCTTAATTTCTTTAATATTTCTAGCTAGTAATAATTTTATTATTTCATCTATAGAATCTTTATCTATTGTTCCTCTTAATAAAACAGGTTCACTCATTATCTAATAGTATATTTGATTTTATTTATTCCTGGTTTGTCCTATTTAGACTATTAATTTTTTTATGTTACAAATTGAATCTAAAGAATTATGATACTTATAATCTAGATCGATGTCAGACCTAATCCAAAAATTCAATACTAACAAGAAAATCCATTTCTACTGGATCTTCCTTTATGCCTATGATTCTAAACAATTTACTCAAGAAAGAATGGAAAATAATATCTATATCTTTCCATTCTCCTATTATACCATCTACAACAACAGAGCCTTATGGGTCTTCTATTCCGATAGACAACTCGACCTCAACTCCGATGATGATCTCGATCTAATTCTGAAAAAGTTTAGAATCTCAAATGTCAAATCTATGTCCGAACTTAACATAAATAGTAATACCAATATTATCTGTTTTGAAATAGAAAATCGTGACTACAAGCGATTTAAACGTCATACTAATTTATTGTTTTACACATCCAAACATAGCCCTAGTTATTACATAAATCAATCAGAGTATTTAAATTCGGATGAAGATTATGTAATGGTACCTAATAATACTGATTTATTAGCCAAACTCAAAATTCATTTACCTAATCTAGGTATAGTAACTACAAAAGTAGTTCTAAATAAGGTTTTTTCATTTTTATTCAATGATTTATTTGAAACTATGTTATCTAATGTAGTCGTTAGTAAAAAGGAGGATAGGGAAGCAGAAAGGCAAAAAATGTTAGATAAATATTTAGAGAAGAGTAGGGAATCAATACGAGAGATGCTAGAGGCTATTAAAGAAAAAAATAAAGAACAGGAAGTATCTGATTATGAGACAGAAGAAGAGGAGGAGGATGAGGATGGGTATGATACTGATGATAGTCATTTATCATGGTATTCATATTGTAAAAAGTATGGTATGCCAACCAAAGAAAAGGTTATTGAATAGAATGTTTATTAGATAATATTATATACTTTGTTATTACAATAGGCATTCTTCAGAACTAGATTCTTCGGTGATACTATTAGTAATTACAGTAGTTTTAACAAGTTCTTCTAGTTGTTCATCAGAAAGTTGAATAGATTTTGTCTCATCTTCTAATTGCTCAAATTGGTCGAAAATAATTTTACAGGAATCTTTTTTAGCTTTTTTAGTAACAGGTTTAGCTGTAGGTTCCTTTTCTTTCTTCATATATTTTTCAGGATTCTTTCTTGCGTCTAATACATCCCTCCAAAAATCTCTAATCTTGGGTAAAACCGATTTGAACCAGTCGGGGTCTCGTTTAACTTCAACACAAGAATAAGTTGCTAATTCAAAATAACTTAACTTAGTATCTTTATTTTCATCACACCATTTTTGAATTTCACCAATAGAAGGTAGTGGATATAGATATTTATATTCTTTTGTAGATTCATTGTAACTAACTACACCCTTCTCATGAGTATTAGTATCCAGAGCTTGATAAAATTCATCTTTATTAGAGTATTCAATGAATTTACATTCTAGAAAGTGACACATGTCTAAATTACAACATTCCATTTGAATTTGCATTTGTACCCAATAATATCTAGGTGGAATACCTGTGATTTGCCTACTAGTAGGACACTTAATCTCTAACATAATTCCGTCATCACGAATACCATCTGGACTGGCTCCAATAAATGTAATAGGTTGAAGATAGGTTTCTTGAGGTTGAAATGTAGAGTAGTGAGGGATAAGGCCGAAATGATTAATGTGACTTTTTGTTTTCCTTTCGTAAATTGCGCAGGCCATAGGCTCATATTTAACACCCCATTCAGTAGCAAAATTTCCAGTAAATTCATCTTTAGCTAAAAATGCTTTCTTATTAAAAACTTTTTTTAGATTACCATAGGGGTCTTCTCCAACTACAGCCGCGATATCACTAGCAGTAATCATACCATTACGCATTTCATACCATTCTTTAGTTCTTTGTTCAGGTTGACGAATCATTTTTAAAAAATTAACCTGAAATTTAAGTTGTTTCCAACGCTTGTATTTTTCATAAATATCATCTACTTCCTCCCATTCTACTGTTTCATCTCTTTCTATTTCTAAACTATTTTTAAAATGATATAATACATTATTAACATCATTCTCCTCTTCTTCCTTTTCTATTTCCTCTATGTGTTGAAAATATTCTACTAGTTGATTCATATCAACCTCTAATTCAGTTTCCATCTTTGTCTTATAGACTACTACTATAGTTTCTTTAAATTATTTTGTTCAATTTGAAATTTGAACAAAGTAATCTATAATAGAACTATTCAAGTTTTAAAAATAATTAATGAATGGGTTTTAGGCCAAGTTCTTTCTCATAATCATCAATAGTTCCATCGCAAACAAATGCCTTTTGTTGTTTTTTCATATTATTCTTTTCTAAATCTTTCTTATATTTATTGATTTTATTCATCATAAGTGGATGTGAGTTTTTAGGAATAGGTTTAGAAGTACTTTCTGTACTTTCAGTAACTTTTTCTGTAATCTTCTCGATAATCTTCTCGGTAAATTTTTCTTTAACTAAAGGACTAGTAACGGATTTAATAAAGTCATTATAGTCTTTTTGAAAATAGTATTGTAATTGTTGAATGCGGACTTCCATTATATCTATTACTCTAATAACATTTTTGCCTCTAAATCAATTTTTCAAATATATTATTTCCAATATAAGTTGTCTACATGATTATTGAAATGATTTCCATCTTTATGAAATACTTTCTTTTTCGAATAATCTATTCCGGGAATAGCTAAAAAAGTAAGTGCTACCAGACGACCTATGGAATATTCTTGAGCATCATCAAATCTACTAGTGCCTCTAGGACCAACTAATTTGATATTATTTGTTTTAATATTTTTTACATTACCAAAATTAGAAACTGCGTAATTTCCATTATTTTTAGGGTGATTAATGATTCTATATTCTTCAATCGCAGATTGATTCATAGTATATTCTTCAATCGCAGATTGATTCATAGTATATTCTTTAATCGCAGATTGATTCATAGTGTATTTCTAAATTATAGTATATAATATAATTAATTAATCTTTAATTAGTTAATAATTCTATTAAAGAATCTAAGTGTATAATAGAAATGTCTAAATATAGTAAATTTCCTCAAGGAATCGATCAAAAACTCCCAATGCCAATATCTATGAAAAATGACCTTATTCTAACTCCAAATCACGAAAATCTACACGCAAATAGTTCTAAAGAACCCTTTTGTCTATTAGTAGACTCTAGAGATAGAAATATGGAATTTTATCCTAATTCCAACAATTATGTTATTGATATTCCTAGATACAAAGATGTTTTAAGTGTTGAACTAGTCGCTGCTGATATACCTCATACAGGATTTAATATAGATGTAGATTCAAACACATTTTATATAGCTGTTACTCAGGATATGTTTAGATTATACTATAATGGTATTAGAACACCCGGTGTAAGTTACGTAGAGGCTGTTGTGCCACCTGGATATTACGAAGCTAGTGATTTAGTAAGTACAACTGGTACAGATATATATTACCAATTTTATTACAATCCTACACCTCAAGGTTATGCTTGGAATACAGGTATTATTGCTCAAACTCTCCGTTTAGCTACTAACGCCGCAGGTTATAATATTAATTTCGCCGTTGTTTTTAATGTTAAAACACTTAAATATAGTATCATATCTGATAGTTATTTTTCACTATTAGTTCGTGATATGGATATTGAAAATAATCAAGTTAAACCAACTTATTTTGATAATGGTATAACATCTCAAGCTGCTAATAATGTTTTAGGTTCTAATACAGATAGATACACTGTATTACCTAATAATATTTATAGTATTCTAGGTTTTGATTTAAAGAATTATCATCCTTACGCTAATACATATAGTTATGTTCCTAATCCTTTACCCGGTGGTGGTGTAGGTTTAGTTGATGGAGCTTTTAATGTCCCAGGCAGTGTACAAACCGCAGTAGGTAACAATTATTACTTCCCTACACCCTATGTTGTTGATTATTTAAATCCCTATAATCCTTCTAATCCTTGTAATGTTGCCCAAACAGGTTTACCTGTAGTTGCTAGTGTAATTGGGGCAACAACTTTTACTGTTTATAGTGCGCCTTTTAGAGCAAATTTAACTGGTGAGAAGTATATAATATTAGATATTCCTGAATTAAACTATAGAGATATAACAAGCTCAGCAAATCCTAGTTACTTTATGAGAGTACTTTTAGATACAAATTATAACATTACTACAATTCAAAATCCTACTTTAACTAATTTAGCTATAATGAATACAACAAAATGTATTAAAAGTAGTGATATTGGTAACAATAGATGTATTAAATACTTCACTCCTAGTCAGGGTGTGCTTTCTAAGTTAACTATTCGATGGTTTAAACATGATGGAACTCCCTACAACTTCCAAGGTCAAGACCATACATTAACCTTCGAAATAACTACTGTTAAACAAACTGCTACTTATTTCAATTAAAACTAAATATGAGTATTATTTAAAAAGAATATAAATTTATAATATCAATAAATTATAAATTATATTTTATGTGTTTTAAAAATTGTCTATTCGGCAATTCCAAAAAAGAAATCTATTCTGTTAATCTTTTTAAGGCAAATATGATTACTACAGGTATTCATTCAAATGATTATGTGAATAGTAGGGATAAAGTAGTATCTATAGAATTATTTAAGGGACAAATTAAGTATAAATTATTTACTGAATTACCTAAAAACACTTCATCTTTTCATACAATTTTTATTAATCAATTAATAAATGATAAAATAGATAATTTAAATAATTATTTAGGAACCTTTGTTAGTAATACAGATTTTGTTTCACTCTCTTTTAAATTTAAAATTATAGATAGATTAATAATTAATGATAGATTGTATTATAGAATTTTTGTTGAACTAGATAATGTTAACGATACTATTGAAAATCCCTACTGGTATATACTCAGTACATCTTTATTATAATTTTATTCCCTTAGAAAACCAATAAAATATTTAGGTAATAGTGTATCATAAACTACTTGAGAATGACCAATCGCTTCAAAGTCATCTGTAGCGTCTTTTCCTAAATGGTCTTTTAAAATCTGAGAACCACCCGGATGATTAGGAATCCATTCAGTTACATTAAACACACATTTAACACCATCCTTACTTATAATAATCCATCCATCATTAGCACTAGTATGTTTACTAACTTCTTCCATTGTATAATATCTATTTACATTAATAATACCATTTCCTCCTAATAAATGTATATCGGTCTTTCTATATTTTTGTTTTATATAATAAGACTGCGTAATGTCTTTCATGGTTTTTCCTAGTAAATATGAACAATTCATTTACTATTTTATTAGATTATTATCCGTTATATTACTGGAAAAAACTATTAATTAACCCATCATTAAACATTTTGGTAATATAATAGTAAACTATTAATTAACCCATCATTAAACATTTTGGTCTATAATAATATCCATAAGGCGAGTTATTCCATATAAAGTGTCTTTTAGGGATATAGGGCATACAACGAAGGTCATAGGGCATATTTCTCTTAGGAGGACTACTATACATCATGGGAAAACGTCCGTAATAAGGATAGTATCCTTCAATGTTTTTATTAGTAAAATAGTAAAGTCCTAAGTAGAGAATAATAAATAATATAAAAATGATTGTTAGTGGGTTCATTTTTAAAATGTAAGAAAATATTCCATAATACTAAATAAAATCTTTTACAGATTTTTTTTATCTTTTTATAATATAGAACAAATGTCCCAAAAAGTCGAATATTCTTTCAGTGTCCAAAACTTAGTTGTTAAGGCCATCAAATACATCATTGAAGGTCTCGCCGTTGCCGTCGCTGCCTACTACATCCCCAGAACCAAGATGGATCTCCAAGACATCGCTATCATTGGTGTTACTGCCGCTGCCATCTTCGCCATCCTCGATATCTACTCTCCTAGTACCGGTGAAGCCGTTCGCCTTGGTGCTGGTTTCGGTATTGGTGCCAATACTGTTGGCTTCAGACCCCTTTAAACACGTTAGTGTTTAAACCCCTTTAATGACCTTTTTAAAAAAAAGGTCAACCAAAAAGATAAATTAATAGTTAGAAACCTTTTTATAAGTTAGTATTAGTCACTTTTAGTGACCTAAATGAACATTACTAACAATAAAAAAAGGTCAACCAAAAAGATAAATTAATAGTTAGAAACCTTTTATAAGTTATTAGCCTTAGGCAACTTAATGGTATTAGTCACTTTTAGTGACCTAAATGAACATTACTAACAACAGATAAATATAAATTTATAACTAAAAACATTTATAAATTTATAGTAAGTAAAATAAATTATTGTTTAGGAAGTTTTTTAAGTTCATCAATTATAACTTGTAGGTTTGCGCCAGTAATTGTTTTAACAATCTTCTTATTACTAATAATTACAAAATAGGGAATTCCTTTAGGTTCTTCAAGAGGAAGTTCCATAGAACTCATATCATCAACATTTAGTTTGGCAAAATGAACATGGGTGTATTGTTTAGAAAGATTTTCAAAATCAGGAGCGATTCTCTTACAGGGTCCGCACCAATCTGCGTACATATCAATAATAACATTGTAGTTACTAATAACTTTTTCGTAATCAGCTAAACTTTCAATATGTGTAATCATCTTATTTCTTATAATTAGTAAAGTTAACTTTAAAAGATTTTTATTACATATTAGGTAATTTTTGGTAGGGACCAATTGCGTCTTCTAAAGGTACAGGGAATATTTTATTTTTCTCACTAGGTCTTCTATATTTTCTTTCGATTTCACCATTTACTACTTTTAGACTAACTAAAGATTCAGGTGGTGAAAACTCACTATAGTCATTATAATTATAACCTATTTGAATACCAGTTGTAGCTGAATTAATGGGGGCAACAATGGCTTCACTATTTGTAATTTTATCATACATTTGAGCAAAGTATTTTTGTGAAGTATCAGGAGGATATATACTGCTAGTAGGAATATCTCTAAGACGAATAGGTTCACCTCTCATTATTTTTCTTAAATTTATTAAATGTTCATCACTTAACATATAGTAGTCTTTAGTGTATAGCATTAACCAATTTTTATAGTCTTGAATAGTAAAATTATCATAATTACTCATATGTTTAAATATATCTCTTTCTTTTTTAGTCATGTCTTTAGGGTCTTTATAATTAGTAGGTCCATATTGACAAAGTTCTCCACTACCAACTTCACATCTACATTTATTATCTGATTTACATACATTTTTACCTTCCCCATAGAACAAGTTACAATCCCTATCACTCTTACATCCAACTACAATAGACTTTTTATCTCTATCATTAGATTCTTCTTTTTTATTTTCTTTACGTTTAGCACATTGTTTTAAATCTTCTTCCAAACTCTTAATTTTATTCTTTAAATCTCCAATTTCTTTATCTACCTTAGCAGACTCAAAATATTCTTTGATAAATTCTTGAGAACGCTGCTTTTCTAATTTTTTGATATTAGCAATTAGTTCATCTTGTTTTTTTAAATTTTCCTCATACTCTATTTCTTTTTGGTCCAATGTATTAGGTCTTTTCACCTTTTTAATATTTAATTTAGAAATTGTAGAATCACTATCGTCATCACTTAGTTTTGATTCTTTAGAAACTTGCCATAAACTTTTTCTTTCACTATTACTAGAAGTTTCAGTTGAGCTACTAGAGGTATCGTCAGAAACTTTCTTCTCCACAGACTTATCCTTCTTATCATCAACCTTTTCTACTGACTTATCTTTTTTATCATTTGCCTTATCTTCTTTAGGTTTTTCTTCTTTCACTTTTTCTTCTTCTGCTTGAAAATGTTCTTTTCTATTCATACTTAGTTTAACCTGAATTAAAACTAAAAAAATTATATAAATAAAAACAATTGTACATATAGTTTTTCCTGATATATCATACCAAGCCATTTCTATCCTATTATTACTTAATATTTAATATCAATTAAAATCATTTAAATATACTTACCACCTTTTATCTAATAATATGAGTAAAGTTAAGAATATCGACGATAATAATTGTATTGACAATGAATCTACTTTGAAATATGAAATTATTAAAAAAATTGTAAATATTATTCGTGTTGACCCTATAGTAGCTGGGGCGGCGGTAGCAAATCAAAAACCTATTATACTAGTAGAAGATAGATTGGCCTACAAAGTTGACCAACTCTTTTCCCCATTTAATCAAATTTCTAATGATATTAAATGTGGTAAACTACAAACCAATAAAAAAACATTTGTCGAACACATTGAATCTTTACCCGTTCATATTCTTCAACAATTTTTTGATATTCTAGATTATGATAGATGTATTTATAATTTAAACTAGTAACCGACAGTCATATCAATCAAAAATATGACTGTTGTAATAAGAAACAGAATAAAATTCCAGGTACAAAGTAGTTTTACTTACCTGTTTTTACCACTCTTTAAACTTATAGATTATTCTGAAACAGGCTGGCGAAAACGACGAATATCATTTTCGTTAATATTCATTTGCTTGTGTATTCCAGAGATTTCCGAAAAAAGACGATTAAATGCGTAAAGAATAAATCCTGAAATGACGGTTGCGAAGTAGACCCAGAAATTATTGACGGATTGTGCGCCTAAACGGATAAAATCCAGAACAAATAGGCACACTGGAGAGCCAAGAGCTAAACCATTACAGTAGTTAAAATATACGTAGGAGGCCAAGTAGTGACTTTGGTAGATTCCAACAACTGCGATAGTTGTCAAAAGGGCGAAAAATAAAAATCGGAACATTCTTTTAGGTAATCTTGAGTTGTAGTCTGTCTTGAACTAATTGTCTACTAAATTCCCTAATTTGTATCAATTTTTATCTAGTTAGATAAACTAGATAAATAGTTGATTTGTCACTAGTATTTATTCATGAAAGAATAGTATGGTTTTTAAACGCTTATTTAGAAATAAATAGAATATGTCTTATTAACTTAAAGATAAATAGAAATAATTCAATTAGAGAAAATGTCCAATATGAAAGAAGATTATCTAGAAGTAGACCCTCCTATTCCTGGTCAAAATTTTGTTTGTCTTAGCTTCGTTTCTCCTGAAGAAATGATTCGTAAGAAGTCTATTTACGAAGGTCGTAAATTCCTCGAAACTCTTTTTAATCGTACTAAACTCGAAGAAAGCAATCCTGAACGTCTTACTCTTGAACAAGCTATTTCTCAGTGTACTATTGAAGGATATTTAGATTACGCTGTTGCCCATGAAGAGGAAAATACTAGAAGATTCAATGATGAAAATGAATTTAGAACCAGTGTTCGTGGTCTCAAGGTTCGTGGTGTTTATGAATCAATGAAAGATGCTCAACGTAGAGCTAAAGTTCTTCAAAGTCGTGACCCTACTTTCCACGTTTTTGTTGGTCAAGTCGGTTACTGGTTACCCTGGGACCCTAATCCTGATAATATCGAAAACCAAGAATATTCTGAACAAACTCTTAACGAAATTGTTAAGAAGTATAAGGAAAATAAACAGGCTAAGGATGAAATGTGGGAACTTGAAACTAAGAAACGTGTTGATAAGGCCAAACAAGAAGGTTCTATTAAGACCAATGTTCTTACTGGTGGCGAAGAAGTTAAACCTGAAGAAGCCAAAGAGAACGTTAAAACTATTTTCGAAGGTGATGATGTTTTCCTCTCTAGAAAGAACGAACAAAACCAAGCTCAATAGAACAATTTAATTTTTTATTATTTTTTATTCATTATAAACATTTTAACAATATTTATAATAAATTTATATTTTATAATATTAATCTGAATACTAATTTAAATATTAATCTAAAGATTATCAAATTCTTTGTCTAAGTCAAAAGATTCTTCTGATTCACTTTCTTCTGATTTCTTATTTGTTGATTGGATTGTTTTAACTGGCTTATTATGCTGTTCTTTAATAATATCATCAAATTCATGGTCAGATTCTTCATCGGAGTCACTTTCCACTTGAGTAATATTGTTACCATCAATCTTTACCTTATTTAAATCCATGTTGTTTGAAAAAGTCTTAGTAGAACCTTTATAAACTAGTAAATTGTTTTGACGAATTTCTCCAATTTCATCTAAAGAATACTTTAGTAAAATATCACAAACCTCTTTTTTACCAGCTTTAGGTGCGCTTAAATCTCCTCTTAGACCTACTAGTACTAAATCACCAGGATTAATAAATACTCCACGTAGACCTCCCCTCACTGAACCAACCCTGTCAACTTCATCACTACATTTTACATTAAATCTACTATCTCCTAATGCGTTAATTGCGTAGGCAAATAGAGTTTCCTTATTATCAGGATAAACAATAGTACGTTTAGCCTTATGTGTCGAATTTTTTCCTTTTTTATGTCGATTACCACCAGTAAGATTTTTAGGCATTTTTATTAGATTGTTAGTTTAATCATAGTAATAAACTTTAAATAACTTTAAATTTATTTAAAGACTATAAGTCATATATTTATTTATTTTAATTAGTAAATAACTTATTTTAGAGTAATTTACTTAGCGGCGACCTTTTGGACGAAGTTCTTGAAGAACATGAGGGCAACGAAACCACCAGCAAGTTGGGAGACAACGTAGAAGAGGAAGTCTTCGAGGGGGAGGATGTTGTTCATGTGCATCATGAAGGAAACAGCGGGGTTGAAGTGACCACCAGAGATGGAACCACCGAAGAAGATGACAGCGGCTAAGGCAATAACAATAGGGAGAGCTTGACCTTGGCTGAGGATAACGCTAAGGAAAACAAAAGTACCTAAAAATTCAACTAAGTATTTAATCATTTCTTTATATTGTAAATTAAGATTTTTTTTTCCATAAAAAAATTAAAAACAAATTATTTATTTTACTTAACATGGAACTCTCTGATAAGGAAAAATTATTTATATCGTATTATAAAAACTTCTATCGAAATATTCAAAACACCAAGATTCAAAATATTGATAACCTTACAAAAGAAAAAATTTGGGTCCAAATCTATCAAAAAATTCCTATTGACCCCTCCATCCATTCCCTCCTCTTCATTGAAATCGATGAGTCCTCCATTATTAATGAATTAAATACTTTAGTTAATTCTTTGAATTAAACTTTGATATTATATAATTTAAAATCAATAGGTTTAGGACGACAAGTTTCAGTTCTAAAAAATCTATTCCATCTTTCAGTATTAACTACATTATCAGCAATTGGTACTTTTACAAGATTTTCAAAACTTTTAGATAACCTATCTGCGATGAATTTAATACAATATACTCCACATTCAGAATTTTTATATTGATGTCTAACTGTATTTTTCTTAATAACTAATTCTAAACCATTTGCTAAAGCCTCTTTTTGAATCTTATTTAATAAAACTTCTATTTCATTTGGATAAACCCCATTTGAACCATATGAATCAAAAAAGTTAATTTCCTTAGATTCCAAATCTATAAATGCGCAAATCCAATGTTGACCTCCTCTTGTACTAGGGTCTGTATTAAATACCATTCCTATCTTAGTTTTCCCATTCTCTAAATTTCTTTTAATATTCAATTGATTGATTTTTCTATCAGGAAAATTAGCAAAATCAATAGGAACTGAACCTAAATAATCAAATTTGTTTACATTATATTCAAATTGTTTTAATACATTATCTATCTCTATATTACTTAACCAACTATTCATACAATTATTATCAGGTGCGTATTCTCTATTACATTCTAACCATTCATTTGGTAACTTAGGCTTAAAAGCGGTTTCTTCTACTGTTTCTAATTTTAATGTTTCTATCCAACAAAGTTCATCTACACAATTGTGTTTTTGTTTCATATAAGCTGCTATATCTTTCCATAGTTGAGCTAGATCTGAAGTTCTTTTAAAATTTAAAACAGAACCATGAATCCTTTCTATCTCTTCTGCTATTAAAAGTAGTTCAAATTTATTATAACAGGTTTGTACACCTTTAATATCGGACTGTCTTCCATGAGAACAAAAATTCCTATCTCTACTACAATACATCTTTTTACTAATTTATCCAAAGACAATTAATTAATCAAAATTATTTTAATAAATTCTATTTTAACAATAGTAGTACATGTCCTATATCCATATAAACAACAATCAAATAAATTATAATGATTTTATTGAAGATTTTAATAGTACCTATTTTCTTACAAAAAGTAACTCCTTCCAACCTGATTTTTTAAAATGGAAAAAAAAAGAACTTAAATTAGAATTCATAGAACCTAATATTAATCGATTCATTTCCGCCTTTTACTATTTACATTTTGAAGAACCTATTGTAAATTATTATAGATTTTCTATTAAAAATATAGAGGTACAATCTCCTAGTATTTATATTACTTTTAACCTTTATTTTACAAAAAAACAAAATGATGACATTATCCAATCTACCATTGAACAATTCACAGATTTTCACTATACTTCTTTAGAACAAACATTAAATAGTCCTTTTCAACAATTCATAATTTCTTCTCTTTATTCTAAAGAAGTTACTCCTGATACTGATAAAAATTTAGTTAAAACAATCATTAATGAAAATTTCAATCGTTTAATGGGTAGATTAAAAACTATTAATGCCGTTAAAAACTCCATAGATACAATTTACGATTTATTAACATCTACAACAGATGAAAGTTTTACCAGAATTTATACAATCCAAAATAAAAATCGTTCTTATCTCATTTACTTTATTTCTGCTCCTCAAAATATCCTTCAAACTTTTAGTGATATTTTTTCTAAAACATTCTATTCAACTAAAATCATTTTATACTATGAACCATTATTTACTTTTAATAGCCAAAACTATATAGAATTACTCAAATTCAAATATTTATTACAATATAATAACATTCAAGCTAATTTAGTTCTTTTTATAATAAACGATACAACATTAGTTTATATAGATAAAAGTAATATCAAAAATGCTCTTAAATTATCTGAAATATTGGAGATTTTAGAACAATCCTCTAATAATGAATATATAGATTACACTCCATTATTTTTACTATTTAATAAAAATGTAAGAGAGTATCACGAAGAACTTTATCATTATTTTATTAAAAATAATAAAGATTTAATCCAAGAAAAATTCTATTATTCAAAAGATTATAGTAAATTACAAAGTTATAGTTTAGATACATATGATGTAAATAATCAACCATCAACTACTTTATTTTATTTTGTTCCTTTTATGTCTTTAGGAGCTTTCAGTCAAGAATTACAAAATTCCTGGCAGGAAATAGAAGAATTATGGAATAGTTATTTAGAAGAATGGACTGGATTTAATCAATTAAATATTTTTAGAAAAATTAAAGTAACTTTAGAAGAAAATAATGAATTGGAAAATTACATCCTGCTACTAAATGTTTTAGAAAAAAATGGTTTACAATATTCAGTAATAAATAAAAATCAACTTGAAGTAACAATTAGTGATATTAATATTCCAAATTATGTTGAATTTTTAAAAAGTAAAGAAAAAATTTTATTACAATATAAATCAGAAATAGCTGAATTTAAATTAGGAAAAATTGTTATTCATAAAATTAAAAATTCCCAACCCGAGATTTCTAACTTTATACAATTTAGGACATTAAATCCCGTTTATTCTTGGATTCTCAAAAAACAATTAAAAGAATTAAATATCGGATTTATTAATTTTATCTATTATAAAACTTTTATAATCTTTATAACTAAAAATATTGAATTAAAAAAATTATTAGATAACTTAGAAATTGTAATACAACCATTCATTAAATCCACACTTCCTATACCCGATTGTTCTAATGATGAAGATGAAATTAGTCATAAGAAATTCAAGATAATGACTGACATCGAAAGAATGAATTTAATCAAAATTAATAACAGATGTTATTCTTTAGATTCTGTATTGGATATTTTAGAAACTTCTAAAAGAGAAAATTCATTACCTAAAGTTAAAAATCATTTATTAACTAAAAATGAATTATTAGAAATCTACAAACGTTTACTTACAAATATTGATGAACAATTTATTTTAGAATATTTAGAAAACATTGATACGTTGAATATTTCGAATTACAAATTAGATATTGTACCTTCTGAAAAGTCTGGATATTTAGATGTATTTTTAAATAGTAAAAATAAACAATTTTTATTGATTGTCGTCCCCAAAGAAATTACTATCGTTAATAAAATATTTAATCTGTGGAAAAATAAAAAACTACTACCAGTTTTGGCATATAAATTAAATAATGAACTAGGTTATATCCCAGATAGTTTAATTAAAATAAATTATGATACCGTTTAGTTCATTAGTTAAGCCTCTTATTTTTAAAAAATAAGAGGCACTAATTAGTACCAAATGCTAACGTATTCTCAATTTAGTTAAGCCCATAAGATAGGCTTAACTTTTGAGAATGACGGTATCCCAGAGAACTATTATTCATTATCAAAAACTGAACAAATAAATATTTTCAATAAGCTATAGTTATTTTTATGTCCGCTACTAGAGCTTTAGAATTTTTACAAAAGTTGAATTGCCAAAATTTTATCAGAGTTTTTAAAAAAGAATAAATATCTAATAAATCTTTTAGAACTTCTCGAAATTTTATTCTTTAGAAAATTGTAAAATTGATATATAAAAACAAAATAGATTTATATATTAATTATCATGTCTAAGGTACAAAACCGAATTAATCTTGAGTCATTTGATGTATCTAAATTAGTAGATAAAACAGTTAAAACAAACGCGGTAGGTGGAAAGGCGATTGCCATTGGTTATGTTTTTGACAAAGAACCTGAAACTATTCTTTTACAAACTCCTAGAATGCTTACATTTGGCATCGATACCTATAATCAAAATCCAGATATTCCACCTAGTTATTCCATTACTTTTTCTTTTCTAGGAATCGAAAAGGATGATAAACTAAAACAGTTTTATGATTTTCTAGAAAAACTAGATAATTGGGGAAAAACAGTAGCTCTAAAAAATAGTTGGGAATGGTTAGGTTCTAAAAATGTTACTCCTGATATTATTAACGCCAATTACTACAACAATATTAAAATTCCTCTAGATAAATCTGGTAATCCCAATGGAAAACCTAGTTTCTGTAAGTTTAAACTTAGAAAATCAGCCAATGGATTTACTACCACATTTTATAATAAGGATAAAGTAGTTATTGATAACGAACTTATTGAATCTAGTTGTAATAAAGGTTCCTACGCAAGGGCTTTACTAGAATGTAACGGATTTTGGGTAGCTGGTGGAAAAATGGGAATTAGCTGGAAGGTTAAACAAATGGTAGTCGAACCTCGTGTTGACCTTTCTAGGGAATACGCATTTACTGACTAGTAAACTATGAGCCTAGTGCGAATACGCATTTACTGACTAGTAAACTATGAGCCTAGTGCGAATACGCATTTACTGACTAGTAAATGCTTTATGAACAAATATTTAGTTAATACGCATTTACTGACTAGTAATTTATAAACTACTAGATTTATAATTAACTACTTTGTTATTTTTCTCACTAGAAAAAAATATTTTCTATTTTGTCAAAAATATGACACTAATGTACGTCTAGGTAGCGAGATAAAAATCTACATCAAGTGCGGAAAATTGAAAGGGCTTAAAGATAAACCTATATAGTAAACTAACAACAAACACCAAGCCAAGCAAAAATGTCAAGCAAACTTAATATCCTCAACGTCGCTGAATTCTCTACTGATAACCTCATTGCCTCTGCTCCTAAGCAACTCAATCCCATGGGTGCTAAGAGTGTTGGTCTTAACTACAAATTCGATGAAGCTCAATCACTAATTACTGTTCAAACTCCCTGGATGAAGAGTTTCGGTATCAACAAGTGGCAAGATGAAAGCAAGCCTAATGATGCCCCTAAGCTCTCTGTAACTCTCAGTTTCGGAGGCATGGAATCAAACGCAGAAATGCAAGCTCTCCACTCCTTCCTCGAAGAACTTGATAACTGGGCTATCGATTATGTCCACAAGAACTCTTGGGAACTACTTAAGGTCAAGAACACTCCTCGTGATACTATCGCATTCAACTACACTCGTTCCTTCAAGACTCCTGTTGATAGGACTACTGGTGAACCCACTGGTAAGCCCGATAATATGAAGCTTAAGATTACTAATACTGGTTCTGATTACTCTGCTTCCTTCTTCGATGTCAATAAGAAGCGCATTGAAGCCGATGATGTTGAAACCAAGTTTACTATGGGTTCTAATGTCCGCGCACTTATCCAATGTACTGGTTTCTGGATTGCCGCTGGTAAGTTCGGTCTTTCCTGGAAGCTTAAGCAAATGATTATCGACCCTCCTTCTCGTATTGGTAAGGAATACGCTTTCGATGATTCTGATTCTCCTGCTGTTCCTACTCCCGCACCTGTTAAGAAGGCTGCTCCTGCTCCCGTTTCAGCTCCTGAAGAAGTTGTTGATTCAGATGAAGAAGAAGCTGCTCCCGCACCTGCTCCAGTTAAGGCTACTGAACCTGAATCTGAACCCTCTTCTGCTAAGAAGGTTGTTCGTAAAGTTGTTGCCAAGAAGTAAATAGTAATAGTTAATTAATAATAAATAGTAAAAAAATATAAATAACTAACTTTGTAACAAAAAACAATTGTAACAAAAAAACAATTGTATAAAAAACAATTAAAAAATCTATTTAATTTTAGAATTAAAAAATTAAATGGATGTTCATGATTATATAAATGATATTATGTTTCATATTTTTAATGATAAAACTTTGATAGATAAACTAAAAACGGATTGTAAAAATACAAGTTTAGTTTTAGAAGTTCGATTAGATAACAAAGAAGAAATTCAGGAAAATATGAATATAAATATGTATAAAAAGACAAATAAAACCCATTTTATCAAAAAAAATCTACCTAAATACAAAAAAGTTAAAAAAGAAAATACTAGTGAACAATGTAGTATATGTTTGGAAGAATATGTAGAAAATACGTATATGAGAACATTAGAATGTCACCATCATTTTCATAAAAAATGTATCGACAAATGGTTAAAAAAATGTGACGATGAAAACATTCATTGTCCTATCTGTAGAAATCAATATAACATACCCCTTGAATTTGTTAGCAATTTCTCCATTCAAAAAACTATCCAATAATTCAAAGTATTTTATAATTGTAATAGTAATAGTAATCTAGTCCTTATATGAATTACATTTTTTACAATAGTATTCAGTATGTTCCCCATAGGAACTTCTATCAATTGCCCATTCATGTTTACAAATAGAATAAATCATTTTATCTAATTGATTTATTTTATTCTCAATCGTTTTTATTTCATTTAGAAGTTTATACTTGTCCTCTAAAAACTTCTTTCTTTCCTCCATTAATTCTACAAGAACAACTTTAGAATCATTTGTGTTAGGAGAATTAGGATTTCCATAAAATTCAGACATTTTCTAATCGTATTGGGCAATATTATAATTATAAATCTTACTTTTATCAATTTTGGGTACAGGTTCTGTTCCTAGACCATATAAATATGGCTGTTGGCCATCGAACATTCCTCTATACAAATCTGTTAAAATAGGAGGTTCATTTTGCTCTTCTTGGAATGTTCTGGGAATATATCTATATTCTATTGTTGGTTTTTTAACCTCTGTAATCTGATTCATATAACCTAAAACTAAAAACATTAAACCTACAAATAATATCAATAAAGCTATTGACTTCATTTAATTAATCATTAGAATTTAATTTGTCATTTTATAATAGTATGACAGTAATATCATTTCAACCAAGCACCAAACCTTTTAAAAAAATTATTACACTAAGTGATGATTCTATCGTTTATTCTTTAGGAAGTCGTCCAGTTACTATTAAAGATATTATTCATCTAATGTCTTCCATCATGTTTTCTAAAATCTATACTCAATCTACTGTACAAATCACTCTTTTAGAAAATTTAGAAGAAAAAATTGTTGAATCACAAATTAAGGCCTTTTTCTTCTTCCAATATCAACCCCTTACTTATAGAACAGATTCCAATTCTAAAAATAATGTTCATTTTGAATTACTTCATAGTAACTCTTCTTCTATATTAGAATTAATAGAAAAGAACAAAAAAATAACTAAAACTATCAATGAAATTAAGGATTTGATTGAACTTCCTCCTGAACTAATTTACCCAGAATCACTTACTAAATACATAGTAGACTTTTCTAAACGTTATCATCTTAATGTATTAAAAATTTATGATAAAAATGATTTAGTTAAAGAAGGCTTTGGTGGAATATTAAGTGTTGGTAGAGGTAGTCATAATCCACCTAAATTAGCTGTTTTAGAATGGCCTGGCACTTCTACTTCTAATAATAATAGTAAACCTATTATATTAGTAGGTAAAGGTATTACTTATGACTCTGGTGGCTATTCTATTAAACCAGATCCTTACATGAAAGATATGAAAAGAGATAAAACAGGAGTTTGTATAGTTTTAGGAATATTAGGTGCCCTATCTAAATTAAATTACGCACATCGAGTTATAGCTATATTACCTATGGCGGAAAATGTAATTAGTTCTGAAAGTTACAAACCAGACGAAATCATTCATAGTTATAGTAAAAAAACAGTAGAAGTATTTAATACTGACGCAGAAGGACGTTTGATTTTAATGGATGGTTTAGAATTAGCTAAAAAATTTAATCCTAAAATAATTATGGATGTAGCTACTTTAACTGGCGTTAGAACATTTTGTGGACAATATGGAGCTATTTTTAGTAATAATAATGAAATAGCCTGGAAGTTACAAAAAAATGGCGAAGACGTTGGTGATAACTTTTGGGTTTTACCATTATCTGATGAAATGTTAAATGATGCTAGAAATTCTAAAATAGCTAATGTTAAAAACGACGGCTTCTATTGTCAATCCACTACAATGATGGGAGCTGCCTTTTTAGCTACATTTGTTTCTGATGATGTTCCCTGGATTCATATTGATTTAGGTGAATCCGAATCATTATATGAAAGATATAATAGAAATAATCTCAATTCTACCAATAGTTTCTTAATGCTTTTAGAATTTTTACATAAGTCCCTTTAGATTTTTTTTAATAAAATGCTATAGAAATTATAATTCCGCTATTAGAGCTCTGAAAATTTACAGAACACCAAATATTATTTTATTTTATCTATAAAAAATAAAAGAATACTTTTATAACTTACTTTCCTTTAGCTTTTAGTTCCAAGTAATATTTATTGCTTTTTAAAAGCCTTTAATTCCTTCTCTTTTTCATCCAACTTCTTTCTTAAAACTTCTATATCCTCCAAACGCCTATTAATCTCTTTTTCAACACTAACATTCTCTGATTTAACATTTTTACTACTATTAGAGTTCTTACTACTATTAGAGTTCTTATTACTATTAGAGTTCTTATTACTATTAGAATTTTCATAAACCTTTTTACTATTTAAACCTGTATTATTAGTTTTGACATAACTAGGTTTAACACCATATAAATCATAATATTTTACTTTATGTATTTCGTCTGCTGGGATTCTTTGAATAAACTGTGATTCGTTAAAGTTAGGTTTATCTGCGGAACCTTCTATTGCGTAGGAGTAGCAAGGAAAAAGTTCTTTAGCATATGCCCTGGCTTCTTGATAACTTTGAAATCTGTAAGGAGTATCAATAAAACGAACATCTGTTTTAACACCTTTAGGTACTAAAACATATTTTAGTCTAACCATGTAACTATTGCGAACATCTTGTGCCCAAGTTTTTATAAATCCATTGTCTTCTAGTTTCCAACTCATTCTTATTATTTATTTAGATTTTATATATTTCTATTTTGGTTTCATAGTTTTTTACCAATAATTATATAAATATAAAATAGAATGTCCTACGTACTTTTAATTATACCTATACTACTATTTATTGCCATTTATAGAAGAAAACTTAAAGAACCTATGGTTGGTTATTGTTATTCTGAAAAAACTCCTTATCATACTAAAGAGGTTCACTTAGAATCTAGACCACTAAGAAAGAAAATTAGAATGATAAGAAAGGCATTAGAAGATAAGGCCACTTGGGAACATAACAAAATGAATAGTTACATTCCCGAGTACTCTACTACTCAAAACAATGACCTAAACACCAATGCTCAAGAATTTAATTTATCTATTGGATCTGTTAGTAAACACGCAATTAACCCTATAGTTACTCAGTTTGATTTCATTCATCCTTCTGATAAAACACCTAATTACTATATGGCCCCTAAGTATAAATACAAATTTGTGAAACGTTTCAACAAAGAAGCACCCTGGCCCAATCCTCCTTATAATTCTACATCTTCTATTAATCATTTAGATGTGTTGAATTTCCAAGAGTACTAATTATAATATCAAAATAGTGCGTATATCTAATTATTAAAGAATATTTTAGTTAAATAGTAATGTCAAATACAACAATTTCAGAAGAAGTTAGAAAAACTCTACTTGATAAATTAGAAGGTTATAAAGATATTATTGTAGAAAACGCAGATTTATATTTTAAACTAGTAAAACTTATTGAAAAAAAAACTATTCCAGGACAGTCCAATAATTTAGAAATTAATACTGCCTTAATATCCAAACTAGATGATATTACTGAAGACTTAGTAACCGCTAATTTTAACATGAAAGTGCTTAAGTATTTTATTAATAATAATCTTCCTATTCATATGTCTGAAAGAGAATCTGAACGTAACGAAAGATTACAAAATATTAGACAAAATAATACTTTGCCCTTAATGTTTTTAATGTATAGTTTAGTAGAAAATAATGAATCATCCAATCAATAAATATAAATTTATAATTTTTAATCATTTATAAATTTATAATTTTGTGGGAACAAACACTAATCAATCGTTTTTTCATCATTATTAGTACAACTATTATTAATACTAATGTTACTAATACTATTGTTACTAATACTATTGTTATTAGTAGTATTGTTATCGTTAAAATTATTATTTAAAGTAGAAGAGCATTTACAGAGATTTATAAATAATTTAGGTTTAGAAATTGTATCAAAGTAAATTTTATACACTAAGGGAAAGCCTAAGCTGTAGGGTTTAATATTGTTTTCTAAAATCCATGTTCTTAATTTTGTAGATTGGTTACGATGAAGATAACTATAATTACTGTCCCAAATTTGATTCATAGAATCTGACCATAGGCAATCTAGATATTCATAAAGCGATTGAACTGATGCGTTTCTAGGAAAAACATGAAGAAAAGAATAACCACATGGTTTTTCAAAAAGGAACCATACAAAGTCATCAGAGTTAAACCTTATTTTATTTATATATTCATTAAATTTGTCATCTAGAAAAGTTCCTGCCATTTTTTTATAGAATTTTATTTCTTAAGAACCCAGCGTTTAAATTCTTTACCCTCCTTTCCTACTGATTTTACTACATACATCTTTCCATCATTCTCTGATTTTAGTTCATATCCTACTTCGTATAGTGAAGCAGATTGCTTAGGCGCCTTCCTTTCACCCTTCTTTTTATCACTAGATGAATCTTCTGATTTTTCATCTGATTTTCCTACAGTTACCTTCATTTCCTTAGGAGTTTCACTTGAAGTTCCAATTGTCTTTTCTTGTTTGCTACTTACCTTTGGTTGTTCAGTACTTACTTTAAGTGATTCTGCCTTGGTATCTTGTAGAATTTCTTCTTTAGAAAGATTTTTGACTTCATCATTTTTAGCTAGAACCCAACGCTTATATTTCTTACCCTCTGCTCCAATTTCCTTCACAATATAATATCTATCATCATTTTCTGATTTAATAATCTTACCAACTTCAACATCTTTAGCTGATTTATTGGGAATCTTAGACTTCTTATCATCTTCCTTAACAGATTCTTCCTTCTTATCTTCTTTAGAAATGACTTTAACTACAGGAACTTCCATAGGTGTAGTTTCAACCCATGTCTTAATCTTCTTTTCATTATGGAATACATCTTTAACCATATAGGTCTTTCCATCCTTTTCACTAATTAATTTGTATCCTGCGTAATAATCATTCGCAGATTGATTAGGTCCATTAGGATTATGTTCATATTCCTTGGGTTTCTCTTCTAGCATTTTAACATCACTAACTTTCATACCATTCTTATTGAGGATATATTGAATATCTTTTAGTTGTTGACTAAAATTTCTAGTAATATTCATTCCATAAATAGAAACTACTTTAGTACCATCGTATTTAGAAAGTTCTGTAAGGCGCTTATGATACCAGGGATATTTAGACTTTAGATGTTCAATCATTTTAGGTAGGAAAACCTCAAATCCAGGAGGTGGCGATTGAATCATTTTAACAACAGCTACATGGAAATTCTCATGATTAATAACTTCATTGAATGAAATAGAACGTGTGTCAGTAACACTTTCATAACCAGGTTCATTCTGAAGAGGATGCTTAGTGCCTAGTACTAGACCTCTAAGAGAAATTAGAACAGAACGAATCGTTTGACAACTAGTCCATTTAGGACCTTCCCATGTATTAATTAGAGAAAGACAAACCTTACCACATGTATATAGATTGGGGTTGAAACGAATGTTACCATATCTAGTTTCATATTTAACAGCTGGAGGATTGAATGGGTAGTCATTAGGGAATGTAAAGTTAAAGAAGTAGAATCCATTCTCATAGGGAGTATCCTCAGGACCAATCATCATAATTTTAGCAGTCATGACATTAGATTCATCATAGTAATGATAAATTCCTTCCTTATCTAAAGGATCCTTATTAAGGTCCTTAATATCGTTGAAAATACGTTTGAGTGCGATAGAACTGGGATTAGCCATTTTAGTTGTTTTAATTTACTACTAATACCCGCGCATCAATTTTTAAATCATATTAACTAGCTCAAAATGGTTTATTTAGCATTTTTAGGCAATAGCTCTGGTTAACATCTAAAGGCAATTGCTCTGGTTAACATCTAAAGGCAATAGCTCTGGTTAACACCTAAAAGCAAATGCGAATACACCAATGGCTACTATACCGAATACCATTCCTAAATGATAATTGTATTGCATAGTTCTATACATTTCTAACCATAACTTACTCTCTTCACTATTCTTAATATGATTTAACATCCAATCACTTTTAGGGCTTAAAATATAGTAAAAATAATTAGTAAAGAAACTAACTACTAAAACAAGACAAACTAAACTAGTTGAGTCCATTTTATTTTCAGATATGGTTTGATTGTAATAAATAACTAAGGCGGATAACACTAGACCAATCAAATATCCCATTCTACTAATATTTTTTCTTTCTTCAACAATCTTATCATATTTAGAAGCCAATTCCTTTCCCAAACGACTTTTATAGTTTTTAACAACTGGTGACCTATAGGTTGCATTGTAAAAATAAATCATAGATACAATTAAACCTAAAGATAATAAACACGTTACTGAGCAGACCATTTATATAATTATTTAATATTATAATTATATAATTGCTTATTTAATGATATTGGTTTAATTTATGATTTAATGATTTCATTTACACTTAACGACGTTCAAGTAAAATCTGCGGTTTTACGAGTCGATAAAATAGGAATTCTATTCCTATTTTCTCTCAACGTCCTTGTAAGAACGTTTGTCCTTCTTGATAACAGTCTTAGCGCCATCGTAGATACCAGTAAGGGCACCATAAACAATGGGAACACCAGTGACGGTTTCAACGGCTAAAGGAGCGAGAACACCAGGAGCGAAGATAGAAGAGATAATAAGGGAAAGAACAAGAGAGACGGCAGCACCCTTACCGACTTGAGAACCATAAATAAGAATGGCTTCTAAGACACGAGCGGGGATATTCTTGGTAAGAATAGCGCAAAGTTCTTTCTTGGGGGCACCCTTGGTGTAGGGAATACCGGCTTGGTCTAACATAAGTTCGACATCAGCTCTGAGGTAGTTTTCATCGAGATTATCGCAGAATTCCTTAATGAGTTTTTGATTATCAACGTATTTTTCCATGATTCCTATATTAATTGTTAAGAATTTATTTTTACTCTAATGTAAATTTTCATAGAAAGCCCTAAATCATTCTAATTGTCTGAATTCCTAAACTGTAAATTTTATCTGGTTGTTGAACATAATAAGGAACAACTATAGTATTTAATTTTTCTTTACATTGAGTATTAATATCATTAACCTTATTTTCTGGACAACAACATTTCCTAGTTTTTTTATAACAATATTTACCACAACAACATAAGGCAATACTTACAGTAGAACCTGTTAAGAATATTCCTAAACCTGAACAAATTAATATACAATTTGTCATTGATATAATTTATCTTATTATTATATCAATTCAAACTAAAACTTTAAATAAACTATTAACATTCAATATTAGATATTTTTCATATTATTTCTAAAAGCCTTTTGTTGTTGTTTCAAAAACATCTCATTGAATTTTTCGGGATCTATTTGAGCAGTTTTCATCTTTTGTCTTTGATCTACAAACATGGAATCTCTATCATTTCTTAATTTACTAATTTGATTCATCTCACTTATTTGTGATGAATTTTGACTAGCCTTTTTCTTATCTCCTTTCTCATTATCAATAGGTGCGTTTATGAAATAATCTTTATCCCAGTCTGCGAAACTATTACAGACACTCATATCATCATTAATCTCTCCTATGACTGAATAATTGTCTTTTCCGCTAAAAGAATAACATTGTAATTCTGCGTTACTATTTTGAGAAGTTCCTTTTTTAATTTCATTTTCTAACCAAGCAGTAACTTGTTCACCAACTAAAGGTCTTTGAATACCTCTGGCAATTAAGGTTGGTACTTCGGTAATAATTTTAGGAATTTTGACATCTCCCTTATCTATACATATCTTTCTAACAAAATCATTAAAAGGTGTTTTGTACAAAGCTGCTAAAAATGCTCTAGAGTGAGAACAGTTATTGCTGAAAAATAATACACCCACTTCTTTGCTTTGTTGACGATTAGCAGTAGGAGGAATCATATTACTTTGAATAGAACTAACATCGTTACTAAAGGGACTTCCTATAGTAGAAGCTTCATTACCAAAAGGATTAGGATTGTAAACTGGTTTTCTACTATTATTACTAGGTTGATTTCTATTATACTCATTTTGTGATAAATTAACAGAAGAAGGTCTATCCATGTAATGAATACTTTCTTGTTTATTTCCAAACACACTAATATTTCTTGCTATAGGATTTTGATTATCTACAAAAGAATTTTGATTAAAATTTTGAAATTGCCTGTTCATACTAATTTCTGATATTTAAAAATATTTTAAACTAGAATTTATAACGCTAATTAATTAATTCATATTGCGTTATCCTTGACAAATCTTATTTAAAAAAATCTAGTTATTATAAATAACAATTGATATGTCTACTAATTTAACTAAATTCAACGAACAAATTCTGAATTTTCTAAGTGAAATCTCTGCCTTATTTCCTGAAGATAAAGCTCTAAAAACATTTTATCACACAGTAGAATTCATGAAAAAAACTAATCCCAGAGAAGTTATGAATCAGTTCAAAAATTTCGTATATCCTTACAAAGACCAAATCCTCAAACGCGACGAATCCTTCTTTCTAAATAATGATTTTAGTGATTCTGTTGTTCAATCATCTTCTATATCTGAAATGATACGAATTAAAAATATCTGGGCTAGTGGTAAACTTACTGAAAATGACAAAAACTGTATCTGGAATTACTTTAAGGTTTTTCTATATTTAATTGATAAGGAATATAAATAAATTATATTCCTTAGTGTAACTCATATAAATAGTACTTCTTAGTGTAACTCGTTTAAATAGTACTTCTTAGTGTAACTCATACAAGTAAATATAAAATTTAAGTTAATATTAAATTTTAGATTTTTATTTATTTTGGGCCTTTTGGCGATTTATTTCTTCTTTGGATAAATCCGAAGAATAACTAGTTTTAATTAAAACGACGAGTAGAGAAATGAAGAAACCAAATAGGGCAACAATGTAGGAAATCATACCAACAGTGCTATTTAAGATAGGTAAATCAATAGATATTAAAGCTACTAATAAAGCAACAAAAAAGAAAAGGAAACCCTTACTAAAATTCATTCTATATTATAATTAGAAAAAAACTTATTTAGTAATTTATTTACTTTCTTTTTTAGCTTCAGAATCACCTTCATACTTAGTATAATAAGTTACAAAAGTTGCTGAAATCCAGGTTAAAACTAATATAACGGTAGTGGTAATCTTTAACCAACCTTCAACATCTTTAAGTTTGAAAAGGGTAATAGAGGTTAAAATTGTTAAAACTAAGGAGAAGAAAATTAAGAAAAACTTACTAAAATTCATTGTCTATATGATATTGAAAGAAAAGAATTTATTGTAAATACTAATTAAAAAAATCAAAGCTTAATTTAGAATGAATAAGATAATTGAATGGTTCGCAACAGAAACTCCTGAAAAGGAGATAGATTTAGAATCTATTGCCAATGAAATTTACATTAATACATTTGGCAATCCTTTATTCGCTACTCCTTATGGTTCTAGATATATGATTAACGCCGATTCTACAGCCAGCGGTAGTTTTTATAAACCTATTGAAAATTTTATTAACACAAATGTTATTCCCTATTATAATAATACTCATAGTAATTCATTTTCTGGTCAAATGATGAATTTACTTATCAGTAAATCTAAAGAAAAAATAGCTAAAAGTATTCGCGCAAAAGAAACTGATAAAATTCTATTTACCGGCAATGGTTGTACTGGGGCTATTCAACATATTATCCATATGTTAAACCTTAAAGAACCTAATCAAAACGCAGTAGTCTTTATTAGTGAAGGAGAACACCATAGTAATGATTTGCCCTGGCGCCATTTACCCATTGACCTTGTTGTTATCCCAATTGATAAAGAAACTGGTCTCATTCGTATTGATATGTTAAAGAAATATTTGAAGAAATATCAAAATAAATCTATTAAACTTATTAGCATGATAGCTGCTTCTAATATTACTGGTGTAATTCAACCTATAGATGAAATTTCTATTCTAGGACATAAATATGGCGCAATGGTTATGTTTGATTACGCAACCGGTGGTTCTTATTTATCAATTAATATGCATAGAGATGAATCAGTAGGAAATTATATTGATATTTTAGTATTTTCGTTACATAAGTTCTTAGGCGGTCCTAATACACCTGGTTTATTAGTTGTAAGAGAACAATGTTGTAGAAATAATATACCTTTCTGTCCTGGTGGTGGTACTGTTCGTTTTGTTACAGAACAAATGCAAAAATACAGTGATGATATAGAAACTAGAGAAAATGGTGGTACTCCTAATATTGTTGGTTGTATTAAAGCTGGTCTTTGTTTTGAATTAAAAGATAAATATCAAAGATACATTAGTAAACGCGAAGAATGGTTAGTAAGATATGTTAACAAATATATGGATAAATTAGGTGACTTAGTTGAAATTATTAATCCTAAAGAAAATCTCCAAAGACTACCCATATTATCCTTTAAAATTAAGGATATTCATTATAATCTAGTTGTAGTTCTTCTAAATGATTTATTTGGTATTCAAAGCAGAGGTGGTATAAGTTGTTGTAGTATGTACGCACAAAAGATATTAGATATTAGTGATGAAAAGAAAGAAAAAATATACAAATCTATAATTAAAGATAAAGGTGTTCCTAGTTTTTATGGTTGGTGTAGAATTACTTTCCACTATTCTATGCCTAAATATTTAGTTGATTACATATTACAATCTATAGAATTTGTTGCTAAAAATGCCAGAACTTTCAAACAGATGTATATGTATGACCCCAAGAAAAACAATTGGTATTACTCTAATATAGATAATCCTACCAGTAGAACTGAACTGATTAATAAATTAGTTGAACAAACTATAGGTTCTACTAATATCTCCTATCCTTCACTCAAAGAACTAGAGACAATTATAGATGATAATTTGAAACTTTTAGCTCAATTAAAGGATAAACAGAACAAACAATAAGACTATTCAATATCCTTTTTATAGTGACAATCTAAACAAATCATCTTTGAACATTTCGGACACTGAAAAATTTCACCTACAATATGAAATCCATCTTTACAACTATCACATTCATACACTAAATCATCATTAATTTCATAGGAATCTCTATGTAATTTTTCTTTATAAGCTAATAGAAAAATCGCATTTTTCATCTCTTCTAGTGTAACTTCACAACTACAGGACATTTTCAACTAAAGAATTTAAGAATAATTTATCAATTTACCTTAAATGCTTACTGATTTAGAGACGAATGAATATTATAGTCAGGATGGACCTTCATAGAAATTCTATCTTTTTCCCTCAAAATCAATTAAATGTAATTTTGCTTAATCAATAAAATGATTTATTTATATGTTTCATATGACCAAAAAGACATAGCTAAGAGTCTTGGTGCTAGATGGGATCCTGAGAAAAAACTTTGGTACGCACCTGATAATTCCTTCACTAAACTATTAGAAACATTTAGTCCGCTTGAATCTAAACCTAAGGAAAAACCCAAAATTACAATAACTAAACAACCCCATTACATTAAACTAATTGGTGAAAATACTAGTTTTAGAGAGAAAGAACTCTATATCGATTTAATCCCTAAAAACACGAGCTTTTCACTTTATAATAATTTATCTAGTGATGATTATTATTACTTAAAGGATACATTAGTCCAAAGAGCAGGATGTAAATGTGAAATATGTGAAAAAGAGTGTAATAAAGTTGGATATAATAGTTTTTTGTGTGAACGATTTAGTTACAATGAAAAAACGAAAGTTCAAAAACTAGAAAAAATTAATGTTCTTTGTAGCGATTGTTTTAAAACTACAAGACTAAAAGATAAAACATTGGCTTTAGAATATCTACAGGATTTATTAGATATTAGCCGCGATGAAGCAAAACTAATCATTTATGATGCGTATGAGTTATGGAAGAAATATTCAACTATTCAGTGGAATTTAGATATATCACTAATTACCAATTCTGGGCTAAAACTAAAGAAATTTAGTGAAGATGAAAAAGTTATTAATACTTTGGATGAGGTTTCTGAGGATACCAAGAAAATTACCATCAAAAAAACTAATACCACTAGTAGCAATTTTACCAATTCTAATGGTAACAATATAGTAAACCCAAGTGGTAAAAATATAGCAAACCCTAATGGTAACAATATAACAAACAATATAGCAAACTCTAGTACTACTAAAAAAATTACTATTCAGAAGAAGAATAATAATGAAGAATGTTTGCTCTAAATCATTTTAAAACTATTCAACTTATTAATATACACTAGAAATGGCTATTAATCGCGATACAATTAGCAATGGATTTAGTTCTACTATGACTGTACTGGGTGTAGTATCGTTTGTTACACTTATAGGTTTAGGTATTGGTAAAATGACAGGTAGAGTAAAAGTAAATTTTAATGTTATTAAAAAGAAAGAAGAGCAAAGTGGTCAAAGTGAATAAATAAAAATAAAATAATTATAGTATTATTTTAATTTTATTACTAAATGACTAAACCTTAGAGGATATAAAGTTCCATTAGAAAGTTTTGTAGAATGTCTTTGGATTCTGTTTGATTAGAGAAGAGGAAAAATTCGTTTTCTTCAAAATCCCAATAACCATATTTATCATTCTTTTTGTACATTAGTCTTTTGGGTTTTACTCTAAGCCTGTCTAGTTCTCGACAAACCATTTCGGCTTTATTATCATCGATAACATTTGTAAGAATGACATCTACTGGTTTAAAACGAGAAATAATACCATCTTCTACTGTAATAAAATTATAATTCTTGTACCAGAGGTTACCATGTTGAAATCCGTTAAAGGCTAGAACAAAATTACTATAATCCATTGTTTTTCTCTATTAAGCTAATAATATTCTTTTTATCAATTTCATTTATTTACTAGAAATGAAATTAGTAAAAAATTGAGATTTTTATTTGTAGACAAAATTAAAGAAAATGGCTAGCGCTAATAAAGAACTCATCGAACAACTCCAAATTTTGCTCGACCAGGCTAAAATGGGCAAAGATCCAAATGATAGATTCAGAGCTAAATCCTACAAAGAAGCTATTGAAAAAATTAAACAAGTTCCCCAAAAAATTACAGAGGCCTCTCAAATCCCACTAACTAAAACTTCAAAAACCTACGGAAAAGTTTTAGAATTTCTAGAACAGGGAAAAATTAAACAATCGCAAAAGATTCTAGAGAAAAATAAAGATACATTTGACATTTATCGCGAGTTACAACTAATTGCTGAAGTAGGACCAGCTAAAGCGAAAACTTTAGTCGATACACATGGTATTCGTTCTATGGATGATATGGCTAAAAATCTACATCTTCTTAATGAAAAACAAAAAATCGGATTCAAATATTATAAAACGGATCAACTTAGAATTCCTAGAGATGAAATTTTAGAACATCAAAAGGTCTACACAGAAATTCCAGGTATTGAATTTACAATTACTGGCAGTTTCCGTAGAGAAGCTAAAGATAGCGGCGATATCGATATTCTACTTACTCATCCTGAAGACGATTCTAAAGTTTTTAGAAGTTTTGTAGATAATTTGATTTCTAGGAAATATTTAATTGACCATCTCGCTTATGGCGAAAAGAAGTATATGGGATATGGAAGTTTATCTAATGGAACCCCGCGTAGAATCGATATTCTCTATTGTTCTCCTCAAGAATATCCTTTCGCTATTCTCTATTTTACTGGTTCAGGTCCTTTTAATGTCAAAATGCGAGCCCACGCAACTTCTCTCGGCTACAAACTAAATGAAAAAGGCCTCATCGATATATCTACAAATGATTATGTTGACGAGGTATTCACTCATGAAGAAGATATCTTCACTTTTCTAGATATGGAATATGTAGAACCTAAAGATAGAAAATAAGGATGAATAATCTAGTTAATTTGAAAATATCTCTAACAAAATAAAATTGTTTAATTAGTATATTTCAAACATGTATCGGGAATTTTGCTAGATGGTAAAGATTCTTTGAATTTTTCTATTAAACTACAGAATATACTAATAAATCCTCTGGTGGCCTGCCATACTTCATCGCAATCCTCACTTAAGTCACTACTAGTTTGAGCTATTTCTCTAGTAGTTAAATAGAATCTCAAAACGATTTCAGTGAGTTTTTTATCTGGCATATACGTTTGTATTTGTGTTTGAACAGGAGGCATTTTTAGTATAACATTCATTAAAGTAATAAAATGTTTATTATCTAATAATAAATCTAATTTAGGTTTTAGTTGATTAATGAAAGCGAATACATCTTTATGTTTAATAATAGTTTGTATAGATTTAGCGTACATATCATGAACAAATGGATATTGTTTAATTATACCTAAGTAACTAATATCAATACCAGCCAATTTAAGTAACATTTTCATTTTAGAACTTTTATCAAAGTTAATTAGGAATATACCGAATGCTTGAGAAATATTTTGAATATCTTCTTGATTATTTGATAGTTCTTCTATGGCTTTTATAGAAACAAATAAGGATTCTACATCGGCTTTTTCAAATTTAGGTAGAGGGTTTCCACCAGTTTCTTTATTAACTTTTTCAATAGAATCATTTAATATACTAAAAACATTTTCTAAACTACTAATTATTTTTTCAATTATTTCTTGAATAATTTTGATAGAACTTTCAATATAAGGTCCAATATTTTTATCCTGATTTTCTAATATCTTATTTTTAAATAAATTTTCTAATTCATCATTCTTATTTGAAAGAGAACTATTACTAATATATTTAAAACTATTATTTGGTAATTTAGTTTTCACACTATTATTTCTAGATTTACTACTGTTACTTTTAGCTTCTGGTTTAATGAAGTTATTAGGGTTTATAGATGCTAATTTACTATCTAAAGATTTGAAGAATTCCATTTATATTTTTGATAGAAATTTATTCTTTATTATTTAGATTGTAAAGAATAAATAGTAATTATTAGATTATTTGTTTATTTTTTAGGGAAGTAGCTTCTAATATCTTTGGAACTAGGAGGAGCAGAGGAACTAGAACCAGTATTACGTCTACTATTTTCATTAGAACTGTATCCATACCAATCATTCATAGGTAAAGAATTAGATGCGACATTCAATGAACGTGCTTTACCTTTTTTAACTTCTTCTTTAGCTGTTTGAGATAGACCTTCCATTCTACGAATTTTTCTTTGTTCTTCAATAATTTTTCTAGCTTCTTCCTTAAATTCATCAGCCTTTTTAATATCACCTCGTTTCAAAGCCTGTTCAGCTAGTTCCATTGTAATTTTAGCTGTTTCACCTAGTGTTCTAATTTTTTGTTCAGTAAAACTCTCAAAAATAGGTTTATTAAGTTCAATAATTTCTTTAGTAGTTAAATCACCACCCAATTTTCTACAGAAATAATAATATAAGGGTTCATAGAATATAGTTAATTTAAGTGAACCTCTAATTAATGATTGTATCCAGCCAAAGATTTTCTTAAAAACATTAGGAACAACACAAAGAACATCCCATAAAGCTTTATGAGCTTCTGGTCTTTGTACCTTAAGCCAGAAATTACCTAAACTAGCTGTAGTTGAACTAAGAAAAGCTGTAACCGTCTTATCTTTAACACTTTCATAAAAACTAGATATTACATCAGTAATATCACTAATTTGAAAAGTTTGAATTCTAGCAGCCACAGTATGACTAGCTGCCATGACTAAACCATCAAATCTATTTTTTAATGAGTCAAGAACCATATTAGAAGCTACAGTCATACTAGTCTTCATTTCATCAGAATATAGTTCTTTCATAGTTCTAAAAGTAAGAATCATTTGTTGTTGTGATGTAGTCAAGTATCTAGCATCCACACTTAAAGCATTATCTATAACTGCTTTATTATCTTTTAATAAAGGATTTGTCCATAATTTTTCTAAAATTGTAACTGGTAAAGAACCATATTCATCTATTGCGCCAGGAGTTGAAGGCATGTATGGACTATAATCTTTACCTGGTTCAGCTTTATTAAAGTAACTATAAACCATAATTATACTTACCCATATAGCAGTAGTAATAACTAAAGCAGCGACATGAGCTTTAGTCCTATCCACCCAATAATTTTCACATTTGCCACCTCTTTGAACTCTATTATTTTTTAAAGACATTCCACATCCTGCTCCAACAAACTCAGGTATAATATCTATACCATATTTTCTCATTAATTTATCGTCAGCTTCATGAAGACGTTTTTCTGCTTCACTTTTTGGTAGATTCTCTAAATCATGTAAAGCAGATAATGTTTCATCTATAATAGTACCAAATGTTGTATCTCCTCTTTTACAAGTAGCCATTTATTTTTTATATAATATAATTAGATTTTATTCCTTTTTCCAAATCATTCTAAAATATTAATGTTATTTTATTTTATAATGATTTATTCGTTTTTTTTATTACTTACTATTAATCAAAATTATTAAGCAAATTCAACATCAACAACTTTACCAAGCATAACTACTTGTTGACCTTCAAGAATAGCGAGGCGACCAAGACCTTCGGAATTAGTAAATTTATCAACAACAAAAGGTTGTTGAGGTTCAAATACTAGTTCAGCCATTTCATTCGCCTTAACGAAAAGTGGGTTTTCAACCTTCTTCATACCAGTTTCCTTACCCATCTTCCATTTAATTGCGCTCATACGAATTGCGCTGTGAGCAGTACGAACGCAACCAATAGGTGAATAACCTACTTTAAGTTCACCAGGATGGTCTAGAACTTGAACTTGAACAGTAAAACGTTTAGCAGGTTTAAGTGTAGTATCTTTCTTAAGAATCATAATATCACCAGTACGAGGCATATTGTTCTTATCAAGACCTTTAATACTCATACCAACATTATCACCAGGTCCTGCGAAAGGAACCTGTTGATGGTGCATTTCAACAGTGAAAACTTTACCAGTACAAGGAGTTGCGGGAGTATGAGTAGGAAGGAAAATAACTTCATCACCAGGAGAAACTTTACCTTGTTCTACACGTCCGGCAATAACATTACCTACACCATTAATTTTGTAAACACCATTAACAGGTACACGAAGAGCAGCTTCCATATTACGAGGAGGTAGAGTAACCATATTGTTAAGTGCGTCAAGAAGAGTATCTACATGAACTTTAGTACCATCTTGACGAGTAACATCTACACCCTTCCACCAAGGCATCTTATCAGACTTAGTAAGAAGATTTTCACCAAGATAACCAGAAATAGGAATAATAGGAATAGTTGATTCAATACTATCTTTCTTGTAACCAACTTTAGTAAGCATATCAACCATTTCTGCGCGGATTTCCTCATAACGTTCTTGGCGGTAACCAGCGGTATCACTATCCATCTTGTTAACACCAATAATTACTTGTTTAACACCGAGAAGGTTAATAAGACGAGCGTGTTGACGAGTTTGTCCTTGGATTTCACCAGCTTTAGCATCACCCTTGGCAATTGCGGTTGCGAAGTTACCATCTGCGGGAACCATAATAAGAGCTACATCTACTTGAGATGAACCACTAATCATATTCTTAACATAATCCCTGTGACCAGGTGCGTCTACAATAGTATAGTGGTATTTATCAGTGAAGAATTCTTTAGTAGTACACATGATAGTAATACCACGAGCACGTTCTTCCTTAGAGCGGTCCATATAGAAAGCAAAAGCGAATGAACCCTTACCAAGGTTATCAGCTTCCTCACGAAGTTTTTGCATTTCACGTTCAGGAATACCTCCAAGATCATAAATAAGACGACCAGTAGTAGTTGATTTGCCAGAATCGACATGTCCACAGACGACAATTGAAACGTGTTGTTTATTAGAGTTGTCAGCCATTGTTATTTTAAGTTACTAACACATATATAATGTGTAAACTTTAAATCATTTTTTTATGAAACCGCACTGTATTCAGTGTCAAAGAAATGATTTTTATAATTAATATATTTCCATAAATAAATGGAATCAAATTTGAGTAAAAAAAGAGTATCATTTAAAATGACGAATAGTGAAATTTATAGGACAAAAGCTATTGAATTCGTGAATAAGTTGAACACTCAAAGTACCGAGGAATTTTATCAATGGTTTAGTAGTTATTCTAGTCTTAGACCTAAAGATTCTGTAGAACATCGCATTTTATTTTTTTCATGTATAGGTGAAAGAAAGTTCTACACACTAGATTTATATCTTTTAGAACAAGTTAGAATCATTCAGAATAATACAAATCCATTCGATAAACACAAAGTTATTAATGATATTCGAAACAATATTATAGCTAATCTTAATAAAATTTACATTCATTCTAAAGAAAACTAAATATGAACTAAAACAACTTTGGCAGAAATTCCCGTGTAGACATGTTCCATATAAATTACTGAATCCTTCCTATAAATCTTATATCCTTGTTTATTATAATTAAATAGTTCTTGTTCCTTATCACTATTTATAAATTCTTCCACAAATCCCTTAATTTCCTTGGGAACCATTTCAGGTTCTTCGATTATTTTAATATTATAATATCCCTCTTGTTTATCATCGTCATCAGAAACTACTAAGTAACTAAAACTTCCCACCTTACGAACAACATGTTTCTTAATTTGACCATTTTTATTATTAGATAGAAGAGTGAATAGTTCACTATTAGATTGCTTCATAATAGATGCGATTTCTACAATCATTTTTGTTTTTAGCGTGTTGCGAATGGTCTGTCCTAGACTATTATTTTCAGGATTCACCTCTTCTACTTCAAAAAACTTATTCTTCGCATCGAAGATATTAACAGATACTAAAAGAGTTGCCATCTACTAAACTAATTTGATTAGAATAATAATGTCAATTTTTATGTAAACATTAAATTGATAGAAGTTATATATTTTTATTTAGTAAATAGAAAATGAATGCGAGTTATTTTGAAGAAGTATGTACACCTAAAATGTGTCGTGATGCTAGATATGGAAATACGCGGTTTCCCTATAATATCATGGCGCTAAGTGTAAATGGATGTTTAAATGTAGGAAATATGATTCGTTCTGCGAATATCAATGGAGCTAAGAGATTTTTCGTTTTTGGTAAAAGAAAATATGATAAGCGATCTGCGATGGCTCTTTATAATTATGTAGAGGTTATTAGGATTTCAAGAGAATTTCCAGATGGAATTAAAGAATCTGATAAAAATCGTGAAAAAATCGATAAAGTTACAAAGAATTTACTTGAAAAAACAGATTATGATTTTGATTCAGAATTATTCATTCAAATTATGAATCAATATCATATGGTTCCTGTTTTCATTGAACAATCCAAAAATTCTATTTCACTAAATGAAATAAATTGGAAATATCAACTTTCACAAGTTCCTAAGGGAAAAGAAATTTGTCTCATTATGGGAAATGAAAAATATGGAGTTCCTCAAAATATCCTAGACACCCAAAAATCATTTGATGGTTCTTTTAGTATTGAAATTCCACAAACCGGAATTATTAGTTCCTATAATGTTAGTAATTGTGCCGCCATTATCCTAAGTAGTATTTTTAATCATTTTACTAAGGATACCTATGATAAATATAATTTATTTTAGTATTATTCATATTCGTCAATAAATGAGTATTTGTTGCCTTCTCTTAAAAACAATGATATATTAGTATTTCCTTTATTTTTTTGTGAACCTAAAATTAATTCTTCTGTTCCGATTACAAAAACTTTTTTCTTTGCTCGACTAATTGCTGTATAAAATAATTTTTTTGAGTCATTATTAATGAGCCACATATAACTATGAATTGGAGACATTAATAGAACAATATTTTCATATTGTGAACCCTGTGTTTTATGGATAGTTTTACAATATCCTAAAGTGAAATCCTCATACAACTGATTAACACTAATACGCTCCAGATCACCATCCCCATGGTCAATTATAATTAGTTCATTAATCATTTCATCCATAGAATCAACAAGACAATCATCTTTTTGAGTAATATATTGTTTTATTGTTCCAGTTTCACCATTTGCTCTTAAATTGTCTTCTTCTGAATATGAATTTTCAGTTCGATATACTTTATCTCCTACCTTAAATCTAAAACTATTTTTAGCCTTTATTTCTGGTTCAATAATTGAACCAGTTTCATTAAATATTTTTTGTAATATCATATTCATATTTTCGTATCCAGCACAATATGTTCTTTGACAAGTAATAAACTGTGTATTAACATTATTAATATTATTAATTTGAATAAATTTTTTTAATTTTTCAAAAATACTATCATTTAAATCATTGTTAAATTTTAAAATATCCTGTTCTAATTTTTTTAATTCTAAAAGAGTACTTTGTAAATTATCTCTTGGTGTATTTTTATTTCTCAATTGATACTTCATTTTTTCTATGTTTTCTAAATCTTTTTTATATTTTTCATGGTCATATGTTCCAAAAACCAAATTATAATCAATAAATTTAAATGAGTCATTATTAAAATTTTTTAATGTTATTTTATCTTCATTTATCTTTACTATATTATCTTTTAGCAAGCCATTTTGTCGTTTAATATCAGTTAATTTTGAAATATAATTAGCATAAATTTTTGAATCAATAATAGATTGTAATGTATTACCAGGTCCAACTGGAGCTAATTGATTATCGTCCCCTAAAAGAATCAATCTACAACCTAAATCTTTTACAACTCTTAAAATCCTTTCAAACATTAACAAATCTATCATTGAAGTTTCATCAATAACAATAACTTCTGGATCTTTTAATAAAGACCTATAAAACTTTATCTTATTAATGACATTTTTACCATTTTCTAAATCAATTAATAGTTTATCTATTTTTTCTTGTATAACAACATTTCCCCCAAACGCTATTTTAAATTCTTGTTTGTTTAAGAATTTATGTATGGTACAAATCATATCATTAGAAATTCCTAACTTGGCACAATTTTTTTTTAGATTACAAACAGCTAAGCCTGTTGGAGCAATTAAAGAAATTTTATCTTTAAAATCGTCACTATAATTATACTTTTCAAAAAGTGATAAAACACATTCAACTATTGTTGTTTTACCGGTACCAGGATACCCACATATAATCTGGAATCGATTTTTATAACACTCTAAAATCGTTTCTCTTTGCTCTTTAGTAAAATCTATTTTTTTTTCTTTTTCATATTCATATATATCATCAATAGAAGCTTCTAGTGTTTCTATATCATCAGGTGTAAACATATCAATTAATAGATCTGTCATATTTTTTTCTTTTTCATAGTAAAATTTTGTAGTTGTGTAAATTTTTTTATTTATCTTAATATCAACTAAATCTAAATTCCTCGATCCTAATCCATATTTTTTCATCTTATTCAATAAAATATACTTATCAACATAAAATGAATTATTTGGATTTTCACAAATAATATAATAATGACAAAATGCTTTTGATATTATATCCCTATCTATATTTAATTTTTCTAGTATTCTAATTTTTTCGCATTTGTCAAATGTAATTAATGCTTCTGAATCTAAAATAAATAAATAGGGGTTCTTACTTAAATTAGATAATAATATGTCTGGATTTTTATAAACCTTATTTTTAAAAATGATACTCTCTATTTTTGAAACTTTAATTTCATAAAGTTCTAACAGTTTTTGTTCTACATAAGTATAAAACTTGTCAAAATCTTCAAAATCTTTTAATTCCTTATTGAATAAATCTAATTCTTCTTTATTTTTTCTATTTTTATTTTGTAAATACTCTAAGTAGTTCTCATGTATCTTTTTTATTTTTACAAGCTGTTCATTTTTCATTTTATTCATAATAATTAATTGCTAATTATTTATTTATTGATTTATTTATATCAATTCTAAGGATACCTATGATAAATATAATTTATTTTAATAATCTTCTTCTTAGTTACCATTATAGCTTTCTTTGAGAAAGCTTATAATTCATTATCACTATCTAATCCCGATGAATCACTTCCATAATCTAATAAATAATTTTCTGTTGTTGTTTCTGTACTATCTGAGTCATCACTAGAACTATAAGAATCTTCACCAAAGTTTAATTTTTCCATTTTTAAATATTCAACATCACGTATTTTATCCACACGTCTCTTTAGTTTTTTTTCTAATATCCTAATAACTTTTTTTTCATCTAATAATTTATTCATTACAAAACTATAACATCCAAATTTACTAATTAATATTTTCTCTTTGTTTATTACTACTGGACATTTTACTATATACTCATCTATATCATTCTTTTCTAAAATAAAACTAGGTGACCTCTTTATAACTGGTTCAAAGTATTTATTATTATTTAGTAGTTCTTCTAATGAATTTATTAGGGAATCAATAGAATGTTTATAAATCTTTAAATAAACATGTAAATAGCTCATTCAATAAAATAAGATTATTTTTTACTTTTTTAATTAGTAGACATTAAAAAGTTTCAACTACTGGATAGTAGTTTTGGCTATTAACATTATAGTTAACTCCGCTAATATAGTATTCATTACGGAAATAATGATAATTCATCTCATTAAGATGTTCTTCATAAAGAGCGACAATATGTTCCAATAGTTCCTTACGAGTTAGTCCATTATCTGAAGTAATTTCTTCTTGATGATAATTGCGACCGTTAAAGACAACATTTACAGTAATTTTGTCCTTAGTTACTACATCATCCTTTCCCCATAGCTGGTCTACTTGATTCATTGCCAGACAGAATCCATCTGGCTTACAGCGAAATCCACTAAAACGAATAAGGTCTAGTCCCTCCGAAGCAGGCTGATTCTTTTGGTACGCTAAATAGGACGACATGATTCAATTAATTTCTATAAGTTTTATTATAGAAATCAATTTCAAACTACACAATTTTACTAAATAGTTTTTTCTAATTTTGAATAAGCATTTAGTAAGTCAATTATCTGAAATCTACTTGTTTTCCCCTTTAAAGAAATGTTTCTTTCCTGACATAATTTCTTTAAATCAACTAATTTCATATTTTTATATTCTAGGTTTACTTTATTAGGTGAACTAATAACTTTATTAGCATTTACTTCTGACCACTCTTTTTTCATTAATTGTTTAAATTCTATAAAATCCATATCACTATCTGGTTCATATTGTTTCTTATTTCCATAAACATCCAAATAATCAAAATAATCATAGTGAAGAGAATCCTCTAAATCATACATATAACATTGAATAGTTATACAAGCCTCTTTATTTGTTTCTAAGTTTTTTAACTGGTGAACTTGATTTAAAGATGCGTTAATCCATGTTATATCTTCTTTATTAAAATCAACTTTAGCGAAAGGTTCTATTCCTTCTTCATCTTGACATAAGAAAGAAAATAGACTAACATTAATACTACCATTGAGAACACGAATAATTGCGTTCGCACCACTATGATTATGAATAGGAGAATAGTGACCTACTGGCCATATTTCTATAACATAAGGTATACCTGGTGATTCTCCATTATTTTCTCCTAAAGTTATTCTAAGATACGTCTCATAAATATTAGGTTTGTCTTTGTTAAATTCATTTGCCTTTTCTTTTAATTTTTCATAACACCATAATCCAGGTGTTCTAATACTTTGTTCTATAGCCTTAGAAAAATCAGGGAAAGATTCATCATCTAAAACAAATTTAGAACCTGATATACAATTAAATAACTTTTGACCTATTAATGTTAAATTAGAATCAGGTAGATATTTACCTTCAGCTACATCATCAATAGATAAATCATCTGTTCTAGCTACTAACATTGGAACATTTCTTGTTATTGGGTCCCTTAGAACAATAAGTGGCTCTATTACATCTGTTAATTCTATTAATATTAAACTTTCTAAGAACTTCTTATTTTTCACTCTACCTATTTCTTGTTCCTTAGTAAACTGCCATTCATATTTATAAATTACATTTTCAATACGTGCTTCGCCAATACCAGCAGTTAATCGTTGATTTTGTGAATCTAGACAAATCCAATAATAAGCTCCTTTTCTATCTATTAATCCTTTGTTATTATTTCTGTCTATTAATAATTTTTTATTTTTTATTGTCATTCCGTAGACATTTAAAGGATTAAAATGAACAACAATTCCATCATCCTTTTCCTTATTTAAAATCTTTAAAGAACAGATATCTGTATAAGAACATTTGAATAATAATACTCCTTGTCCATGAACTAAAAATTTAACTTCTTTTTGATTTATTTGTAAATATTCTTTTTTAGAATTTTTGGTAGCTAAATCTATAAATGTCATTTATTTATTTTTAGAATTAATAATTACTTTTTTGCCTTATTCATTTGCTCAAAGTAACCTATTATATTTAGTTAATAGCTACATACAAAGTACCCTGTCAAAACGGGCTTCTTGCTTCACTTGAAAAAGTTCTAAAAAACAACTTCTCTCTCACTTAGTCACACTCCTCCATGTTGCGGAGGTCTTGGTACAGCTCCTCGATGAGTCCGACGAGGTAGTAGCTGTCGTCGAGGCAGCGGTAAATGGTGTGGTTATGCTCCTTGAGAATCATGTTGAGCAGCTCCTCCGCGCGACCGTTGTTGCCCTCTTCGTACATGAGGTAGGCGGTCACGTGGGGCTCAATAATCTCCGCAATTTCCCCAAAAGTCTTCCCACCCACTGCGGTGTAGGCGAGCAGGGCATCCACCTCATCCTGCTCGGCCTCGGTGGGAGCAGCAGGCATCTCGACATCTCCCGTGCGAATGTGGCCGAGCAGGTTGAGGGCAGTGTTGACCATCTCGGGCGGGCAGTAGTCGAAGAGGATGCTGATTGCCTGCTTCTCGCACCCGTACCTGAAGTTCGATTCAGAGAAGTAATCGCGAATTTCGTCGAGGGCACCGCAAGTAGTACCGGCGACAATCTTCGAGGCGATGTCGCAAACACCCTGGTACACCACCTGCTCAATCTGACGGAAGATGGGGTACTCGTCCCTAGCCCTCCAGAGATCCTCCTGCTCGTAGTCCCGGTTAAGCTCGAGCCAACGGAGGTAGAGGTTGGGAGTGTTACCCCTAATCTTCTCTGCCTCGATGACGCTGTCGGGGGCGAAGACTTGGCGACCGAGCTGCGTGTCGGCAGTGGCGGCGGGGTAGACGAGGAACTTCTTTCCGGCGTAGATGTTCGACTGCATGAGCTCATAGTAGCTCGGGAAGAGCAGACGGCGAGGCTGAGGGAGCCTGTCCACGCGGGTCCAGATGTACTTGTTGTGGACGAGAGAGTAGGTGCCGACGTGGAAGATGCTGGGGCGAGTGATGCTCTTGTGGAGATGAACCTCGGGATGAACCAGCATGAACTGGTAGCAGTTCTCGGGGGAGAGGAACTGAGTCAGAGGGCTCATCCAGAGCGAGGTCTGCTGGCGGTAGATGCGGCAGAGGCACTCGTCGAAGAGGCGACCGATGGAGCGCTCGCAGATCCAGTAGGACTTGTAGGCGTCGAGGGTGCCGTTGGTCGACATGCGCCACTGGTTCGTGTACTTGTCGTGGTAGACGCGAACGAGTGTGCCGTCGATGTACTCCTGAGAGTAGATGGCGCCCTGGATACCACTCGGGAGGTCCATGTTGTGCTCGGGGAAGCCGCGGCAGACGACAGAATTGTCGCGCTTGTCGAGAATGGTTCCCTTGTGCTCAGACAGAAGCTGGAGTAGCTCGAGGGTCAGAGGGTACAAGCCCTCGGAGGTGATGGCGGGAAGACGCAACATGTAGTAGTGCTCGTCCTCGATGGTCTTGATGTCGTAGGAGTCGAAGTAGCGCTTGATTCCCTCGAAGTCGGTCGAAAGGGAGTTGATGAACTTGGTCAGATTGTTCATTGTCGTACAAAAGCTACTCTAGTTTATCGTCACTTAAAGTCAATTTTCTAGTAACCTCGGAGGTATAATCAAAGATAACTTTTCTTAGCTCATCATAAAGATAGCAGGCGGAGTTACTTTTCAATTACTATTTCTATTTCGTAAGTACCAGATTTTTTTATTGATAAATCATTGTCGTCTTGAAATAATAGATTCATTAAATCTGTACAGGCATCTAATTCCTCTTTAGTAATTCTAGAATGAATTTTGGCAATTTCATAATATTCTTTAACTAATTTAGAACTATAATTAATGTTTTTTAGGCACTGGGTATTAATGATTTTATTCCTAATATTTATTTTACTTTTCACCTTAGATTTTGAGGTATCCGCTACTAGTGATTTAGAAATTTGGTCAAGAAGATATTGCTTCCAATATTCCATCACCAAAATTCCATAAAGTAAATATGGATGATTTTTCTTTTGATTTAATAGTCTTAGACATTCCTTATATAATTCATCATTAAACAAATAATAAATAAAATTAATTGTTTGAATCTGGTCACGCTTTTCCACTAAATCTAAAAAGTCCTTAAAATTACACATTAGGTCTATTAAATAATATTTGAATACATATTGATAGATATGGTCCTTTAGTTCATTTACTTCATCTTTATCGTTTTTTACTTTTTCATAAACCTCCATACAATCAACTAAGTGTTCAATAGATGCCTGATACGACAGTTTTACCTCTTCTTCTTCTATATCTGTTGTGTTATCTTTAACTAATGTATTGTTAACTAATGTATCCGGGGGTTCACTTTTAGACATGAAAGCATGACGGACAGTACTATTAAATTGTACCTCATTATCCATACTTATCCTAAGTTTACAAAATAAATCAATTATTATAATAATTTAATCTAATGTTTAGGTAAGTCAACTGCGCAGATGTCCAATGTTCTTAGTACTCCTAAAGATACCCAAATAGAAAAAGAGAAAAGACAAAGGTCATGTACACCAACAACACGTTCAAAATCCAAAGTACAAATAACAATGGTAACTCCTGAAATACAAAGTAAAGAAGGTAAAAAGGAAGAGGAAGAGGAAAATGATAAAATTAAAAATTTAAAAAAGCAATAATTCTTAAATTTTAGTATTTGACTAGAGTAAGAATGGTCCGTTGTATAGTTTTAAAGGTTACCGAAGATGAAATAGTCGCTAAAGTCTTAGATAAGTTTATTGACCCTGATAATGAAATCATTTACATAGATACAACATATTCTAGATTTAATCCCAATAGTAATTTCAAAAATATACCCATAGGAACCTATTTTACCTATAAAAATGGTGTTATCAATGGTGTTGAAAAAATAAAAAAATAAACAAGTTCAAAGTATCTACAAAGTTTTTTTTATTTTTTTTTTATTTTTTATTTTCTGTTTTTACTTATATTCTTTATTTTTTACTCTTTACTGACCAATCTATTTTGAAACAAATACTCACTTATTAGTAAACCTCTGCGGGCATGTGGAAAGAAATCTCGGCGCAGTCGTGAATGAGAGGAATGAGGTTAGCGTCGTCGTCGTAGGCTGCTCCAAGTGTGAAGAGGTCGTGACCGAGAAGAATTCCGAAGACATGCTCATAATCATAAGCAATTGCGTAGTCTTCCTCCTCGCTGATTTGGAGCTCGCTAACAAGAATTGGCATGATGCGAGGGCGAAGGAAATCCTCCAGTTCGACTTCATCGAGTGTTGCGAGATACTCCTCCGTGGTCTTATCAGCCATCTTGCGTGACTGAATATCCTTCTCGATAGCTTCCTCGAGTTCCTCAACCTCCTTTTCAGTGAAGTAATCAGGGGCAGCAGCAGTAGCAACAGCAGAAGCAGGAACGATGATAGGAGCGCCAATAGTCTGTTCCTCAAGAGTAGGAAGGCGAACATCTCCAGTGTTGATAAATTCCATACCATTGAGGATGAAGTTGAGCTTCTTAGGATGGTAGGTGGAGAGATGCTCGTACACACTAGCGGGAGTGACATGAATCTTAGCCTCACGAACTGCGCCTACGACAGGACGAAGATAGAAGTTGATGTGCATTCCGTAGTTGCGCTTCACGTACTTCTCGATGTAGACAGTGGCGACCTCACTAGCAACAGCGCGAAGACACTTCTCAACCCAGCTAGAATACTTGCGCATTGTGGGGTAGTGATGGAGAAGCTCGGCAGATGTTCCTTCAGCCTTGGATTCAAGGTAGCGAAGGTAGAGGTTACCAGTGCGACCAATCAGAGAAATGTGATGCTTGAATTCCTCCTTGAGAAGCTTGTAGCGAGGAGACTGGTCATTGTTAGCCTTAGACGGGAAGAAGACGAAACCAGTAGGAACCGAAGCGAGTGCCTGAATCATGTCGTCACAGGTACGGAAGAGGAAGCGAGGAGGCTGAGGAATCCTATCGACACGAATGTTGTAGTCGTAGACCATACGAGTGTTGTCGAAAGTGCCCATGTGGTAGAAGAAGGGACGTTCGGCATTCTCGAGATGCATCTCAGGATGTTGGAGCATGAACATGTAGGTATAGCCGGGGACAAGGAACGACACGAGAGGAGAATCGACGAAGCGAGTAGAGCGCTTGTAGACGCGGCAGAGGCAGTCGTCGAAGAGCTCACCAATAGACTTCTTGCTAATCCAGTAGCTACGATAGGCATCAGGGGCACCGTTTGTAGACAGATACCACTGGTCACCACCGTAGTAGGCACGAAGAAGAGTTCCATTAGTGTACTGATGAGCCATGATAGGACCAGAGAAAGGAGCTGGGTCGCTACCAAAAACTTCCTGAGTCTTGGGGAAACCGAAGCAGATGAGACGATTGGTTTCCTTCTCAAGGATAGTACCGACAGACTGATTCATAGCGTCGCGAAGTTCCTGAGGTTGGTCCTGGAAGAAGCTGAGATCCTGAGGAGCGATGAGCATGTAGTAGCGGTCATTGGCATGAACCGAGACACCGAGTGACTTGAAGTGCTCGCAGATGCCGGCGAAAGACTTGTTGGACAATGCGTTGATGTAGTTGATGATGGCGGACATTTTCTAGTAGAAAATCTTGGGCGTTTGTTATTATTTAGCTAACCTACCAGAGTTCTTCAATTTCTATCTAGCTAGTTCTAGTAGTAAACCTAATTAGACTCTACTAGACCCTAACAAAGTCGTTTTTTCATATTTTACTTAGTTTTATTCAATGACTCTATCTAAACTAGTTTCTCGCATGGAAACCGTGGTAGTTTCCTGATTACTATATAAAAAAGTTACTGTTTTCTCTGAGAAATCCTCTACAACCATTACGACACTTTTAGGGGCGACAATAGGAACTACTGTATTCTTTCTAGGGCCTCTCAAAAAATTAAGTACACTAGATAACATTTTCTTTCTGTTAGGACAATTCTATTTTTTTCTAGACCGGCTATATTTCAATTTAAAACTAACTAGAATTTTTAATAGCAACAAGAATCATTAATTATGTCTGATTTTACTCGGCTACTACACTCATTTACAGTTTCTAAAATACCAACAAAAAATATTAAATTATATCAAATAAATAATTTTTTAACAGAATTAGAATGTTCTAAATTAATCCATTTTATTGAACAAGAAAAAGTTTATAGAACGACCGATAGTTCTAATAAAAAAGAAACAATTTATTTATATGATAAAATGAATCAAAATGAATTTTATAATTATATAAATCAAAAAATTCATTCGGTTCTTCAGATTCCTTTAGAATTCGGAGAAGTTATTCAGGTTCAACAATATAATGAGAATGATTCAATAAGTTATCACTATGATTTTTTTAATGAACTATTAGAAGATGAAAAAAGGCAACTAGAGAAGTCGGGCCAGAGAACTTGGACTTTTCTCATTTATCTAAATAATGTTCAAAAAGGAGGAGAAACTTATTTTGTTGAAGAAAATCTTTTAGTAAAACCAGAAGTAGGAAAAGCTATTCTTTGGAAAAATTTAGAAAATGGAGAACCTAATTATTTTACTAAACATTCGGGATTACCAGTTATAGAAGGCAAAAAGTATATTATAACTAAATGGTTTAGAGAAAAACGAATTGTTTATTAGTTGAATTAGAATAATATTCTCTAAATTTAATATAAATGAATCCTTGTTTCAATGAAAATATTAGAAGAAAAATTATGTTAAACTATTTAGACTGTGGTGAAAAGATTTATTATACAGGTAAATACGATATTATTTATCGTAACACACAAGAAAACAATAACACATTAATTTGTCAAGTACTTATTAATCCTACTGGTTATAATATTTTAACAGCTGAATATATTTACCTAAATGAAAATACTATGCCAAATACCCCATGGATTAAAGAAACTTATACATTATCGGCTTATGACCATAGAATGTTAAAAAAAAAAGTAGGTCAAGTTACCTGGGAAGGTTTTTATCCCGATAATGGTTCTGAAGGAATAACTAATTCTGAAATAGAAGTATTTAATGTTTTAGGCGGCATGGGTATTTTTAGATATGTTACAAAAATAGTAATTGATTTTAGACTTCCTGAAAGAACTATGTATTTTATTGGATTATGTGAACACGCACCTAAAAATATTAGTTTTTAAGCTTTAATAGAATCACTATATAAATTAGAATTATCTAATATAATAGAAATGCCTAAATTTAAAAATTATGATTTAGCGGTTAATTCAAAAATTAAAGATTCTGATTCGATAACTTTTTATCCTATTAAAAAAATCTATTATAATGATTTAGATGAACCAATTGATTTTGAAATTGGTTCTTATATTTCAGAAGGTAGTTTCGGTTCTACCTTTGAAGCATGTATTAAAACAAAATGTGATTTTATTCTTAAAAAAATAATAATTAATAAAAGTGGTTTTACTGAATATTCTTTAGAAGATTTCAAAAATGAAATTCATCTACAAAATAAAGCTGCCAAAAAGGGTTTAACGGATTCTGTTGTTTTGGCTTATATTTTAGAAGGTAGTAAAGAATGTGGTTTTATTATGAAGAAATATCAGAAAACATTAGTACAACTTTTAGAAGATGATACAATAGATATAGAAGCTAAAAAGAAATATTTGGTAAATGTTAGAAAATTATTAGAAAGATTGGTATTAAGAGCAAAAATTTGTCACGGTGATTTACATTTAGAAAATATTATGATAGATGAAAATGGTAAATTAAAACTTATCGATTTTGGAGCTGCTAAATCTTTAAAAGAAGACCCTACTAGAAAATATTTAGATTCTGAAATGTTTAGTAATTCTTTAAAAGATTCTGATTTAGAAATCGATGAAGATATTAAAGATGAATTAATAGATTATTGGTTCGATGAGGTTATGGATGGATTTAATGATTTTATTGCTGAATAGTAAATTGATATTTTTATTTAGAATTTTAGAAAAATAAAAATGTCAAAAGTTAAATTTGTAGATTATCAAAATGATTTTATTAAAATTAGGAATAGAGACGATATTGAGCATCCTAATAGTTGTTCTTTTTTCTCAGAAGAGGAAACATTCTATCCTATTCAAAAAATTTATATAAATTCTAATGAATCTGAATTCTTTAATTCCGGAAAATCTAATTTAGAAATAGTTTTAGGCGATTTTATTTACGACGCAGATTACGAGTTGTTAACTGTATATCCTATAGTAGTAAATGGTATTGAAGATAAATATGTTCTGAAGAAAATTTCCTTTAAAAATGAAGAAGAATTAATTAAACAAATAGAACTACAAAATAGGGCTGCTGAATTTGGTTTATCAGATCCTATTTATCTTGCTTATATTTTAGATGATGAATGTGGGTTAGTTATGAAAAAGTATGAACAGATTTTATTTAAGATTTTTGATAGTGAACATTATGATTTAGAAGATAAAATGGAATACGTAGATAAAATTAAAATTATGCTAAAAGATTTAGTAGAAAAGGCAAAAATATCTCATGGTAATTTTAATCTAGGAAATATAATGGTAGATGAAAATGATGATTTAAAATTAGTAGATTTTGAAAATGGCTGTTTTCTACAAGATAAAGAAGATCCTAAAAAAATATATAGATATTAATAATTTCACTGAATGTGGTTTTTATCTAGATACTATTACAGAACAAGTAACTTTTGATTTAGAAAATTATTGGTACCATTTGTTTCACTAGTACCAAACTTGCTGGCATGCGTTAATCTGAACCCTTAGGGGTTCAGATACGCAGCCTGCCGTACGCGTGTGACACGTCACACGAAGAATGCTAACGTATTCTCAATATAATTAAGCCTATAAAATAGGCTTAACTTTTGAGAATGACGATACCAAATTACAGAAGAATTCACACATCCACTTCTTACAAACTATAATCCTAATTAATTTTTTCTATTAGTTGTTAATATCCAGTTATTAGGGTTTTAGAAAAAACTTATAAATAACTTTGAATCATTTTAAAATTTTTCTAATTCACTAATAACTTTTATTATTTTTTTTTAAACTTCTATTAGACCTTTAGAAAAATATCCAAGAGAAATGGATGAACGTTTTGAATTCTCCTTTTTTCTAATTCACTAATAGCGGATTGGAAAAATCTAATAGCTTTGTCGGTTTTTCAAATTGATAAAATGGATTTTTTAGAAAATTTAAAAATCTAGAAAAATGAATTCTAATTTTTATCTTTTCCAAAATTTAGAAAAGGAAACGTTAGAAGTTGAATATAAGGAATTTAGTTACAAGGTTCATTTAGATAAATATTATGATAGACAAGAGATAAATGATATTGTTTTAGGAATCCGTGAATTAGATGAGCGATTTAATACATCGATTTTAGACAATCTAAAATTCTATTCAAAGTTTTATATCCCGAAATATATTTCGGCTTTTTGTAATGGCGAATTAAAAAATAAAGGAAAACTAATGATTGGCGTAGATGATTATGGAGAAATTGTAGGGATTCCGTATTTAGGCAAAATCCCTAAAGAAAATATTAAGAATTACATTATGCGACAAATTCATGATAGTATTATTACCACAAATACTACTATGAATTATATTTTAACTAATATTAAAATTCACATTGACCGTTTAGAAATTAATAAAAAACTAATCTATTCCGATTTAGAGAAAAAAATAGAAAAGATTAACGAAACCTATAAAAATTATAGTAAACAATTAGAAGAATATCAAAAGGCTTATGAAAATTGGTATAGCCAACTGGCAAAATACGCGATGAAACTAGTAGATTTAATGAAATATCCAGAAGTATTTAGGGAGTTATTTAATTATATTGCGGAAAGGGATAATAGTAAGTTATTTGTTTTATCCCAGGATATAGATAGTTATATGGATGATATTCATATAGAAAAACATAATGAAAATAATATTCTATATTGGGTTTGTAAATTTAGAGATGATAAAGTAGATGAGGTAATTGCGCAACGACCCGAAAAACTAAAAACAAAATCACGAACTAAATTTATATCTTATGTAAATGAATTTCTTAAATTAGGGAATTTAAGAAAGTTATTTTTAGAAACCAATCCGGCTATTCAGTATTATTTAGTGACAATAGAAATTCCTAATAATTGTCCCGATGAAGTTTTTTATAAAGATATTCATAACATTATTTCAAAAAGAACTAGATTAATGGAATGTGGCGAACCTGTTTGTAGATAAAATGATTTATTGGATAAAATAACTTGTTAAAATAAAATTAAAAGGTTTTCTTTTTTAATTTTATTAATTTCTTTGATTTCCCTCATCTAAAGCCTCGAGTCTATCACTTAGGTCTATTAATAAATCATTTTTAATACGAGGATCTAAGATTTTGTTTTCAACTATTCTACTAAATATTCTGTTAATATTATTATCTCTATTTTTAATTACTTTAATTAATTCTGTTTTTAATGGTTCAGTTATCTGTTGTTTATTAATTTTATCTACTATTTCTTTTTCTGTAAATTCTAATAAATGTTTGGATTTTAAAATGTAACTAATAAATAAATTTCTTTGTATCAAAACTTTTTGATATTTATTATATAATATTAAATGATCTCTTTGTAACTTTTTAAAATTATCTTCTTCATCCTGACTATCAACTTTTTTATAATCAAATTGTTCAATGTTTTTTATGTTATCCTCATTTTGACTTTCTTGAATAGTTGTATCAGGCTGTTTAATTTCAAAATCATATTTTTTATCAAAATAATTATTGTTAAATATTTCTTTCAAAATTTCTGGATTTTCGGCGTCAAATTTTAGCTTCATATCGGGTCCAGGAAGAGAATCAAGACGGCTAGGTATAAAATATTCATTTTTCATTAATACTTCATCTACATCATTTAATAAAGATTTATAGTTGGCCATGAATTATCTATTTATCAGAAACAATTTTATTTTGAGAATAATCATTTAATTTTTTAACAGTTGCGCTTCCAGTAGTAGGTTTAATAGAATCAGAATTATTAATGTTTGTAGCCTTCTTAAAATCATCGATTTCAAAGCTTAATGTTATGTGTTTGTATTCAGTTGGTTCTTCTAAACATTCAATACTAGACTCAACTGGAATATCTAAAGTTGTTCCTTCTGTTATTGAATAAAACATAATTTCTATATTATTAAATATATCATCTTCAGTTAGTTGTTTCATATGTTTTTTAAATATTTCTTGTAAGTCATTTGGATTACCACCTACTCCCCATATTTCATTATCACTTTCATAATCTGAATCATTCTCAGAATAAATTTCATACTGATCGCCACCGCCCTGTGGTTTTTTATTTGTATTAAGTAAAGTAATTAAATCATCACTATATATAAATGAGTATAGTGGATAATATTCTTGTGAAGATTCAGACATTGGTTTTTTATAATACAACAAACCCTTATTTTTAATAATATTTTTTCTACTAATACCTTGTATTATTTGACCCCAGCCTTCACATGTCTTTTTATCTTTAAAAAAAGCATTCTTGGCTTGTACTAATATCCTTTCTGCCATTTCACTTTCAAATTCTTCGATTTTTATCATAAGATTTTTTACACTATGTTGTTTTGCATTTTTCTTTTCATTTTTTTCATTATAGACGTAAAATAATTCATCAGTTTTTTGAGCTAAATAATATATTCTATTTAAGTTTAATAAAGAATTATCTAATTTTTCTTTTAATTTTTTTTTATCTGACTCATTACGTTGTTCGTCTATTTTAATGTTAGGATCAATATCATTTATTAGACCACTACCTGTACCACAATATTGTATTCCATCGTACAATAAATAACCTTTTGATAGGCACTTTAAGATACTACCAACCATGAAATATTCTGAGACACTCTCTACAGTAACATTACATGATATTCTAGACAATTTACTATTAACAATATCATTAACAGGTTCTTCCGCATAAAATTTTGTAGATAGTTTATTTTCTTTGCCCCAAATTGTTTTACTAGAGTAAATATTAAATAATTGATTATTATAATAACTTTTTAAACTTTCTAAATTATCAAAACCAGTTTTCTTTTTATCACTTACATCTAAGGTTTTTTCACCAGTTCCACTTGTGATTGTTGGAGTTTTAACTATTTTATTTTTTAAAAATTTGCCAAACCATACCAAAGCTCCTGTTCCTAATGCTGCAACTAAAACAGTACCTCCTGTTCCTAAAGTTGTAACTACTCCCGATATTAAACCCATACTTACACCAAGACTAGTAGCAACACCAGCAATACCCCCGGATACACTCTCAGCTGAAAAAATTATAGAAGTAATATCCTTCATACTATGTATAATTTTATGTGTCATAGTACTATAATCAGGCAAAGATACAACTGGATAAACTATTGGATTTACTTTGAATTCTTTTAAAACATCAGGAACAATTAATTCCTGTTTAAACATTATTTCAACGGTCCAATTGGAACTTTCAGATTCTGTAAAACTGGCAGCAAATTTATTTATATTAAGATAAAAAGTTTTAATAGTATCATTTTTACAAGAATTTATAATTTCACTTAAAGATTCAAAAATTGCATTACATGTACATAAAACAACTTTTCCACGTTTTATTATTGTATCAATTTTATCATATTTAGCTTTATTCTTAATAAAAATATAAATTTTATTGTCAACTGTTTTTTCAAATTTTATTTTAGTTTGACTACTATTAATAGTTTCAGTTATTTGTATAATATCATTTAATAATTTTTTATTATCAATAGAAAATTCTGTTTCATCATATAATTTTTTATATAAATTTGTAATTTCTTCTATATCTTCTTTTAAATATTTTTCTAATATTAAATTGTCAGAAACTTTAATCAAATTTTCAAATTTAATATCATTTATTAATAGTTTTTCATTATCAATCCAATTTCTAGTAATGAAATCACTAATTAGTTCTTTTTTATCAAAAAGTTTATTAATTTCTATAAATAGTTCAGATTCAAATTTATCTTCATATTTTAATTTAGAGTCTTGTTGATTTTGATCCACACGCACTGACTTTGTCATTATGTTCCACAATGTTCCATCTTTCATTTTATTTTCTAATTGTATAGAATTTAGTTTTTTTAATTCTTCTAAATTACTACCACCAATTTGTCCTCCTTTTGGTTTTCTCTGTCTTTTTGGTTTTCCCTGTCCCTGTGGCGAAATACCAGAAGCAGGAACAGAAGCAGAAGCAGAAGCAGAAGCAGAAGCAGAAGCAGAAGCAGAAGCAGAAGCAGGACACGTCCAATCAATATTAACAAAATCTTCAATTACCTTATTAAGATAATCATTAATGTCTTTTAATTTTTGATCAAATGTAATTTGCTTACCATCTTTAATTATTTCAAATTTAATATTTTCTAAATTAATATCTACATAATTCACGGATATTGTACTAGGATCAAAATCGTTTAAAAGACCATATAACTCTTTATAAAATTTTTGATATTTTTCGTCTTTTTGGAAACAATTTAATAACCATATAAATCGTTTTAAATATAAAATCATGTATTTAATGTTAGTATCGTCTTTTTTTTTATGGTTCAAATTTCGCTCAGAACTTTTTAATAAACTATCTAAATTAAAAGCGTCATTGCCCCCACATACCGTTCTTTTTTCGCGTTTTTCTTTTTTTATTATGTCAATACCATAAGAACATTTTATCCCTTCTCTATTTGGTAATTCTTTTAATTTTGAAACTAGTTGATCATAATAGGTATAAAAATCGGCACGATGATTTTTAGGAACAAGAGGTACATTAGGAGTATTAGAAACTAATTCTATTTGTCTTTTTATTTGTTCTTGTGTAAATTTATCTAGATCTTCTTGTGTTTCTTCAGTAGTACTTAAAAAAATGTAGGGTACAAATTCTTTATTTTCTCCAAAAATCATTTTTGTACCTATGGATTGTGATAAATTAAATTTAAATGGTTCATTTTTACCACAAGGTGAACTAATCTTAGTTATATTATTAAAATTATCCCCATCCTTCGCTCCTTTTTGAATTTGTTCTCTAGTTAATTTAGTTGGGTCAGGCATTGACGTTGGAACAAATCTACCATTAATTCTAGCCTTTGTACCCATTGTTTTAAATACATGTTTACAAATATTACTAATATCACCGCCAGAAAAATAGTTTTTATTTAGTTCAACTGCGAAACGTCTAATTTGATCATCAGTAAAAAATTCGAAATATTTCTCCCTATAAAAATCAAAGATTTCCCAAGGTTTAGGTTTATTTAATCTTTGTTCAAACTTTTTCAAACATACAGTATTATCAGCACAAGGTCTACCACCATGTGCGCACTTCATACCTTCATCTATAACTGATTCTATCATTTTTTCTTTAATATTAACGGGTTGCTTAAGTGCTTTACGAATAAACTTATTATAGATTTCAGTTTTAATTTGCTGAACTATATCGGGAACATCGGGTAGTTTAACGTAAACTTTAGAATCAAAACGTCTAAGTACGGCTTCATCTAATTTCCAAGGATAATTAGTAGCAGCCATAACAACTACATTAGGATTACCGGCTACACCATCCATCTCTTGTAAAAGAGCGTTAACTGTATTAGACATAATACCACTTTCATCTTTGTCTCTGCTTCTGGCAATGGCATCGATTTCATCAATAAAAATAACACTAATAACTTTATTTTGAATTTTACTTTTATCAAAAGGATTTTCATCTAGTTCATTGGTACAAACACTAGCTTTCTGAGATGCGCATTTGAATAATGTTTCTATCTTCTTTTCACTTTCACCAACATATTTACCTTTTAAGTCACTACCCTTAGGTGCGAATAATATAATATGTACATCGGTTTCACTTTTAATAGCTTCTATTTGTAATTGATTAACAAAAGCTTTGGCTAAAAGAGTTTTACCAGTACCAGGTGCGCCATAGAATAATATACCTTTAGCTAAATTGGGATAAAGTCTAGGATAAAGTAGAGGATATAAAATACCATTTTTAATTTGATTTTTAGCTATTTCTTGTCCAGAAATATCATCAAAAGTTATCATATCATCTTCTCCAATAACTAGTTGTTTAATATCTTTACAGGCAACATCTTTTTTAGTTTCCTTTGCGTCATACTTAGTAACTTTTAATTGTTCTTGTAAGGGTTTAACATATTGAATAATATTATTCATAGCTTTTTCAATGGATGTATCCATTTCTTTTATTTTATTATCAGTTTCATTATAACAGGTTAACTCTTGAGGTTTAGTTAAAGTTGACTTATTATTTGCTTTAATGTGTTTTAAAGTATTTAGAGATAGTAAAAAATTTATCAAAGCTCCTTCTAATTCATTTTGATTGTGATACTTCATAGCTTTACAATAATAATCATAAGCTTCTTTAGTGCTTTCTGTAATGAAGTCCTCTGCCATATATATTAATAAATTAGATATATTTTTATTATTCCTAAACCAGGTGAAAAATTAGTTCAATGATAAAATTAATAAAATTTATTAATTAATAATAGATGGAACCAAAGAAAGAATCATTTATTAGAAGAATTTTAAATAATAAAAAGGTACTCATAATAATTTTAATTGTCCTAATTCTACTACTTTTATCTTCCTTAGAATTTAAGTCACCTGTTAAAAACATTGTTGAACCAGTTCAATTAGGTGGTGTAATAGAAAGCGTAAAAGAAGAAGTTGTTAAAACTTCAAAAAATATAGTTAATAATTCATTTGATAGCGATTTTATTTCCAAATTAAATAGTTCAATTGAGTTGATAAGTAAGATTAAATAAATGATATAATTAGTTAATAATCGTATATTATATCATCTATTAATATAAATAATGAGTTCTCATAAAGAACAAAAAAGAAGAAGGGGCAATGCCCGACGTTTTCAACACTTATTTTTAAATGAGGCAGAAAGAAATTTGATAGAGATATTTGAAGAAGAAGACAAAATGAGCAAATACCTTGAAAAGATTAACCGATTTACAAGTGAGAGAAATTTAGATAATATTGATATTTCAACTAATTATTCAGATTTTAGCTCAAGATCATCTAGTAATGAAGAAATAAATATTAAAAATAAATCTTTTGAAGAAGAATTAAATATTACACAGAAAATTGTTAATAATTTAACTTTATTCAATGGTTCTCTTACACCAGATTCAGATGATGATAGAAGATTCTATAATAATTATATTAGTCAAGAAACAGAATTTATTCCAAGTTCTTTAGAAAATCTAGAGGCATTAAATAAAGCAGCTAAACTTGTTGATAGAGAATTTGCTGAAGGTGAAGAAAAGAAGATATATGAACAATTTATTAAAAGGCATTATACTAATAAAATAATCCAACCAAAGGAAAAAAGTGAATTGGGTGCCAAAGCATTATTTTATGTTAAAGAAGGTACTATTTTGATAGTATCGGCTGGTGTCGCAGTTTATGTTGGATATATGGTTGCTACAAGTACATTTTTAAGTAGTTTTTTATTAGGCAGTAATTTAAATCTTAATACATTGCTTAAGCAAAATAATTTAACAATTATAATGAGCACATTTACGGTAATAAAATCTACTTTAAAAAATTATCAAGGTAAAACACATGAAGAAGCATTTAAAAATTCATTAAAAACATTTATTAGAACTGGTGCTGAACATGGTATTAAACTATCTAATACAATATTAATCGGTCAAATTATTAAAACTCGGCAATTTGAACAAGTTAAAACTGGTATTTTAAAGACACTAAGTGAACATTTTATTACTATGGAAACAGACAATATATTATATATTTACTTTGGTAGTATAATAAATAAAACAACTTTACATATTTCTCGAGATATCATGAATTTAAGTATAGGCAGTGTTAATACGGGTATTCAACAATTAAGTATATTACAATATTCTCAAACTTTATTAGATAAAATAGAAGATGATAAATTAGTAGCAGAACAGAAGAAGGAAAAAAAGGAAGAAGAGGAAAGAATGAGACAATTTATGATGGAATTAGAAAAGATAAAATATGGTAGGTTGTCTTTCTTTAATAAATTATATAGTGCCAAAAACTATTTAATAAACGATTTTCCAAAAGATCATCCTTATATCTATTCTGTTATTTTAATAATAACCTGTCAAGCAATAACCAATTCAATATTACCTGCTTTAATTGGACCAGGCAAACCTCCAGATAGTATTCCCGAAGCACCTGCTAATTTACCTGAAAATCTAAAACCAGGGACAGAACTTCCTAATATACCGGGACAACCAGTAGCTAATAGTTCTTTAGGACAACAACAAGCAGCTAATAGTTCTTTAGGGCAACAACAAGCAGCTAATAGTTCTTTAGGACAACAACAGGCAGCTAATAGTTCTTTAGGACAACAACAGGCAGCTAATAGTTCTTTAGGGCAACAAACAGCTAATGTAGTTTTAACAGCAGCTTCTGCTGTGAAAGGTGAACTCTCTTCTGAAAATAAAGTAGAAGCAGAGAGTAACTTAGACAAATTTTTTGGTAGTTTATTTACTAAAGAGTTTTTATTAAAGATGACATCGGAATACATATCAACTGAAGTTAAAAATAGAGTCTCTGCTGAAGTACTAAAATATATTCCATTAAAAAACGCTGTTATGAGCTTTTTCCAGAAACAACTAAATATAAAAGATGATGAATTTTTAACTAATCTTGATAAAAATTTTATGAGAAGACTATTTTCAAGAGCATTATTTAAAAATATATTATATTATTTAACTAATGTAGCGGTTAGTTTAACACAACAAGAACTACTTTATACGGCTTTAGATGGTGATAAAATTAGTCAGATTAAAAATATTTATAATAATATAGATCGAGTTAAATTTGACGCGATTAGAGATAATTTGCCACCAGATATAACAAGCTCTCAATATATTCATGTTTATTTTAAAATATTCGCGGATTTAGCTAATAATGTAGATGTTAAAATAGATTTTACAAATTCACATGAGGTTGCTCATTATTTAGCTCATATGTTATCAGGAACAACCAAAATATTCAATGCTGTAACCGGAGAATCAGATATTAATTTGACTGATCTTGATAGAGATGATGCTAAAAAGTTAAAGGATAATATGGATAAAGCATATTTGATTTATGACAATGAAAGAAAGAGATTAGAAAGTGAAATTAGAACAATTGATAAAAATATTGCCTTTTTAAATTCAGATGATAGAAGTAATTTTAATGATACAGAAAAGGCTAGGAGAGACGAGTTAGTTAGAAGTTATATGGAAATTAAACAAAAATATCAAACACAAATGGATAATTTAGAAGATTCTAAAATTCACTTTGCTTCAATGTCCCAATTTTTTGATATGTATTTAACAGGATTTAAAACTAGAAAAGGAGAAGCTGGACCTGAAGTAATATCATATAAAGATTTGAAAACACTTGCTAAAGCTCCACAATCAAACTTAGAAATTCCAGATAAAAAAAATGTTGATGAGTTAATTGACACAACAAATAAAGGAGTAGATAAATTAATAAAAGATAACATAGAAAGAAATAGAAAAATAGCTGAATTAAATGGTACATTAAAATCATTTGATCCAAAAAGAGATCCAAGTACTTCTAGTAATTCTAGAATTAATAATATGAATCCAGATGATATTGGTTCTACAAATGATAATATAAAATCACTGATGAATAAAAAAAAAGAGTTAGAAGAACAAAGAATACAATTAGAACAGAAAAAAAGTTTACTATCAAGTGTATCAAGTAGTGACTCATCAGCAGACAAAACCTCCATTGATAGAACTAAAACTGAAATCGATCGCGCAATTTCTATAATTGATACTGCTTTGGGAGCAATTGATAAAGAGATTAACCGAATTTTTAATTATTTAGGAGAAACAGGCTCAATTAACTTAAATGAAGTGAGTGAGAAACCAAAAACTATTATACAAACGGTTGAAGAAGATATGAAGAAAGTTGAAGAAGCCTCTATTAGAATTAATACAAATATAGATGAATTAACTAAAAGAGATAGGGTCAAAACATTTTTTAATAATTTAATACAAGATAGTGAATCATCTCAACATTTACATAGTATATTATCTAGAAATAACAAGTTATTATCTAAATATATTGATGAATTTACAGATGTTTCTAGTGAAGAAGTGAATAAAAAAATTAAACAAACTAAAGATGCTATTGAAGCAGAAAAATCACAAAAACAAAATAGGGATTACCTATCAAATGCTAAAGCACAAGTGGAACAACAAAGAGATGTTATAAGTGGTATAATACCAAGTAGTAATTCAAATTCAGAATTACTTATAGCAACAACAACATCTATCAATACAAATATTGATAGTATAGAAAGTACAAATACAAAGATTAATACTTATGTAGACAGTATTTTTAAGGGACAAACAACAACTGTGACATCAGTACAAATAGGTCAAGAGGTAAAAGAAGTAGAAGAAGGAAGTAAAAAAATAAATACAAATATAGACCAATTAACTACAAGTGATACGGTCAACAAATTTTTCAACGGTATATCACAGGATAGTGAATTATCTGCCAGTTTAAATAGAATATTATCTAGAAATAATACTTCATTAGCTGATTATATTTCTCAAACTAAAAAGTTAGGGTTATCATCAGAAGAAATACAGAATAGATTAGCAATGATAAAAAAAGCTATTGAAACAGAAAGAGCATTACAGCTATCTTTGACTATACTATTAGAACAAAGAACAAAAGCTGAACAACAACAACAAGTATTAGATAGTATGAGGGCTAGTATGGGGGCCAACAATCAAACTGGTCTAGTTGCTATAAATAAAGCTATAGAATCAAATAAGGCTTTAATTGATAGTTCCATAGAAACTATAACAACAAATGTAGATACTATTTTTAGAAATATAAATAGAGGAACAATAACCACACCAGACCAAGTTGATAAAAATTCAAAAGATTTAATTACTAAAGCAAATAATAGTATTAAACCAATTGATCAACAGACTAAAGTTGTTGATAAACAAATTAGAAATATAAATAAAAACTTAAAAATTACGGAGTTTTTTAATAATATCACTAGTGATCCAGTTTTAGCTCAAAAACTAAATCAAGTTTTGACTAGAACTGGTATTAGTTTAAATGAATTTATACAAAATATTAGGGATTCTCCTTCAGACAATGATATTGATTACACATTATCTACAATAAGAAAAGGTTTAGAAAAATTAGTACAAAATGAATATTCTTATTCAGACAATGCTATGAATATTGCTAGAATAGAAGATCAAAATAGTAGAAATTTACTTAAAGTAAGAGATTTGAAAAGAAGAATAGAAGCAGAATCAAATGATCCATCTAAGAATCCATTATTAACTCCAATAAAACAAGTTAAAAAAGATGTATATCAAATTAATGGGGAGGTTATTGGTAAAGGTGACAACAGTTATAGAAAACAAAATGAGAATAATTGGAAGGGAGTTAATGATGCTGTTGATAGTATTTTTAAAAAAATTAATGGTAGAGAATCTGAAGATGAAATTAAAAAAAGTGAAGAGTCGCTTGACCAATCTGTAAAAACTATGGCTGAAATGGGTGATAAAATTAGTAAAGCACAAAGAGAAGTAAATGATATAGAAGTTAATCTTAATTCACTTGCTGCTAGTATTGTTAAAGAACATAAACCTGCTGAAAAAGGAAAAGAAAAGACTCCAGAGGAAACAGCAGAGGAAGAAAAGAAAATAGGAGAACAATTAGATAATGTTATTAAAAGAAAATTAGTTAGTTTTCTGAGTTTTATAACTCATAATAAAGAACTAACGAGTGTGTTAGAATCCTTAAAGCCTGAACTTGCTGAAAAAGTTAAAAGTGTATTAGCACAAAAGCAAGAATTAGATCTAGCTTTGTTATTAGAATTACAACTATTACAAGCTGAAATGTATAAATTATTACAGGGAGAGACGGAAGAGGGTAATAGATTGTTAGCAAACGCAATTTACAACGCAGATGATCCGTCACATGCGGAACTACCTAGTTTTGGACGTTTAACCTATGACTTGAATACATTTGTGAACGGTTTTACCGCAAACGCGGTTGCTGGGGGTATTGGAGCAGTTTCTGTTGGTACTGTAGTTATGCCCTTTGTTACGGCTGGTGCGGCTGCGGTGACGAGTTTGGGTACAGCAGGATTAGCAGGAATAACCGCAGAGGCGGCTGTAATGGCGTCACCGGCTGCTTTTGCAGCAGCTGGACTTATTACTGCAGATGAAATGGCTGGAACAGCTTCAACCTCCTCAGCTGCTTCTGCTGCAGCAAAAATGGTTGGTGACATGGCATCTGGAGCAGTTGGATTTGTAGTAGGTCTTATGAAACCAGACGAATCATCTTCTATAACTGATTTCGCAACATATTTAGGTTCAAACTCTAGAGCAGGTTCTGGATTAAACTCATTTGCTAGAGGTTTTGAAAGAGGAGATGAAGTTCGTGATGATATTGCCGAATTATTAGGACCCGGACAGGCGGATAGTGGGTCGGGTAATTTTAATTTCGCAAGTTTTGTTATAGGTTTAGGATTGACTTCTTTAGCTGATATAAAGAAAAATGGAGGTAATGGTAAGGTTAAAAATGTATTCGATAATGTAGCTAAAGAATTTAATGATACAGATAAAGCTAGAAAGGAATTTCTTGGTAGCACTTTTGAATTTGTTGAAAATGGACATAGAGGTATGAATGCAATAAAGGCATTAATTGATGGTACACTCGGTATACATGATGCCAATAATATTATATTAATAGGTGAAGGGAAATCTAGTGAATATGTGAAAGATAGTACTAAAGACCTATCATATTGGCAGACATTCTGGTTTAGTTATGTTCCTACTAATTGGAGTAATAAAGCTGGTCCACAAATTCCAGATTATACTGAGAGAAGTATTGGATATCATACTGGAAAGTTTTTTGAAGGTAGAGATATTTGTAAGACAATGATTTTGTTAGGTGAAGAAGCGGCCGCACAAAATAACAACGCTCAATTATATGATTGGTGTAACACAGATAGAAATTTTGAACTTCTTGCTTAAACAATATAAAATCTTAAAAATGATTAATTAATGTTAAAACTATTAATAAATCATTTTACAATAGTAAATTAAATACAATTTAAAATATCTATTATTAGAATAAATGGTTGAACCTATGAATCACCAGTATAATCTTGAAATGAACACTGAAAAAATATATGAAGATTTAAAACATTTTAATTTAGAACAAATCTCATATGATTGTTTATATCAAATTAATGTATCAAAATACTTACCTGAAAATATTTTATTCGCAGGACAAACTTTGTTTATTCTAGAAGCAATAAAAAACAAAGACATTCATTATTTTGATGATATCTATTATAACTTATCAAACACTATTAAATATTATGAAGTTCCTAATAGATTTCAACTATTTCAAGAAGCCAGAGATAATTATTTTGATATTAAAAATAAAAAATATGATGAATTATTCGAATTAGTAAATTTATCTCTTTCTGAATTGGAAGTTTTACAGGTTGACGATTTAGAAATTAAACTAAAACAAATGGTTGATTTATCAAAAGAATTTGAAGTTCCGAATAAAAATATTGAATTGGGAAATCTTTATCATAGTTTGACTTTATCTGAGATAGATGATATGTATCGAAGTTATTTAGATGAGAAAGAAAAATTATCAGAAGAAGAGAAGAAAGAATTAGTATTAGAAAAAATAAGTAATATTAGTTATATTTTAAATTATCAAAAAATAAAAAGAATAACTGTAAATACTATTTTTAGAGAAAAAATGGAACCAGAAAAAGTCATTGTATTAAAAGATAAAATTTCTAAAATAATCAAAACTTTAGAACCAAAATATAATGACGTAGAAAAGTTTATTTTAAAGAATGAAGAATTAAAAGAAAAAATTATTAATCGTTATAATGAAAAAAAAATAGAATATTCTGGACCAAAATATAAAGAAGAAACAGAGGAAAAAAGACTTTTAGATAAAAAAATTACTGAAAAGATAATTCAGAATATTCATGAAAGAGGTAAGATAGTGAGGGATGATGAGGAAGAAGAATTGGCTATTGCCCCAGTTTATTATGGTGGTGCTCCAGTATTATTCCCTAAAGATACACAAGGATTAAATATAGACCAAATAAATAAATTAAAACTAATATCAATTATTGTTTATACATCTCTAAGAGTAGCAGATACTATTCATGATTTTAATGGAAGAAGTCTTAATTTAAATAATTATATTAATACAATACAATTTTTCATAAATCTAGGTTTAAAAGATTATTTTAAAAAATATGAGGGAATGACGATATCTGAAATATTTGAAAAACTCATGGATGTTACAGAATTCAAAATGAAAAACCTAAATGACCATTTAAATAAATTAGATGTTACCAATAAATTTAGTAATGTTGAAGATGATACAATGGAGAATATAGCTAACTTTTTAAAAGAAATTTATAAAGATACTTCTTATTCTTTTTTAAAGGAATATATTGAAAAAATATATAGACCAAATAAAGATGACCTAAAAAAAATTATAAATTATATCTTTGTTGCTAAAAATAATATCATAGAATCTTTATTGATACCTATTGATAAAATTATTTTATTAGATGGAACAATTGATAAAAAAATTAATACTATTGAAAAGAAAGATTCAAAGTTATCTTTATTAGTTTTAAAGAAGGGCGCAACATTAGATAAAGATACATACGATAACTTAAAGAAATTTTTTGAAGGTAGACAATTAGGTATTTCTTATGATATGGGTCCAATCGTTCTTAAGATTTTAGAATTAGTAAATGATTATGAAAAAGATAAAAATATTGAAAATAAAGATAAACTATTTTTTGTTCCAGAAAAAATAATAGCTGAAGTTTGGGATCCGGCTGATAATAAAAACGCAACTAAAACCAGATATAATAATATAACAAATCAAATTATCTATGTTGAAAATGATTTATTAGATATTGATAATGAAAAAGACGGTAGATTAATTACTATTTGTAATCCAGACCAAAGTTTAACACTGACCTATGAGGCTCCGGATAAAGTTATTGGTACTCTAAATACAAAACAATTAAATATAAAAGGAAGAGAGTATGAATCAAAATATGGCGAAATTAATAAAGTTATAGGTAGAATTTTGAATAAGGATGTTCCCTTTGATCCCTGTGACGGATTTTATGTTAAAAATAGTGGCGATTGGGGTCAAGTAAAGTCTGCTAAAAATAATAAAATGATTCTTTTAACCGAAGATAGATTATGTAATGAATACGCAGTATTAACGGATACTAGCTCTATCTACGCGTTTAATCTAAAAGAACAACCTAACCATATATTCTTTTTATTACATAAAGGAAAAATAGATAAGGATTATAATGATGTACTAAATGAAGCTAAATCATTATTAAAACAAAATAAAAATTATATTAAACAGATAGAAGTTAAAATACACAATAATCAATATCAAAATATTAATAGTATAGCAACTGTCCAGTCACCAAATAAAATAACAAGTGTTAAAATTACCAGTACCAGTAAAGAGAATGAATTTACAGAAAATAATTTTGCTGATGTTCAAAAGCCAGAAGATATAATTGAATTTGTTAGAACTAAAATTCAAAATTATAAGGAGGAAAAATTAAAGAAAATCGAAACAGCTTGGAATGAACATGTTAATGAACCCAATGATTTATTTACTAATTTAGATATAACCAAAGCTGATTTTAAAAAGATATTTTTAGATAAGATATTAGATAAATTATCATCATTAGAAAATTTAAACGAACAAACTATACAAAGCTTAACAAATCCAGCCTCAGATAGTTATCTTTTAAAAGAAGGTGGCAAATTTTATATAGGTGAAATAATTAAAAATGATATTCTAGATTATTTTAATAATAATAAAAATTCATTTTTAACCTATGTTCTAACAAATAATGTTGACAATAAAGAATCATTGCCATTTTATAAAGAATTTAGTGATAAAATGATTCAAAGGTATACAATAAGAACTAAAAAATATTTGCCAATTGATAAGAATCATTTCCAATTTGTTGCTCTAATTAAAAATAAAATTTCTGAATCAGATTTTCAAAAGAGACTACCATTTGCCTTAATCTTCTTATTAAATATTTATAATACTTATAAAAATGAAGACACCTTAAAACAGGATATATTAAATATTTATGATATAGATTTATCTAATAACATTGATTTAGAATTGGATCCAAATGATTTCAATAAATGTAAAATTAATAATATAGGACTTGCTAATAATGTATCAAATTTTTATAAGGCAATGAAACTAGGAAATTATAGTGGTTTTACTCCTGATACAATTATTTTACCATTTTTAAAATTATCATTACTAGTAATAAATAATTTTTATCTATATGATAATACTCTTTATAAAATAACGTACGCGGCTTATAATAATACAGATATTAGAGATTGGAGATATGAAAAAGATGAAAAAGGTAATTATGAAGTAAAAACTTTAGCAGATTTAAAATTTGAATATTTTATAACTAAATGTAAAACTATGGAAGACATTAAACAATTATTAATTATATTAATTAATCAACTAAAGTTTATTTTAGAAAGGTTAGCAGAACTAAAAAAACAAAAAGTCGGTGAAAATGTACAATATTTTGCCTACGCCCTAAAATTAGTTTATTTATACTATTATTTACTAGTTCCAAATAGTTTATGTTTTAGAGATTTAAGCGATTATATCAAAGTGGAATACGATAATTTTAATGAAATATTTCCTAATATTAATATAGCTTATAATGTACAAAATGGTGAATTAGAAGGATTTTTAGAAAAAAAAATATATGTAGATCAAAAAAATAAAAAAACACCAGAATATTATAATTTAGAAAACAGGTTACAAACGCGTAATGATGAAGTAAAACTTAACATTTTTGAACTCTATCTAGACAAATCATCAAATCCTATTTTAAAAGTTAAGCTTCCTAATGTTGAAAGTCAAAAAATGAATATAGAGATTTTAGATAGGGTAATTGATTTTTTAAATAATTTTAGTAAAAATCCTAATAAAAATAATTTATTTGAATATATTGATAATAACTATAATTATTTGAAAGGTAAAATTCATGATGATATAAAAAAAGATATTAAGGTTCCGGTAGAAGTAAGAAGTTTGGAAAGATATTATTTAACTATTGAAAATGAATCAATTAAATATAACTATAATTTAGATGTTCCAATAATGTCTAAAAGTTATAATGGAGATATTAAAAATAAAACTTTAATCGAATCTATTAATTTATTTAATGACTATTGGGATATGGTCAATAATCCAATTAAATTTATTTGTGACAAAAATATATTAATAAGTTATAATTCTATAAATCGTCATTTAAATGAAAGAATTAACTTACAAAATTTGAGTTTACCTATTAAAGTTAAAGGAGGTGCCGCAAGTGAAAAGAATAAATTAAGTAATTTAAGTAAAGAAATTAAAGAACAACATAACTTATTATTTTCTTCTAATTGTGATTCACTTTTAACTCCTGGCATAAATGATATTCAATATACTCCGGAAATACAATTAGAAATACTAAATAATATTGTATTTTTAATTCAGAATAATAGTCATTTGTTTAATACACAATATAGAGATGCTTTACTAAACTACGCAAATATGTTTGAACCAATTCTAGATTTATTTGACTTTAATCAAAAAACAAATAGTACAGGTATTGATATCGATCCTACTAATAACCAACTTAAACCATATGTAAATTCGAATATATACTCAAAATTATGCCAATATGCCAAACAATTAAAAATAGTTACCGATTTAACAATTAAAAATGATGTAAATGATATTATTAGAGAAAGTCAATCTATATCCAGTAATATTAGTTCCATTGAGAATGAATACTATGAAAAACTAATTAACACCTATATTAGTTTATCACCACAACCAACTTTATCAATAGCGAATATTGACATTGCTGTCAGTAATTAGTATAATTTTCAATATCTTTCAATTAGTATAATTTTCAATATCTTTCAATTAGTATAATTTTCAATAAACAAAAAAATTTATTTCTTAATAATCAAATTAAGAAATAAATATTCAAAATATAAATAAACACTTTAAACAATTGAACATTTAAATAATCCATTTGTTAAACTTTGAACATTATTATAATATTTAATTTTATGGTCTATATTAGGTAAATTATTAAATACAAAACTTCTATGAAATAATCCATCTGGATTTATAATTACATTATCAAATGTATCGATAAATAGATAAGCACAAGCCGAGTCATTTAAATGACCATCACTAAAAGCAGTTACACCTGTACCAATATTATTTTGATATTCTAAATAATACGATTCATCAACACCTTTTTTTGTTACATAGTTAACATATGTCCAATTATTCCAATAAGAAGGATTTTTACGATAAAATAAATCAGCGTTCGATTCCATTTTAGATTCGCTATATTGCGAACAAGGATATTCACTTCCTGGTTGATATTGGGTTATTACAAAATTTTGTAATAGTTGAGCCCAAACAGTTTGGTCTAGAGCAAATTGGGCTGTATAAATCATATCCATAAACATCGAATCTTCTTGTGATGGAAAATCTATATCAGCTAATTGAGAAACTGTACCTGTTGCCACATAATTTCCAAAAGGTGTTATAACATTTCCTGAATACGTTTTATCCCAATATTGTGATGGGTCACCATATATGATTTCTAAATCCATATTTAATTGTTCAGAGGTTTTTTGGAAACGTGTTAATAAGGAAGATATTTCAGCGTTTAAACTTGGTGGTGTACTAGTTTCATAGGAACCAACAACACCACATAAAAAGTTAGCAACAATTGAACCTAGGGCACCAAATGGACCTCCCAAAGCCCAGAAGGAGCCACATAAAAGATTTAATCCAATTTGAAGACCTAAATCACGATTATCTGTTAAACTTAGTAACATGTAGGCATTCAATATTTTAGTATTCCCTTGGGTATTTAAATAATTATTAAAATCAATCATATTTTTAATATTATTTTTAACTTTTAGAATTTGTTCATCTGTAGGCATTTTATTTTAAATACATAATTAATTAGATGAATTTAAACATATTATTTACTATTACTATTATAAAAATGTCTGATTCTAAAAATCCCCTTTTTAACTTCGCCAATGGTCTAATCGCAGGTTCTATCGGTGCTTTCGGTGTTTATCCTATTGATGTTGTTAAAACCCGAATGCAAAATCAAACCAATGATAATAGAATTTATAAAAATGGTATTGATTGTTGGAAGAAACTTTATCAATCAGGAGGTATCCGCGCATTTTATCGCGGTTGTTTAGTACAAACAACAATGGTAGGTCCCGAAAAAGCTATTAAGTTATTTGCCTATTCAATGATAACGAAAGGCGAAGATAGAAAGGATAAATTTCAATATCATCTATTAGGTGGTTTAGCCGCGGGTACAGCTCAAGTTACCATTACCAGTCCCTATGAAATGATTAAAACTAATTTACAAATGGAAAATAAAATTAACTATAGAGAACTATTTAACTTTAGAAAACTCTATACAGGAGCCAGTGCCTGTTATCTAAGAGATATTCCTTTTAGTGGAATTTATTTCCCTGTTTATTGGTATTTAAAAAATAAACTAGAACTTAATCCTTTTGTTGCGGGTACTTTAGCTGGCGCCCCTGCGGCCTTTCTTTGTACACCCGCAGATGTTATCAAAACAAGAATGCAAACATTCAGAAAAGAAAATACTAATAGACAACCTAAAATGTTAGGAACAGCTAAAGATATATTGAAAAATGAAGGATGGACTGCTTTCTTTAAAGGAGGAGGTTGGAGAGTGGTTAGAAGTAGTCCCCAATTTGGTATTACACTTTTATCTTTTGAACTTTTAGAAAAGAACTTTAACGCCTAGGTTGTGTTGGTCTAAGAATAAATATTAAAATATAAGTTTTTAGATATATAAATATATTTATAGAAATGAATAAATATTTTTATAATTTAAATCTAATATTAAATTAAATGAGTTTAAATTTTGACCAAATACAACTAAATATAGATAGAAAAAAATTAGTATGTTTTAATCATGAGTTGTTAAAACAAATGAATGTTTTCAAGTATATAGGAGGAGACGGTATGGCCTATAATAACTATACTATTTATGACCAAAACCAAAGTAACTTTGCTCAGATTTTCAATAATTATGGGTCACTAACTATTACTGCTAATTTGTTCGATGTTCAAGCCCCAATGATATTTAGAAATGACGTTACATTTGGTGCGAATGTGTCTTGTAGTGGATTAAAAGTTTCAAATAATGTAACAATTAGTGGAAATTTAACAGTATCTAATAGCTCAATATTTTATTCAGATTTGACTGTTTTAGGTACTTTGAACTTTTCTGGAGGTTTAGGTTATGATGATTTAAGAATTACTGATAATAGTACTTTTGGCAACAATATTTCAGTTAAAACTTTATGGGTTTCTAGTAACGCATCTATTACTGGTAATTTAACTGTAGGTAATAATTTGATCCTTGGTAATAATTTAACTGTTGCCAATGATACAAATACTAAAAACTTATGGGTTTCTAATAACGCATCTATTACTGGTAATTTAGTTGTAGGCGGTGATTTAAACGTTAATACGAATGCTAATATATTAAACAATGTTACTATTGGAGGAGATTTAAGAGTTTCTGATTGTGGTACATTCGCAACTAACTTAGCTGCTAATTCATTAACAATTTCTAGTAACGCAGCTATTACTGGAACTCTTACAGTAAATAGTACTTCTACATTAAAGAATGATGTTTATGTTACTGGTATAATTTATCAAAATGGTTATAATATGTTCCCAGTGGGAACTATATTAATGTGGTATGGTACTGAAGCCAATGTTCCTGCGGGTTGGGCTATTTGTGATGGTAGAACTTTGTTAGGATATTTAACTCCTGATTTAAGAGGAAGATTTGTTTTAGGTTCAGGAGCAGGTTCTGGATTAACTACTAGAACTGCTGGTCAAAGAGGTGGTGTAGAAACAGTTACTTTAACTCAAACCCAAATACCTAGTCACAATCACACTGGTACTACAAATAGTGATGGTTTACACAACCACACAGCTAGTAGTAGTACAGAAGGTTCTCACCAACATGAATATGAAGATGCTTATTTCGCAGAAGATAATGGAACTGGTCAAAATGTATTTGGTACTAGTGCTGGTAATGATGGTGACAATGAATTTTGTTGGAGAACTAGAGATAATAAAGGCGTTAGAAATGGAACAGCTTATAATTTACCCTTAACCCAGTTTGCTGGTAGCCATAGTCACACAATTACTGTAAATAATGACGGTGCTCACACTCACACATTTACTACTGGTAATACCGGTGGTAGCGGTTCTCACGAAAATATGCCTCCTTTCCATGTTTTAGTTTATATTATGAAATGTTTCTAAGTAAATAATTTATACACTATAAATTGTTTCTAGGTAAATAATTTATATACTATGAATTGTTTCTAAGCAAATAATTTATACAGAGCTAAAAAGATAATAGAAAAGCCAATAGTTATGTAAATGTATTTAGCGAAGGGTTCTTTGAAAATATATTGAAGTAAACTGAAATCTAAATTTCTAAAACCCATGAGAGCTAAATGAATTCCTCCTAAAAGCGATAAAAGGATAACAAAGATTAATAATATATTCATTCTATAAATAATGAATAAATTATTAGAGATTTATAAATGATATATTAGATATATTTTTCAATATATTGAATAGTATATAATATTATATTTTTATTGGAAATATAATATGATATTTTTATAATTTTTTATTGAATAAACACAATACAATAAGATAAAGTGCTTAGTTAGAGTAGGCAAGACCACCCATACCAGACATAATTCTGAGGACGTTGTAGTTAACAGCGTAGACACGGAGCTTCTTGGTGAGGTTAGCAGAGGCAATATCGGGGTGAACGGCAATCATGAGAGTGGCGTTATCGATACGGGACATGTTGCAAGTACCAGTGGGTTGATGATCTTCGGGCTTGAGGGCGAAGGAGTAAACGTTGATACCAACAGAGTCGGGGATGTTAGTGTGGTGTTGGTAGGGTTGAACGAGGTTGAAGTAATCACCCTTGCGTTCAGAGAAACGGTCGTGACCGTTAAGGAGGAGCTTAGCAGCCCAGATACAGTTTTGAGCACCGGGACCACCGAAGACGTGGGGGTAAGTAAGACCGTTGGTGGCATTGGTGGTAGGTCTAAGGTCAGCAGTTAAGGGGAAGACAGCACCGTTGAGGTTGGTGTTGGCACCGAGGGGACCATAGTAGTTAGCAGCACCAGCAGCATATTGGTTAGCGAAACCAGATTCACGACCACTGAGGACACCAGCATCAGTAAGACCGGGGATGGTGGAAGTGGAAGTGGGGAATTGGTTGTTGGACCATTGGTTAAGACCGGAGTCGTTGTAGACGACGGTTTGACCGTTGAGGGCACGTTGAGTAGTGTAGTTACACCATTGGTTAACACCGTTATCGACGACGTCAGAACGTTGAACAACCCAGACTAATTCCTTGACGGGGTGGTTGAAGTTAAGACGAGACTTGTAGGAAGAACCAGTGAAAGTTTCTTCGCCAGTGAATTGGAGTTGTTCAATGAGGTATTCGTGGCTAACTTGAGCAAAACGTCTACGTTCATCAGTGTCGAGGTAGATGTAGTCAACGTAGAGAGAAGCGTTTTGTAAGTTAGGGTTAAGCATAGAGGGAATAGGAGATTGGTCAGTACCACCGACGATGTAGCAGTTAGCAGCACGGTTGAATTCGATGTTGATAACGACTTCGTGGTATTGGAGAGCAATAAGAGGGAGAGCAAGACCGGGGTTACGGCAGAAGAAGAATTGGAGAGGAATGTAAAGAGTAGTTTGGGGCTTCTCGATGGTATCAGAGTTATCACCAGATTCAGTAGTGGTGAGAGCGTAGGTGTTACCAATCATACGTTGGTAACCAGCCTTGAGACCAGAGGGAAGAGTGAGCTCGTTGAAGATTTCGAGCCAGTCACCGTAGTGTAAATCAATACGTTGACCACCGATTTGGAGTTCAACAGTGTTGATTAAGAAGTGACCAAGAGAGTCGATCCATCTGAAGGAAGCACCAGAGATACTGACAGCAGGGATATCGACTTGGAGGTAAACACGGTGGATTAAATCACCGTTACGAGAGATTGTGCAGGAGACACGTTTGCCGAAATCAGCAGTACCATTGAAGGTTTGTTGAATAGATTCCATAGCAAAGTTAGTGTGTCTTCTGTAGACGACTTTGAAAACGCGATACCCCAGAGTTTCCTAAGGGGGCTAGACTATACCTTAAGCAAGCTTTTAAAATTATAAAACTTACCCACTACCATCTAGTCGTTGAACAGCATTCGTATCTTGTAAATTTAGACTATTTAAATAATCTAATGCTAATTGATATTTTTCTTCTAAGGTTTTCTTTTTACTAGTAAAATATTTATTCTTTCCGTTTGGATGATTTGATACTACGTATCCCTCTGCTTGATAACATTTTTCTCTAGCAGGTATATAGTTTAAATACATAGGAAGTTCGTTCGATTTTTTTTGACTAAGTTTTTCTTTATGTTCCTGTGTTAGCTGTTTACCATAAAAATGATGTTTGCCTCCACTTTTAGCTTCAGAAATTTTTAACTTAGTATTTTCATTACGAGATTTTCCAAAATTAGGATTTTTATTTCCTTTTTTAGATTCACTCATCCTGAGACGACTTTCTTCACAATGTTTTTTACCTTTTGTACCTCCTGTTTGAATATTATAACCATTTGGATATAAAGTATTATATTTAGAAATATATTCTACTTCTAAATCATCCAATTTTTCATTTTCTGATTCTATTAAAACAGATACAGAAAAATTTTCTTGAGAATATTTTTTAATAGCATTATTAAGGGCAGTACATCCATTTGATGTTTTACAATGTTCATCCCATCTTTTTTCTAAAGTTCGGATAGTTTGACCAATGTATTTTTTACCATTTAACTTATTTTCAATTAAATAAATTATGCCCATTTTAAATTTATTAGAAGTTTTTAACTAATTATCAATTTACAAGACTTAGAACTTGGCTGCTGATTGCCCATTTAGTTTTACAATTGTAAAACACATATTCTATATTTTCACCATACCCAAGTTTTTACTCTTGGCCACTAAGTGTATTTCTACCTTAGCTTGGTAATAGAACCTTTAGGGGTTTCCAGCAATTTGATAGTGTCGCAGCCTAATTGGCTACTAGCAGCTGTATCCTAAATAACGGTGGAAATTATTTAGTTTGGAATACTAACCGGGTTATCCCTAGATTTATCCAAATAATCTAAGGCGTACTGCTTTTCAACTCTTTATTCAAAAGTAATTTGAGGATTTCCTGTGAGGTACACATCCTGTGCACCGTAAGCGACTAATTGCATTAAACCACCACCCATTTTTTTATATTATAGGGTGAGAAAATAATTTCATGAAAACGCAATTAATTTGCCTAATTATATAGCAATATTTTATTTTTACAATTTTTTACATTTAATATAGTTTAATTAAATCTAAAAAAATTAAAATTTATTTTTTTCATTTATTTTTTAATTTTTTCTAATTAAAATCTTGGTTCACCTAAGAAAATATCGCTAGTATCATAATTTATATTATTTATTATTTCTCCTGTTACTCCTCCTACTGTTTTAGCAGTCTGCTCTACAATTTTACCTATCTTAGGATTAAGTGAATAATTAGTTAATATAAATACTATACTACCAACAATTGTAGCAACTAGTAATATATTTTTAGTATATGTCCTTCTATGTATTTCTTTTTTACTAATTTTTGCCTCTAAATACATCATTATAAAAACGATTACACCAGCTACACTTGCTGAAAAAACTGGACTAGTTAATTGTTCATAAAACCATTTAATTGAATCTGAAAAAACTCCCATTTACTATCTTTATATATTTTTTTACTTCCAGATTTGCGTAATTAATAGTTATTTAGGAGTTTTACTCGGTGACTAAATTTATTTTATAACTTAGATTCTTTACTAGCTAAATATATACCACCTAAAATCATAGCCATACCTAATACTTTTTCTAGTTCCAATTTATCATTATATATCATTAAACCTAATATACTACTCATTATGAAATTCATTGCCACCCAAACTATTTGTAAATATACTACTGAATATCCTAATTGTTTTACACCTATATCTACAGATGGTATTCTAAAAATAAATTCTAATATACTGAAAACTATTCCTAAAATTATAAAATATGTATAACTAGTGGTTTTATTAAATAATTTGAGGAAGGCAAATATACTAGCTAAAGCCATCATTGAATAAAAATAAATACTATCAATCATTCACTATTTAAGGAAAATAATTTAATTAATTCTCTTTAGTAATTTTAATAATGGGTAACGAAAGCTCTACACAAATTACTAAAGAAGACCTTGTTGAATTACAAAAAAAACAATTAAAACTAGAAAGAGAAAATCGTAAGATTAAAGAAGAATTAGAAAAAAATAAAAAACCTACGAAAACTCAAAAAATTAATGTAAAACCAATTATTCCTAATGCTAAATCTAATAAAAAAGTGAACTTTACAATTGATAATAAAGATATAAGTTTAGACCCGTTTGAAATCTTTCAACTTGAACCAGAATGTTCTATGGAAGATGTAAAACTAAGATATAAAAAATTAATACTTAAATATCATCCTGATAAATCAGGCTATGATTCCAAGGAAGAATATAGAGCTATTCAAAAAGCCTATGCGGTTATTCTTTCTATGAAAGAAGAAGAAGCTAAACTAACTGGTCAATTAAATCAAACTAAAGAATCTAAAGAAACAGAAAGAAAAAATTTAGATGAAGATTTAGAAAGAGTAAACTATCAGTTTGAACCTTCTAGTGGTAACAATTTCAATAGAACTAAATTTAATCAAATGTTTGAACAAAATCGTTTTGTAGATGAAGGTGAACGTGGATATTCTGATTGGCTAAAAGATGACACAAATTTTGACCAACAACAACCTAAAGTAGCTACTAAAGAACAATTTAATGAAGCATTTGACCAATATATCCAAAGGCAAGCATCTACTAAACAAGTTGTTCAGTATATTGACCCTGATACCCTTATTTCTACTACTGCTGGTTTTGAAGAACTAGGTAATGACTATCAGGATTTTACTAATCATGGTAAGTATACAGACCTTAAAAAAGCCTATACTGAAACTACTCTACATCCAGGTTCAGTTAAATCTAGAGACAACTATAGTTCAATAGAACAACTAAAGGCAGCTAGAAATGGTCCTTTGGTATTATCACCTGATGAACAAGAATATTTATCTAGGAAAAATAGAACTGAAGAAGAAATGGAATTATCTAGACAAACTAAACAAAGAAATAGAGATTCTGCTATAGAACAACACTATATGAAATTACACGGAAAAGCCATAGAACTTCCTACCTATCGTAGGTAATTTATAATAACCTAGGATAGTTTATAATAACCTAGGGTAATTCATAATAATCTTTAACTAATATAAATTTTACTAAGGGTCTATTAGGAAATCCGTGAAAAGTTACTAGTGGGTATTAGAAAAGTGAGAGAAGAAAATAAAGTTTGGGTGTGTCCTCCACTAATACTCACTAGTAACTTCTTGTCAACTTCTAATAGCCTTTAGTTTTATAGTCAAATTGAATAGATAAAATATAAACTTATTTTATTTATTATTATTATTCAAAATGTATATTTTAGGTGTTTCAGGTAAAAAAGGTGTAGGTAAAAATTATATTACTGAAAACTATCTAGTACCTAAATTTATTCAAAAATTTTCTAAAAAGCAACAAACCATAGTTCCTTACTTTTTTTCATTTGGTACCCCTGTTAAAATCGAACTATACTCTAGAGACTCTTCTGAATCCCTAAATTACCACAATCTATTTGTAGATAAAACATCTGAAACTAGAAAATTACTACAAAATTACGCAACAGAAAGTGGCAGAGATACGTATAGAAAGGATATGTGGATTAGAGCCGTAGACATGTGGATTCAGGTTCATATCGAAAATTTAAAGATTGTAAATAAACATTTAGAGAATAAACTAGTACCATTATTTGTAATAGAAGATGTGCGATTTGAGAATGAATATTTTTACATTAGAAAGATGGGAGGGCTACTAGTACTAATAGAAGCTCCCCAACGTAACCGCTTTAGAATTCTTCAGGAATCTACCGAAACTAATACTGTAATTCCTCATGAATCAGAAAAAGGTCTAGAACATCTGGATTTCAACTTAAGACTTAAAAATGATGTAAGTACCAATAGTAATTTATTAGAACTTATCGACCATTTTATAGAACAATTAGAATGATTCATAAATCTATTTTATTAATTAATTGATTAATAAAATGAATTAAGAGAAAAACCTAGATTACTAGGGAGAAATGAATGACTTCAATCAGAGACTAGTCTAACTACCGATTCTAACTAGAAAGAAATTGATACTAGATTTTTTCTATTTAAGTAACAATCGAGTCAATCAAGAATGTCTTTCACAATCATCTCCGCTTCTTCTGAAAAGTCTCAAGAATTCGCCAAGAAACTCAATGACATCTTCGTCGAGTATGCCAGTAGTCTTCCTGAGTTTACTCCTAGTGGCAATACCTTTTGGATTCGTGAAAATGGTGAGACTAGCATGCGTCGAATCAGTTTCAATATGACTTCTTCAACAACTACTATTGAAGAAGGTGTGGTCTTCGGAATCAAGTATGGCTATGGAATGGGTAGCAACATGGACTGTTTGATAGCATCAGAAAGATTTATGCTAGGTTTCAAGAAACTGGTCAAGGAAAAATTAGGTTTCGATTTGAAGTGCCCGAAGTACGACAAGACTGATAGCCGGGCTATTTGTGGTCATCCTTGGATTGGAATGAATATCCGTATTGACAGTGAGCTTCCTAGTTGTCTCTGTGTAGACCCAAGACACACACAAGGTGAATCAGTCTCTTCTTCATCCTAGATTTAGGGTTAGTCACTACGGTGAGCCCTGTTTTGTAAATACAGCAAAATAAATTGCTTTGTAGTTGTCCTTTATAGATAGAGAATTGTCTGAAGTCTATTATATAGACCTAATGTACAAGTTTGCTCATTAGAATGAGCAACTGTATATTTAGATACTCTTAATATACAAGTCGATTACCTTGTAATCTCCTGTACTTAAGTCTATTATATAGACTTAATGTACATCCAACTTAATTCTTTACAAATCTCTTTCCATATTTGGTCTTGTTGATGGAGTTTTTCTCTAGACTTCAATAAAGGGAAACATTCTCTTAAATGGTCTAAACCTAGTAATTCGACAAACTTGTGAAGAACATAACTATAACTAAGGAAATTCTTTCTATTAGGAGGACAAACTTTCATAAAAGGTGCCTGAATTTCTTTGAACATATGACGTAATTTTTCTTCAGTTTCTTTTCCGATAAGAGGAACTTTTTTATTATTTAATTTATTGAGAATATGTGGAACATGTTCATAATATTTATTTAGTTTCAGTTTCTTTAGATATTCGCGAATTTTTTGAGGAGTTACTTTGTTTAAATCAGTAATACGTTCTTTCTTCATTTCTAACAAAATAAGTTGATAAATATCAGGTGGTATTTCTGTAGATTCTTTAGCTTGGAACTGACTAAGCCACTCATTAAAATGATTAATTCTTTTGTAGGCAAAATAGCTAACCTCAGGAGGTGGTTCACGGAAACTTGGTTTTTCACTATCAATTAGAATATATTCGGTTCTACCACATTTACTACAAACTTGTAAACCCTCAGAATAAACTAAGTTAAGAGGAATATTACATTTTATACAGATGGCACTTTGACCAGCTTTACTCTTTTTCGTAAATATATCCTTTTGAATAAATGTTTGGTCTTTAATGAGTTTTATGTATTTATCATAAAGTTCGGCTCTTTCAAAGCCATCTTCTTTTTCTATGAAATCAGTAATTTTAGTTTTTTTACTTTGAGTTATTTCACTAAACACAGATTCATTCATGAATTCTTCTGTACTAACAGTACTTTCAGTAGAATCTTCCTCATAATCATCGCTAGAATGATTATTTTTATTATATTCATTTTCTAATGTTTTATTACCGTCATAATAGTAATAAAGAAGATGACCAGTTTTATTGAAGTAATCATTTAGATGAGTGTTATTATTGATTTTATTTATTTCTTCTTGAACCTCTTTAATTCTTTCTTCTACTTCATATTTTTCTATATAATTTCTATCTTCCAAAATATTTATAATATTTAAATCAATATCATTCTGATTAGTTTCTATTTTTTTATTAATAGAAGCTAATTGATTCTTAAGATTATTTAGTTGTTTTTCTAAAGTAGGTAATCTATTATTAATTCCCTCTATCTCTTTTAGTACATCTAAATGCTTAGAATCTAATGTCTCTGATATCTTATTTTTATTCTTATCTATTTTTTTTTCTTTAACTTTAAAATTAACACTCATCTAAAATTCTTCTATTATATATTCCATTATCTATTTTTAAATCAAGTAGTGATTTTCACATAGACAAATAACTATTTAGAATTTTACGTTCTAAATATTTATTTACTTTATTTTACTTTATTTTACTTTATTCTACTTTATTCTAGTTACTAGCTTTTTTAATAATGGCTCTTCTAAGGTCATTTCTAGTATCCATGCCACCACGTACCCATCCTCCTTCTACAATCTTAGGAGGAATAATATGACGAACACATTGAGGATTATTTTCAGGAGGTAGATAATTTATTCTATACTCTGTCATATCCTTTTGAACACCACAATGTGTTTTAACACCAGAATTAAAATTAGCAATTTTAAGCATAGTTTCATCATCAACCTTAAGAGGACCTCTAGCTTTAAAGGCAATATCCTTGTTTCTATGTTCTAATTGATGACGTCCCTTACCTCTAGTCATTCTATCTAAATTGGTTCTAACTTTACTATCAGTATCAACAACACAACCATTAAGAGAAACCCATCCGTAACCATCTCTAGAAATCATTTGTTTGTGATTAGTTGATAAATCTAAAGCACTTTTACCTAAACATTCAGTTCTATATTGTTGTACTGGATAAAATCCAGTAGTTAAATCGCAATATTGTTCGCATTTTTGACTAGAAACACCAAGCCATATATTATTATTAGTATCCTTAGTTGATAGACCATCTGTGGATTTTTGATTTATTTCACTCATATCTAATATAATATACTATTTTTTTATTACTTAAAAACAATATACTATTTTTTTATTACTTAAAAACAATATACTATTTTTTTATTACTTAAAAACAATATACTATTTTTTCCTAGGTTCGTTTATTAAAAGCCAATAATATATTCATTGAAGTTAAGAATGTACAAATATATTATCTATTGTTCGATATCAGCAGTCATTATTATTGTTTCTAAATATGTTTATCAAAATTGGATTAAACAAACACATAGAATAACTGAGTTACAAAATAATATAATTTCTTTACAAAGTAAAATTAAACAATTAGAATCTGAAATAGAAAAATTTACAGTTAGCGGTGGTGTTAAAATCCCCATAGTTTTTAAGAATGTTGAAAAAAAATCAAATAATAAAAATATTAATTTTGCTCAAAAAGATGCTACTATACCAATCAATAATAACATAGATGAACTATCTATGGATGAAAATTCTTCCATAGATTCTACTTCTTCTATTAAACAATCACCCAAAGCCAAGTCACCCTCTTCTAGTCCTAAAGCACTTTTTAATACTCTAGTTCAAGAAGAACCTATGGTAAGTGATAAACCTATGGTAAGTGATAAACCTATGGTAAGTGATAAACCTATGGTAAGTGAAGAACCTATGGTAAGTGAAGAACCTATGGTAAGTCAACCTTTGGTAAGTGAAGAACCTGTTTTAGAGGAAACAATAGTTGTTGAAAAAAAGAAAGGTAAAAAGACTAAGGTTAGTAAAAAGGAATTAAATGCTAAAAAGATGAATTTAGATTTTCAAGGAGATAGTTTAAATTTTAACCTTGAGAACATTTCTGGTATTTCTAATATTGAAAAAGAATTGGAGGAAAAATCAGAGGAAATGATGACTCCTCCTAAAGTTCCTACTCCTAATAATAGTGATGAAGATGATGATGGAGAGGGCGGAAAGAAAAAGAAACTAAAGAAGTCAACAATGCCTGATGCTAAAAATTACAATAATGGAGAAAAGATAACTTTTGTCGATAAAGAATATATCTGTGTAGTTGGAAAACGTGGAGGCCACTCATGGAAGTTACTTAGTGCTTAGAGAAGAGTGTTTTCTGTTAATACGCGTTAAAAAAATATAATGAATTATTAGAAATGAACTATTTAGTTACAACTTTAATTATATTCATTATAATATATCTTTGTTTATTTATAACATCTAAAAAAGAGTATTTCCAAGATTTAGATACTGACCAATGTATCGATGAAGATAGTAAGAAAGTAAGACAAACTACAAATGAAGAAAAGAAACAATTAGAGAAAGGTGTTAAGAAAGAAGAAAAAAAAGAAGAGGTAAAGGATAAGAAAGAGGTATTTTTAATTTATAATAAGTATAGTTATTTAGAGGCAAAGGAATTATGTAAAAGTTATTCGGGTCGTTTAGCAACAGAAAAAGATTTAATTAAGGCCTTTAAAAATGGAGCAAATTGGTGTTCATGGGGGTGGTTAGATGGTGAAATGATAGGTTATCCAGTACAAGAAAAATACTGGAGTGATATAGAAAAAACACATAAAGGATTTTGTGGTCCAACCGCAGGTATTAATAAAATAAGAAATGTAGACCCATTTAAACGCTTCAGTGTAACATGCTATGGAATCAAACCTAAAAGAACAGAAAATGATAAAGATTTAGCTGAGGATCTTAATGAAATGAGTGTTGTAGACCCCATAGCAAAAGCTATCCAAAAATGTAAAAAAGAAAAACAGTTAGAAGAACAAAAGAAATGGGTAGAGAAACAAAAGAAGAGTGTTAGTATATTAAGTTTCAATAAAAAGAAGTGGTCTTTCCTAGAATAAATAGAATAAAATTATAATTTATTCTATATATTTATTAATTAAGTAAGTAAAGGTATTTAAGGTATTAAATTTATTAAATAATTTAAATAGATATTTTTTGAATATTTAGTTATATATGGACTGGTAATTAAATTTATACCAATAGTACTAGTGATATCATTAGTGTTATTAAATTCATATATTTGTCTTGCTGTTGCTGTTTGTGTATTATATAAATATTTTAATAGAGGATCTATAAAAGGTAGTATTGTTGGGTTTAAAGTTAAATATGAAATTATATTTTTTTGTAGTTCTAAAGCATATTTATATAACTGAGTATATAAAAGTTTTGAAGTATCATCATTTAGTATATGACATTCTTTTCTAACAGTATTAATTAAACTAATAAATGGTTCTAATTTTTCTTTTAACTCTACTAAATACTTATATATATCATATCTTTCTGGCATTTCTATTACTGGGTAAGTTGGATATGTATCAGTTGGAGTAAAAAAACTTGTTGTATAATCATAGTAGTTTAAATAATTAAAACCTATGTTATCAATCATTATATTTATGGCAATATACGTCACTCTAAATCTATCGAATAATGTTATATTATTAGATAATTCTGTAAGAGTTGGTGAAGCAGAAAAAGTAGAAGCAGAAGCAGGAGCAGGAGGAACACCAGTAAGAGGTAATGTGATAGCAGGTTTTTTATCTTTAAGGCTTATAATTTCGTTAGTAAATAAATTAGGATAGTGGTCATTTTGAGTATACTTTTGCGATTCTTCTTTACTACTATAGTCGCCATAAATTGCCTTCCAAATTATACTTTGGTATTTTTTAACATCATTTCCTACGAACTCAAATAACTTATAATGAATTAAATACCATGGGTTAAATCCAGATGTATAAATCCATGTATTATCATTTCTATGAATTAAGGTATTAGAAACATTATTTATACCGTGACTATAATTAGTACACTCGGCCGCTAGACTATATAATAGGTTATAAGTATATTCTTGATAAGTTAGAGTTTTAGTAGAAGTAATTTGATATGTAAATACTAATGGTTCATCATAATCTTCAAAGTAATTTTGATAAGTATAAAAATCATCAAAATTATACTCAATAATTTGTTTTTTTTTATTTTTAGTTAAAATTTCTGGTTTTGTTTTATTTATTGGTATTATAATACTTGGTTTACTTTGTAATTTAGCTAAAGGTGAAACATCTGAATCTAAATTTAATTGTTTTTTATGTAACATATCTATTCCATCATCAAACATTTCACTAGCTTTCAAAAGATTACTTAAACTTAAACTATGTAAGAATGATTCTTCAAAACTATAAAAAACCATTATATAGTCATCTATATCTATAAAATAATTATCAATACGTGGATCATATGGATTTGTAAGTGTATTAAGATATGTATTAAAAATCAATTCTATATTTTGTTTAATTTTATTATAACATTTAGTCATTAATATTATGGAATTATTTTGAACATCTGAAGGATGATTTGTCTGTGCTATAATAGTATTTACTATTCCATTAGATTCAATTAAATTCTGTACAAACGATATTATTTGCTTCATAACTTCCCATATTTGGTATTGTAATTGTTGTAATTCTTCTAGTGCTGGTGGCAGTGTTTGTAGTATTTTTTCTGCTAATTGTTTTACAATTTGTTCTATTTTATCTAATTCTGCTGCTAATTGTGCTGCTAATTGTGGCACTGTTTGTTGTATTTGTTGTAATTGTGCTACTAATTTTGGCACTGTTTGTTGAAATAGTACTTCTAATTGTGGCAGTGTTTCTTTTAACATTTCTGGTTCTACTCCTGATATTTGATTTTGTAATTGTTGTATTTCCGATATTCTATTTTGTAATTGTGTTATTTGTGCTGCCCATGGTGTTATTTGTACAGTAAATTGAGGTATTTTTTCTAATACTTGTATATAAGAGAGACCTATTTCATATACCCAATCTGAATTATATTTTTCAATCTGAATTACTTGCCTTATTAATTTTGTACATATTTCAAGAGTATTAATATCAATATTAAAAGTAGCTTGCTGGGTAGCTGAATCAATAGTAATGGGATTTATTGTTATGTCTAATTTAAAATATGATTTAATTTTATCTATTAATGGATTCCTTGTAGTTAAACTGTCTATAGATTTATTTTCAATATAATCTAAAAATGTATATACAAAATTGGCAATTTTATTAGCTTGAGCAGCATCAGATAAAAATTTTGAATAGTTATGTAAAGTTACTAAATTTATAAAAAGTGGCAAACTATTAAATTTAGAATTACTAGTAATAAAATAATCATTTTCTTCAATTAATTCTTTTGGATCAATAGTTAGTATACCAGATATTGAGTTGATATATTTAGAAGTTACAATATTTATTTTTCCAACATTATGACCGGAACCAAAAACAAAGTATAGAGCTTTATTATTATCAATATCTTTAGTAATATTAGCTTTTATTTTAGTTATATAATTATTTAAAAATGTTTGTTTGTATTTATTGTTTTGTAGGTCAATAAATTGCCCTTTATTATATAAATCAATAACCTCATTAAAACCTTCTCCCAGCATATAATCTATAAGTTTATTTATAGCTTGAGTTTTATCTTGAGTTTGAGTATGAGCTTGAGCTAAACTTTGAATTTGTGGAGCTTGGGCTAAACCTTGTTGAATTTGAGCTAAACTTTGAACTTGGGCTAAATCTGGAATTTGAGCTAAAAATTGTTGAATTTCATTTTGATTCTTACCAATTATTGTTAAATATAACTCCAAAATTCTGCGCTTTACATAGTCATTCTTTAGTGTACTTACATTAGTTGATATTTTAATAAATAAATCTTCAGTATTAGTTAAATTTGTATAAGTTACATTTGGCGAACTAAATATTAGATTTGACTGATTTAACCAATAATCGTTATATAAATTATATAAGTCATTATAAAAAGTGTTATTATCTAAAATATTATATTTTTGTAATTCCGCTTTAAAAACTTTAGTATAAAATGGATCATTACGAACAAATTCCTTAATATCTTTAATATATTCACCTAATGTTTTATATAAATCACCTTTTTTAATGAGTACATATGTTTTATCTTGTTCGCCAAAGGCAGTCACCAAACTAGTATTTGACATAACACAATATGCAGCGCAAAGAGTATCTCCGGTAAGTAATAAAAATTTATTTTCTTTTGCTGATTTTACTTGTCCCCAATCTCCACTATTTTTAATATTTAATTCTTCACATGCGTCACTACCATTATTTATTCTATATAAAACTTGAGGTATGCTATTATTATATTGCTTTACAGAAATAGGAATACTATTAATAGTAGTATATAATTTACCATTATTCTTTGTAATTGTAAAATCAGTACTACATATTTTAGGCAATACACTATCATCATTTATATTATAAATATTTGTAATAGGATACTCTATTAAACGATTATCATTTCCAATTAAATAAGTATATTGTTCTACAGACTTAAAACCAGAAGTAGCAGGATCCCATACTTCAGATAAAATATTTGTACTATTTACTCTATAAAATAATGGAGTTGGTGGAGTTGGTGGAGTTGTAGAATATGCTCCATTTAAAAAATTAAAAAAAGTACGAAGAGCTCCAGGCATCATATCTATACTTATTTTGTTATAAGGTCCTAGGAACTCCCTAATTGTATTAATATAAATTCGGGCAAGAGGGGTAGCTTGATTAGATATTATATATCCTAAATAATATTTAGATAGTGTACTTTGTAGAGTTTGGGTTCCAAGAGGCTGTTTACTCCGTAATTCATCATCTAATGCTTGTTTTGCTATATACAAAAGAGAATTTGTTTGTAATGGACCGTCTAATTCATAAGTAAATAAATTATATAATTGCTCAATTGTCAAATTATTATTATTAATTGATGGATTACTTAGTATATATCTTTTAATAGCTTCTTTAGATGGACAATATTCATTCTGTATATAATTATTAAAAATTTTAATTATAGCATCATTAGCAGGGTTATATAACCCCGATAAATGTGTATAGATTCCATTATTTATTTCTTTAACTAGATTCGGTTCAAAATCTGTACTTGTAGGTTTCAAATCATCTATTATTCCTTTATTAGAAACTGAAGTAAATGTTAATTCCTTAAAGTTTTTATCATTAAATATTTTATTATTAATGTCTTTCTTGCCATAAAAATCATGCATTGAATCAGCAATTCTTAACTTCGCATATGTATTACTAAAAAGAGGTTGTACATCAGGAATACCAGTGGGACTATAAAAAGTCTTTAAGAAACCACCTTTTTGTATAATTTTATTTTCTTTTTTATTTAAAAAACTGCTATTTTTAGCTAAACTATAGATATTCATACTGCGTTTAATATTATTCTTTTCACTTTCAAGAATACTTTCTACCTTTTTATTTTCTATATTAATAGTCTTATAGAAGTTATTATTTATTTTACTTCTGAATTCTTCTATATAATCTTTATTATCATAATCAATCTCATTTAACTCTTTATTTACACTCTGGACACATAGTATTGTATCAAAGTCACTAGGATTCTTATTATTTAAATAATTATCTATTATATTTCTAATAATATTTGTTTGATCCGCATAGAATTTACTATTAAAATAGCTATTTAATTTACGTAAAAAATATAGTTTTTGTAGTAACTGATTTATAACGGGTTTGTTTAATTTCTTACCTTTAAACTTATTAGTAGCCATATAGTATGGTCTTAAATCAACAAATTCGCCAAGTTTATTTATAATTTCAGTAAGTCTAGAATTTAATATATAACCTAATTCACGAATTTGATGTGTAATAAATGTAAATATGATATCAACATTATTACTTTTTTTAATTAGTTCTATACTTTCCTTCATATTCTTTTCTACTTTTACTGATGCGTCCTTACTTACTAGGTTATTTAATGAAATAAGAATTTTCTTAACTTTAGATAAGTCTCTATCTTCACTAATGATATTACGGAATAGTAATGGAATAATATCATGGGCTTCATCATAGTAGTAAAAGAAGTTTTTATAGTTTAGTTCTTTACCTAAAATAACACTATTATATTCGGCGATGTAGATTTCTGTTAAATCTTTTAGTTCTAGTACAGTATTATTAAATCGTTCCTTAGAATTAGTATTTAATACTTCGCATTGTTCTAAAATACGATTATCTAGTTTAAAACCACCAAATTGTGCACTAATCTGTTCATCAGTCTCTTTTTCTATTTCCTCAATATCTTCAACTAAATCTTTAGATATTTTATCAATAGTATGTTCTTCTATATTACTTGTTATATCTAGATTGATCTTATTAACTTTATTTATTAGGTAGATAAAGTAGAAGATGTATAGGTAATTTTTTTTTTCTTTAAAATTAACATTATCTAGTGGATTAAATAGTATTTGAATTTTTCTAAAACGATTAATACTTTGTTTTAATTCTTGTTCAATATATTTTCTTTTAGTTTCTGATAAAGTATTATTATCTAGATATTTTTTAACAATAAATGGACTTTTACATATATTATAGTATGTTTTATATGGTTTATAGGTAATATCTTGAATTAGTTTATCTAACTCATCTAATAATCTAAATGACATTTCTTAATAGTTAGAAATATATTTTTAATATTAAATTGATTTAGTTTTATTATATAAAAAATCAATTATCACTATAAATGAAAACTACAATTAGTAATTATAATTATTCTGTAGGCAGGAGTGCTAGAGAAAACTGGCAGCTACTAGACCAAGCTGAACCATTTGACATTTGGTTTCATTTAGATAGCCAGTCATCGCCTTATGTTATTCTAGAAATTCGAGATAACAATGAAGTGCCCTATGAATCTCTACTAGAAGGTGCTAGATTATGTAAGCAATATAGTAAAGCTAAAAATGATAAATCAGTAAAAGTTATTTATTGTCCTGTAGAAAACCTAAAGAAGGGTAAAAATTTAGGTCAAGTTACTCTATCGAAACCCCCTAAACAATTAACTGTATGATGTAAATTGAATTTCTAGATTCAAAGTATGATAATTCTAGAAAAATGGAAAATAACAGTGACTATTTAATTGGTTCTAACGATGTCAAGTATCTAATTGGCGCCTACTACGAAGGAGTAGAAATTACTAAAATATCTTATGAAAAAGTAAGATATTTTGATAATAACATTTATAAATTGTTAGATTGTTATGATTTATTAGATGGAGGGGATTTATTCATAAACTATAGAGATATTGAAGTACTAAAGAAAAAATTAGATAGTGTTGAAAAGAGTGAACAAGATTTTATTCATACTATTGATGGTTATGATTTAATTGAATTAAGATTTAGTACTTATTGAGGTTTTTTGTAGGGAACAGGTTGGAATTCTCTAGAATGATTAGCAAGATTAAAACCTAGAGAACGGAAAGGTGCGTCAAATGGTAATTGTACTCTGACTACTTCCTGACTACCACAAATTAAAAAGTTAATATGAGGAGGAACATAGGTTTCACCTTGGCCAGTGTAGTAACCAGCGGGATATTTAATAACGATTTCAAATTTACCAGAAGCATCTAATAATACTTCTCCTTTGTTGGGTGTATTCTCGTAGGCAATTTCTTCATTAGGGAAGGGAAGGCCCATTGCGGGAGTACTGTAAGAACAAGTAGAGGGATTAGCAGCCCAGTATTTTAATACTGATTTACTAGTGGAACCGGCTACAGTACCTTTTATCTTAAAATTACCAGAAGGATTTGATTGTATAACACCTTTACATTGAGACCAACTGTATTTATACTTTGGTTCCCAAGGGGCAGTATTAGGTAAACAGTTATCATATTTGTAGGGTTTAGGTTTGATATCAATGAATTCATAGATTTTATTGGCCTCACTAGGATTATTAGGATAGCCGTGTTGGGCATTAGAACATTCGTAGATAGAATCTAGAGAAAAATCGCAAGTACTAACTGAAGACATATTATCTACTATTTATAAAGAATTTATTTAACAAGTTATTTTAAATTATGATTGTGTAAATGTTTATCAATAAAAGATTGTAGGGTAATCTGTTTGGTTATATTTTTTTTAGAAAAGGAGAATTTGTTATTGGTAAGTTTTTCTACTCGCCAACCATCCATAACTGCGCTATAAATAAAAGTCATTTTAACTAAAAATAATAATGAATGGTCGATATCAAATGAAATTGTCTCAGTTTTAGTAGTTTCCTTTATTGTAGGTTGGTGTAAATGTTGTTTAAAAAAAATAGAATTACTGAGATTATTAGAATTATGGGAATAATGAGTAGAATCAATATAGTTCATATTTAAATTATCTATAGAAACGTTTTTTGAAAAACGCACGGACTAAAGTAACCAATATTCTAGATTGCTTTCCATTTAGCATTTTATGGATTTTAAGGTTTATTGACTAGTTAAACGAATAAAGATTAGTTAAAAAAGTATGACAGTCAGTATCCCAAAATTGAAATATCCAAAAAACAATTAAAAAAATCTTAGCAGAAAACAATAAAAATGGCTTCCCTAGCAATTTTTGCCAAAAATTATCAAATTCATAGAGACAAAGACAAGGCTGCTTCTGATGATGTTAAACCATCGCATACTATTATTACTGGTGGCTCATTACTAATTCCTAATGAGCAGTCTGATAAATTTCATGAATTATATGCTAAGGAACTAGAACTCAATAAGAAATTAAGTTATCTTGAAGTTCCTCGTAGAGACATTGATTACGGTTATGTCAAAGTTGATTTCGATTTTAGATATCCCCTAGATACACCACATCGTCAATATACTAAAGAACACGTCAAAAAAATTGTTAAAACTTATCGAGATATCATTTCTAAATATTTTAAAACAGATGATACTGATTTAACTTGTTATGTAACTGAAAGAAATAAGCCATATAAGTTAGAAGCAGAAACTGTTTATCGAGATGGTTTTCATCTTCTATTTACAGTAGGTTTACCCTATAGTTTCCAACATGTTCTTAGAAATATGGTAATTGAGTCTATTGTTAAGGATAAGATGATTGATGATATTAAAACTATGAATCCTATCAATGATGTAGTTGATAAGAGTGTTGTTGAATCGAATAATTGGTTTATGTATGGTAGTCGTAAGCCAAACCTTGAGCCTTATCTCTTAACAATGGAATTAGATAATAACAATGATGAACAAGATATTGAAAAGTGGGATATCATTGATTTAGTAAAGGTATTAAGCATTAGAGGAGTTTCTGAAAAGTTACCTTATAGAAGCCAAGAGTTAGAAGAGGAGATTAAGGCTAAGGCTCCAATTAAAATTAAAAACACACCTAAAATGAAGGAAAAGAAGATTGCTTTAGAAAAACTTAATACTGCCAGTCTTCCTGAAAATCATGAAACAATTCGTTCACTAGTTAAGATTCTTTCTCCTGAAAGAGCTGATAACTATTCGGATTGGTTTTCTGTTGGTGCTTGTTTATATAATATTAATGAAGGTCTATTACCTCTATGGGTAGAGTTCAGCAAGCAATCCCCTAAATATAAAGAAGGTGAGTGCGAAGAGTTTTGGATGAGGTATAAAAAGGAAAACCTAGGATTACCTAGTCTTATGTTTTGGGCAAAGACAGATAATCAAGTTGAATATGAAAAAATTAGACGCAATTCTATTAGGTATAAGCTTGAAAATTCTGTAAAATGTCCAAGTCATTATGATATTGCTCATGTAGTTTATGAAATACATCGTTATGATTTTGTTTGTACCAGTTTAAAAAATAAAAAGTGGTACTATTTTGATGGAAATCATTGGTGTATTAGTGACCAAGGTATGTGTATTCGTTCTATCCTTTCTCGTGAGGTAGCCAACGAGTATCTTAAACACGCTATTGAGTGTAACCAAAAAATTGTTCAATTAAACACTCAAGATGGTTCTAATGATAGTAGCACGGAAAACCTTATTAGTGGTCTTCAAGAAAGAGCCAAGTCTGCTAACAAGATTGCTAGTAATCTTAAGACAACTAGTTTTAAGGATAATGTTCTTAAAGAATGCGCAGAATTTTTCTATGATAAGAGTTTTACTCAAAAACTAGATAGCAATCCTTTACTAATTGGTACACAAAATGGTGTTTATGATTTAGCAAAGAAGGAATTTAGGAAGGGTCGTCCTGATGATTATATTAGTAAAAAAGTTAAAGTTGATTATATTGAAATCGATAAGGATAATAGTGAACATCAACGTCAACTAGATTTTATCAATGACTTCTTCAATAAAGTATTACCTATTGAAAGTGTTAGGAAATATATGTGGTTAGTTATTTCAAGTTGTCTTGAAGGATATACCGCAGCTAGATTCCCTATTCTTACTGGTACTGGTGGTAATGGTAAAACTATTCTAATGGAGTTTTTACAAGAAACATTTGGAGAATACGCGTGTACTGTTAGTACTACTATTTTTACACATAAATCATCATCACCATCAGCGGCTAGTCCTGAAATTGCTCGTATTCAAAATGTTCGTTTAGTCACAGCTGAAGAAACCGAAGAAGGTAGTACAATTAATGTTGCTAGAATGAAGGAATTAACAGGTGGTAATAAGATTACTTCCAGAAAACTATTCGAAGATATGGAGGAGTTCAAACCCCAAGCCCATTGGTTCCTTGTTTGTAACAATCTACCAAAGATTGCTAGTGATGATGGTGGTACATGGCGTCGTGTTCACTGTGTGGAATTCATTAGTTCTTTCGTAGATAATCCTAAAGATGAAAAGTATGTAGATAATCCTTATGTATTCCCTCGTGATGATGAGATTGGTATTAAGTTAGCAGAATGCCGCGAGGTATTCTTTAGTTATCTTGTCAATACAGTTTATCCTGAGTTTAAGAAAGTTGGTGTTAAGGAACCCAGGGAAGTTGAGATGAAGACAAATAGCTATCGTCAAGACAACGATTTATTCTATCAATATATTCGTGAAAGACTTGAAGTTAAGGCAGATGGTGTTCTTAAGATTACAGAGGCATATGGTGACTTCAAATATTGGTTTAAAGAGTCTGGAGTAGATTCTAAGATTCCATCTAATAAGGAGTTTAAGGAATATTTCAATAGGAAGTTTAAGGAATATGGTAGCCATAAGAATGGAAACGCAGGATGGAGAGGTATTTCACTAAAACCTCGGGAAATCAACTTAGATACACCCGCGCCTCTTGATGAAAAAGATATCTAATACAAACATTAATACAATGATATGTAAGTAATAAACTAATAAACTTTGATTATAAAATTTACTGCTTATTTACAGACAGACTAATGTCAATATAAGGTTATTCAAAGAAAATAAGATTACTTTAATTGTTAAATAGGAATTTATAAAAAATTATTTATAGTAAGTTTTTATAAATTTATGTATGAATATCTTTGATTTAATTTATTTAGATGGATTCGAATTCACGACCAGAGCGGGAGGCAGAGCGTCTAGCCTTGTAACCTTGAGAGGTTCTGTATTCTTCCATACGGGTGGCGAAGTTACGTCTAGCAGCTTCAACAGCAGCCTTCTTGGCGGAAGACTTGTAGGTGGGCTTCTTGCGTTCAGAAATAGGCTTGTCTTTACGAGCAACGGGGGCAACACCTTCGAAACTGTAGATGGCGGGACCAGCACGACGAGTGACGGGTTGACCCTTGGAGTTACGTCTGGAGGTGAGCTTTTCCTTTCTGAGGTATAAGTAACCCTTGGGGGAGGATTCATTGAGGGTCTTGCTTCTGTAGTGAGAAAGAGCGTATTCCTTAGCACGTCTGACGGCAGCTTGCTTGGATTTTCTCATGTTGCGAGAACCATCCTTCTTGAGGGGGTATTCGCTCATGTGGGCAGCATTGTAAGCTTGAGCTTCCTTCATCTTACGGTTGAAGTAAGCAGAGAAGGCACGTTGGGCAGCAGCCTTCTTGATGGCCTTGACCTTACCTCCGGGTTTGCGATTACCTCTGAGTTCAGCCATTTTAGCAGCACTGGCACCTTGGACAATTTGGAAACGACCGTTTTCAAGACGTTTAGCCTTGGCACCGTTGGTGAAGGTGAAGAGACCAGTGGAAGCATCAAACTTCTTACCAGTGGCACGAGCATATTGCTCATCAGTCATGGCAGCACGAGCAGCAACAGCAGCCTTAGCAGCAGCACGTTCAGGGGAAGGCTTTCTACCCTTGGGGTTACCACCGAAGATTCTTTCGAGTCTTTGGCGGGTATCTTCGGTACTTTCAGTACTTTCAGAGTGAGTTTCAGGAGCAGCGGGGGCAGCAGTACCATCGCGTCTTTGTTGTCTACCACCGAAAAGTTGGTTGTAATATTTGTTATTGAATAATCCAGAGTTCATTTTTTATATTATAAGGAAAGATTTTTTTTTCCATGAAATTTTAAATATAAAAATTAATTTATTTTAATTTTTAGATTTCTAGAATATCCGCGAACCTTCCTGAGTTTTATTTCCACCCAATTCCTCCCCCCGAACCTCATCCACTTCATTTTTACTTATAAACATATTTTCCAAAATTTTATTTTCATATATCATTACCATCTTCCTTCTCTCCTCTTCTATATATTCTCCCATCTGTTTTCTTTCATTTTCTATATATTGTTCCAAATCATACTTAAAAATAACGTAACCATTTTCTTGGGAAATATCTGTCTGAACGCATACATCTACTTGATTCCACAAAGTCATTTGAACCACCTTTTCTAACGCATTTGTATTTCTATATCTGCGTTCATTTTCAATATGTTTATCAATAGAAATATCATCTTCTGCGTTTAAATAAAAATAATCATCTTCCTTAGGATTTTTATTGATTAGTAGGGCCAATCGTTCTTTATATCGTTTCCAAAGTCTTTTTATAAATTCCATCTAAATGAATCTTTCTACTATTACTCCTCAATTATTTATTTACTAATGGACTTCCATTCTTTCATTAGTTCATCAATCTTACCAATAATAGATGTTGTAAGACCAACTAAAGAATCAATATGTCTTTCCCTATCATTAACATTATCGAGTTTCATTCTAAGAATGAATTTGTTTAACATAGGGTGAACAATTCTATATCCAATAAAATCTTGTTCGCCTAATAGTTCTAAACCAATTGTACTAATAAGATTTCCTAAGGTATGCATTTCACCTTCATACTCCATTTCAATCATATTTGACTTATGCCAGGCAATTTCATGACGATTTTTATTGATATATTCAACAAATGTCTCACATTTTTCCTTTAGAATTTCTAAAGCTCTATTAATAATTAAACTACCAGACATCTTACCATTGGGTTCTAGGTAAAAAATGAAAGCTAAAGGTTCCTCACTATCACCCCTCCTAAGCCAGTTATTATGTTCTTCATCTAAAGTAATTTTATCATATTCCTGACCACTCTTTAAATCAGCTTTCGTCTTATATCTATAGGCAATTGTATTAACACATTGCCATCTTGAGTGGTCTTTAGCAACACCACTACTTACAGTAAACTTACCTAGAATTTTTTGTTTAAGATTAAGTTTTGTAATAAGATATACTCCATCAAAAATAGTATTAGGGTCGAGCCAACTTTCAGATTTTTTATCAAAAACTTGAACATGTTCTGTAGTAACTTCTAAGATGATAAGTTGCTCATTCTCAATAGGAATATCCTTAGTATGCCTCTTGGCAATATAGAATTCTAGGTCATTAAAGTCTACTTTGATATTTTGACGAATAGGAATCAATGAGATTCTATGGGAGACATATTCGTTATGAAGGGGACAGGTATTTTCTGTAATTTGAATATTTTTCTCGTCAATACCATAAACTTCAACTTCAGATAAGACTAATCTTCTAATGGCGTTTGCCATTGAAGTATTAACATTGGATAATTCGAACTCAAGGTAGTCATCTTCTTGTTTTCTAATTGTAAAGTGTTTTGCCATTTTCCTCTCTATAAAAAATTTAGAATTTATTTCAATTTTCTTAAATTCTAAAGTTTAAATCTTTTCTATTTTTTTCAATTTCATTTTTCAATTAGTTAAACATAACTATACTAGTATGTTTTAAGGGATAAATCATTAATATACTATTAACTCATTAGTTAAACATAACTATACTAGTATGTTTTAAGGGATAAATCATTAATATACTATTAACTCATTAGTTAAACATAACTATACTAGTATGTTTTAAGGGATAAATCATTAATATACTATTAACTCATTAGTTAAACATAACTATACTAGTATGTTTTAAGGGAAAACATAACTATGTAAACTTTGAGTATAAGGATTATTTCTAAAGGCATCTAAAATGGCTGGTTCCATTCTATCAACATTTTGTCTTTGATAAACAGTTAACTTATCTTTAGTTAAACTAATTTCATTAGCAGTAGGAGGCATTACATATAATTTATCTACATTAGGTAAGTCACTTTCCATTCCTCTAGGATTCTTACTATCACTATCTATTCTCTTAATTTCAACATTCTGTTTATCTACACCAGCTGCTACTTTAACTGAATTTTGTGTGGGAGCTCTACCCTTAGCAATTAATTCTTTTAGTGCGTTGGTTTCCGCGTTATAAGCAGCTTCATAATCTTGTTGAGCGGCTACTTCTGCTCCCGCAGTTCCCTTGTAATTCTCTATTAAAGCATCTTGTCTACTAGTGTACTTAGCTTCTACATCAATTACTTCATAGGCACCATTGTTTTGACCAGCTCCCTTACCACCTACATAGTTCTTTACTAAAGCATCCTGTCTAGTTGTATATCTAGCCTTATCATCAGGGTCATGGACCTTAAGTTTCTTTTCAGTATTACCTAGAATACCCTTATAATCACTAACTTTTACTATATCCTTTAATGTATATTCGGGTTTATCTTCAGGATCATAGACTTTTTGTTTTTTCTCTAGATTACCCATATTACCATTATGACTATTTACTTCAGTTGTTTGTCTAACAGTATTCTTAGCTTTCTGGTCAGGGTCATACGCTTTACCTACTTTTCTAGTAGTAGTTAAATTAGCTTCATGATTATTTAACTCTGTAGTTTCCCTAATTGTAGTCTTAGCTTTTTCGTCAGGATTATGAACCTTACCCACTTTTCTAGTAGTCTTTAGATTACCTTCATGATTATTTAATTCAGTAGTTTCCCTTACAGTAGTCTTAGCTTCTTCATCAGGATTATGAACTTTACCTACTTTTCTAGTAGTTTTAAGATTACCTTCATGATTATTTAGTTCAGTTGTTTCTCTTACAGTTGTCTTCGCCTTTTCATCAGGATTATGAACTTTACCAACCTTTCTGGTAGTCTTAAGATTACCTTCATATTTATTTAATTCAGTAGTTTCTCTAATGGTTGTCTTGGCTTTTTCATCAGTATTTAGTACTTTACCAGCTTTTCTAGTACTTCCTAAATTACCACTGTGATAATTCTTTTCAGTTGTTTGTCTAATAGTATTTTTAGCCTTAGAATCAGGATTGACTAGAATACCAACTTTTCTATCTGTCTTAATATTCATAGGTTTAGTTGAAGATAATGTAGTTTCTTTCACTGTCTTTTTAGCAGGAGCTAAATAATTAGTAACGGCAGTATAAATACTTGCGAAATAACCCTGATGTGTATTCTTTTCAACATTAGTTTTTCTACTAGTATCTTTGGCTTTATCAGAAAGACCTACATTAGTACGTTTAGTAATGGCTACTGCGGGACCCTGACGATTCTTTAAATCAAACAAATTCTTCTTATTATTATCCTTATAAGCACTTCTAGATTGTGTGGCTGCTGCGCTTGTATCCTTCGCGTTACCAAATAAATACTTACTAAAGCTTCTTAGAGCTCTACCTAATAAATAAGTAGGTCTACCTGTTTCACCTGCTACAACTGATTTTGCGCCAAAAGTATGTTCACCCTTTTCATTGTAAACAACTAATTCAGGTAAATTCTTATTAACATTTAGACGTTTAGTACCTTCTTGAGTTATTGATTTACCACTTAGAACAGGTTTATCATAAGTTAGTTTTGGTTTATTCTTAGCGCGGATTTCATTTGTAGTTTTAGGTAAAACACGAACGGGGTCATGGAAACCGAAATCGGGATTTTCCATATAACCTATGTTAAGACCAGGGGCAACATAGACTTTTTCAGTAGGAGCCTCATTAGTTCTCATTAAACTAGGAATAAATCTATCAATATTTTGATTTACTTTTTCTAAAAATTGGTTATCACCATAGACATTTTTAATGTTCTTTTCTGGGGCAAACATAGGAGCAATTTCTTGTTTTTGCTTTCTACTGTAATCCCATTGACCAGTAAACATACTTAATTTACTTTCATTAGCTAAAGGGTCAACATTTTGTTTAATACTACCTCCAAAGAAAGGAACCATATTATTGTGCCAGGGTTCATCATAGGTTTGTTTAACACCTTGTTGACCACCTTGACCCAATAAATCAAACTGTTCATCCAATTCAGTATGTGGATCAATACCACCATCATCATTCCAACTTTTAATTTCATTATTAGATACTTTAGCTAAAGCGTTATCTGCTTTAACTGTCTTATTTTCAAAATCATAGCGATTTTTGATATTATAACTGTGTTTGTTTTTATTTAGGTCACGTTCTGAACAAGGATACTTGTTACCATTTTCATCTACATAACAAAAATCTTTTCTGACACTATTACCAAATTCTCCTTCTTCTTCCATATTACCCAGAAATCCTTCCACACCTCTGGAAAATTTATGTTCTGATTCTTTATTATATAAAACATCAGGGGTATATTTACCAACTACATTGTTTTCATAAAGATTCTGGGCTTTGTCGAATTTAATTTTAGCCTTATCAAAAATTTCATTTTCTACTTTATCATATTGTTCATTATCGTAAATATTACCTCTATACATCTTCTTTGGATAGTTTAGTTTTTTCTTTTTTTCCTCTTCGTTACTATTTAGATAATAACCTAAACCTAAGAGACTTCCTAATAGATATATTTCCATCTTACTATAGAATACTGAGAGAATATTCCTGAATATTAACCATTAATATTTCAAAAAACTAAATGACCTAATATATATTTACTTATCTATTAGCTCATTTTATTACACCTGTTTATCTTTTATTTTACTAATTACCAACATGCCTGATTATCACCTAAACCACCAAAACCACACTTTTCTATAAAGAGTTGTTCCCAACCACCACGGTTTCTATTACTAAACTGACCAGTTCTTCCCCAACTATAGTTAGATTGTAATCTGTTCATATCACCACTATTACGAATAGTCATCTTATCACCATGACGGACATTTGCGTTAGGACCACCACCATAATTATAGAAATCACCAAATTTATTATAATAGAAATAGGGCGCTTTACCATCACTATTTTGATAGATTTGTATCTTGTCCCAATCGGGGTCGATTCTCATTATGGTACGACCATCTTCTTTTTCTATTAACAAACTATTACCAGAGGGCTTAAGTACTGTATTACCGACTATAACTCTTCCTGTAACTCTTAAATCTCCAGCTACCTCTAGTGTATTTCTAGGATTTGTTGTATTAATACCAACATTACCACTACTGCCTTTAATAGTAAATCTAGGAAGACATCTAGCTCCATCATTCCAATTACCACCACAAGTAGCACCTTTACTATCCGCAGCGTATTCATATAATTGATAATCGTTTCTACCATACATATCATTCATATGCCATTGTTTCCACTCGTGATATCTACCGGCTTCATCGGTTCTTCTCATACCTATACCTTTAATATTCTTGTCTTTAGGGTCTATAGCCATAGTAATATCTTTAGTAAATGTTCCATTAGGTTCAACACGTTCACTAACTCCCCAATTTTGACCTCCAGGTGGATTAGCTTGCATTGGACTCCTTTCTACAATAATTTCATCTTTAGATTCGATACCATATAAATAGAACATAGAATAAACAATATCACCCCAACTTGTAGCCATTTGACCCCAGACCTCTATAATATTGTTATTAACACCAGAACCTCCTACTCTAACAACTCGAATATCCTTAAAGGTTCTAGTATTATCTTGCGCTTCATTGTGGGTTGTTAAAACAACATAAGGTGTTTCTAAATCTTTATCTGCGTTTCTTATTAGAGCAATTATAGTTTGACGAGAGGAACTACTCCATCTAATTCTAGGATATATTTCTAATGTAAAAGCTTTTGCGTTCCAAGGACCATTTACTGTTACACGGGCTAATTTAATCCACTGATTTACAGATTCACCGTTAGGACAGTTATTACAACCAATTTTACCATATCTAATATCTTTCATATCTGTAAAAGTCTCTAACATTTCTTGTTTATCTTTAAAGGTTTCTTTCATTTTATTTGTTAATTTAACTAAACCATTAGGATTATCAATGGTTTCTTTGATAATTTTTTGGATGTTTTTGGGTAGTTGGGTTTGTGTAGTTGATTTTTTGTATTGTACTATTTTTATGATAAAAATGATTAAAATGATAGCTAAAACTATTAAAGCTCCGGGATTCATAATTCTATATTATTTTTAGATATTATTATATTTAATGTCTATAAATAATGATTGAATCAAATAATGATTGAACTATTTAATAATTGTAAAATGCTAACCACCTAATAGTGGCTCCATAGAAACTAGTATCAGCCCATGTATTTAGTACTATAGTAAATCCTTCTGTAGTTATGCCTTCAGGATATGTATTGACTCTAAGATTTCTGCCATTATTACACCAATCAACTAAACCTAAGGCTGTATAAATTCTGGGAGGAGTTAGGAAAGGAGTTCTAAATTTAATATACTGTTTACGAACAGTAGGACCCCAGCCACAGTTAAGTCGTAAAAATACTTCACCATATTGCCAGTTACTTCTATCTTGATGTAAATCAACTGATTGTTCAGGGAACATCAATATTCTTCTGTCTCTACCAGCAGCTTGAGCTATCATATCTCTAAATACCAAATTACCATTTTCGTCCCTAATACTCCATCTACCTATTCTTATATCTCCTGCCACCTCTAAAGTACCTCTGGGATTGGCAGTATTAATACCAACATTGCCACTACTGCCTTTAATTGTTAATCTAGGAAGACATCTAGCTCCATCATTCCAATTACCACCACAAGCATTACCTTTACTATCCGCAGCGTATTCCCACATTTGATAATCATTTCTTCCATACCCATCATTCATATGCCATTGTTTCCATTCATGATATCTTCCAGCTTCATCTGTTCTACGCATACCAATACCTTTAATATTTTTATCTTTAGGGTCTATAGCCATTGTTATATCTTTAGTAAATGTTCCATTAGGTTCTACACGTTCGGTTACACCCCAATTTTGACCTCCAGGTGGATTACTTTGCATAGGGCTTCTTTCAATAATAATTTGGTCTTTAGTATCCATACCATATAAATAGAACATAGCGTAATTTATGTCTGCCCAACCAGTTCCCATTTGACCCCACACCTCTACAATATTATTGTTAACACCAGTTCCACCAACTCTAACAACTCTAATATCTTTTAAAGTTCTAGTATTATCATGTGCTTCATTGTGAGTTGTTAAAGTAACATAAGGTGTTTCTATATCTTTATCTGCGTTTCTAGTCAAACAAACAATAGTTTGACGAGCAGAACCGGTCCATCTAATTCTAGGGTATATTTCTAGGGTGAAACCTTTGGCGTTCCAAGGTCCATTTAGAGTTACACGGGCTAATTTAATCCATGAGTTAATAGATTCGCCGTTAGGGCAGTTATTACAACCAATTTTACCATAACGTATATCTTTTATATCAGTAAATGCTTCTATTAGTGATTTGCCAGTAAATGCTTCTTTTACTTTTTTGGCTAATTCAATAATACCATTGGGACTATCATCTGATTTTTTCATAGCTTTTTCTATTTTTTTGGGAATAGGTGGTAATTCAGGATTAGCTTTTTTGTACTTTCTTATTTGTATAAAAAAGATTGCTACAATCAAAGCAAATACTATTAAAGCTGTTGCGTTCATACTTTCTATATTATTTTTAGATATTATTATTAAATATATAAAAGTAATTTATGTATATCTGTTCTAACAAACAATATATGTATTTTTTATCAAACGAATAACAATGTATGTTAGTTTAACAAACGACTAACAATGTATGTTTACCACCAACCAAAACCACCATGTTTATTAACATAAAAGTAAGGTCTTTGACCATTGCTATTTCTATAAATTTGAATTTTATCCCAATCTGGAGTTAATAACATAATTTTACGACCATCTTCCTTTTCTATCCATAAATAATTACCTTCAGGTCTTAATACTGTATTACCTAAAGTTATTGAACCATTAACTCTTAAATTACCGTTTACCTCTAAATTAGTTCTAGGATTTTTAGTATTTATACCTACATTACCTGTATTTGCTTGTACAATAATACCTTTATCTTGATTCCAAGGAGTTGCGCCTTGAACTCTCATATCACCTCCATCATTTCTAATAGTAGCTGTATTTTTACCACCATCATCATTTCTAGTAGCACTATTAACAAACCAGTAACTGCCTTGTCCAGTTGCGTTTTGTATACCTTGTAATGTATAGGCAGTGTTACCATTATTTGCGTTTTTAACAATTTTATTAACTCCATATTGGTTCCACCTTTGTTCAAAATCTGGATTATTAATCTCTACAAGACCCCAATTTGTACCAGTAGGAATAGTATTACTCATTGGACTTTTGTTTAAAACAATTTCATCTCTAGTTTCTATACCATATAGATAAAACATAGAATAAACAATATCTCCCCATGTAGTTGCGAATTGCCCCCATACTTCAACAATATTATTATTAACACCAGTTCCACTAACTCGAATGGCTTTAACATCTTTGAATGTTCTTGTGTCTGCTTGTGCTTCATTGTGTGTAGTTAAACTTAAATATGGTTCTTCTAAATCTTTCTGGGCATTTCTAACTAGACATACAATAGTTTGACGCGCTGAACTACTCCATCTAATTCTAGGATAAATTTCTAAAGTGAAACCTTTAGCGTTCCAAGATCCATTTAGGTTAATACGAGCTAATTTAATCCACTTATTATTAGATTCACCATTGGGACAATTATTACAACCAATTTTACCATAACGTATATCTTTAATATCCGTAAAAGCTTCTTCTAAAGTTTTATCAGTGAAAGCTTCTTTAATCTTTTTAACTAATTCAATAACACCATCTTCGTTATTATCAAATTTGTTCATAACTTTTTCTATTTTTTTAGGAATAGTAGGTACCTCAGAGTTACCCTTTTTAAACTTTTTGACTTGAATATAGAATATTGCTAAAATTAATATCAATATTATAAATGCTATTGCCTTCATACTTCTATATTAATTTTAGAAATTAATGGTTTATTACTTTTTTAATTTTTGATTTTGAGGTTTAGCAGCAGGAGTAGCAGATTTAGCAGCAGGTGTAGCTGGTTTAGCAGCAGGAGTAGCAGATTTAGCAGCAGGTGTAGCTGGTTTAACAGCAGGTTTAGCTGGTTTAGCAGCAGGTTTAGCTGGTTTAGCAGCAGGAGTAGCTGGTTTAGTAACAATAGGTTTAGCAGTGTTTACTGCTTTGGTAGCATTTTGAACTGCCTTAGTTCCAGTAACTACGGCCTTCTTAGCTTCCTTTTTGGCAGCAGAGGCTACTTTTTTAGTTTCTGCGGTTGCTTTAGAGGCTACTTTCTTAGTATCTTTTTTAACTTGTTCAGCTAATTTTTTGGCTTGAGTAGCTGCCTTTTTAGTCTCCTTAGCAGCCTTTTTAACAGCAGTTTGAGCTTTCTTAGCAGCTTTTGTAGCCTCTTTTTTAATGGTCTTATCTGCTTTCTTAGCAGCCTTCATTTCTTTCTTAATAGCCTTTTCTACTTTCTTTTCTGCCTTTTTAACTGCCTTTTCAGCTTTAACTTGAACTTTAGTAGCTTTATCTAAAGTTTTTTTGGTTTCAGGTTTAACTGGGGCAATAGCTGCCATAGTTGTTAGAGTGGCGGCTGATCCTAACACAGCAGCTTCACTAGTTTTTAATGATTTCTTAGATTCATCAATAACTTTTACAGTTAAAGACATTGGAGCAACCTTTAGAGTTATAGGTTTTTGCTTATTTTGACTGGGAACTGTATTTGGTTGAGTCATGATAGGCATTATGATAGGATTAATAGGTGTAGGAACAGTTTGAACTTGAGAAGTTACGTTTTTAGCTTCAGGAATAATTGTTTTTTCTTTGGGTTTCTCTGGAACGCTCATAGTTTTCATTTTCTTATCAATCTCTTCTTTCATTGTATTAACTGCCTTTTGAACCTCTTTCTTTATATTTTCATTTGTTTTCTCAGCCTCTTTCTTTATATTTTCACTAGTCTTCTTTTGTTTTTCTTTTTCATTAGATCTTTTCTCTAATTCATTAGTTTTGTTAACCATTTCTCTTAGTGCCATTCTTGTATTAGCTGCGGCAAAAACCATCTCATTTCCGATTTGTTGAGTTAAACTAGCTTTATTAGGATTGTAAGGATTAATAGAGTTATAATTGTTAATAGGATTATAAGGATTGGAAAAACTACTGCTACTACGTGAAAAAGTATCTATAGTGGCTGTAGGAATTGTATTGTTGGATGGTTTAGAGGTAGAGTTTAGAGACATTAAATTAGAGTAGTTGTACATTCCTACTGCGGGTAAAGTGTTAACCATAGGTTGAGGGGTTAAAGCAGCTTGGTCAGTGTTTTCAAAGTTAGTTGTACTATATCTAACTCTTAAATTATCTAACCAATTACTAGCAAATTGTATCCAAACTGTTATAAGTTTATTGTTATTATTAACTGCTACATTATTAACTACTTTTTCACTTAATACAATATTTTTAGATTCTTGAACATTAATAGTGGGTTTTGTGATAGTTCCATTGGTATTATTAAGAGTAATTTTAATAATGGATTGGGGTTCGCCTGTGTTCTTTAAACGGGGATAAATATTAACTAATAGAGATTTACTAGAATTACTTTTAGTCATATCAATATTAGCTATTTTAATCCATTTATTAAGGGTATTACCATTTGTATGATTAGATGCCCCTATGGTTCCATCTAATATATTAGATTGAAAAGTTTCGGTTTGAGATTTGAAATAGTTACTTAAGATGAGTAATATCACAAATACTGCCAATAATATTAATATTTTATTCATTACTTATATTAATAATAAAGAAATAATAAATTGGAAAAATATAATCATACTAACTATTAGTAGATGAAAAGTATACCTATGCCTACAACATTTTTAAATGTACCAGAATTATTAGATGAAATACCTGGTATAGATGTAAAAAAAGATTTACCTTATAGAAAAGAAAATCGTCTCGATAGATTGAGTTATCAACAAAATCTACTTCAAAATAAAGATATTGACAAACAAACTATTTTAGATTTACCTCTAAAAATAATAGCTAAAAAATTAATTAATACAATTACTAGTATTATAAATGATTTAGCAGATGCCCCTGAATATAGTTTACGCAGAATTATTAAAATATTTACTGAGGGTGATAGATTGATTTATGTAGGTATTTTACTATTTACTATAGCTATTGTATTATTCCTTGTAGAAATGACTAGTTAACTGTTATCCATGGAATAGAGATAGGTTCTTTAGGATTTTATTGGAATTTTTATAATAAATTTTCTAGGTGATTTTTAAAAATTGATATTTAAAGATTTATTATCTTTAAATAGTTCAAGTAATAGAATGAGCCACAGATATATGACTAGATTTCAAAAGAACAAACTTAGCGGAAGCAGTTTAGCTGGTTCTGCTAGTAATCCAAATGATAAATACCTAAAGTATGACTCCGATTCCTCAGATAGTTCTTCGGACGCGGAATCAGAGGAACTAAGTAGTATTGGTGACGATGAATCTGAGCAAGAAATTTTCTCTATTGATGACGAGTTATCATCCCTTGAATCAAACTCTGAAGTAGATGAGGAGGACGAGGATGAGGATGACGAGGAGGATATTGAAGAAGTTAAGAAGGGTATTGCTAATTTAGTTAAAAATGCCTTAACTAAGGGTATGACGAAGGGAGAAGATGAAAGCTCGGGTCCTATGATTAGTTTAGTACTAGATGGGGAAGAGGACGAAGAAGAGGAGGAAGAAAATTTCCTACATACTATCTCAGCTGAAGAAAAACGTGAACTTCTAAAAATCGAAAACCAAATTTCTAAAATTAACCATAAAAGAATTCCACTTAGATATCAAATTCTTAAATCACATTTACCTATTGAAGTTAAAGCTGCCGCAATTCAGAAACTAGAATCTATTCAAAAAATGGATGAATCTTCTGCTGAATACCATAAAATGTCTGGTTGGATTGATGGATTACTCAAAATTCCATTCAATAAATATATTGAAACCGGCATCACCCTTGAAACTTCCAAACCAGAAGAAATCACTAAATACCTAGTAGACGTCAAACAACGTCTAGATGATAGTGTTTATGGTCACACTGAAACAAAATCAACTCTTCTAGAAATTGTCGCAAGTTGGATTACTAATCCTAAGGCAACACCTACTGTTATCGGTTTACAGGGTCCTCCTGGTACTGGTAAAACCACACTCATTAAAGATGGTGTTGCCAAGGCACTTAATAGACCTTTTAGTATGATGGCTTTAGGTGGAGCTACTGACGCATCTTATCTTGAAGGTCATGGATATACCTATGAAGGGTCTACATGGGGTAGACTAGCTGGTATTCTAATGGAAACTAAATGTATGAATCCTGTTATTTTCATGGATGAACTAGATAAAGTTTCAGAGACGAAGCGCGGTGAAGAAATTATTGGTATTCTAACACACTTAGTTGATTATTCACAAAATAACTATATTCAAGATAAGTATTTCGCTGGGATTCCTTTAGATTTTTCTAAGGCGCTATTTATCTTTAGTTTTAATGATGAATCTAAAATTAATCCTATTCTTAAAGACCGTATTCATGTAATTCGAACTGAAAGCTCGGATAAAGACAGTAAACTAGTCATTGCCAAGCAATATCTAATTCCTAGTATTCTTAATAATGTTAAGTTTAACAAAGATGATATCATATTTACAGATGAAACAATTAAAATGTTGATTGAAAAGTATACTGAAAATGAGAGTGGTGTTAGAAATCTTAAGAGATGTCTAGAGAGTATTATTATGAAGCTAAATACTCTTCGTTTAACTTATCATGAACCTAGTATTAGTTCTTCTCCTAATACACAATTAATTCCATATTATCTCAATAACTATAAACTTCCTATGACAATTAATAATAATATTGTAGAAAAATTACTAAAGAGCACTTCTCTAATGCCTCAAAGTAATTCCAAAGTAAATATGATGTATATCTAATATAAAAATATAAATGTATAAACTGTTTTATTTATATATTTATAATACTTTGTACTTTGTACTGATTTTGAATCTATTTTAGGTTTATCCTATAGCAAAAAATATTAATTATTTTCCTTAACAAACTTCATGAAGTTTTCTAAGTTTCTAGAACCTTCGAAGTGAATCTTTCTGCCATCTTTGAAGAGGATGATAGTGGGGAAACCTTTGATATCGTGTTTTTCAGCCATTTCGGGTTTTTCGTCGCAATTAACCTTGACGACTTCAAGTTTTCTTCCGACACGGTTTCTGAGTTTATCCCAGTCACCCATCATAGATTTACAGTGAGGGCACCAGGGGGCATAGAAGAGAACCATACTGGGTTTAGAAGAGTTTTCAAAATTTTCTTGTTTCTCTTCTTCTTTTTGGGGTCCGGCACTAGGTCCCATATCTTCGAATTTTTCTTTAGTCATGTGGAATCCATCAAGTTTGGGGATGTATTTACATAAAAGACAATCTCTGTATAAAGTACAAACGATAACTAAAAGACAGAAGGCAAGAACTATCTTGTTTTCTTTAGTCATTCTGGTAAAAAAGTTAGTAACAGCGTCCATTTCTTATCTACTATTATAGAATATTTTATTTATCCTTTACTAAAATTATAATGTTTTTAATTTAGAATCACTTTTAAGAATATTTACATTGTATTTCTTTTTAACCTTATTGCTATTTTTAGTATTATCAGTTAACTTGGAATCTTGTGTACAATCATAATATTTATTGTTATGTTGCCAAAAAACATCATAACCAATTCTAAAGTTTTTATGTTCTTCTGCTTTATACCAAAATACCTGGTCTTCTAATTTATTACTTCTACTACTTTTATGAATTACTAAACATTCATAAT